>Ga0209698_10008990_pt1 | contig 10269 bp, 7 predicted proteins | sample LitLauG_LLR_2012_FD_187203 | JGI IMG/M metagenome (GOLD analysis project Ga0209698, IMG submission 187203) | Freshwater sediment microbial communities from Pennsylvania, USA - Little Laurel Run_MetaG_LLR_2012 (SPAdes) (version 2) | ecosystem: Environmental > Aquatic > Freshwater > Creek >... | reverse complement strand
ACCGGCGTGATGTCGTCCCAGCTGGCCTCGACCGGCGCCGGCGCCGGCGGCGCCGCGGCGGCGGTCTCGGCCGAAACGCGGTCGCGCTCGGCGGCGCTGAATAGCTTGTAGGCCAGGAAGCCGCAGGCGCCGGCCAGCAGCAAGAACACGATGGTCGGCATGCCGGGGATGATGCCCAGCAGGAACAGGATGACCGCCGTTATGGCCAGCGCGCGCGGCGTCGCGAACATCTGCGTCACGAGCTGGGAACCCACGTCATTGTCGTCCTTGCCGACGCGGGAAACGATGAGACCGGCGGCGATCGAGATGACCAGGGCCGGAATCTGCGCCACCAGGCCGTCGCCGATGGTCAGCAGCACGTAGTTGTCGATGGCGGTGTTCACGTCCAGGTCGTGCTGCAGCACGCCAATGGCAAAGCCGCCGATGACGTTGATGAACAGGACCAGGATGCCGGCCACGGCGTCGCCGCGCACGAACTTGCTGGCGCCGTCCATGGCGCCATAGAAGTCGGCTTCCAGGGCGATCTCGAGGCGGCGCCGGCGCGCCTCCTTGTCATCGATCAGGCCGGCGTTCATGTCGGCATCGATGGCCATCTGCTTGCCGGGCATCGCGTCCAGGGTGAAGCGCGCCGCCACCTCGGCGATGCGCCCGGCACCCTTGGTGACGACCATGAAATTGATCACCACCAGGATGGCGAACACGATCAAGCCGACCGCGAAGTTGCCGCCGATGACAAAGTGCCCGAAGGATTCGATGACGCGGCCGGCGGCGGCCCCGCCGGTATGACCCATGGTCAGCACGACGCGCGTCGAGGCGACGTTGAGCGACAGGCGCATGAGCGTGGTCAGCAGCAGCACGGTGGGAAAAGTCGCGAAGTCCAGCGGGCGTCGGGTGTATGCCGACACCATCAGCACGATCAGCGCCAGCGCGATGTTGAAGGTGAACAGCAGATCCAGCACGAATGCCGGCAAGGGCAGGATCATCATCGCCAGGATCAGGAAGACGATCAGCGGGACGACCAGCGAGCGCCACGGAATGGCGCGCAGGAGCGGATGGGCGAGCAGTGCGTTCATGACGGTTCAGTCGAGGCGGCGGACCCTGGCATGGGCCGGCTCAGGCGCGGGCCCGCGCAGCGAGCGGATCCAGGCCGGCGGGCACTTCGATGTCGGTCGGTTCGACCGGGCGTGGCGCCTGCCCCTGCGCATGGCGCTTGAGCTGGAAGATGTAGGCCAGGACCTGCGCCACCGCGGTGTACAGCGCGGCGGGGATCTCGGCGCCGATCTCGACGTGTTGGTACAAGGCGCGCGCCAGCGGCGGCGCTTCGAGCTGGGGCACGCCAGCCTCGTGCGCCAGCTCGCGGATGCGCGCGGCCACGGCATCCATGCCCTTGGCGACGACCACGGGCGCGCGATGGCGGTCTTCGAGGTACTTGAGCGCGACGGCAAAGTGCGTCGGATTCGTGATCACCACGTCGGCCTTGGGCACCGCGGCCATCATGCGGCGGCGCGCCATCTCGCGTTGCACCTTGCGCACCTGGGCCTTGAGCCGCGGATCGCCCTGCATCTGGCGGTCCTCCTCGCGCGCTTCCTGGACCGACATCTTCATGCTGTTGCGAAACGAGATGATCTGGTAGGGCACGTCGATCATGGCCATGGCCGCCAGCGCCAGCGTGAGCAGCGCGAAGGCCTTGAGCACCAGCGTGAACAACTGCGCCAGCGCGATGGGCAGCCCTTCTGAGGCCAGTGCCGCGAACTGGTCGATGTGACCCAGTATGAAGGCGCCGCCCACGGCGGCCAGCAGTATCGTGAGCAGCAGGTTCTTGCCCAGGCCCACGAAGGCGCGCAGCGAAACCAGGCGCGCCAGGCCGGGCATGGGGTCGAGGCGCTCGAGCTTGGGCAGCACCGTGCCGGGGGCGAACATCCAACCGCCGACGAGCAGCGGCGCGGCCACCGAGGCCACGATCATCACGGCAAATACCGGCGCCGTCGCCAGCAGTGCATCGCCCACGAGCTGCCCCAGGCGCTCGGTCATGCGGCCAGGCTCGTTGGCCGATGCCGCGTCGAACTGCAGGCCGCGCACCAGCAAGCCGCGGCTGGCCGTGGCCAGCGACTGCCCGGCCAGGGTGAGCACGCCGACCGACGCCCCGACCACGAAGAAGTGCGCCAGGTCGCGCGAGCGCGGAATCTGCCCGTCCTTGCGCGCCTCCTCGAGGCGTCGCGCGCTGGGGTCTAATGTGCGGTCCTGCCCGCTGTCGGATTCGGCCATCGCCTTTCTACCGGCGCGCCAACGGGCACGCGCACTTGTGGGATGGTTGGGATTATTCGGCCCATGCGTGCACGCGAAGGCGCGAATATCGGCACGCCGACCCGGTACTTTAGGGTTGCGCGAAAATTTATTCCGAAGTGCCTCTCAATTGCGAATCCCGTTCTTTTTCGACGTCCTACCCTTTAGTTGCGGCTATAGGCGCCGAAATGAATCGTCGGAGCGCTCGTAATCCGCGAGCCAGACGCAATGGGATGCTGCAATGACCCGCACCACTCTCTTTCGGCAACTCGCCGAAGACGCGACCAAGCCCCTGGACTCCATCGGACCGGCAGGACCCACGACGCCGGCCATAGCGGCGGGAGCCGACCCCAAGGATCTGTTCGTATGGTTCGAGGACACCTCCGAGCGCCGGCACGACGGCGAGCGCGGCATTGCCGGCCTGCCCGAATGCCTGTTACCCGTGTCCTCGGGCATGAAAGTGGTCGAGCGGCGCTACGCGCCCGGGCACCAGCATCTGCTCACGGCGCTGCGCCTGCGCTGCCGCGACCGCAGCGCCGAGCGCATTGCCGCGATCTACACCGCGGCCCTGGCCGTGGGCACGGTGGCCTGGATCGGTACCGGCTCCCAATACGAAATGGCCTGGAACGCGCTCTACGCCGGCCAGGAATAGGACTTCGGCCGGCAAGGCCGCGAAGCTCGAAGCGTGCGGCGGCCGGTGCCGTGCGCTGGCCTGCGGTGTCGAGTCTTGCGGGCCGCGGTGCCTGGCAGCGGCGCTGCCGCCGCGCACCGCGCCGAGGCCGCGTCAAGGCGCCGAAACCGGGGCGCGCCGTTGCTCCATTTCGACCCGGTTGACGTAGCGCTGCACCATCATGCGCGCCTGGGGCGTCAGGTCGATGAACTGACAGCCGCAGCGGCGCCCGTCCGAATCGCCATCGTCTTCGTAAACGTTCACGACCTGGAAGGAGACGTTGACCGGACCCACGCCGGGAAGATCGAGGAAGCAATTGCGCACGATCTCGCCCACCGGCAGTTCAAACAGGCTCGGGTAGCTCAGCACGGCAACCCCGCCGACGCTGATGTTGAGCAGGCGCAGCGACTCGTAGCGCGAGGCGCCACTGGCGGTCGGAACCAGGCAGGTCGCCTGGCTCGTGGCCGGCGTGCGCACGCGGAAGTATTCGCGCCGCTGCAGGCGCAACATCTGGCTGGGCAGGCGCACGCGAAATGCCGCGCGCCCCTCGACGCCGCTGGCCTGGGCCAGCGGCGCACGGAACTGGATCTTGACGTTCTCGAAGAAGACCACGAAGACCAGGTCGCGCGCCGCCAGCAGGCGCTGCTGCGCCGGGCCGGCTACGGGCATGTCCAGCGTGACCTCGTCGAAATCGGCATCCACGCCCAAGATCGTGGTGATGCAGAACTCGCTTTCGCCGCCCGTGTAGACCGTGACGAGGGTTCGTTCGCGACCGACGCGCGCCAGTATCGCGGCGATCTCGCCGCGCGAGTAGAGCATGAAGTGCTCCAGCTCCGGGGCGTCGGGCTCGGGGAAAGGATGTAATTGCATAGGGTGCCAGTTCAGCATATTCGGCGCTGGCGCCACCGCGGGAACTCCGCCCCCAAGCCGGCGCATTTCCACGCACCGCGGGTGGCGGACGCGGCATAGATTGCCACGCTGTACCGGTGCCTCCGGGGGGAGGTCCGGCATGGCGCCGCCAATGCGGCGGCGCGCTTCTGCACATTCGGCGAGGGACGATGCAGACCGCGCAGACCGACCATACGGAAGAAATTCGCTTCAAGGCTCGCGCCTTGGCGAGCGCGAGTCCATCGGGGCGCGTGCGCGCCGCGCAGCGGCGCGATCCGCGCGCCGAACGCGACTATCGACGCGGCCTCGAGCTCATGGCCCGCGCGCAGTGGACGGCGGCGGCCAAGGCATTTGCCGCGGCGGCGCTGCGCAATCCGGACGATGCGGTCTTCTGGCTCAATCTGGCCCATGCCCACGTGAAGGCCGATGACCTGGGCCAGGGTGCGGATGCGGCGCGCAAGGCGGTCGCGCTGGATCCGCAATCGGACCTGGCCGTGACCATCGCCTCGCAATGCCTTGCGGCAGGCAATCGCCACGAGGAAACCATAGAACTGCTGCGCGGCGTCGACATCGAGCGCTTCAAGGAGCCGATGGCGCATTACACGCTGGGCAACGCGCTGGCGTCCTTGCAGCGCTGGCCGGAGGCCGTGGACGCGTACCTGGGGGCGCTCAAGCGCAAGCCCGACCTCATCGATGCCCACGTGCAACTGGCCAACGTCTTCGAGCGGATGCGCCTCTACCTCGAGGCGCGGGAATGCGTCCAGACGGTCATCGCGCTGGGCGGCGCCAAGCCCGGCCTGCACTCGGCGATGGCCTATCACGCGCAACACGCCTGCCGCTGGGACCTGGTGGCACAGGACCTGCCGCTCATGCTGGCCGATGCCGCCGACGGCAAGGCCCCGCCGACCCCGTTTCACCTGCTCACCATGCCCTCGACGCCGGCCCAGCAGCTGGCGGCCTCGCGGGCCTTCTGGGACCGGAGCTGCGCCGGCATCGAGGCGATGCCGCGCCCCGCGCCGCGGCGCGCCGGTACGCCGATTCGGATCGGCTACGCCAGCAGCGATGTGCATCGCCATGCCACTGCGTATCTGATCGGCGACCTGCTCGAATCCCACGACCGCCGGCGCTTTGAGATATTCCTCTATTCCTACGGCCACGACGACGGTTCGGCCATCCGCAGGCGCATCGTCGCGGCTGCCGGCCCCGGCTTCGTGGAGGCCGAGCGCATGACGGACACGCAACTGGCGCAGCGGGTACGGTCCGATGACATCGACATCCTGGTGGACCTCAAGGGCTATACGCAAGGCGCACGCCCACCGGTGTTCGCGCGGCATCCGGCACGCGTCCAGGTCAATTACCTGGGCTACCCCGGCACGCTGGGCTCATCGAGCTACGAATACATCGTCGGCGACCGCTACGTCACGCCCCTGGATCACGCGCAGGACTTCGCCGAGCACATCGCGCAGATGCCGCACTGCTACCAACCCAACGACCGCAAGCGCCCGATAGGACCGCGCCCTACGCGCCAGGCGTGCGGCCTGCCCGACACCGGTTTCGTCTTCTGCAGCTTCAACAACAGCTACAAGATCACGCAAGCCGTCTTTGACCGGTGGTGCCGCCTGCTGCGCGCCGTGCCCGCAAGCGTCCTGTGGTTGTACCAGGTGAACGGCCAGGCGGGTCCGAACCTGCTGCGCGAGGCCCAGGCGCGCGGCGTGGATCCCGCGCGCATCGTCTGGGCGCCTGAATTGGATCTGGTCGACCACCTCGCGCGCCTGCAGCTGGCCGACCTGGTGCTCGATACGCTGCCGGTGAACGCCCATACGACGGCGTCGGACGCCTTGTGGGCCGGCGTTCCCATCGTGACCACGCCGGGGGAGAGTTTCGTCGCACGGGTAGCCAGCAGCATCGTGCAGGCGGCGGGCTTGCCGGAACTGGTTGCCGCCGACGGGGACGCCTACGAGGCGCTCGCGCTGGCGCTGGCGCGCGATGCGCAACGGCTCGGCGCCCTGCGGGCACGGCTGGCCGCGCAGCGCCTGCAGTGCCCGCTGTTCGACGCCAGCGCCTATACGCGCGACCTCGAGGACCTGTATGCGCGGATGATCGCGCGCTGGGACGGGGGCGAGGCGCCGCAGGCCCTGCCGGCAATGGTGCGCGCGTGAAGCGCAGCGGCCATGCGGCCGCGCCGCCCGGCGGCCTGCGGGCGCATATCCCAGCGGTACAGCGCATGCACGAAGGGGCCGCGCATGCCCGCGGCGGTCGTTGGGAACTCGCGGCCGAGGCTTACGCCGCGGCGGCGGCGGCAAACCCGCAGGAGGTCAATGCCTGGTTGAACCTGGGCATCGCCTTGACGCGCCTGGGACGCTTCGAAGAGGCCGTGCGGGCGCTGTTCAGCGCCTTGCGGCAGGACCAGCGCTGTGCCGATGCCTTTGCGCAACTGGGAAACCTGTTTCAGCTGATGAAGATGCCCGAGGAGGCATGCGAGAGTTTTCGCAATGCGTTGGCCTTTGGCCGCGCGCCGGTCGAGATGCTTGCCGCGATCGTGTTCGCCTCGCTCGAGGCCTCGCGCTGGGACACGCTGGCGCAGGACCTGGCCGCCCTCGAAACCCAGGTGCGCGAGGGCCGCGGTCAGCCACTGGCGTTTTTCAGCCTGAATTTCTCGTGGGACCGCGCGCAGCAGCTGGCCGCCAGCCGGGCGCAGGCCCAGCGCCTGTTCGGCGCCATTGCGCCGCTGCCGGCACGTGCGGCGCGGCACGCGGCCGGGCCCATCCGCGTCGGGTATGTCTCCAGCGACTTCCACGAACACGCCACCGCCTACCTGATTGCCGAGCTCTTCGAGCGCCACGACCGCGCGCGCTTTCGCCTGCATGCCTATTCCTACGGCACGGACGACGGCTCGCCGATGCGCCGCCGCATCGAGCAGGCCTTCGGGACCGGCTTCGTCGAGGCAAGCCGCATGGACAGCCGCGCCCTGGCCCAGCGCATCCGCCGCGACGGCGTCGATGTCCTGATCGATCTCAAGGGCTACACGCTGTACTCGCGCAGCGATGTCTTCGCGTATCGCGCGGCGCCGGTGCAGGTCAACTTCCTGGGCTTCCCCGGCACGCTGGGATCCGCGAACTACGACTACATCATCGGCGACCCGGTCGTGACGCCGCTGGATCACGCCGCCGGGTATTGCGAGCGCATCGCGCAGATGCCGCACTGCTACCAGCCCAACGACCGCCACCGGCCGCGCCCTCAGCCGCGCGATCGCGCGCACTGGGGCCTGCCCGCCGAGGCCTTCGTGTTCTGCTGCTTCAATGCCAACTACAAGATCACGCCGCCGGTGTTCGCGCGCTGGTGCGCCTTGCTGCGGCAGGTGGACGATGCGGTGCTGTGGCTGTTCGAGGCCAATGCGCAGGCGCGTGGCAACCTGACGGCGCAAGCCGCCGCCCACGGCATCGCGGCCCGGCGCCTGTACTGGGCGCCCAACCTGCCCTTGGACCAGCACATCGCCCGCATCGGCAACGCCGACCTGTTCCTGGACACGCTGCCGGTAAACGCCCATACCACCGCCAGCGACGCCTTGTGGGCCGGGGTGCCCCTGGTGACCGTACTGGGCGACACCTTCGTGTCGCGCGTGGCCGCCAGCCTGGTGAGCGCTGCAGGCTTACCCGAACTCGTTGCGGCCGATCTGCAGGACTACGAGCGCATTGCGCTCGGACTGGCACGGGACCGCGGCCGGCTGGCAACACTGCGCCAGCGGCTGGAACAGCAGCGCGAGCGTGCGCCGCTCTTCGATGCCGCGGCCTTTGCTGCGGCATTCGAGGGTTTGCTGACCCGGATGGTGGAGCGGTCGCGCGCCGGTCTGCCCGCGGCCCCGCTGGCAGCCACACGAGAGGTCGATTCCGAGGCCGCCTGCGTCGTACGCGCCACCGCTGCGCCGGCCTCGCCCAGCCCCGTTGCGGCGTTCGCCCGGACGTGATCGCGGCGGCTGGGTGCGCAGTGCGGCCGGTTGACGGGCGCGCATGGTCGTCGCGCGGGCGGATGCGCCCGGTCTGAGCGGCGCTACACCCGCGCCAGCGCCCGGAAGTGTGCAGCCGCCGCAGCGTTGCCGAGCGATTCGTGCAACACGGCCAGGTTATGGGCCGCCAGATGGCTGCCGCGCCCGGCGACGGCGCCCTCGAGCTGCGGCGTCTCGCCGATCTGCAGGCAGCGCTGCCAGTTGGCTTCGATCAGCGGCAGGAGTTGCGCGGCTTGCTGCGGCTGGGCGACGGCAATATCGAGCAGCACGTCGCCCAGGGCGAAGTGAAAGTCGGCCGAATGCTGCCAGTTGGCTCGCTGCTTGTCGGCCAGTTCCAGCGCGGCGCCGAACTGCTTCTGGCGCTTCAGGCAAAAGAGGTTGCGGACGATCATGTCATGCAGCCAAGGCAGCCGCTGCTGCAAGTGGAGCGCCGCCGCCGAGCCGGCCGGCGCTGATGGCAACAGCTCCCAGGCGCGCGCGTACCACGGCAGTGCCTGGGCATGGTCGCCGCGATTCTCCAGTTCACGCGCCAGCTGAAAACACAAATAGGGCTCTTCGGGTGTCGCCGCCAAGGCCTGGCGCAGCAGCCGCTCGTTGCGGTCGGCCTTGCGCGTGAGCTGGTCCCGATGGTAGCCGTCGTGGCTCACCTCGATGGCCAGGCGCCGGACCGGCAGCTGATGCACGAGCTGTTCATGAATCCGCCCGCGGTAGGCGACGCCGCGCGGCAGCAGGCGCGACAGCCATTGCACGGCCGGCCGCGTCGCCTGCCCCGCTTCCGGGGCTTCCTGCAGGCGGATCTGGCCGATGAAAGGCGCCTCCTGCGCCTGCAGCGCTGCGCGCAGCCCGGCGCCGCCCCGGGCGATCCATTCGTCCGCGTCGAGCACCAGGTGCCAGTCGGCGGCCGGTGTCTGTGCCAGCGCATGGTTGCGCGCGGCCGCAAAGTCGTCGCACCACGCGAAGTGCACGACGCGCGCGCCGCAGCGGCGCGCGATCGCCACGGTATCGTCGGTGGAGCCGGTGTCGACCACCAGGATCTCATCCACATGCGCCGCCGCGCTGTCCAGGCAGCGCGCGAGGCAACGCGCCTCGTTGCGCACGATCATGCTCAGGCAGATCACACCAACGCTCCGGGAGCGTCCCGTTCCATTCGATACGCCCACGCCAGGACTTCGGCCACGGCGACGTACAAAGCCGGCGGTATGCGCTGATCGAGGTCGAAATGCATCAGTGCCGCCACGAGTTCCGCCGACTGGTGCACCGGAACGCCGGCCTGGCGGGCGCGCTCTATGATCGCGGCGGCAAGGGCCGCCTGGCCCGTGGCCACGACGCGCGGCGCCAGCGCGTTCGCGGCATCGGCTTCCTCATACGACAAGGCTACGGCGCGCAGGCGTCCATCGGCAACGGGTGCATCCTGGCTCATGCAGCCCCCGCTGTCGCCGTCGGACGCTCCGCGGCGCCGCTGTGGCGCAGCGACAGCCCGGCGACGGTGAGCCCGCGCGCGCTCAGCGCGCTCGCCAGTTGCGGCAGTGCGCCGGCCACGGTGTCTGGCGCATCGGCGTCCACCTGCACGCCGACCGTACCGTCAAGCACGCGGATCGTCACCTGCAAGTTGCGCAGTCGCGGCAACAGCAGCTGCAAGCGCGCCTCGAAGATTTCCGGGCCGGTACCGGCGTCGGCGCTCGCGCCACGGTGACGATCACCCTGGATGCGCAAGGCCAGCGCCTGGCCCGGCCATGCTTGGCCGCTCAGGGCCAGCGCGGCACGCTGCTGGCCCTCGAGCTGTGCCATCGCGCGCGCCTCCGATGCCGGCGCATCGCCGGAGCGCAGGGCGACCGGCAAGCGCCGGACTTCCTCCTGGAGTTGTCCCAGCGAGCGTTCGCCGGCCAGCCACTGGGCCGTGTGTCGCTCGAGGAACCAACCGCTGTCGTCTACGGCTTGTTTGAGCCGCTGGGCGGCGAGGTCGGCGTCTGCACCCGGACCCAGCAGCGGAAGCGGAAGCGGCGCGCTCGATTCGGGTGTTGGCTCATCGAGAATTTGCGCCGGCGACGATGCGGCCGGACGCAGCCGCGCCTCTTGAATCTGCGCATCGACGGAGGCGACCCGTGCCGCGAGGGAGGCATCGGGTCCCGCCGCCGACGCTGGCGCCGCGCCCGACGAGGATCCTTGCGGGTCATCCCCCAGGAGGGCCAGAACCGCGTCGCGTGCGCTTGCTGTCAGCGGCACGCGTCGGCCATCGACCTGCAGCAGCACCTGGCCACGATCGGCCGCCAGAAAGACGTCGGCCGTGGACCCGCTCGCGGCCGCCTTGCGCAGGGCTTGCAGCGCGCCCGCGGGCAGGCCGGCAGCTTCGAGCACGGCCAGCAGGCGTTGTGCCGGCAGGGCGAAGCGTCGCGCGGGGGGGATGGGCGGCCACTCGGGGTGTGGC
>Ga0209698_10008988_pt1 | contig 10270 bp, 8 predicted proteins | sample LitLauG_LLR_2012_FD_187203 | JGI IMG/M metagenome (GOLD analysis project Ga0209698, IMG submission 187203) | Freshwater sediment microbial communities from Pennsylvania, USA - Little Laurel Run_MetaG_LLR_2012 (SPAdes) (version 2) | ecosystem: Environmental > Aquatic > Freshwater > Creek >... | reverse complement strand
CGTCTACCATGCGCCTGCCGTCCGGGAGTGTCCGAGGAGTCGCGCGTTGGTGCTTGCCCAGTCGTCCCCCGTGCACATGCTCACCAGTGCCGCGCGGGCCGGCTCGCCGACCTACGAGCGCAACCGGGCCGCCCTCGACACCGCCGTGGCCGAGCTGCGCGACCGGATCGCCCGGGCCCGCCTGGGCGGATCGGAGGCCTCCCGGCGTCGTCACGTCGAGCGGGGCAAGCTGCTGCCCCGCGACCGGGTCGACCACCTCCTCGACCGCGGCTCGCCGTTCCTGGAGCTGTCGCCGCTGGCCGCCAACGGCCTCTACGACGACGAGTCGCCGGCGGCCAGCATCATCACCGGCATCGGCCGGGTCAGCGGCCGGCTGTGCGTAGTGGTGGTCAACGACGCCACCGTCAAGGGCGGCACCTACTACCCGATGACGGTCAAGAAGCACCTGCGGGCCCAGGAGATCGCCCGGGAGAACCGCCTGCCGTGCATCTACCTGGTCGACTCGGGCGGTGCCTTCCTGCCCGCCCAGGACGAGGTGTTCCCCGACCGGGAACACTTCGGGAGGGTCTTCTTCAACCAGGCGACCATGTCGCGCGCCGGCATCCCCCAGCTGTCGGCCGTGCTCGGCTCGTGCACCGCCGGCGGGGCCTACGTCCCGGCCATGAGCGACGAGACGGTGATCGTGCGCGGTCAGGGCACCATCTTCCTCGGCGGCCCTCCCCTGGTCCGGGCGGCCACCGGGGAGGTGGTCACCGCCGAGGATCTCGGCGGCGGCGACCTGCACGCCCGCATCTCCGGCGTGGTCGACCATCTGGCCGACGACGACGACCACGCCCTGCGCATCATCCGCCAGATCATGGGCACCCTCCCGCCCACCCCCGAGCCACCGTGGGCCCGGCTGGCCGCCGAGGAGCCGACGGTCGACCCCGGTGAGCTGCACGGGGTCGTGCCATCCGACCCGAGGGAGCCCTACGACGCCCGCGAGCTCATCGCCCGCTTGGTCGACGCCAGCCGGTTCGCCGAGTTCAAACGCGACTACGGCACCACCCTGGTCACCGGGTTCGCCCACCTGTGGGGCCACCCGGTCGGGGTGATCGCCAACAACGGCGTGCTGTTCGGCGAGTCGGCCCTCAAGGGCGCCCATTTCATCGAGCTGTGCGACCAGCGGGCCGTCCCCCTGCTGTTCCTGCAGAACATCACCGGATTCATGGTCGGCCGCGACTACGAGGCCGGCGGGATCATCAAGCACGGGGCGAAGATGGTCAACGCCGTGGCCTGCGCCCGGGTGCCGAAGCTGACCGTGGTGGTCGGCGGTTCGTTCGGGGCCGGCAACTACTCCATGTGCGGGCGGGCCTACTCGCCCCGGCTGCTGTTCATGTGGCCGAACGCCCGGATCTCGGTGATGGGCGGTGACCAGTCCGCCGCCGTGCTGGCCACCGTGCGGCGCGACCAGCTCGAGGGGCGGGGCGAAAGCTGGTCGGCCGAGGAGGAGGAGGCCTTCAAGGCCCCCATCCGCCAGCAGTACGACCGGCAGGGCAGCGCCTACTACTCGACGGCGCGCCTGTGGGACGACGGCATCATCGAACCGGGCGAGACCCGCACCGTGCTCGGCCTGGCTCTCACCGCGGCTGGGGCGGCCCCCCTCGGACCGGTCGGCTACGGCGTGTTCCGGATGTGAGCCGGTGTTCACGAGCGTCCTGGTAGCCAACCGCGGCGAGATCGCCGTGCGGATCATCGGCACCCTGCGCCGGCTCGGGATCCGGGCCGTGGCCGTCTACAGCGACGCCGACGCGGGGGCCCGCCACGTCGAAGCGGCGGACACGGCCGTGCGGCTCGGTCCCGCTCCGGCCCGGGCCAGCTATCTCGACGTCGACCGGGTCATCGCGGCCGCCCTGGCCTCCGGGGCGGAGGCCGTCCACCCGGGCTACGGCTTCCTGTCCGAGAACCCGGCCCTGGCCCGGGCGTGCGCGGCCCACTGGCTGGTGTTCGTCGGCCCGCCGGTCGCCGCCGTGGAGACCATGGGCGACAAGATCCGGGCCAAGCAGCTGGTCGCGGCGGCCGGGGTTCCGGTGGTACCCGGCACCGACGGCCGCGGCCTGAGCGACCGGGAACTGGCCGAGTCCGCCCCGGCCATCGGGTTCCCGGTGCTCATCAAGCCGTCGGCCGGCGGCGGTGGCAAGGGCATGCGGCTGGTCAGCGAACCCGACGGGCTGGCCGCCGGGATCGCCGCCGCCCGGCGCGAGGCCCTCGGCGCGTTCGGCGACGACACCCTGCTCCTCGAGCGGTACCTTGACACCCCCCGGCACCTGGAGATCCAGGTCCTGGCCGACGCCCACGGCACGGTGGTGCACCTCGGCGAACGGGAGTGCAGCCTGCAGCGCCGGCACCAAAAGATCGTCGAGGAGGCGCCGGCCCCCCGCCTGGAGCCGACCGTGCGGTCCGCCATGGGGGCCGCCGCGGTGGCCGTCGCCCGCTCCTGCGGCTACGAGGGTGCCGGCACGGTCGAGTTCATCGCCTCGGCCCACCGGCCCGGGGAGTTCTTCTTCCTGGAGATGAACACCCGCCTGCAGGTCGAACATCCGGTCACCGAGATGGTCTACGGCGTCGACCTGGTCGAGCAGCAGTTGCGGGTGGCGGCCGGTGAGCGGCTGGCCTTCGCCCAGGACGACCTGGTGGCCCGGGGTCACGCCATCGAGGCCCGGGTCTACGCCGAGGACCCGGCGGCCGGGTTCCTGCCGACCGGCGGCACCGTGCTGCGCCTCGTCGAACCGACCGGGCCGGGCGTGCGGGTCGACTCCGGCCTCGCGCCCGGCACCGTCGTCGGCTCCGAGTACGACCCCATGCTGGCCAAGGTCATCGCCCACGGAGCCGACCGGGATGAGGCCCTCCGCCGGCTCGACACGGCACTCGCCGCCACCACCGTGCTCGGCGTGCCCACCAACCTCGGCTACCTGCGCGCCCTGCTGGCCGATCCCGACGTGCGCGCCGGCCGCCTCGACACCGGCCTGGTGGAACGGACCCACGCCGGCCTGCTCGGCACCGCCGTCCCCGACGCCGTGGTGGCCGCCGCCGCCCTGCTGGCGTTGAGCGACGAGCGGCCGGAGGACCCCTGGCAGCTGCGCACCGGCTGGCGGCCCTCGGGGGCGGCCGACGTCGGTCTGACCGTGCGGCTCAACCGGGCCCGCCTCCCGGTGACGGCCCGATGGGAGGGCGGTTGGCGTCTGACGGTGGACGGCGCCGGGCCGGTCGCGGCGGCCGTGCGTCGCCGACCCGGGGAGGTCGTGGTCGAACGCGACGGCGTGATCACCACCGTGCAGATGGCGGCGGGCGGGCCGGCCGAGTGGTGGCTCGGCCTGGACGGCGACGCCTGGCTGGCGCGCGTCGAGGAGCCGTGGGAGTCCTCGGTCGGCCACGACGCGGCGGGCGCCCACGGCCCGGTCCTGTCGCCCATGCCCGGCCTGCTCAGCGCCGTGCTGGTGGCCGAGGGCGACCTGGTGGGCGAAGGCCAGCCGTTGGCCACCGTCGAGGCGATGAAAATGGAGCACACCCTGCGGGCCCCGGTCGACGGGGTGGTGGCCGCCGTGCACGCCACCGCCGGCCGCCAGGTCGCCCTCAACGAGCCGATCGTCACCCTCGGCCCCGCCGACCACCCGGCCTGACCGGCCGCACCGCCGGGCCTGACCGGCCGCACCGCCGGGCCTGACCGGCCGCACCGCCGGGCCTGACCGGCCGCACCGCCCGGCCTACCGACGGGCCTGCACGGACCGCTTCAGGCCCGGCGGCGCAGGACCCGCAGGCTGCCCTGCCCGAGGTCGGGTTCGTCGACGAAGACGCCGGAGGCCAGGGTCCGCTGGTAGAGCTCGAAGGGGGGCCGACCCCCGTCGGCCGGGTCGGGGAACACGTCGTGGATGGCCAGCAGACCGCCGGGCGCCACGTGGTGGACCCAGGCCGCCTCGTCGGCCCGCACGACGTCCTCGCCGTGCCCGCCGTCGATGAACACCAGCCCGAGCGGGGTGGCCCACCACCGCCCGACGGTGGCCGAGTCGCCGACCACGGCGATGACGGTGTCCTCCAGCCCGGCCGCGGCCAGCGTCCGCCGCCAGAACGGCAGGGTGTCGATCCGGCCCGAGGCCGGGTCGACCAGGTCGGGATCGTGCCAGGCCCAGCCGGCCTGGTTCTCCTCCGAGCCGCGATGGTGGTCGACGCTGTAGAGCACCGTGCCCCCGGCCCGGGCGGCCGCCCCCAGCCACACGGCCGATTTGCCGCAGTAGGCGCCCACCTCGAGCAACGGACCGCGGCCGGCGGCCGCCGCCACCAGACCGCTGCGGTGCAGGGCGGCGGCCTCGTCGGGGGGCAGGAACCCCTTGGCGGCGTCGGCCACGGCGATCAGCTCCGGGGTCATGGCCGCGCCGGCGGCGGGCGGCCCGGCCGCGGACCGCCCGTTCACTTCTCGGTGACGCCGGCCGAGTCGAAGGTCGCCATCTCGCCCAGCAGCCGGGCCGCGGCCTGCACGACGGGCACGGCCAGGCAGGCGCCGGTCCCCTCGCCGAGGCGCAGGCCGAGATCGAGGAGCGGCTCGAGGTCGAGGTGGGCCAGGGCGGCCGAGGCGCCCGGCTCGACCGAGCGGTGCCCGGCGATGGCGAACGGTCGGACCGCCCCGCCGGTGAGCCCGTCGGCCACCAGCAGGGCGGCGGCGGCGATGACCCCGTCGATGACCACCGGCACGCCGGCCGCCGCGCCGCCGATGATGAAGCCGGCCAGGCCGGCGATCTCCAGACCGCCCAGCTCGGCCAGCAGCGACCAGGCCCGCTCCGGGCCGGCCGGCCCGGCGGAGGGGGCGGCCACCGTCGGCCCGACCCGCTCGAGGGCCTGTCGGATCACCGCCACCTTGCGGGTCAGCGACGCGTCGTCGATGCCGGTGCCCCGGCCGGTGACATCGGCGGCGGGCCGCCCGGTGAAGGCGGCGATCAGGGCGGCCGAGGGCGTCGTGTTGGCGATGCCCATGTCGCCGGTGACGAGCAGCCGGGCCCCGGCGCCGATCAGCTCGGCGGCCACCTCCAGACCGACGGTCACCGCCCGCCCGGCCTGCCCCGCCGTCATGGCCGGGCCGGTGGCCAGGTTGGCCGTCCCGTCGGCCACCCGGGCCCTGATCAGGCGCGGTCGTTGCCCCGCCGCGGCCCCGCCGGCCCCGGCCGGCGACGGGTCGTCGAGACCCTCGGGCAGGGGGGTGGCCACCCCGATATCGACGACCACCACCCGGGCGCCGGTCTGGCGGGCCAGGACGTTGATGGCGGCCCCGCCGGCGCAGAAGTTGGCCACCATCTGGGCGGTGACCTCCTGGGGCCAGGGGGTCACCCCCTCGGCGTGGACGCCGTGGTCCCCGGCGAACACGGCCACCGCGGCGGGTTCGGGCACGTCGGGCGGGCAGCAGCCGGCCATGGCCGCCAACCGCACGGCCAGGTCCTCGAGCCGGCCGAGGGAGCCGGGCGGTTTGGTCAGGCGGTCCAACAGAGCCAGGGCCGTCGCCGCCGCCGCGTCGTCGGCCGCCGCCACCGGGGGCAGGACCGGGAAGCTCACGTGTGTTCGGGTGCCCCGGCCGCTCCGGCCAGACCGGCTTCGGTGGCCGCCGTGTGGCTGGGGGGTTGGTCGCCGTGGTGATGGCGGACGGCGAAGAGGACCTTGTTGAAGAAGATGTACTTGGCCACCCAGAACACGCCGAAGGCGGCGAGGTTGGCCGCCAGCAGCAGGATCACCCGGGCCGTGCCACCCCAGTGGTGGTCGTGGGCGTAGCGGCCGCCGAGGTGACCGACCCATCCGGCCAGCAGCACCCCGAGCAGGGTGATGACCCAGAACGGCAGGATCTCCTTGACCCAGTGGCTCCGTCCGCCCTTGCCCCACACCCACGTGCGGTTGAGGTAGTACGAGGGGATGGCGGCCACCGAGTTGCCGAAGATGTTGGCCCACCCGGCGGTGAGGCTGAGGGCCACCAGCCCGAAGGCCACCCCGATCTCGCCGACCGGCACGGCCACCACCGACACCATGGCGTAGCGGGTCATCTTGCGGCCGTCGGGGGTGGCGTACCAGGTTTGGACCTTGGTCGGGGCGAAACCGACCAGGCGGTCCACGAGGTTCACCCCTCCGATGCTACCGGCCCCGGCCGCGCCAACCGGGCCGGTGGCGTCTCAGCTGGGCAGGGGCGGGGGCAGGGCGTTGGCCCGGGCGATGGTTCCGAGCCACTCGGCGCTGGGCTTGACCGTCCGGCGTTGGGTGACCCGGTCGACCGACACCAGGCCGAAGGTCGGCCCGTAGCCGAGGCTCCACTCGAAGTTGTCGAGCAGCGACCAGTAGACGTAGCCGCGCAGGTCGACGCCGTCGGCCAGGCAGGACAGCAGCCCGGCCAGGGCGTCGCGCACGAAGTTGATCCGCACCGCGTCGTCGTCGGTGGCGATGCCGTTCTCGGTGACCACGAGCGGGATCCCCGCGCCCACCGCGGCGGCGGCCCGGCGCACACAGTTGGCCACGGCCAGCGGGTAGTTCTCGTAGCCCATCTGCGTCACCGCGGCGCCCGGCTCGGGCCCGACGGCCGAGTCGGGGCCGATACGGGCCCGGCTGTAGGTCTGGACGCCGAGGTAGTCGTCGGCCCGGGCCGCCTCCAGCCACGGGTCCTCCATGGCCGCCCGGTAGCGGGCCACCCGCTCCTCACCCCCGTCGACGGCCTGGTAGTCGGTCATGGCCAGGGTCAGGCCGACGGGGAACGACCCGGGCCCGGCCCGCAGCGCGGCGGCAGCCTTGTGGTGGGCGTCGAGCTGCACGTCGGTCACGGCCCGGCGCAGGGCCCGGTCCCTGCGGCCCGGCGGGAACACCCCGACCTGGTAACCGAACATGGCCACCACGTTCGGCTCGTTGAACGTGGCCGCCGAGCCGAGCACGTCGCCCAGGCGCTCGACGGTGCGGGCGCAGAACTCGGCGAAGCGGTCGGCCGTGTCGGGCTGTTCCCAGCCCCCGATGTGGGCCAGCCACCGGGGGGTGGTGAAGTGGTGGAAGGTGACCATGGGGATGAGCCCGTGGTCCCGGCAGACGTCGCACACCCGGCGGTAGTGGTCGAGGGCGGCGTTGGACCACAGGCCGGCCTCCGGCTCGATACGGCTCCATTCGACGCTGAAGCGGTAGGCGTTGAGCCCGAGGCCGGCGATGGTGGCGATGTCCTCGCGGTAGCGGTGGTACTGGTCGCAGGCGTCACCGCTCGGCTCGACGCAGCCACTGCCCGGGGTGTGCTCCCAGGCCCACCAGTCGTTGTTCCAGTTGCCCCCCTCGACCTGGTGGGCGGCGGTGGCCGTGCCCCAGATGAACCCCTCGGGAAAGCCGGTCATCGCTGCCCCCTAATCGCCGTAGCCGTCCGGGTGGGTCGAGTGCCATGCCCAGGCGGTGGCCACGATGGCGTCGAGATCGGTGTAGGTCGGCCGCCAGCCGAGCTCGGCGGAGATCTTGGTGCTGTCGGCCACCAGCGACGCCGGGTCCCCGGCCCGTCTCGGTCCGTAGACCCGGGCCAGGGGCCGCCCGACCACCCGGTCGGCCGCGTCGAGGACCTGATTGACGCTGAAACCGGCGCCCACCCCCACGTTGTAGGCCGCGCTGGGCGACCCGTCGAACAGCGCACCGAGGGCCAGCACGTGGGCCGAGGCCAGGTCGTCGACGTGGATGTAGTCGCGCACCCCGGTCCCGTCCGGGGTGGGGTAGTCGGTGCCGAGCACGTGCACGGCCTCGCGTTGGCCGAGGGCGACCATCATGGCCAGGGTCAACAGGTGGGTCTTCATGCGGTGGTCGGCCCCGATCGATCCGTCGGCCGACGCCCCGCAGGCGTTGAAGTAGCGCAGGCAGACCGAGCGCAGGCCGTAGGCCCGGTCGTAGGCGGCCAGCACCCGCTCCAGGGCCAGCTTGGTTTCGCCGTAGACATTGGTCGGCGCCTTGGCGGCGTCCTCCCCGATGGGCAGGCTCACCGGGTCGCCGTACACGGCGGCGGTCGAGGAGAACACCACCGGCGGCGGCGGGCCGGCGGTGGCGACATCGACGAGGGCGTCGAGCAGGGTCAGGGCGGCCACCACGTTGTTGGCGTAGAAGCGGCGCGGATCGGTCATCGACTCGCCGGCTTCGATGGACCCGGCGAAATGGATCACCGCGTCGGGCCGGCGGTCGGCCAGGACGCGGGCGACGGCGGCGCGATCGCCGGTGCTGGCCACCACCAGCGGTACCGCGGCCGGTACGGCGGCCGGGTGACCGGCTGACAGGTCGTCGAGCACGGTGACGGTGTGGCCGGCGCCGAGCAGGTGGCGCAGGGTGTGCGAGCCGATGTAGCCGGCGCCGCCGGTCACCAGGATGTGACTCATGGGCCGGCATCGTGGCACACCGGCGGCGAGGCAGTCGAAGAGCGGCCCGGTCCCGCCCGGTTGGTCAGGCGTTCGCCTCGAGCTGGTTGGAGAACGCCGTCGCGAGCCGCGTCCGGGGCCGCCGAACACCCCGGCCGTGCCCCCCGGCCCGGCGAAATGCTCGACGCTACATTCGTCCGGATGGCCAGCCCGGTGCGACGCCGTCCGCCCCGGTTCGTCCACGCCCTGACCCGGCCGAACGGCGGCGCACCGCCGGCCGCGCTCCTCGTGGCCGTCGCCGCCGTCGCCCTGGCCATCCGGGCCGTGGTCGTGGTGACGTCGCCGCCGGTGCTGTTCTACGGCTCGGACAACACGTGGTACGACGCCACGGCGACGTCGTTCGCCACGGGCCATCTGGGGCGGCTTCCCGGTCTGTTCGCACCCCGCGTGCTCTCGTTGAAATTCCCGCCCGGCTATCCGTTGGTGATGGCCGTCGGCCAGCGGCTGCTGTTCTGGGTGCAACCGTTCTGGGCCCATCTGTGGACCTCGGTGCTGCTCGGCAGCGCCGGCGCCGTCGTCGTCGCGGTGTTGGCCTGGCGGCTGGCCGACCGGGCCGATCGACCCGGTCGTGTGGTGGCCGCCGCCGTCGCCGGTCTGGTGTTCGCCGCCAACCCCCTGGTGGTCGGGCAGTCGACGTCGCTGATGTCCGAAGCGCTCTACGTTCCGCTGGTCGCCCTGTTCCTCCTCGGCGTGGACCGGGCGGCGACCGACGGCCGCGGTGGCGTGTGGCTCTACCTGGCTGGGCTGCTGGCCTACCTCGGGATCACCCGACCGGAGGTGGTCGTGCTCCTCGCCGTGGCCCTCGTCGTCCCCGGCGCCCGGCGTCGTACCAGCGGGGACCGCCGTCGGGTGGCCGGCGTCCTCGCCTCGGGCCTCGGCCTGGCCGTGTTGTGGTCGGTGCTCGCCTCCGGCGCGGCCCACCGTGTGGTGTTCGTCTCGGTCAACAGCGGCTCGGTCCTGCTCGGCGCCAACTGCCCGGAGTCGTGGCACGGCGACCTGCGCGGTCTGTGGAGCGTCGACTGCCTTTCGGTGCCCTCCACCCGGCTCTCCCCCGCGGCCAACCAGGCCCTGGCTCAGAAGCCCTTCCCGATCGGCCTGCCACCGCAGGCCGGCGCCCGGATCGAGGCGGAGATCAACGCCGTGCAACTCCACGAGGCGCTGCGGGCCATCACCCACCAGCCCGGAGCGGCGGTCGGGGCCGTTCCGTTCCGCTGGGCCCGGGCCGTCGGGCTGTTCTGGGACGGTGGCGAGGCCCGGCTGGAGTATTTCGAGGGCAAATCGCCCGGCTGGGAGCGGGCCGGACGATGGCTCCACGAGACCGTGCTGCTGCCCCTCCTGCTCGTCGCCGGCGCCGGCCTGGCCTGGCCGAGGTCGCGTCTCGGCACCGCCCTGCGTCAGGTCGTGGAACCGCACCGCCTGCTGCCGGGCGGGATGCTGCTCGTCGCCTGGCTCGTCCTCGTCGCCCTCACCGAGGGGAGCATCCGCGTCCGCGCCCCGGTCGAGCCGGTCGTCGCCGTCCTGGCCGGCATCGGCGTCGCCGCCCTCGGGCGCGCCGTGCGGGCCGGGACCGCCTTACCGTCGACGCCGCCGCCCGACCCGCGGCCGGCGGCGGTTCAGACCACCGGGCAGGCGTAGTCCTGGTCGAAGCCGGAACCGCCGTACTGGGCCAGCCAGGGCACCCCGCCGGCGAAGTTGGGGTGGTCCGCGGTGCTGCCCGAACAGGCGTCGACGGCGGCCGCCAGGTCGGCGCCCGTGGCCTTCCAGATGGGCAGCCCGGGGGCATAGGAGCCGGCGATGATGGTCCACTGGTGCGACGTGGAGTAGATGCCCACCACAACCCCCTGGTT
>Ga0209698_10008987_pt1 | contig 10270 bp, 12 predicted proteins | sample LitLauG_LLR_2012_FD_187203 | JGI IMG/M metagenome (GOLD analysis project Ga0209698, IMG submission 187203) | Freshwater sediment microbial communities from Pennsylvania, USA - Little Laurel Run_MetaG_LLR_2012 (SPAdes) (version 2) | ecosystem: Environmental > Aquatic > Freshwater > Creek >... | reverse complement strand
GTACGCCTTCCGGCTCTTTAATCGCAGGCCGCCGCGGGAAATGTCCTCGCAACTCACAATATCGTCCCCAAAGGCGTAACTCCGGATGCACGCCTTGAAACTCACCGTGGTTCGTACGTGTTTACGCCGGTTTTCGACTCGCCCGGAGGACTTGGCAGCAGGCGCCGGCTCCGGTACTTCGGGTGGCGGCGGGGGTGCAACGGACTCCTCTTTCTCTCCAAATTCCAACGTGGAGATTGTTCCCACCGGAACAAGTTCGCCGCTTTCCTCGTCTGTAGCTCGTTTCCAAAATGTCGAGGATCCGCACTTCTTACAGGAGCGCACGATCCCTTCATTCACAAGGTAGACGTCCGATTCCAGGTCGCTCTGCTCCACCGTCTCGCGGGTCTTGCAACTGCTGCACTGCAGCAGCACACGGCTAGCCACTTTTTCGGTGTCCGTCATGCCGGGGAATTTAATGCCCCAGAGGTCCATCTCCGGGTTCAGGAAGGCCACGCCGTAGGTGTACATCCCGCCGTCAGCGCCGAGTTGACCAACGACGCGAATCTCGGCTTCTTTGTTGGTGTCCAGCCTGCGGAGGATCAGCTCTTGCTCCGCGTAGAGCGCGTATTGTGACACGATGCCGGCGCCATGGCGGCTGAGCAGGATCGTCTTGGTCTGCTCGGAGAACATCTTGCCTTCCATGTCGCTGCCTACCAACAGGATCGCTATTTCCCTAGGAATACGGCTGCTGCGACGCACGCCTTCTGGAGGCATTCTTACCCCACGCTGAGGTTCTCCGGAACTTGCTCGATGTTACTTGGATTTCTGCGCCGAAGTCACTCAATTTTGAAAGGCCTGTTTTCTCGCGTTAAACATCAGTCCCGGTTTAAGCCGGGGATTTGCCGTCCGAGGCACCTGCGGAAATTGAGGATTGTTTGATAAATTCAGAATTTCATGTCGACAATGCCCTGTTCGCGATAGAATAGCTCTCCATTTTGCCTAGGGGTTAAGTCATGGATCAAGAACGGCGGCGAGCACCAAGATTCCCATTCATCGCTTCAGCGGAAGTGTTGGAAGAGAGCGCGGGCACGAAACTGGCAGCACGCATCAGCGACATCAGCGCCACCGGCTGTTACGTTGATACGATTAATCCGCTGGTGGACGGGACATCCGTCCGCCTGAAGATTCTCACCGAATCACACGTCTTCGAAGCACCTGCGACAGTTGTCTATTCCGTCGCGCATCTTGGGATGGGATTGAAGTTTGGAGATGTCCTTCCAAATTCTCTGGATGTCTTACAGAACTGGCTGCCACTCGCCAGCTAGGTAAGGCGAGTTCTCAAGCCTAACAAAGCTCCGCTAGTCGGCTCCAGCGGCTTCGCGAGAGTCTGACTCAACTATTTCGGGTCTGACTTACGAACCGCAGTTTTGCGCTTGTCCTGCAAGGCCACGGCATTGCGTGACGGAGTTTTCGTCACCTCGCGCACTGCGGCGAGTTGCATGCTTGCACCAGGGCCAGCCTTCTTGTTCTTTGCCTGATACGAGGTAGTAGTTGTCGTCGGCTTGGTTCTTGTTGCAACAGGTGTCCGGGCAGCAATCTCCCAGGAGTCGGTGCCGTCGAAATGATCGGGGCTCACTTCCGACTGTGCCTTACAGGCGGGTGCCAAGAGCAAAACAGCCCCAAAGCCAACCAAGATCATCGGTATCTTCAACAAACTAAATGGCTTCATGAAAAAACCTCCACTTCGATTTTTCGACGGGAACCCAGGGATACCGTTTCAGAGAGAAGGGGCCTGAGACTAGAATTCTCTGACTTGAGCCGATCTTCGCTGACGCATCCGAAGGCGGTCGATAGACCGGGAGTACTACCGTGTATCCTGTTCGCTAATACCCTTTAAATCTGGGAGTTACCCGAGCCCAGCACTCGGCGAAAGTCTGGATCTTTTTTGCCAAATCTCCGTCCCGACAGGCGTATGATGTACGTGTCGTTCCCACCTCCGGCACCTACCAGCCCATCTTTCCGTAAGACTGCGGGGTGTCCCCATGCAGGCTGTTGCGCGACGACTGGAAGAACGCATTCCCCTCACTGTTCGAGTCGATCTTTGCAGTCTGGATGTCCGCCATCCGGCCCAGGAGGCCTTGACGGAAAACGTGAGCACCCATGGCGCACGAGTGGTTTCCAGCAATCCATGGAGATTGAATGAGCGGCTGAACCTGTGGTCCCTGCCCGGTGATTTTCGGGCCAGGGCGCGAGTCGTTTATTGCGAGCCCCTCGGGGTTAATTCCTTCGCAATCGGACTCCAACTGCTAGCCGCATCAGGAGGATGGAAATAGGCCTGTAGCAAACCCCAACGGATGGATGGTTCTGCTTTGTTCAATAAAGATCTTCGGGAACTAGCGCGAGAGTGCCAGCAGCGACTCGTTGAGTTTGGTCAGGTCCGAATCCAGTCTGTAATAGCCAGAGCGCCAGCCTGCCGGAGTTTCATTCGGAGGGAAGTTGAGCACCGCGAAGTCGCTTGCCGAACTCTGTCCGTTGCCCAACTTAGGGAACTCTTCACCGACATAGGTGGCAGCGTGCTCACGGACGACCCGCTCACACTCATCGACCGACAGAACGGCTCGAAGCATACCCTGGTTTTTGGCGTGGGGTTGGCAAAAGTAAAGGGTTGGCATACTTGAGGAGCATCGGCAAATCGTCGAGAAACTTGAATAGTACGATGGGCCCAATTCGATGAAACACGCAGCGGACGCCCGATACATCCCCAAGCATAAAATAACTATCTATATTTCAATGACTTACGGGATCAATTCTTCTTTTTCCCAGCCAAGACCCGGTAACTAAAGAGAACGCTTCCCAAAATGAAACAGATGGCAGACATCCCCCAGCTCCGACTGAAGGCGGCAAACACGCTTGTAAGCAACAGAAGGACTGCGGCTGTGTAATAGAAAGCCGAAAGGTAGGATAGGTCTGTCTCGCTGTTCATGGCCCCCCTGCCAACCCTAGCCATTCTCAACCGTGGCCTTCAGGTGTGCAGCAAATCCCAAGCTGCCAGCGCATAAATCGCCGCGCAATCAATCACCTTCCGCAGGTCCACATACTCGTCCGGTCCATGCGCCACCGACAGCAGACCGGGACCGTAAGCATACGCCGGGACCCCTTGCGCGGCATAGAACCGTATCTCCAACAGCCCCGGACACATTTCAAACTGTGGCTCCTCGCCCGTAACAGCTCGCACGCTGTGCGCCATCGCCACTCCCATTGGCTCTTCCTCGCGGCACGCCGAAGAACGTCCCTCCTGTAACACTTCCCATTCCAGTGGAGTCCCCTCCCGTCTGCAGCGATCCAGCACCCCAATCAAGCGCTCTTTCTCTTCCTCGAAATCTTCCTCGGGATTGATCCGTCGGTCGATCGTGAACCAGCACTCCCCCGGCACCACGTTGAAGTTTGTCCCTCCTCCGCTTTGCCCGCCCAGCATAAGGATCGATTGCCGCGCTTGATCCGCCCCGATATTGAACCTCGTTGTTCTCTGCTCCACTTCTCTCTTCAATTCTTGCAGTCGCTCAACAACTTTAACCATCCGTTCGAATGCGTTCTCCCCCTGATGTTGCAATCCAACGTGTGCCGATTTCCCCCGCACCCGAACACGCAACGAAATTGCCCCGCGGTTCGCATTCCACACCACGCCACTCGTCGGCTCCGCCAGGAGCATGCCGATGCCGCCGCGCCCCAATCGTCCCTGCGCCGCCAGCCATGCTGACCCGCCCTCTCCTCCCGTCTCTTCATTGGGCACTAAAGTCAACTCGATTCTTCCGCTAAGTTCGCCGCCGCTTTCTCTCAGCGCGAGAATCGCAAAGAGCATGGCCACAATCCCCCCTTTCATGTCGCAAGAGCCGCGGCCAAATAAAAAATGTTCCCGGCGGACAGGCCGGAACTGCTCCGCGGATTGTGCTGGCACTACGTCGTAGTGCCCGTGGAAGTAAATCGTCCTCTCGCCGCGGCCATACCCAGCCAAGAGACTCACTAGTGGTCCACCGTGATCTTCTTTCTGCCGTGGCGCTTCCATTCGCTCGCAGTCCAGGCCGAACCCTCTCAGTCGTTTCTCGAGTAGATTCGCGCAGGCGCCATAATTTCTTCCCGGCGGGTTTTCTGTTGGTATGGACACCAGCTCCGCCAGCAACTCGGCCATCTCGTTCTCGTGACTGCGAAGCCATGCCAAAAGGGACATGGCTCTTCTTTCCATACCAGCTATTGGTTCAGTCATGGCCCCATGCTAGGAATTCGCGCGTCAAACACCAAGCTCCATTTTGGTGACCGGCGAGGCGATTAAGCTCCCCTATGATAGGCTGTGCTGCATTTGCGGCACGTCTTGCGAGAACACCCATGATTCCAGGCACGGAATTGCATCCAATGCTGCGTTGGGGCGTCTTGCTTTGGCTTTTCGTGTGGCTGCCGGTGAATCTGCAAGCCTGGGGCTGGCAGAACATGATGCATTTCTGTGACGTTGGTGCCATCATCGCGTGTCTGGGAATATTCATGCGGTTTCCCCTCCTGTTCTCCAGTCAGGCGGTGGGTTCGCTCCTCGTCGGTGTGCTCTGGAGCCTTGACATAGGCTGGCGCTTGGTCACCGGCCACCATTTGGTCGGTGGAACCGAATACATGTGGGACGAGCGCTACGCCCTCTGGATCCGCCTGCTCTCAACGTTTCACATTGGGTTGCCGCTGGTTTTGCTCTGGGCCATGCGAAAAATGGGCTACGACCCGCGTGCCCTTGCCCTGCAGTCGGTGATCACCGCGATCTTGCTCATCTTCTCGCGTTTCCTGTCTCCCGAGCTCAACATGAACTACGCGTTCCGAGATCCTTTGTTTCACCGCGCATGGGGGCCTGCTCCCGTGCACCTGGCTGTTGTTTTTGCAGGAACCGTCGTACTGCTGTATTGGCCCACCCATGTATTATTCGGGAAGACGTTCACTTCTCCGGCCGAAGCAAAGCGGTTTGCCGGATCAGTTGTGCAGGAAAGTGAGGAATAGAGGCACAATCGAAGACATGGATCAGGACAAATACAGGGCGATGTTAAAGGTGGCCATCGAAGAAGCCTGCCTCGGCCTTGCCGAAGGCGGAATCCCCATCGGTGCCGCCCTCTTTGATCGCGAAGGAAAACTCCTGGGACGCGGTCACAATCGCAGAGTTCAGGAAGGCGATCCATCTGTGCACGGCGAAACAGATGCTTTCCGCAAAGCAGGCCGCCAACGCACCTACCGAGACAAAATCATGGTGACCACCCTTGCTCCCTGCTGGTATTGCAGCGGCCTCATTCGGCAATTCGGCATCGGCACCGTTGTCGTCGGCGAGTCCGTCAATTTTTGCGGCGGCATCGACTGGCTCCGTGAAAACGGCACCGAAGTCTTCGACGCCCATTCCGACGAATGCATCCAGCTGCTGGCGGACTATATTTCGAGTAATCCCGCTGTCTGGCACGAAGACATCGGCGAAGAGTGATTTCCGTAGTGGCGGGTCTTCAGGCCCGTGTTTTTCCCGTTGAATACCTGAATCTGCCCTGCCTCTTAGCATACAAAACTCAAATCTCGCCGTTTCCATTCCTCCCATTCTTGCTAACATTCATCAACTTCCCTTAGCAAAGAGGCACACGCTATGAAACGTTTCGCGCTTGCAGCACTTGCCGCACTTCTAGCTACGACCGCACCACTCGCCCAGGACAAATCCGCGAACGCCGACGAAATTCAAATCAAGCAACTCGAGCGCGCGTGGAATCAAGCCGAAGCCAGGCAGGAAGTCAAAGAAGTCTCCTCCTTGCTCGCGGACTCCCTCGTTTACACCGATTACGACGGCTCGTTCATGAACAAGTCGGAATACATGAAATGGGTCGTTTCACCCGGGCAAAAGGCCGATCACATTTACGATGAAGGCCAGACCGTGAAGGTGTACGGCGACGCCGCCGTGGTCACCGGCATCTACCGCGAGACCGGCACGAACAAAGGCAAACCCTACGTCATCCGCTCGCGTTTCACAGATACGTGGATCAAACGCGATGGCGTCTGGCTCTGCGTAGCCAGCCACAGCACGCTCATCCCATCCAAGTAATCTGCCGTCTCGTTTACAACCTTAAAACTATTTCGCGAACCGCCGAACGCTGAACGAAATCGGCAGCCCTACCACCACCATGTGCACCACCAGCCCAAGAATCAGGTCCTTAAGTTTGTAGGGACCTTTGGAGTGAAGAGCAGAGAGCGGCAAAACTATAAAACGCATTACGTCTTCGACCGCGACGCCAAAGAACAAGCCGCACACCAGCGGATGCTCCTTCAAAAAGACCAGCCTCCGGCTTGCTCCATAGTAAGTAGCCGCTGCCGAGCACGCGATAAAGAAGTGCAGGACGACCCCGAGAATGTAGGTGCCGGCGCCCCCCTGGAAAGCCTCCCGTCCCAGCAAGCCCGCGGCGATCACGAGCGGAATGTCCCATCCAAACAGGATGCAAGCTTGTAAAAGGTCAAGGGTTCCCGCAATTCCGCCGCCCGCGGCAATTGCCAATAGAGCATTCCTTTTCCCCGATGGCCCAGGTACAGAATCTCCCGTCATTCGATGTCCTCACTTTCACTTCCAATTGGTATTCCTTCCGCAATGCCACGATACCCAGATGAGACGCGGGAAGTCCTGAGGTAAGGTCTGAAACACCCTGAATAGTTCTGAAATTCGGCGTAGGCCCAGACAGGATCCTCATAACTATTTCCGGCAAGCAGAAAGGCATTTGGGAGCGGGCTGCTACCGATTCTTTGGCCCAATCGTCTACATGTTCGGGTCCCAAGACAAACCGCAAGCAGGGCAAGAGGCTACACCGCAAATGCTCACTCGAAGAGACGCAGTTCGCCTGACCAGTTTGAAACGTTGGTTGATTTGCAGTGCCCTAACGGCATTGACCGCCAGCTGCCTGTTTGCCGAGACGCCGCCGCACGTGCAAACCTTTCCTCTTCGCGATGCGACCGGCCTGATTGCGCCGAAGGTGAAGGCGGAAGCGGTGAACTATCTGGGACGCAAATCTGTTCGGATGACCCTGGAAGGGGAAGACCACGAAGGCCTCGCGCTGCTCCCGGGAACCGACTTCCAGGATGGCGTGATCGAGGCGGATATTGCTCTGAAGACTACAGTGCCGCCGGGTGTCCGGTATCCGGGCTTCGTCGGGATCGCTTTCCGCACCAGGCCGGATTCATCGCATTACGAGTTGTTCTACCTGAGGCCGGGAAACTCGCAGGCCTCCGATCAAGCCATGCGGAACCATGCCGTCCAGTACGTTTCGGCCCCGGACTTCGGATGGTATCGCCTGCGCCGGGAATGGCCGTGGGTGTATGAGTCTCACGCGGAACTGGCGATGGAGACTTGGACTAAAGTGCGGATCGAGGTGGCCGGCCGCGCCGCGAAGCTCTATCTCAACGGCTCGGCCAAACCGAGTCTGGTAGTGGACGGATTGAAGGGCGAGGACCTGCACGGCGCCGTCGGGCTATGGAGCTTCACCGACGAGGAAGCCTATTTTTCCAACGTGCGGATTACGCCGGCTGTGCCGCAGAACTTGAAAAACGAATCCGACGTCGCCGGTTCGTGGGAGATGCGCTACTCAAGCGACGCCGGCGGAATGATCGCGACGATGGAATTGCACCGCGACGGAGACAAAGTGACCGGAACTTGGTCCGGCCCACTGGGAGAAGGCTGCGCAGTCTCCGGCACTTGGCGGAATGGCTACGTGGAACTCTCGTTCCCAGGGGAGTGGCCGAAGGAAAGTCGGCAAGGATCTCCAGGTCCGGTCAAAGCGTTATTCACAGGTTGGATCGACGGTGACTCCGGCAAGGGGCGGATGCGTGTGGAAGGACGTTCCGATGGCGCATGGGTAGCGAAGCGGAAGGAGTAAGCGGCTACTCAGGTTGATTCCGACCCCCGCCGCATGTCTAGCTATCGGCGATTCTCCAAGGCGTTGGTATACTCGGCGAGCGCCGTTTTTCTTTTTTGAAGCGAGCGTCTTCACCGATCCCACATGGCACGCCCAACCACGACAACGCTCCGCATTGGCGCCTGGCAAGTCAATGCAGCGTCCGGCCAGATTTCACGAGATGGAGAGTCCGCTCGGGTAGAGGTGCGGACGATGCGGCTGCTGCTGTGCCTCGCGGAGCACCCCGGCCAGGTCGTCAGCATCGATGATTTGCTCAACCAGGTCTGGTCTGACGTCGCCGTTTCGCCGGACTCCGTCTACCAGGCCGTGACATCGCTTCGCCGACTGCTGGGCGATGACCCCAAGCAGCCCGCTTACATCGAGACCGTGCCGCGACTGGGTTATCGGATGGTGGCGACGGTCCGCCCCTGGCCCGATCACTCCCTCGCAGAGACAGGCGTTTTGCTGCCCTCGGACAGTAAACTTCCGACCCTAGCGACCAACGCTCCGCTTGCGGCTCATGCGTCAGCACCCAAGCCTCTCCGGAGAGCCGTCCTCGCGTGGGCCGCCGGTGCGGCACTTTGCTTCGCGCTCGTCATTGCTTTCTTGTTGCACGGTAAGTTCACGAACAACAATCACTCCGCTTCACCTGCCATTGCTCCGCAACCACAAAAAGCCGTCGCCGTACTGCCGTTTCTCGACCTGACCGATGAGATGAACCAGGAACCTTTCGCTGATGGCATGACCGAGGAACTGATCGACAAACTCAGCAAAATCCCGAACCTTCGCGTACCGCCTCCCACTTCTTCCTTCTATTTCAAGGGCAAACTATGGCCGCGTTCGCATGGGACCCCGCAAATAACCATCGCCGACATCGCCAAGCAACTGGGTGTAGCCTATGTACTCGATGGCAGCGTCCGCAAATCCGGCGCCAGGATCAGGGTCGACGCGCGCTTGATTCGCGCCGACAACGGTTACGTTGCCTGGTCTGAAACCTACGACCGGCCATTCGGCGACATCTTGACGGTCCAGGACGACATCGCCGGCGAAGTAACCAAAGCGCTGACATCATCCATCGGGGCCAAGCCGGACAACGGCAGATTCTAAAAGTGATCTCTCTGAGTGAAAATTTGGAAGAACTGAATATTGCCGTCTGTTTTCTCGATGCGCCTGCTTCTTTGCACCCTGAGCGCCTTGCCATCATTGGCGAGCCGCGGGCCGTCAGCTATGGCGAACTGGCTGCGCTCGCCAATCGCGTGGGGAATGCGCTTCGCGCGCAGGGCGTTTCACGCGGCGATCGCGTTCTGATTGTCCTGCCGGATTCGGCCGAGTTTATTGCCGCTTTTTTTGGCGCCGCAAAAATCGGCGCTGTAGCCGTGCCTGTAAATCCATTCGCACGGTCTTCCGATTACATTCACTACCTCGAAAATTGTGAGCCCCGCGCCGCCATCGTCCATTCCGCGGCGCTAGCGGAATTCTTGCCGGCCTCCAGCGTGCTCCCGCAAGTTCCGATTGTCGTCGTCGGCGAGGAAAAAAGAGATTTGCACGGTGTGTCCTCTGCGAAGTGGAGTGCCTGGATTGCTGCGGCCAGCGAACAACTCGTGGCTGCAGATACTTCGGCTGAAGATCCGGCATTCATGCTTTACACCTCTGGTAGCGGCGGCACACCCAAGGCTGCCGTACATCGCCATGCGGACATGCTGGTCACGTCCCGCAATTATGCGCAAAGCGTTCTCGGTCTTCGCGACGATGATCTGACCTTTTCCGTTTCGAAATTGTTTTTTGCCTACGGTTTGGGAAACGGAATGTATTTCCCGCTTGCTGCCGGTGCGCGGACTCTGTTGAACCCGGAGCGTACCACCGTCGCGCACGTGATCGAGCTGGTGGAGCGCCACCGGCCCACAGTTTTCTTCGCCGTCCCAACGTTCTACGCCGCAATCTTGCGCGAAGCGGAACGCCCAGGCAGCAGCGTGGATTTTTCTTCCCTTCGCATGTGTGTGTCGGCCGGTGAGACGCTTCCTGCTGAGATCTTCAACGCCTGGAAGCGCCAATTCAACCTCGAAATTCTCGACGGCATCGGTTCCACGGAAATGTTGCACATTTTCATTTCCAGTGTCCCCGGAAAATGCAAGCCAGGCAGTTGCGGATTCCCCGTTCCCGGCTACGAACTGAAAATCGTGTATGAAAACGGAGAATCTGTTCCCGGAGGCGAAATCGGAAATCTCTGGGTTCGCGGCGCGAGCGCCTTTGCGGAATATTGGCGCATTCCGGAATTGACGGCACGCACCAAACGCGGCGACTGGGTGGTGACCGGCGACAAATTCTTGCGCGATTCCGACGGCTATTTCCACTAC
>Ga0209698_10008985_pt1 | contig 10273 bp, 11 predicted proteins | sample LitLauG_LLR_2012_FD_187203 | JGI IMG/M metagenome (GOLD analysis project Ga0209698, IMG submission 187203) | Freshwater sediment microbial communities from Pennsylvania, USA - Little Laurel Run_MetaG_LLR_2012 (SPAdes) (version 2) | ecosystem: Environmental > Aquatic > Freshwater > Creek >... | reverse complement strand
GCGGTCACCTTCCCCTCGTAGGGGCTCGGGAGCTCGACGGTCGCCTTCGCAGTCTCGATGTCGACGAGCGGCTGGTTCAGCGTCACCGTGTCGCCGACCGCGACCTTCCAGGTGACGATCTCGGCCTCGGTCAGGCCCTCGCCGACGTCGGGGAGGTGAAAGTCGCGGGTCGACACGGCGCTCCTAGAAGTCCATCGCGCGGTCGAGCGCGTCGAGCAGGCGGTCCACGTTGGGCAGGTACTCCTCTTCGACCCGGCTCGGCGGGTACGGGGTGTGGTAGCCGCCGACGCGCAGCGGCGGTGCCGCCAGCGAGTAGAAGCAGCGCTCCGTCAGGCGGGCGGCGATCTCGGCGCCCATCCCGCCGAACACGGGCGCCTCGTGCGCGATGAGCAGGCGGCCCGTCTTTTCCACCGAGGCCGCCACGGTGTCGACGTCGAGCGGGGAGATCGAGCGAAGGTCGATGACCTCCACGCTGCGACCCTCGCCCTGGGCGGCCTCGGCCGCCTTGAGGCAGGTCTTGACACTCGGCCCGTAGGCGACGAGGGTCGCGTCGGTGCCCGCGCGGCGCACGACCGCGTCGTGCAGCCCGGCCGGCGGCGCGTCCTCGTCGACGTCGCCCTTATCCCAGTAGCGGACCTTGGGCTCCAAGAAGATCACGGGATCGTCGCAGGTCACGGCCTGGCGGATCATCCAGTACGCGTCGTTCGGCGTCGACGGCGAGACGACGCGGAGCCCCGCGGTGTGCGCGAAGTACGCCTCGGGGCTCTCGGAGTGGTGCTCCACCGCGCCGATGCCGCCCCCGTAGGGGATCCGGACCACGATCGCGGGCGTGATCGCGCCCTCGGACCTCGAGTGCTGCTTCGCGGCCTGGCTGACCAGCTGGTCGAACGCGGGGTACACGAAGCCGTCGAACTGGATCTCCACGACGGTGCGGTAGCCGCGGACCGCGAGACCGATCGCGGTGCCGACGATGCCGGACTCGCCGAGCGGCGAGTCGATGACGCGCGACTCGCCGAAGTCCTTCTGCAGGCCGTCGGTGACGCGGAAGACGCCGCCGAGCTTGCCGATGTCCTCGCCCATCAAGAGGACCTTGGAGTTGTCCTCCATCGCCTTTCGCAGACCCTCGTTGACGGCCTTGGCGAGCGTGAGCTCGGTCATCGCAGTGCCTCCGCGTCCTGTGCGCCCATGAGCGCGACCATGTCCGCCCGCTCCTCGTCGACGAGCGGGTGCGCCTCGGCGTAGACGTGGTCGAAGATCGACACGGGACTCGGGCCCTTCATCGCGAGGACCTCCTCTCGCAGGGAGCGAGCGAGCAGGTCGGCCTCGGCGTCGATCGACTCGGTCCAGGCCGTGTCGGCGACGCCGGTGCGCACGAGGAACGCGCGCAGGCGCTCGATGGGGTCACGGAGCTTCCACTCTTCGACCTCGGTGTCGATCCGGTAGCGCGTCGGGTCGTCCGAGGTCGTGTGCGCCCCCATGCGGTACGTGAAGGCCTCGACGAGCGTGGGCCCGGAACCCTCGCGCGCCCTTGCGAGCTTCGCGCGCATCACCGCGAGCATCGCGAAGACGTCGTTGCCGTCGACGCGCACCCCGGGGAAGCCGAATCCCTCGGCGCGGTGGTACAGGCCGATGCGGCTCTGGCGCTCGGTCGGCTCGGAGATCGCCCAGTGGTTGTTCTGCAGGAGAAAGACGACGGGCGCCTGGAACACGCCCGCCCACACGAAGCTCTCGTTGACGTCGCCCTGACTCATCGCGCCGTCGCCGATCGCGACCATGACCGCGTTCTCCGCGCCGTCGCGCTGCAGGCCCATCGCGTAGCCGACGGCGTTGAGAGCGTTGTTGCCGATCACGATCGAGGGCTCGGCGAGGTTGTAGACGTACGGGTCCCAGCCCCCGTGGGTGACCTGGCGGAAGACGCGCAGGCACGACGCCGGGGGCACGCCGCGGCAGTAGGCGATGCCGTGCTCTCGGTAGCCGGGGAATGCGAAGTCGTCGGCCTCGAGCGCGCGGCCCGCGCCGATCTGCGCCGCCTCCTGACCGAGCAGCGGCGCCCACAGGGCGAGCTGGCCCTGGCGCTGCAGCGAGGTCGACTCCACGTCGAGGCGACGGATCACCACCATGTCGCGGTACAGGCCGCGGGCCTCGTCGTCGGTGATCTCGAGGTCGTAGTCGGGGTGCGAGACCCGCTCGCCCTCGGGTGTGAGGAGCTGGACGAAGTGTGCGTCGCTCACGTGGCGGCCCTCCCCCTTGCGGCGTCGTCTGTGCGCACCATCCGGTCCCCTCCTCGGTGCAGCGTTGCACTGCCACCGTAGCCCCGTGGGCCGGGAATCCCTTCGCGCCTGCCTAGCCTGCTCCGGTGCCGAGGATCATGGTGGACGTCTCGCCGCTGCGCGAGAGCCGAGACTTCCGGCTCCTGTTCTCGGGCCAGCTGGTCTCGATGCTGGGCAGCCAGGTCGCCATCGTGGCCGTCGCCTATCAGGTGTACCACCTGACGCACTCGACCTTCCAGGTCGGGGCGATCAGCCTCGCCCAGCTCCCCTTCCTCATCGCGGGCTCGCTCTACGGCGGGACGGTCGGCGACGCGGTCGACAAGCGCAAGATGCTCGCGTGGAGCGCCCTCGGGCTGGGGGTGCTCTCGGGCGTCATCGCGCTCAACGCGACGCTCGAGCACCCCTCGCTGGTCGCCCTGTACGTGCTCACCTCGCTCGCCGCGGGGCTCACCGGGTTCTCCAACCCCGCGCGGAACGCGGCGATCCCCCGGCTCGTCGGCGGCAGCGCTCTGGTGGCCGCGTACTCGCTCAACCAGGTCACCATCCAGATCGCCACCGTCGTCGGCCCCGCAGTCGGCGGCGTGCTCGCGGCGGTGAGCCTGCCGGTCGCCTACGGCGTCGACGCGGTCAGCTTCGTCGCGATCTTCGCCGCCACGCTCGCGATGTCACCCATCCCGCCCGTCGAGGGCGCGCGCAGGCCGGGCCTGCGCGCGGTGCGCGAGGGGTTCTCGTACCTCCGGGGGCGCCAGGCGATCCAGGGCGTCTATCTGATCGACCTCAACGCGATGATCCTCGGGATGCCCTCGGCGCTGTTCCCCGCGTTCGCGACGGAGCGCTTCGCGGGCGGGTCGATCACCCTGGGCCTCCTGTACGCGGCGCCGGGGTTCGGCGCGCTCCTCGGCGCGTTCACCACCGGCTGGGTCGGCGAGGTGCGACGGCGCGGCCGCGCCGTGGTGATCGCCGTGATCGTCTGGGGGCTCGCGATCGCGGCGTTCGGTGTCTCCTCGGTGCTCTGGGTGGCACTCGCGTGCCTCGCCGTGGCGGGATGGGCCGACGTGATCAGCGCCGTGCTGCGCAACACGATCCTGCAGTCCTCGATCCCCGAGGAGTTCCGCACGCGGCTCAGCTCGATCCAGATGGCCGTGGTCACCGGTGGCCCGCGGCTCGGGAACTTCGAGGCCGGCGCGGTCGCCGCGCTGACCACGCCGGTGTTCTCCGCGGTCTCGGGGGGGCTCGGCTGCGTCGTCGGCGCGCTGCTGATCGCCTGGCGGCTGCCGGGGTTCGCGCACGCCACGGCCCATGACCCTCGCGCAGCGTCGGACCCGCCCGGCTAGTCGTCGCGCCGCCGCGGCGTCGCGCGCCGGTCACCGTCGCTCCCAGGGCGGCGCCGTAGGCTCGCCGCACCTGCGGGAGCCCGCAAGATCGGAGCGACCTGTGAACACGAACCCCCGCCGTCACCTCCCTCGTGGCCGTCGTCGTCGCAGCGGCGCGGTGGCCGGCGTCGCGCTGGCCGCCGTGGCCCTGCTCGTCGGACCTGCGATCTCGGCGTCCGCCGTCGCCGTCGCGCACGGCTACAGGATCGAGGTCACACCGAACCGCGGCCCGACCGCGGACAACTACTTCAACGGCGTCGCGTGCACCGCGATGAGCTGCTTCGCGGTCGGATGGGGCGGGATCGGCGGCGTCGAGCGGACGCTCATCGAGCAGCGCCGGCCCCACGGCTGGGCCGTGCTCGCCAGCCCGAACGTCGGGACGATGAACAACCTGCTCGCCTCGGTGAGCTGCGCGTCTCCGACGATGTGCATGACCGTGGGCCGCTACACGAGCCCTGCGGGACAGGTCGCGCTCATCGAGCGCTGGAACGGCACCTCGTGGTCGAGGATGGCCGTGCCCGGCGCGTCGGTCCACGACAACGAGCTCTTCGCCGTGTCGTGCCCGGCCGTCAACTTCTGCGTCGCCGTCGGCCAGCAGATGGACCCCTCGCGCACGCTCGTCGAGGTCTGGCACGGCGGCGCGTGGTCCATTGCTGCGTCGCCGAACGCCGGGCCGGGCGACAACTACCTCGAGTCCGTTGCGTGCCCGAGCGTGCACGAGTGCTTCGCCGTGGGGTTCGCCTACGTCGGATCGACCGGGACGTCGCTCGTCCTCGCCTGGCACGGGGGCGGATGGTCCGTCTCGCCCTCACCGAACCACGGGACGCAGGGCTCCTACCTCTACGGTGTCGCGTGCCCGACGGCCACGTCGTGCAAGTCCGTCGGCGTCTACGCGGCCGGCAGCCTCGAGAGGGACCTGATCGAGTCCTGGAACGGTCACGTGTGGACCGTGTCGCCGGCCCCGAACGCCACGGCGACGACGACCAACGCCCTCTCGGCAGTGTCGTGCCCCACCGCCACGACGTGCGAGGCCGTGGGCGACTTCCACTCCGGCGGCTGGCACAACCTCGTGGTGGTCTGGCACGGCCACGGTTGGGCGGTCGAGGCGGTCCCGAGCATGCCCAAGGGCGACAGCGACCTCGCCTCGATCAGCTGCCCGATGCCGACGGCGTGCACCAGCGCCGGCGAGTTCCAGTACACCGCGCCCCCCAACCTCGGGCGTACCTACGTGCTCGTCGGCAGCTGATCATTCACTGAGCGCGACACGCCAGCTGGCGAGGCGACCCGGGTTCGGCGCGCACGGGCCACGTTGGCCAGCTGGCCGCAGGCGGCGTCGATCGTCCTGCCCCTGGTCGCGCGGATCGTCACGTTCACGCCGAGGGCCACGAGCAGGTCGCGGAACTGGACCACCCGGTCCCTCGGCGTGCCCCTCGTCGGGTAGCCCGGCGTCGGGTTGAGCGCGATCAGGTTGACGTGCGCGCTGCAGCGCCGTGCGATCGCCGCGAGCTGCGAGGCGTCCTGGTCCCGGTCGTTCACGCCGTCGATGAGCGCCCACTCGAATGAGACGCGCCGGTGGGTGCGCTCGAACCACGTGCGGCAAGCGGCCTCGACGCGCTCGAGCGGGTAGCGCCGGTTGAGCGGCACGAGGGTCTCGCGAAGCTCGTCGTTCGCCGCATGGAGGCTGACGGCGAGCGTCACCGTCGGCGCGTCGATCGCCAGCCGCTCGATCGCGGGCGCCACCCCGACGGTCGAGACCGTCAGGTGCCGGGCGGACAGGCCCATTCGCCCGGTGAGCGCGCGGAGCGTGGCGAGCGTCGCGTCGTAGTTCGCGAGCGGCTCGCCCATCCCCATGAACACCACGTTGCTGAGCCGGCGGGGCCTCGTCGCCCGGGCGGCAGCGACGACCTGCTCGAGCATCTCGGCCGCGCTCAGCTGGCGCGCGAACCCCGCCTGGCCCGTCGCGCAGAACGTGCAGCCCATCGCGCAGCCCGCCTGGGACGAGATGCACGCAGTGACCCGGTCGGCGTACGCCATTGCGACCGTCTCGACCGTCGCGCCGTCGTGCAGGGCAAAGACCCACTTCGTGGTCCTGTCGCCGTCGGCGACCGACTCGTCGAGCACACGCAGCGCCGGGGGCAGCGCGGCCTCCAGACGCTCGCGCAGCGCGGCGGGAAGCACCGTCATCTCCCCTGGGCGCGCCAGCTGGCGCCAGAGCCCCTCGTCGACCTGTCGCCGCCGGTACGCGGGCTCGCCGTCGAGCAGCTGCTCGAGGGCCGCTGCGCTCGGATCCCACGCCCCGGCCACGTGGCCAACCTACCGGCGGGGCCCCGGGTGGCCCCCGGGCACGAGTTCGTGGTGGACTCTGCGACGGCCCGGGCGACCCCGGACACGACGAAGGAGTCACATGCAGCTCACCAACACCTCGGCAGTGGTCACCGGCGGGGCCTCGGGCCTCGGCGAGTCGACCGCGCGACTGCTCGCCGCGCGCGGCGTCAAGGTCGTCGTCGCCGACCTCAACGCGGAGAAGGGCGAGGAGCTCGCCTCCCAGATCGGCGGGGCGTTCGTCGCGTGCGACGTGACCAGCACCGACCAGGTCATCGCGGCCATCGAGGCGGCCGTCGCGATGGCGCCGCTGTTCAGCGTCGTGAACTGCGCGGGCATCGGCTGGGCGACGCGCACCATCGGCAAGGACGGGTCCTACGAGAGCGCCCACGACCTCGACCTGTACAAGAAGGTCATCGAGATCAACCTCGTGGGCACGTTCAACGTGTGCCGGCTCGCCGCGACGGCCATGTCGAAGAACGAGCCGGACCCCGACGGCTGCCGCGGCGCGATCGTCAACACCGCCTCGGTCGCCGCAGAGGACGGCCAGATCGGCCAGGTCGCCTACTCGTCGTCCAAGGGCGGCGTCGTGGGGCTCACGCTGCCGCTCGCGCGCGACCTCGCGGTCGTCGGCATCCGGGCCAACTGCATCCTCCCGGGCCTCATCGACACGCCGATCTACGGCACCGGCCCCGCGTCCGACGAGTTCAAGGCGCGCCTTGGCGCCGGCGTCCTGTTCCCGCGGCGACTCGGCAGCGCGGACGAGTTCGCCTCACTCGCCGTCGAGCTGCTCTCGAACAGCTACATGAACGCCGAGTCCATCCGCATCGACGCGGGCATCCGGATGCAGCCCAAATAGGGCTCGTCGCATCGGCTCGCGGGGGCGCCCGGGCGCAGTGCGCCCGGGCGCCGTCACGTCAGGCCAACAGGTTGCAGCCGAGCATCGCGCCGCGTCCCGAGAGCGCCAGGGCGACGGCGAGGGGGTCCACTCGCCCGACGAGGGACAGCACCAGGTCCCTCGTCATCACGCTCGGGCCCTCGGGGAAGCCGATCGGCGACCCGAGTGCGTGCTCGATGTCCACCGAGTGCAGCGTGAGCTCGAGGACGCGCGTCCGCAGGTACTCGGAGAGCACGATGCGTCCCGCGGCGTGCTGGACGACCGTGTCCTCGTACTGGGCCTCGAGCAGGGGCCGCAGCTCGTCGAGGATCCCCCACGCGTAGCCGCCGGGGTCCTGGCCGACCTCGCCGGCCGCGTCGCGGGCGCGCTGGACGATCCCGCGGTGGATCCCCGGGGACGACATCGCGGTCGCGAAGTAGTCCGCGGCCCCGTCGAGCAGCCGCGTCGAGGGGTCGACCGGCGCCGCCAGCGCCGTGACGACCGTGGTCATCCCGCGCGCGGCGTGCGCGACGAGCTCTCGGATCGTCCACTCGTCGGTCCCGGGGTCGTCGAGCCGCGGCGGGTCGACGCACGCGGCGATGTCGCAGAACGCACCTGCCGCCTCGAAGAACGTCGCCATCGGATCCATCGGTCCCCCCGTCCTCGTTGACGTCTTAGCGCCCTCTGTGAGCGGCCGCATCCGGTGGCCCGTAGCGTGACTGCATGACGCTGACGATCCTCGGCATCGCCGCTCTGAGCTTCATGATGGTCATGTACGCCCTCGAGCGACGAGCGCCGCTGTACGTCGCCCTGTTCGCCGTGGGGTGCGCGCTCTCGAGCGCGTACGGGTTCCTCTCGGGCGCGTGGCCCTTCGGCGTGGTCGAGGCGATCTGGACCGTGATCGCCGCACGGCGCTACCTCGGCCCACCGCGGCTCGCGCTCGGGGCCTGAGGTGGCGCCGCGGAATGCAACGGGCCACGATGGGTGCCGCGACCGGGGTCCCGATGAAGCCTGAAGCCAGCAGCGTCGCTTCGTACCTCGACGCTGTCGCGGCGCAATGGCGTCCTGCGCTCGACCGGCTGCGAGCCGAGTGCCTCACCCGGCTCGCTGGCTACGACGAGCGCATCGCCTACGGCATGCCCGCGTACGCGCGCGACGGGACCGTCGAGATCGCCTTCGCCAAGCAGGCGCGCTACCTGTCGCTGTACGTCGCCAAGACCGGCGTGCTCGACGCGCACCGCTCCGAGCTCGGCGGGCTCAGCCTCGGCAAGGGCTGCGTGCGCTACGCGCGTCCCGGGCAGATCGACTGGGCCGTCGTGGGCGCCCTGCTCGACGCCACGGTCCGCTCCGACGAGCCGCCGTGCTGAGCGTGCCGCGGCGCCTCGGATTCGGGCGCGCCGTTGGAGGCCGCCGTGGACGCTGAACCCGCGACCCGGGCTGGGCCGCCTGCTCGCGACGGCCTGCCGCGCAAGCTCTTCGCCGCCGCACTCGCCTGGTCGGTGCTCGTGCTGGTCGTCGGTGCCGCGACGCTCACCGCGGAGAACGGCGCGGGCGTGCTGATCCCCCTCGCCGGGCCGCTCGTCGTCGTCGTGCTCCTCGGCGCGATCATCGTCGCGCGAGGCGCATGGGGCCGGCCGGGCCCGGGGGCGTCCAGCTGGGTGATCCTGTCGCTCCTGTTCATCTTCGCGCTCGCTGGCATGCTGAGCATCGGCCCGTTCGTGCTCCCGGTGTTCGTGCTGTTGCTCACGGCCTGTGCTCGGCTCCAGACCTCGCGCCGCCTCGGGCTCTGAGCGTGCGGGCAACGATGCTCGCCCCGTCCGCGGTCAGCGCGCGCACATGACCGCGTCGCGGGACCGCGCGGCGCTCCGCGCGCTGCTCGCCGCCGCCGGGTGCGTCGCGGCCGACGAGGAGGCAGCCGAGCTGCTCGCTGCGGCAGGGGGCGACGACGAGGTGCTCGACGCGCTCGTCGCGCGACGCCTCACGGGCGAGCCGCTCGCGTGGGTCACCGGCTCGACGGTCTTCTGCGGTCTGTGCATCGTCGTCGACCGCGGCGTCTACGTTCCCCGGTGGCAGAGCGAGCCGCTGGCGCGCAGGGCAGCCGAGCTGTTGCCGGACGAAGGCGTGGGCATCGACGTGTGCTGCGGCACCGGCGCGATCGCCGCGGTCATGGCGCGGGCGCGCCCCGCGGCGAGAGTCGTGGCGAGCGACCTGGACCCCGCCGCGGTCGCGTGCGCGCGCAGGAACGGCGTCGACGCGCACGAAGCCGACCTGTTCGCGCCGCAGTGGGCGCCGCTGCGCGGGCGCGCCGACGTGGTCACGGGCGTCGTGCCGTACGTGCCGAGCGAGTCGCTCGGGGAACTTCCGTCCGACACGCTGCGGTTCGAGTCGCCGCTCGCCTACGACGGCGGCGGCGGCGGGACGGCCGTGCTGCGCAGGGTGCTCGTCGAATCCGCGCCTTGGCTGCGCGCCGGGGGCACGCTGCTCCTCGAGCTCGGCGGGGACCAGGCCCGCGAGCTCGAGGAGGCGCTGCACGACGCCGGTCTCGAGGCGACCTCGACGTTCATCGACGCCGACGGCGACGTCCGCGGGATCGAGGCGCGGCGCCGCGGCGCTCCCTGAGCGCCCGCCAGCGCAGCAGGCCGCGCCGTCCTACGATCCGGTCCGAGGAGGTCATGGTGCCACCTTGCGCACACCCGGGGAATCCAAGGCGCCGGGCTCGCGCCCGTCGCGCAGCGGCCGGCGTCGCGCTCGCGGTGCTGGCGGCGACGAGCTCTGCCGCGGGCGCGACGACGGCGCCGGGCCCTCGGGGGGTGGCGCCGGCAGCCCTCGCGCGGCCCGACCGCATCTCGTCGCCGTCCACACCGATACACGCCGTCGGCTGGGGGTTCGTGCACCCGGTGGCGCTCGCGGCCAGCGGCACCGGCCTGTTCGTCGCCAGCGACGCCGCGAACTCGACGGTCGAGGTCGACGCTGCGAGCGGCGTGCTCGTGCGCCAGTTCCTCAAGGCGAGCCGCTCCCAGGCGGTCCCCACCTCGATGACGGTGACCGACGGCTACGTCTGGGAGGCGAACTACGGGTCGAACCACTACGCATCGGTGACCCAGCTTGACCAGTTCAACGAGGCAACAGGTGCGCTGCGCCAGGAGATCACCGGGAAGGCGCTGGGCCTGACCGGGATCTACACGTTGGTGCCCGACGGGCCGTTCGTCTGGGTCGGCGACGAGTTCCAGATGGTCGAGCTGAGCGCGACGAGGGCGACGACGGTCCAGCGGCTGGCGTACTCGGGGCCCTTCGCGGCCGACCGCGCGCACCTGTGGATCTCGAGGTCGCCGGGCTCGATCACCGAGCTGGCCGCCGCGAACGGTCGGCGCGTGCGGACCCTCACGGGCGCCGCCTACCACTTCGACCATCCCGTCTCGATCACCTCGGAT
>Ga0209698_10008984_pt1 | contig 10275 bp, 7 predicted proteins | sample LitLauG_LLR_2012_FD_187203 | JGI IMG/M metagenome (GOLD analysis project Ga0209698, IMG submission 187203) | Freshwater sediment microbial communities from Pennsylvania, USA - Little Laurel Run_MetaG_LLR_2012 (SPAdes) (version 2) | ecosystem: Environmental > Aquatic > Freshwater > Creek >... | reverse complement strand
CACTCGCACCGCTTCCCCGCCGCCAATACCGCCATTCCGGCGGTGAATCACGACGACGAGCAACTGAAAATCACGGAAAAGTTTCTGAAGTCGGGATTCATCACGGTGGACCTGTTCGCGGCTTCTCCAGTGGAGGAGACGAAAGGGCATCTCGAAATGCGGCGGACCTCCGCCGACGCGCCCGCGCTGGCATCCACTTTTGCCGTCGGGGAAGAGGCGGAGCCAAACGGGCCCGTGCTGATTCGCGAAGTGGGCAAGCTCGCGGCGCCAATCGATGCTCCCGGAGTGCGCTTCCAGCCGGGCTCCTCGGTTCGCATCGATGCCGTGGTGCGCACGCGCAAGATCGGCCACTTCTTTCCCGCCGGCACTGTGGATGGATACGACGTGTGGCTGGAGTTTCAGGCGGTGGATGCGCGCGGCCGCGTGCTCGGCTGGAGTGGCAGCGTGGAGAACAACGGTGGGGGCCCCGTCGATAAGGGCGCGCACTTCTATCGTTCCTTTCAACTCGACGGCGACGGCAATCCGATCAACAAGCGGAACGCCTGGCAGACACGCAGCGTGCTCTATGTGCGGCTCATTCCGCCGGGCGCCGCCGACACCGTACACTTCCGCCTCGCCGTGCCGCGCGATGCCGCGGGCCCGATCATGCTCGCTGCCAGTCTCAATTACCGCAAATTCAGCGACTACTACACGAAATTCGCGTTCGCCGGTGTGGCCAAGCCCGGCCGCGCGGGAATCGATGCCGACAGCCGGGAGTATACTTTCGATGCTGCCCCTGTTCCGGTTCTGCCGATCGTGACCGTGGCCCGTGCGACGGCGAAGGTGGAATTGGGACAACCGGACTGGACCCCGCAGATTCGTAAGCAGGATCGCGAGCGATGGAACGACTGGGGAATCGGGCTACTGCTGCAGGGCGATCTCAAAGGAGCGGAGTACGCGTTCCGGCGCGTCACGGAAGCCGAGCCGGAATACGCTGACGGCTGGCTGAACATCGCCCGCACACTGATTCAGGAGGGCGAAACCGAAGCCGCGCGTCCCTTCGCCGAGAGAGCGCTGGCGTTGCAGCCCGGGTTCGCGCGTGGCGAGTTCTTTCTAGCGATGATTCAAAAGGCGGCGGGTGATTACGACGCCGCGCTCCAGAGCCTCAACACCACTGTGAAAAAGTATCCGCGCGACCGCGTTGCGCAAAACCAGATTGGCCGCATATTGTTCCTCGAGCGCCGCTATGCACAGGCGGCCCATAATTTCGCGAAGGTCCTTGATGTGGACCCGGAAGACGTGCAGGCACATTACAACCTGATGTTGTGCTATCGAGGCCTGGGCCAAAGCGCAAATGCGGAACGCGAGCAGAAGCTTTTCCTCCGGTTCAAGGCGGACGAATCATCTCAGGCGTTGACTGCGAAACCGCGGTTACTCAGTTCCGAGGACAACAATGAAAGGCAGCCTATTCACGATCACGTTGCTAACCCTGTGGTTCGCGGCGTCGCTGACATCGCAGCGGCCGGAAGATGAACCCGTCCGTTTCACCGACATCACCAATGCCGCCGGAATTCACTTCGTACACAATGCCGGGAAAACCGGTAAGAAGTGGCTCCCGGAAACCATGGGGTCCGGCGGCGCTTTTTTTGACGCCGACGGAGACGGCTGGCTGGACGTCCTCCTGGTAAACGGCAAGGATTGGACTCCGCGCGGCCATCGCACCACGGCGGCGCTGTACCGAAATAATCACGACGGCACGTTTGCCGACATCACCCGCAGTAGCGGCTTGGACATCGAAGTTTATGGCATGGGTGTAGCCATCGGCGATTTCGACAATGACGGCCGCGATGACATCTACCTCACCGCCTTTGGCGGCGATCACCTCTTTCACAATGAGGGCGGAGGCCACTTTCGGGATGTGACCAGGGAAGCCGGCATCCAGAACGCAAACTTCAGCTCTAGTGCCGCCTGGCTTGATTACGATCGCGACGGAAAACTGGACTTGTTCGTCGCCAACTACGTGCAATGGACGCCGCAGGGGGACCTTTGGTGCTCGCTGGACGGCGCCACCAAGTCCTACTGCACGCCGGAGTCTTATAAAGGCGCCTCCTCAAAGCTGTACCACAATCTCGGCGGCGGCAAATTCGAGGACGCAACGGAAAAGGCCGGGTTGGGCGACCCCACCAGCAAATCGCTCGGGGTGACGGTGTTTGACTTTAACAACGACGGTTGGCCCGACCTGTTCGTGGCCAACGACACGCAACCGAATAAGCTGTACCGCAATTTGCAGAACGGGCGCTTTCGGGAAGAAGGTCTGGCGGACGGTGTCGCATTTGGAGAGGACGGCGTGGCGCGCGGCGCCATGGGCGCCGACGCCACCGATTACGACCGCAGCGGTAAGGCTCACCTACTGGTCGGCAACTTCTCCAACCAGATGCTGGGACTCTATCACAATGAAGGCAACGGCCTGTTCGTCGATGAAGCGCCCCGCTCCGCGGTGGGGCGGGCCAGCCTACTAACATTGACGTTCGGCGTGCTGTTCCTGGACTACGACCTCGACGGGCGCCCCGACATCCTCGCGGCCAACGGCCACATTGAAGAAGAGATCGGACGTGTGCAGCCCAAAGTCCAGTACCGGCAACTGCCTCTTCTGTTGCACAACGATGGCGGCGGCAAGTTCCAACCGGTCGCGGCCTTCACGCAGAAGATGGTGGCGCGGGGGCTGGCCTATGGCGATTTCGACCGCGATGGCGACCTCGACGTTTTGTTTACTAGCAACGGCGGCCCGGCTTACCTCTTCCGCAACGACGGAGGCAACCGGAACCACTGGCTGCAATTGAAATTGGCGGGAACCACGAGCAACCGCAGTGCGATCGGGGCCGTGGTGCGGGTGACCAGCGCCGGGGGCACGCAATCCCAGACGGTACACAGCGGCTCCAGCTATTGTTCCGCCAGCGACCTGGCGCTTACGTTCGGTCTGGGGAAGGATACGTCGGCCTCCTCCATCGAAATTGACTGGCCCAGCGGAACGCGGCAAAAGCTGGCCAACGTTGCTGCCAACCAGCACCTCGTGGTGAAAGAGCCGTGACCGGCGTTCTCTCTCTATCCGGAACCGGGCAGGGTCGCCTGGTCCGCGGCGGCCAGATCTCCGCGGTGGAGTTAGTCCAGGCACACCTGGACCGCATCGAGCAGGTGAACCCGGCCATCAACGCCGCCGTGGAGGTATTGCGCGAGCCTGCGCTGTGCGCCGCCCAAGCTACGGACCGGCGCCGCGCCCAAGGCGCGCGACTCGGACCGCTGGACGGTGTCCCCTTTTCGATTAAGGACTCGATTGCGGTCGCCGGAACCGTCTGCTCCGCCGGCACGGTGGGGCTGCGCCATGCGCCGCCTTGCGCCGAGGATGCTACCCTGGTGCGCCGGCTGCGCGATTCCGGCGCCGTTCCCATAGTCCGTACCAATCTCCCCGATCTGCTGTTCGCCTTCGAAAGCGACAACTTGATCTATGGCCGGACCAATAACCCCTACGATCTGGAGCGCACCTCCGGCGGTTCCAGCGGCGGGGAGGCCGCGTTGATCGCCGTCTGCGGATCGCCTTTCGGTCTGGGAAGTGATGCCGCCGGGAGTGTGCGCCTGCCGGCCCATTTTTGCGGAATTTCGAGTATCAAGCCGACTTCCGGCCGCCTGCCCCGGACTGGGCACGTTCCGCAGGCGAGCGGCTGGATTGAGACTTTGTGGCAAATCGGTCCCATGGCGCGGTACGTCGAGGATCTTTGGACGTTGATGCCGATCCTGGCCCGCTCCGACGGACAGGACTTCACCTGCGTCGACATGCCGTATCTCGATCCCGCGCACTTTGACGTGACGCGCGCCCGGGTCGCTTTTTTTACGGACAACGGCATCGCTCCCGCGAGCGCCGATACCGTCACAACCGTGCGGCGCGCCGCGGAAGCGCTGGCGCGGGCGGGCGCCCTCATCGAGGAGCGCCGGCCTAACGGAATCGAACAGACCTATGACCTGGAGATGAAGCTGATCGGCCCCGACGGCGGGGACGGCTTGCGCCAGTTCCTGCGCGCCGTAGGAAGCGATCCGGTGCACCCCCTCCTGGAACGCTGGCTCGCCAAGCTCGAACCCTGCCGGACGACAGTGAGCGGATTTGCTGGATACTGGGCGGAGTTGGATCGATTCCGGGCACGCATGTTCGCTTTCCTGAAGGATTACGACGTGATTCTGTCGCCGGCTTGTGCCACTCCCGCTTTGCCCCACGGCACTTCGACGGAAGACAGGAATTTCCGGGGATTCAGCTATACCATGAGCTACAACCTAACCGGCTGGCCGGCCGCCGTGGTGCGCTGCGGCGAATCGGCGAGTGGGCTCCCCATCGGCGTCCAGATCGCGGCGCGGCCCTGGAGGGAAGATGTCGCGCTCGCGGTAGCGCGTCAGCTCGAGCAGGAATTGGGGGGATGGAAGCCGGCGGGCAGCCGCTCCTGGTAGCGAAGAACTGCCTTCCCAACGTTCGCGGACCGGGCGACATCCTCAATGACTTTCGATACAATTGCGTGCATGAGAAGGACGGACGCCCGCTGCCGAAGGATCCTCAACCATCCTGGAAAGGCTACTCGGTTGGCAAATGGGACGGTGACACGATGGTCGTCGATACCATAGGTTTCAACGGCCGGAACTGGCTCGATACCGAAAAGGGCCGCCCGCTCACCGAAGCACTACACATCACCGAACGCTTCAGCCGGTTGAATGTGGGCCAGCTCGAGATTGGCATCACGATTGACGATCCCAAGGCGTATACGAAACCTTGGAACGTGAAGGTAAACTTGCGCCTGATGCCCGACACGGAGCTGATGGAAACAGTCTGCGAGAATGCACGCGACGCCGAACACATGGTCGGGAAATAATTTAGAAGACAGTTCAGCCAAGAATGATCGTAGACATTCATCCGCACGTGATCAGTTCCGATACCCAGCGGTACCCTAGCGAGCCACTTGGCGGCCACAAATCCGATTGGTCGCGAGAGAGGCCCGTCAGTGTGGAGGAGATGATCGCGGCGATGGATCAGGCTGGCGTCACAAAATCCGCGCTGGTGCAGGCCTCCACCTGTTACGGGCATGATAATTCCTACGTTGCCGATGCCGTGGCGGCTCATCCGGACCGCTTTACGGGCGTCTTCTCGGTGGACGTGCTGGCGCCCGATGCTCCGGAAAAGATCCGCTACTGGGTTGGCCGGAAGCTGACCGGTCTGCGGGTTTTCATCGCCGGTAGCACCACGCCCGATCAGGCTGACTGGGTCGATGATCCACGCTCCTTTCCGGCGTGGCAGTGCGCGACCGATCTGGGGATTCCGATTTGCCTGCAGATGAGGGCAACAGCGATCCCGCGACTGATTCACATGATCGAGCGATTCCCCAACGCTCGAATCATTATGGACCATCTCGCGCGGCCCGCTCTGGAAGACGGTCTCCCGTATCGAGCGGCCGCCGATCTTTTCAACCTCGCCAAATACCCAAACGTTTATTTGAAGCTGACTCCCTGGACGTTTGGCGAAGTCCGCAAAGGGAGGGCCACGCCGGAGAGCTTTTTCCCGCTCCTGGTCTCGAAATTCGGGGTGTCGCGCATGGCGTGGGGATCGAACTTCCCGAGATCGGAGGGAACGCTCTCGGACATCCTTCGGCTCTCAGAAGAGAGCCTTTCCGTGCTTCCTGCAGGCAACCGTGAATGGATTTTCTGCAAGACCGCGCTCACACTCTACCCGGCGCTAGCGGACAAATAGGACCCGGACCCATGCCCGAAACCTCGAACGCCCTGACACTGCAAATGTTGCTTGCGACCTATCCCAACACCTCCGCCCTTAAGAGCGGCGATGTGCGATCCCCGCTCGTCGACTTCGCTTTTGCGGATGTCAAGACGGCGAACAAGGCCTTCAAAGCCCTTGTCCGGGAGCAGAAGTTCGATCTTGGCGAACTGGCCATCGTCACGTTTCTGCAGGCAAAGGCTTTTCACAAGCCATACGTTCTCATGCCTGCCGTGATAGTCGCTCGCGGCCAGCACCACACGATTTTCTACAATCCGGAGCGCGGACACCTCGCCCCCTCCGATCTCAAGGGCCAGCGCGTGGGCGTTCGGGCCTACACACAGACAACGGGTACGTGGGTCCGTGGAATTCTTGAGGAGGAGCATGGTGTCGACTTCAGGAATATCCAGTGGGTCACCTTTGAAGATCCGCATGTAGCCGATTATCGGGACCCGCCTTGGGTTCAGCGGGCCCCCGCCGGCAAACAGTTATTACAGATGCTGCTGGACGGGGAAATCGACGCCGCCATCTTTGGAAGCGAGAACCCTCAAGGCGTAGTTAAGCCTTTGATCCCCGAGGCCGATGCAGCGGCGGAGCGTTGGTCCAACCGCCACGGTGGCGAGCCTATTAACCACATGATGGTCGTGCGGGAGTCGCTTACAGAATCCAAGCCCGACGCCGTGCGCGAAGTGTTCCGGCTCCTCAAGCAGAGTGCACAAGCATCTCCGAAAATAGGAACCTTAGAGACTGTACGGTTCGGTGTGGAAGCCGTGCGCAAGTCGCTCGAAACTATCATCGACTATTCGGCACGGCAGGAACTCATCCCCCGCCACGTCGAAGTGGATGAGCTGTTCAATGACGTCACCCGGCGGTTGGCATAAGTGAATCCAGATGCAATCGAGCGCTGAAGGCATAACCACCCCCTACGGACGAGATTCCGGGCTGCGACGTGCCCGCCCACTATACAAGGATCTCTCGATCCAGGTTCTTTTGGCGATGGTGCTGGGCGCACTCACCGGGTACCTGTGGCCGCAAAGCGCGGACGCGATGAGACCGTTGGGCGATCTCTTCATCAAGCTCGTCCGAATGCTGGTGGCGCCAATCGTTTTCTGCACGGTCGTGCATGGTATAGCGAGTGTCGGTGAAGCTAAGAAAGTGGGTCGCGTCGCGGTCAAGGCGCTCATCTATTTTGAAGTCGTCACTACCGTGGCGATGGTGATCGCCCTGGTCCTGGTGAATGTTTGGGCGCCTGGCGCCGGGATGAACGTCGACCTCACAACGCTGGCGGACAGCGGGATCAAGGCGCCGGCTAGACCGCTGGGTTTCGGGGAGTTCTTGCTCAACTTCGTGCCGGCCAGTGCTGTCGGGGCATTTGCGGACGGCGAAGTTCTTCCCGTGCTGTTATTCTCCCTGATGTTCGCATTCGGATTGCTCGCACTGGGCGAAGAAGGCAAGCGCATCGTCGATGGCATCCACTCGATCTCACGGGTTCTTTTCAAAATGATCGGATTCGCGATGTATGTCGCTCCCATTGGCGCGTTCGGCGCGATCGCGTTCACGGTAGGGAAATTTGGTGCGTCTTCACTGGTTTCCCTCGGCAAACTGGTGGCGGAATTCTATGTTTGCTGCGTTCTCTTTGTCGTGCTGGTGCTCGCACCAATCGCATGGCGCAACGGCGTCAACATTATTCGGCTGGCGCGTTACTTTGCCGAGGAACTGTTGATCGTCGCCGGTACGAGCTCAGGTGAGTCTGTGTTTCCGCGCGTGAACGCGAAACTTTGCAAGCTGGGCGTGGAAGAATCGGTCGTTGCACTTGTCCTGCCGGCTGGTTATTCCTTCAATCATGACGGGACATGCCTATATTTCGCCACGGCTTCGGTGTTCCTTGCGCAAGCGGTCGGGATTCACCTATCGCTCGGTCAGCAATTGGCTCTCCTGGCGATCATGCTCTTCACGTCAAAGGGCGGTGCCGGCGTGGCCGGCTCCGCGATTGTCGTTCTGGCGACGACGCTGTCCTCAACCGGTACCATTCCCGTTGCCAGCGTTGGCCTGATCCTGGGCGTACACCGCCTGCTGTCCTCCGCCTTCGTACCCGTTAATGTGCTGGGTAACGCGCTGGCGACAATCGTGATCGCACGCATGGAAAAAGGCGTCGATTTGCCGGCCCTCGATTCGGGATTGCGCGGAAACTTGGAAATCGCTTTCATACCAGCCGCTCAGGAATCCGAATGAACCTACAAGTCCGGAGCTGACCGCAGGCTGTACCACCACTCTCGTTACGACATGGCCTTGTCCACTACTTTCCGCAGTTCCCGGTCGGGATCGTTCTTGACCTCGCAGGTACTATCGAAAATCATGACGGGTCCGGCGGTGTCATACTTTGGCCAAGCAGGCAGACCCGGGTGGTTGGGGTTGCCTTTGCGCGCGAAGTTGATCCATGCGTCGCTGACTTTCGCCGCTAGCGCCCGGGCTTCCCGTCCCCCTCCGGTGGCGAAGGCCGAGAGGTCTGTGTTGTCGAACACAAATGGTATCTCGCTGCAGTGGAAGGCACGCGGCCGCCCGTCCAGTAGAGGCGTCTGCCAACTAAACAGGTACATGAACGCCGGCGCGGCATCTTGCGCCACCTTCAACTGCGCCTGCTTCACCGCGTTCGTCCGGACGCTGAACATGCGCGAAAGCAGTTCCACCGGTTTCACGTTCGGGAACGTTCGCCGGTATGCTGCCACCACGACTTCGGAGTGGCCCAGATAGCGCTCGGCTGCCCGTTTCTTCATCTCGTCTTCCGTCATCGCTTCCAGCTCTGCATGTATCATGCTCGGCGATTGCTCGTTCAGCACGGTGCCGATCACCATCGGAATGGCGGCCGAAATCAACGGCGCATCCGGGTCGAAGGGATGGCGGGTAACGATTTTACCGTCCACCACCGGGCCGAAGTTGAAAGGGGGGACCGCGCCGTCGAGCATCGGCATGCCCGGCCCGCCGGGCTTACCGGAATTCAGCTCCAGTTTCCTCAGCCCCGCGGCCTGCGCTTCCAGCAGCCGTGTATAGGGCACGCTGTGGATCTTCTCAATCGTTGCTTTACTTAATCCCAGCTCAGCCACGACTGCCGCCGCCAACTTCGCGGTGCGCTCCGGATCGCCCAGCCGCAGCGTCGATCCGCTCTGCACCACCGCCCGGTGGAACAGGCCTTTGGCCATCGGCATCGACATCAGCGTGCTGACCTTCGCTCCCCCGCCGGACTGCCCGAAGATGAGCACGTTATTGGGGTCGCCTCCGAAATTCGAGATATTGTCCCGTACCCACTCGAGCGCGGCCACCAAGTCCAGCACGCCCGCGTTCATGGACGATGCATAATTCGCTCCGTACGCAGACAGATTCATGTAGCCGAGGATGTTCAGCCGGTGATTGAGGCTGACCACTACTACGTCGCCGCGGCGGCTAAGGCTTTCGCCGTTATAAGCAGGCTGCTCCTGGCCCGAACCGGCGCTCCATCCGCCGCCATGCAACCACACCATGACCGGCCGCTTTCCTCCGTCCAAACCGGGGGTCCACAGGTTGATGCGTAGGCAGTCCTCACCGGGCTGGCCATCGTCCCACTGGAACAGGAACGCGTTTTCGTCGTTCAACCAGCCGGCGCGAGGCCCCTGCGGGCACGTGGGTCCGTAGTACATCGAGCTGCGGATGCCGCTCCACGGCTGCGGAGTGGAAGGCGGCAGAAAGCGCGCCAGCCCTTCCGTAGTCGCCCCATATGGAATGCCTTTGAACGTGTGAATGCCGTTACGGGTGAATCCGCGCACCTTGCCGGCCGTAGTGTCGGCCACCGGGCTGGTGTTGCTCGCCGTGATAGTGCCCGCGTCGGCCGCCGATGCCCTACCGGTTCCCATTCCACATCCGGAGGAGAGCAGAGACGCACCTCCTGCTACGGCGGCACCCCTAAACAGGTCACGCCGGTTGAAACTGCGATTCGTGCTGTGGTCGTTACGACTCATCGTCCCTCCTATTCGTACTGACGGCGCTGGTCAGAGGCCCATGGGCCCAAACCTCGGTGTATGCCCCCCTTTGGCGACCGGCCGTCATCGGTTCAATTCCAGACAACGACGCAGTATAGGCCGAAAACTGCTGGACCCAGCCTTGTTACGTGTGAATAACCGGCTACTCTCCTTGCTGGTAATTGAATTTGCTCGTCTGACTGAGCGATGCCTGTTCCGGGATCCAGCAGGTAACAGCTAGGACGCGTCCCTCTTCCTTGCAACCGGACTGGTATAATGGCGCAGATGTTGGTTAAGGACGAGCTTACCCAAGCCGAGATCGAGCGTATTCTCCATAGCGATACGTTCCGGAACTCCGGGGTTCTACGCCGTTTACTCCAATTTCTGGCGGAGAAATCCATCTCCGGCGAAGCCGATCAACTGAAGGAGTACACCATTGGCATCGACGCGCTGGGAAAGCCGTCAAGCTACGACCCGCGACAGGATTCCGGGGTGCGAATTCAGGTC
>Ga0209698_10008981_pt1 | contig 10277 bp, 8 predicted proteins | sample LitLauG_LLR_2012_FD_187203 | JGI IMG/M metagenome (GOLD analysis project Ga0209698, IMG submission 187203) | Freshwater sediment microbial communities from Pennsylvania, USA - Little Laurel Run_MetaG_LLR_2012 (SPAdes) (version 2) | ecosystem: Environmental > Aquatic > Freshwater > Creek >... | reverse complement strand
GACACGTCTGCCGGAAGGCTGCCGGCGAGTGGGATGGCAACGGCGCGGGGCTCAGGCGGAGCAACCGCGAATCGCACGCTCGCAATTGCGCCTGCGATGGCGGCGGTCGACAGCAGGTAACGGGGAGCGTTGCTTGCGAGCCTCATCCGCCACATCGGGACGCGGCGAAACCGGACCGAAGGCTGCAGGATCTCGCGGCGCGGCGTCACGAGCATGGCTCGAATCCGAACTCGGCCGCTCCGCAGCCGCTCCCGCCACGACGCGACGCTGGCGCGCGAGTCGACAGCGTGGGAACCGCGGACAAACGGGCCACCGAGGACTCGTGCACTCGACGAACTGAGGATCGGTTCCAGAATGCTCGCTTGGGCCGACGCGGCCGCGAGAGCTCACGCCCTCGGCTTGGCGCCTGAACGGCCGCGGAGACCGGGGGCGCGGGAGCGAATCGCGGCAGGATCGGACCTGGATGTGCCCTGAGCGAGAGCGCGGCCGTGAGGACCAACACACCGGCTGTTAGCGGGATCAGCACTAAGCGGGCCGGCAGGTGCCGGCCCGCTGGCATCTCGGCCGACTCAACACCTGCGTGCCCATTGGCGACAGGCGCCGCCGCGCGGTCCGCCTCCTCCCGGTCATCACGCACCCAGTAAATCTCTCGGGATCCCCTGCGCCAGAACCTCATCGGCGCTCTTCAGGGCCGGCCACGACGCAGCCGGAACCAAGGCCGCCATAGCCTTCATGGTTCCGACTGCGCTCGCGCGGCACTCGTGTGCCCCTCAGCCCGCCCAGCGGCCGAGTGTCTGTCGCTGTTCGGACGCGCCACCCGATGGGGGTAGATCGGATCTCTGGTGCGTCCATGCATCGGCGCTCTGACGGGCGACGGACGAGAGGCATAAGACCGCTCGGCCGGGGTATCTGACCGTCAGATCGGCTACACACAGGGATATGTCGTGCCCCTCGCTCCGCCGCCCCCCCACCCATCCACAGCGCCCATGAGCCTCAACGATCGTCTTCGTGCGATCGACCGCCGCCAGCAGGCAACCCCGGGCGTGCGGTTCGTCGCGGCGGTGATAAAGAAGTCCGCCGACGACCAGGCTGGGCACCTCGCGGCCCTAATCAGCTACTACGCCTTCGTATCGCTGTTCCCGCTGCTGCTCGTGCTGGTCACAGTCCTCGGTTTCGTGCTCCAGAACGACCCGGACAAACGTGAAGAAATCCTCCACGGCACCCTCGGGCAGATACCCCTGATCAGCGACCAACTCGAACGTCACTCGCTTTCCGGCAGCAACATCGCCCTCGTCATCGGGATAGTCGGCGCGCTCCTTGCCGGCATGGGCATCACGAATGCGACCCAGGACGCCTTCAACCGGATCTGGGGGGTTCCGTTCAAGTCGAGGCCTGACTTCATCCATGCCCGGTTGCGCGGCCTCGGAATGCTCGCGATCCTCGGGACCCTGAGCATCGTGTCGACACTGGCCGCCGGTTACGTCGGCACCTCCAGCCATGGTGCGGCCGCCGTCGCCGGCGGCATCGCCCTCGCTTTCCTCACGAACCTCGCGCTGTTCATGATCGCGTTCAAACTCCTGTGCGCAGCTGACCTGTCGTGGCGGGAACTCTGGATCGGCGTCGTTGTCGCGACGGTCTTCTGGCAGCTGCTTCAGCACCTCGGCGGCTACTACATAGATCACGTGCTCAAACGCACGGGGCCCCTCTATGGGGTGTTTGCGGTCGTGCTCGGGTTGCTCGCTTGGCTCTACCTCGGTGCCCAGCTGACGATCTACGCAGCCGAGATCAACGTTGTGCGCCGTCATCGACTGTGGCCCCGGACGCTGCTCTCCGACGGACTCCTGGACGCGGACAAGCGTGCGCTCACGTTCTCTGCGGAAGTCGAGGAGCGCGTGCAACGCGAGGACGTCCAGGTCACCTTCGGCCCGCCAGATTAGGCTCAACTCCCGGCCGGCCGCTGCGGGGGCACGCGTCGCAATTGGCTCTACGAAGCCACATCTCGGGGTGACGCGGCAAGTCCGCCAAAGTACTTGTGTGCGCAACGACCCCGCGCTATACTAACTACACTTTCGTAAGCTCATATGGAGCGAATACCTATGTCATCAGCCCCGTCCAAACCTGAGATCCAGCCAACACCCCCGACGCCCCGGATGCGCCTGATCCCGCTCGACGACACCGTCGTGTTCCCGAACATGGGCATCACGCTCACCGTCGAAGTCGGCGATGACACCCGTGTCGTGCTCGTCCCGCGCCACGACGGAGAGTTCCTCGAGGTCGGAACGATCGTCGAGGTCACAGAGCAGGTCCGACTCCCCGGCGGCGGCCGAGCCGTCGCGCTCTCCGGTGAGCACCGTGCGCTCATCGGGGCTGCCCAGACCGGGCCTGAAGGAGAGCTGCGCGTCGAGATAGACGAGCGCCCGGACAGCGTCCCCACAGACGGGCGCACCCGTGATCTCGAGCGCGAGTACCGGGCGACCGTCGAGGAGATCCTCGAGCTGCGGGGCGACGACGGCCGCATCTCGGCGTTCCTGAGGGCGATCGCCGAGCCCGGCGCACTGGCGGACTCCGCCGGCTACTCGCCGAGCCTCAGCTACGAGCAGAAGGTGGAGCTGCTTCGCACCCTCGACGTCACCGACCGCCTCGAGCTCGCGGTGAAACTTCAGCGCGAGAGCCTTGCTGAGCTGCAGGTGCGCCGGCGCATCCGCGAGGACGTGCAGGAGGGTGCCGAGAAGCAGCAGCGCGAGTACTTCCTGCGCAAGCAGATGGACTCGATCCGCAAGGAGCTCGGCGAGGACGACGCGTCGGTTGCGGAGGAGTACCGCACCAAGATCGACGAGTCCGACATGCCCGATGAGGTCCGCGAGCAGGCCAACAAGGAGCTCGCGCGCCTGGAGCGGATGGGCGAGCAGACTGGCGAGTCCAGCATGATCAGGACCTACCTGGACTGGTTGGTGGCGGTGCCGTGGGGCAAGCGCTCAGAGGAGCACCTCGATCCTGTCGCGGCGCGTGCCGTGCTGGATGCGGACCACGCCGGCCTGGATGACGTCAAGGACCGCATCACCGAGTACCTGGCCGTGCGCAAGCTGCGTACAGAGCGCGGGATCGAGGTGGACCCCAAGTCCGGCGCGATCCTCACGTTGATCGGGCCTCCCGGAACCGGCAAGACGTCGATCGGCGAGTCGATCGCGCGTGCTACGGGACGCGAGTTCGTGCGCATGTCGCTCGGCGGCGTGCGTGACGAGGCCGAGATCCGCGGCCACAGGCGCACCTACATCGGGGCCCTCCCGGGCCGGCTGGTGAGGGCTCTGCGCGACGCGGGCACGATGAACCCCGTGATCCTGCTCGACGAGGTCGACAAGGTCGGCGCCGACTGGCGCGGGGACCCGTCGGCGGCGCTGCTCGAGGTGCTCGACCCGGCACAGAACCACTCGTTCCGCGACCACTACCTGGACGTCGAGCTCGACCTGAGCCAGGTGATGTTCCTGGCGACGGCGAACGTGGCCGACACCATTCCCGGTCCGCTTCTGGACCGCATGGAGGTGATCCGCTTCGACGGCTACACCTCTGAGGAGAAGCTCGCGATTGCGAAGGGTTACCTGTGGCCGCGCCAGCGCGACCGCAACGGCCTGCGCGAGGACGAGGTTCAGATCTCAGACGACGTGCTGAGGACGATCATCTCCGAGTACACCCGCGAGGCCGGCGTCAGGAACCTCGAGCGCCTGCTGGGTACCGTGCTCCGCAAGACGGCGACCCGCATAGCGACGAGTCTGTCCGAGGCCGCCGAGCCGGCGACGGACCCGAAGCCAAAGGGCAAGGCCAAGGCGGACGATGCCGAGGCGGCGACGAAGCCGGCAAAGGCCCCGCGCAAGAAGAAGCCGGCGCCGGTCAAGATCGACCTGGAGGCGGTGCGCGATGCGCTCGGCCGCCAGAAGTTCTTCCAGGAGTCGGCCGCGAGGACCGCGACCCCGGGCGTGGCAACGGGCCTGGCGGTAACCGGCAGCGGCGGAGACGTGCTGTTCGTCGAGGCGACCGCGATGAAGGGCAGTGGCAATGGCAGCAGCCTGGTTCTGACCGGACAGCTCGGCGACGTCATGAAGGAGTCCGCGAAGATCGCTCTCTCATATGTGCGCGGTCACGCGGAGGAGCTCGGCATCGACGAGAGCGCGTTCGAGAATCGCGAGTTCCACGTCCACGTGCCGGCAGGCGCGATCCCGAAGGACGGCCCGAGCGCGGGCGTGACGATGGTCACGGCGCTGGCGTCACTGCTGTCCGGGAGGCCGGTCAAGCACACGGTCGGCATGACCGGCGAGGTCACGCTGCAGGGCCGCGTGCTGCCGATCGGTGGCCTGAAGCAGAAGGTCCTCGCGGCGCACGCGGCGGGCTTGACCGATGTGATCCTGCCCGAGCGAAACCGCGGTGACCTCGACGACATCCCCGAGGAGGTCCGCGAGCAGATGACCTTCCATCCGGTGATGACCGTCCAGGAGGTCCTCGACCGGGCTCTGGAGCCCGCCCGCGATGTCGCGCACCTCGCGTAGATGTGAGCCCGTGCCGCTGGAGGTCCGCGAGACCGCGGACCTCCTCGAGCGGCGCTGGCAGCTGTCGATCATCTACGCCGCCCTCACCGGCGCGCAGAGGTTCAACGAATTCGCCGAGGCGGTCGACGGCATCTCGCCGCGAATGCTCTCCGAGCGCCTGCGCGACCTGGAGGGGGCCGGTCTGATCGAGCGGACGGTCATCCCCTCGAGCCCGCCTGCGGTCATCTACATGCTGACGGCTCGGGGCAAGCGCCTCGGGCCGATCATCGAAGCGATGCGCGAGTACGCGCGCCAGCCCATCTAGGCCGCCGGCGCCGACGCGCTGGGGACCAACCCAGCCCGACCCCCCTATTCCTTGGGCATCGTCATTTCGGTGACGTAGATCGAGGGCTTCGGGGCTTCGCCGGCGATGATCTGTTTGGTGTCTTCGCCCGAGGTCACATGGAGCTCTTCGACCGCCAGCTTCTTGCCCGGGTTCGTGCTCCCGAGGATGTTGCAGACGTCCTGCACGGACGCGACGTGCGACTTGTTGATGGCGAGGATCGCCTTGCCTTCGAGTCCCGCTTCCGCCGCCGGCGTTCCCGGCGTGTCGCCGACGTCATACATCCCTACGGTCGGCGGGTTGGCCGCAAGGTAGGCGGCGGTGATTTCAGTCAGGTGCGCCGCGTCGTTGCTGAATGCGGACTGTTCGAAGCGGGGAAGGAGCTGTTCCTTCAGGTGCGGGTCCTGGCCGTTGACCTGTTCGAGGTCCCAGCCGAGATACAGATGGCTCCTGCCGGCCTCGAGGCTCGGCAGCAGCCGTTCGGCGTAGTTGATGCCGATCGCGTAGTACTGACCCTGCGCCTGACCTTCGTTTGTGAGCGTGTTGATCCCGATGACTTCGCCGCTCGCGTTCAGCAGCGGCCCTCCGGAGTCGCCGTGATTGACGGGCGCCTGGTGCACGATCATGCTCTGGTAGGACGGCACGTCGGGGTCGAAGTTGGGTTCCGAGGAGTTGGTGTTGACCTGGATGTTGGCTTGGGAAACGGTGCCCGTGTTGGGCACCACGGTCGAAGCCTGCCCCACGCCGGATCCGGACTGCAGAGACCCCGGGAAGCCCATCACCGTCACCGGTTCGCCCGGCGTCACCTTGGCGTTCGTCGCGAGCTTCAGTGCCTTGAGGTGCGGCACCGGGTTGACGAGTTTCACGACGGCGAGGTCGTCGCACGGCGACACGGCGACGATCCGGACCGGCGTCGTCGTGCCCGTTTCGTTGCCGACCTGCGCCTTCAGCGAAGTGTTTTTCCCGGCGACCACGTGGGCGTTCGTGAGTACGAGCTGGCGGCCGGCGTCGATCACGAACCCGGTCCCCCCTCCTTCGGTGCCCTCGATGCGCACCACCGACGGAGTCGCCTGCTTGATCAGCTGCTCTTGGCTGAGTTTGCCGCTGCCGCCGCAGCCCGCGAGCAGGAAGGTGCCGGCCGCGGCTGCTGCCGCGGCGTGTAAGCCACCGGTCCGACCCAGGCCAATCACCGCGTCGCCGCCCCCAGTCCGCTGAACTAGCGCGGGATCTTAGCGTCGGCTGAGGCGGTCAGGACCCCGCGTGGGTGCCCGGGCTCATCGGCCCGTCGGCCGCGCTCTCCGGCACTGCGGAAGTCTGCTGACCGGCGCCCGCTGGCCTCGGGTCGCGTATCCCAGCGGCCCCGATCAGCCCGCCGACGGCGACGAGCGCGGCAGCCACCGCCATCCCGAGATGGAAGCTGTCCAGCGACGCCTGCTCCGCCGCAGCCGACACGGCGCGGGCCTGGCGCGGCGGGAGGCCCTGCACGTCGGGGCGCCCGAGCGGCAGTCGCTTCGCTTCGGCGACGGCCGCCTGGGCCGGCGGGCCGAGCGGCGTCCCCTGCAGTCCGCTGTCGAGCGAGGAGGCGAACGCCCCCGCGACGGCGGCGCCGACGGCCGCTGTCCCTAGCAGTCCCGCGACCCTCGCTATCGCGTTGTTGACACCGGACGCGATTCCGGCCTGGGACGTGTCCGCACCGGCGAGGACAGCCGATGTCAGCGGCGCAACCGTCATCGATAGTCCGAGCGCGAACAGGAGCAGCGGCGGCAGGATTTCGCTCACGTAGTCGACGTGTGCGCCGACGCGCTGGAAGAGCAGCAGGCCCGCGGCGCCGATGAGCGGGCCGGCGCCCATGTACAGGCGCGGGCCGTGCTTGGTCGAGAGCGCGCCGAACATGCGCGAGAGAAAGAACATGACGATCGTGACCGGCAGCGTCGCGAGGCCGCTCTGCAGGGGCGTGTAGCCGCCGATCTGCTGCAGGAACAGAACCAGGAAGAAGAACACCACGGCGAGCCCGGCGTACATCGAGAACGTCTCGATGTTGCCGGCGGAGAAGTTCCTGCTACGGAACAGGCCGAGCGGGAGCATCGGGTCTCGCGCCCGCGCCTCGTAGATCAGGAACATCGCGAACAGGGCGATGCCTGCGACGAGGGGGACGATCACGAGCGGGCTCCCCCAGCCGAGCCTCGGCTGCTCGATGAGGGCGAACACCGGTCCGGCGAGGCCGGCCGCGCAGAGTGCCCCTCCGAGGAAGTCCACGCTTCGCTGGGGTTGCTGCCCGCTCGCCGTGCTGCGCTGGGTGCGGGGAATCACGAGCAGGATCAGCGCCAGGCACACGGCCGCGAGCGGGATGTTGATGAGGAAAAGCCACCGCCAGGACGCGAGCGCCAGAAGCTCGCCGCCCGCGAGCGGGCCGATGACGGCCGCGATCGCGCCCCAGGCGGTCCAGCTGCCGATCGCCGCGCCGCGCTCGGAGGGCGCGAAGGTGTTCACGATCACCGCGAGCGAGCTGGGCACCAGCAGCGCGCCGGCTATGCCCTGCAGGGCACGCGCGCCGACCAGGAACACGATGCTCGGTGCCAGGGCGCACAGCAGCGACGTTGCGCCGAACCCGGCCACGCCGAGGGCGAAGATGCGGCGCTCCCCGAACAGGTCGCCGAGTGAGCCCCCGATCAGGATCAGCGATCCGAGCGTCAGCAGGTAGCCGTTGACCACCCACTGCTGAGCCGCGAGGCCGCCGCCGAGCGCGATCTGGATCGTCGGCAGGGCGACGTTCACCACGGTGCCGTCGAGCAGCACGATCCCGGACCCGATGATGCAGGCGATCAGCGTGAGACGCTTGACCGCTGCCTCAGAGCGTGCCCCCGCAGCAACGGCCGTCAGGGCTCCACACCCCGCAGCGCGTCGGCCTCCGGGACGGCAGTGATCGCCATCCCCAGACAGTAGCGAGCGGCGGCTGCGCCCTTTCCCGGATGGCTCAGGCGAGCACGAGCTCGGCGGCGGTGCGAATCGTCGCCGCGTCGCCGGAGATCAGCAGCGTCGTGACGATCGAGTCGCGCCAGGCCTCCAGGTCATGCTTGATCTTCTCGCGCGGGCCGATCAGGGCCATCTGCTCGATGAGGGCGCGCGGCACCTTGCCGGCGGCCTCGTCCTTCTTGCCTTCCAGGTAGAGCCCGGCGATCTCGTCGACCTCCGCCTCGTAGCCCATTTTGATCGCGACATTGGCGTGGAAGTTCGTGCCTTTCGCGCCCATCCCGCCGAAGTAGAGGGCATAGAACGGGCGCAGCGCGTCCGCGGCGGCATCGACGTCGTCGGAGACGATCAGCGGCACCGTGGCGGCGACCTCGAACTCCTCGGCGGTGCGGCGGGCGCCCTCGCGTGCGAAGCCCTCCTGCAGAGAGCCCGTATAGAGGTCCTGGTGCTCGGGGGCGAAGAAGAGCGCAAGCCAGCCGTCACAGATCTCCGCGCAAAGTGCGATGTTCTTCGGGCCCTCGGCTCCGAGGTAGATCGGGATGTCCTCGCGCAGCGGGTGGATCGAGGACTTCAGCGGCTTGCCGAGTCCCGTGCCGCCCGGGAGCGGCAGCGGATAGTGGGGCCCGGGCACCTCGAGCTTGCCCTGCCGCGCCCAGATGTTGCGCATGATCGCGACGTACTCGCGCGTGCGGGCAAGCGGCTTCTCGAACGGCATCCCGTACCAGCCCTCGACGACCTGCGGTCCGGACACCCCGAGGCCGAGGATGAAGCGCCCGCCCGAGAGGTGATCGAGTGTCATCGCCGCCATCGCGGTTGCCGCAGGCTGCCTGGCGGACATCTGGATGATCGCGGTCCCGAGCTTGACCCTCTCTGTCGCGGCGCCCCACCACGCGAGCGGCGTGAGCGCGTCGGACCCGTAGGCCTCCGCCGTCCAGATCGAGTCGAATCCGAGTTTCTCCGCTTCAGCGACCGCCTCGGCGGCTCCGGCGGGCGGGCCGCCGGCCCAGTAGCCGGTGTTCAGGCCGAGCTTCAGGTCGCTTGACATGACCGCGAGCTTACCCTCCGGGACCGGTCCGCGCGGGCTGATCGACCAGCACGAGGGTGAAGCCGTCGTAGCCCTTGCCGCCGACCGTCTGGATGGTCGTGGCGCTGACGCGCGCGTCGCCCGCGAGCAGGTCGTGGAACACCCGCATCCCCTGGACGCCGCTGTCGCTGCTGTCGGCGTCGATGAGCGCGCCGTCGCGTACGACGTTGTCGACGACGATCACGGTCCCCGGCCGGGACATCTCGAGCGCGATCGCGAAGTACTCAGGCGTGCTCTTCTTGTCGGCGTCGATGAAGACGAGGTCGAATGGCTCGGCGTCGCCTGCGAGGAGCCCCCGCAGCGACTCGCCGGCTGGCCCGACGATCACCTCGACCGACCCGCCGAGGGCGGCGCGGTCGATGTTCACGCTCGCGACCTGAGCGTAGGCCGGGTTCAGCTCGAGGGTGATGAGTCTGCCGTCCGGGGGCAGGGCGCGGCCGAGCCAGATCGTGCTGTAGCCGCCGAGTGTCCCCACCTCCAGGATGCGCCGGGCACCGTGGATGCGCGCGAGCAGGTGCAGCATCTTCCCCTGCGCTGCGGTCACCGCGATCGACGGCAACCCCGCGGCTGCGCTGTCGCGGAGCGCCGCCTGCAGCACCGGGTCGGGCCCGATCAGGCGCTCGTCGATGTAGCTGTCCACGTCGCTCCAAACGCGCTCACTCATCCCTGTCCTCCCCGGGTGTCATCAGTGCGACGGGCGTGCACAGGCCCGCCGACCGTTTGATGGTCGCTATCCGCCTCCCGGGCTGCACCGCCGCGCGCGGCTCGCCGCAGTGCGGGGCGAACGCCGCGGCCGTCGCGTCGAGATCGCTTGTGAGCAGCGCGAGCCCCCAGAAGATGACCGGGCGATCCGGGCCGCCCGCCCGCTCGGCGATCTCGTCGGGCTCGGCGACCATCTCGAGGATCTCGGCGCCGAGCCTGAAGAAGGCCTGCCGCGGCGCCCCGGCCGGCGTCGGCTCCTCGCGAACGCGGCGCAGGTCAAGGCCCGAAGCCTCCAGCGCGGCGACGCTTCGCTCGAACGCCGGTGAGATCGCTACGACATGGTCGATCCTGATCACGCCGTTCGGGTGGGCGTTCATGCAGTCGGTGGGGCACGAGAAGGAGAAGCCGCACGACAGGATGCACGACTCTATGGCGGCGCAGTCGGCGTTGGCGTCGCCAACCCAGTACGACCTGATCTGCCTGGATTTGTTCGAGGGGGTGCGGCTGGCGCTGGGGGTGATGGGAACGCCGTTCTTGCGGCAGGTGGCCTCGCTGCTGGCGCCGGAGGGGCTGCTGACGGTGAACCTGCTGGCGACGGCGCGCACGCCCGATCATCTGCGCCGCCTAGCGCGCCTCTTCACCATCGATCAGGTCTTCACCC
>Ga0209698_10008980_pt1 | contig 10279 bp, 5 predicted proteins | sample LitLauG_LLR_2012_FD_187203 | JGI IMG/M metagenome (GOLD analysis project Ga0209698, IMG submission 187203) | Freshwater sediment microbial communities from Pennsylvania, USA - Little Laurel Run_MetaG_LLR_2012 (SPAdes) (version 2) | ecosystem: Environmental > Aquatic > Freshwater > Creek >... | reverse complement strand
GCGCGCGCGTTCGCCGAGCTGGGCGAGCGCGGCTTGTGCCTTGGCGACGATCGCGTCGTCGTCGGTCTCGATCAGCAACTCGACGAGTGCGGGCGCGTCGCGTTGCGCCGGCGTGAACCCAGGCCGCGCGAGCGCAGCGGCGAGATCGAAGTTGGGAGCGCGGGGCATGGGAGAACGAACGGCTCGTGGACGTGGACGTGCACGTGTCAAGTGCACCTGCACGTCCACGATCGCAGAAGTTACCGGCGGTTCTTCTTGCGCGCGGCCTTCTCGGCCTTGCGCTTGTCGCGCGCCTTCTGCTTGTCGCGGTTACCCTGCGCGCCGACCAAGCTCTTCGTCCCCGGCGGCGTGTAGCCCCTCGGCAGGCCCGGGATGTTTCCGGTCGGCACGCCCGGCATCATCGGCATGTTCGGCATGCCACCCGGGCCGCCCATTCCCGGCAAGCCACCGCCGGCGTTCATCAGCGCGCCGATGTCCATGTTCGCCAGCTTCTTCATCTGCGAGAACTGCTTGAAGCCGGGGATTTTGCCCATCAGGCCGGTCGACGCGCCGAGCTGCACCATCATCTGGCGCATCTGCGCGAACTTCTGCAACAGCTCTTTGACCTCGTGCTCGCCGCGGCCCGAGCCCTTCGCGATCCGGCGCACGCGGCTGGTCTCGAAGTCGGCGCGGCGGCGCTTCGCCTGACGGCCGGCGGTCGTCGCGAAGTCTTCCCACGAGGTCGTGACGAACACCTGCGGGTTGGTCCGCTCTTCGCGGGTCATCGACGAGATCATCGCCTCGATCTTGGTCAGCTCGCGATCGTCGAGGTTGACGCCCTCGGGCAAGCCGCCGCCGAAGAACGGCAGCTTCTCGAACAGATCCTTGAGCGATCCCATCTTCTGGATCATCCGGATCTGCTCGAGGAAGTCCTGCATGTCGAACTTGCCCTTGAGCATGCGGAGGGCGTCTTCTTCCGCCTTCTCCGCATCGACGACCTGCTCGAAGTCCTTGACCAGGCCGACGATGTCGCCCATGCCGAGGATGCGCGACGCCAGGCCTTCGGGCCGGAACTCCTCGAGCTTGTCGAGCGTCTCGCCCATGCCGAGGAACTTGATCGGCTTGCCCGTGATCTCCTTGACCGACAGCGCGGCGCCGCCGCGGGCGTCGCCGTCGAGCTTGGTCATGATCACGCCGTCGAGGTTGAGGCGCTTGTTGAACGTGTCGGCGACGTTGACCGCGTCCTGGCCGGTCATCGCGTCGAGCACGAGGAAGATGTTCGCCGGCGTGACCGCGCGATCGATGTCCTCGAGCTCCTGCATCAGCGGCTCGTCGATCGCGAGTCGGCCGGCGGTGTCGAAGATCACGACGTCGCAGCCCTGCGTCGCCGCGGCGGAGTTCGCCTCGCGGCAGATCGTGACCGGATCTTTGCCGGCCAGCGAGAACACCGGCATCTCGAGCTGGCGGCCGAGCGTCTTGAGCTGCTCGACGGCGGCCGGGCGGTAGATGTCCGCGGCGACCAGCATCGGCTTCTTACCGTGGGTCTTCTCGAGGTAGCGCGCGAGCTTGCCGACGGTGGTCGTCTTGCCCGAGCCCTGGAGGCCGCACATCATGATGCCGGTCGGGCCCTTCTTGGCCCACTTGAGGTCGGTCTCGACCGGGCCCATCATCTTGATGAGCTCGTCCTGGCAGATCGCGATGAACGCCTGCTCCGGCGTGATCGTCTTGGTGCCGTACTCTTCGCTCTTCGCGCGTAGCTCGACCTGCTTGCCGCGCGCTTGCTCCTTCACGCGCTCGAGGAAGCGCTTGACGACCGTGAACTCGACGTCGCCTTCGAGCAGCGACAGTCGAACGTCGCGGAGCGCTTCATCGATGACGTCATCGGTGAGCTCGGCGACGCCGGTGAGGCGTTGGCGAGCGACGCGAAATCCCTTGGCAAGCGTCTCGAGCATGCTGGGGGTCCTATAGCACGGCCGGACCGCCGATCGACGGGCTAACGGCTCGCTATCTGTGCGATCGCGCGGACTTGCTCGTCGGGGTCGGTCGCGAGCCGGGACAGCACGCCGGGGTCGCCGCCGGTCGCGCGCCGCAGCCACGCCGCGCGGGCGCACGCGACCCGAACCGCCGCGCTGTCGTCGCGCGAGAGGTGATCGAGGATCACGTCGTCGCCGACGAGCGGGAACCACCACTCGAGCGCGGCCGCGACCGCGCCGCGCCGAACGACGTCGTCGGCGAGCGCCCAGGTCGTCGCGGTGTGGGTCGCATCGATCGGGCGCATCGACACGAGCGCGTGGGCGAGGCTGCGGCCGAGCGCGGCCTGCGCATCCGCGGTCGCGAGCGCGCCGGTGTCGACGGGCAGGTCGAGGTCCGCGAGCGCGGCGTCGCTGCGCTGCGCGGTCGGGCAGGGCGTCACCGCGGGCTCTGCCACCGCCGTGGCAGGTGCCGCGGCGAGCGCGATCGAGGCGAGGCGAACGAGCAGGCGCGAGAGCGAGACGGAGGGCATGCGCCCCAGCGTGGTGTCCGACCGGCTAGCTGGCAACCTGCCCGAATAGCCAGCCGCGCTACTCGCTGTGGCCCGCCGCCGCGAGGTCGCTCTCGCCGTAGTCGTCTTGGTACAGCGCGCCGAGGTGGCGATCGCAGAACACCGCGACGAGCTCTGGGTCGTACATCTTACCCGCGGTCTTGCGCAGCACCGCCTCGCATTCGTCGAGCGGCAGCGCCTTCTTGTACGGGCGATCGGTCGCCATTGCGTCGAACGCGTCCGCGATCGCGACGATGCGCGCGACCAGCGGGATGTTCTCGCCCGCCATCTTGTCCGGGTAGCCGGACCCATCCCAGCGCTCGTGGTGGCTGCGCACCGCCGGCATGATCGGGCGGAGCATCTCGATCTTCGACGCGATGTCGTAACCCTTCACCGGGTGCTCGCGCATGTGGACCCACTCGACCTCGTCGAGCGGGCCGGCCTTGAGCAGCACCGCGTCCTTGATGCCGATCTTGCCGATGTCGTGCAGGAACGCGCCGAACTCGAGGGTCTCGAGGCCGTCGGCCGGATAGCCGGCTTCCCGCGCGAGCACGAGCGAGAACGCGGCGACGCGGCCGCAGTGACCTCGCGTGTATGGATCCTTCGCTTCGATCGCCTCGGCGAGCCCGAACAGCGCCTGCCGGTTCGCCGCCTTGAGCTTCTCGTAGCTCTCCTCGAGCTCCTTCGTGCGCTCCTTGACGACCGTGTCGAGCAGCGTCTCGCGCCGCTGCAGTTTGGTCTGCTCGAGCGACAGCTTGCGGACGAGCTCGCGCTGTTCTTCGACGAGGCCGAGCAGCTTGACGCTCTCGCCGACGAGCGCGACCAGCCGGCTGCGTTCGCTCGGCCGCGCGACCAAGCGGATGATCGTGCCGCCGTGTGCGGGGCGGTAGTCGAGCTCGACCGCTTCGTCGGGCGACGACACCAACGCGATGCGCAGCGCGTCCGGTGCGTGCAGCACGCTCGACTCGAGCAGGCCGACACCGTCGAAGCTGCCGCTGACGTGGTGGGCGACGATCACGTGCGCGGGTTGGGCGCGCAGCTTGTTGAGCGCCTCGACCGTCGATCGCGCGGTCTCGACCGCCAATCCGACCGAGCCGACGAGCTCGGCGAGCTCGCCCAGCGCCTCGGGCTGAGGGTGCGCGATCAATGCTCGGAACCGCCCTTTCACAGACGGCCACTATATCGCTGGCAGCTTTGCCTGCAATGGCTAGTCACATCACCCCGCGTCCCGCCTCAACTCGGGTGCGACGGCGCGCATTTCGGCTTACGGTTTTCAACGCGCCGCTACGAACAGTCGCCCGGGCAGGTCGCGGCCGTCTCGCCGGGCGGATCGCAATGAAAGTCTCCGCAGACCACCGGGCAGGTCGCCGTGCCGACGGCGCAATCCGACGGACAGCTCCGGCAATCCTCGACGTCGCTACACACGCCGTCGCCGCACGATGGACCCGATGGACAGCCGGTCGCGTCGGGCGGGCACAGCGGCGTGCAGACCGCCCAGCAATCGTCGTCGGCGCAGCCGATCTTGCCGTCGCGATCGTAGTCGATCCCCGACGAGCACGCCTCGCTAACGACGATCGGCGTAAAGCCGAGCGACCAGGTGTCGTTGCGAAGTCCGCCGTCGTAGCCGCCGAACAACACGACCGGCCATGTAGGGCGTCGTACGCCATCGCATGCTCGGAGCGCGCGGGTGGCGTGAGCGGCAGCGTGCGTTGCAGCCACGTCGTGCCGTCGTACTCCCAGGTATCGGAGAGCAGGCCGCTGCCGCTGCCAGCGAACATGATCGACCGCCTTCGCCGCGCGTCATACGCGATCGCCGACGCGGCACGCGCCGGCGGACTGGTCGTCGGTGTTGCCTGGGTCCAGCTCGAGCCGTCGTACTCCCAGGTGTCCGCGAGATAGCTCATCCCGTCGAACATCACGGTGCGCGCGCGAGAGATGTCGTACGTCATCGCTGGATCGTTGCGGGCCGGCGGCGCGGCGGCCGGCGTCTGCTCGAACCAGTTCGTGCCGTCGTACTCCCAGGTGTCGCCGAGGATCCCGCCCGCGCTGGTGCCGCCGAACACGATGACGCGGTCGTGGGTGGCATCGAACGCAAACGCCGCCGTCGAGCGCGCAGCGGGGCTCGTCGCGGGTGAGCGTGCGGTCCACGTCGAGCCGTCGTATTCCCACGTGTCGCCGAGGTTGACGTTGGCCAACGTGCCGCCGAACAGCACAATGCGCGCTCGCACGGGGTCGTACACCATCGCAGGCGCAAACCGATACGACGGCGTCGTCGGCGGCGCACGGCGAAACCACGTCGTGCCATCGAACTCCCACGTGTCGGCGACGCCCGTCGCGGCACCACCGAACATGACGATGCGACCGCGGGACGCGTCGTAGACCATGCCTTGTTCGAAGCGCGGCGGCGGCGCTGCGGGAGGGACGATCTGCGTCCACGTCGTGCCGTCATACGTCCAAGTATCGGCAAGCGTCGTCGATGTCGTGGAGCCGCCGAACAGCACCGCTTGACCGTGCGCGACGTCGAACGCCATCGTCGCGTAGAACCGACCAGGTGGGCTGGTTGCCGATTGGGTGGCCTGGGTCCACGTCGTGCCGTCGTACTCCCAGGTCTCCGCGAGTGAGGTCGCGCCGTTGTAGCCGCCAAACAACACGAACCGGCGGCGGACCGCGTCGTACGCCAACACCGGGCCGGTGCGCACCGGAGGGCTCGCGGCGGGTGAGCGCTCCACCCAGCTCGTGCCGTCGAATTCCCAGGTGTCCGTCAACGAGCTGCTTTGGCCTAGGCCTCCGAACAGCACGACGCGTCCGCGGGCCGGATCGTAGCCGGTCGCGGCGAGATATCGCGCGGGCGGCGCGGTCGTGAGCGGTCGTTGCGCCCACTCGTTGCCGTCGAACTCCCACGTGTCGTCGAACACCACGGCGCTCGTGCCGTACGGGTTCGTGCCGCCGAACAGGACGACGCGGTGGCGTGCGCCGTCGTACGTCATCGCCGGGTCCTGGCGCGCCGGCGGACTCGTCGTTGGAGTTCGCAGCGTCCACGTCGTGCCATCGTATTCCCACGTGTCCGAGAACGCGGTGCCGAGGCCATTGGTGCCGCCAAACAGCACGATCCGCCCGTGCAGCGCGTCGTACGTCATGCCCGCGCCGAACCGCACGGCCGGACTGACGATCGGGAAGCGCAGCGTCCACGTCGCGCCGTCGAATTCCCAGGTGTCGTTTTCGCCCGGACCACCGAACAGCACGACGCGGCGGCGGCCGGCGTCATACGCGATCATCGATTGCGATCGGCCGGTCGGCGTGTTCGTCGTCGTGTCGAGCCGCCACGAATAAGCCTCGACCTGACACGTCGTCGAGCAACCATCGCCGTTGCGATCATTGCCGTCGTCGCACAGCTCGCCCTTGTAGAAATCGATCGTCCCGTTGCCGCAGGTCTCGTTCGATCGGCAATCGAAGCTGCAACCATCACCGGGAATCGTGTTGCCATCGTCGCAGACCTCGCCTGGCTCGACGATGCCGTCGCCGCAGACCGACACGACGCAGCCACCGGAGATGCAGGTGCCAGCCGCGCGGCCCAGCGTGCACGAGTCGCCTTCCGCGAGCCCGAGACAGGCCGTGGTCTGGACCGGCGAGTAACAGCCAAACACGCCCGCGCAGCGATAGCCCGCCGGGCACGCCGTGCCGTCGCTGCAGGTGACGAGCCCGGCGTCGATGCAGCCGGCGGTCAGCCCACCGAGCAGCCCGACCAGCGCGAGCATCGCAGAGCCCCAGCGCACCTCGTCGATAGTAGCGCGCTTGGCGAGCGAGATCGCTGGCAAGTTCGGCGGCAATCGCTACATTCCAGTTTGCGAGCGCCACGACGTGAACGACGAAGTCACCGGAAACCTGTCAGGGCTCGGCGCCGCCGAGCTCAAGTCACTCGAGCGGCTGTATCGTCGCCGGGTCGCGCCAACGGATGTGGTGTCGCCCGAACTCGCGGCGCAGCTCGCCGAGTCATCGGCCGAGCTCCATCGCCAGATCGGCGTGCTCATCGATCGGCGCGGCGCGATCCAGCACGTGATGGTCGGCGATGCGTCGAAGATCTTCCTGCCCGAGCTCGGCCGTATTCGCGGCGGCGCCGGTCGGTTTCGCGGCCTGCGCCTCGTCCACACGCACCTGCGCGGCGAACCGCTCACGCGCGACGACATGACGGACCTCGCGTTGCTCCGGCTCGATGCGGTGGCCGCGATCGGCGTCGACGCGAGCGGCCGCCCTGGCAAGCTCTACGTCGGCCACATCACGCCCGATGGCCCGCCGCGCGAGCTGCCCGCCGAGCAAGCGACCGCCTCGCGCGTCGACTTCGTCGAGCTGATCACCGCGCTCGAGGCCGCGTTCGGCCGCGCGCACAAAGGCGCGGGCATCGAGGCGGGCAAGGACCGCGCGTTGCTCGTCCGCGTCGAGCTCGCGCGCGGGCGCGGCGGACGTGGCGGGCGTGAAATGCCCGGTGGCCGCGTCGCGCACGCCGAGCTCGAGCAGGCGCGGATCGCCGAGCTCCGCGAGCTGTGCCGGACCGCGGGCGTCCACGTCGTCGACACGCTCGTGCAGCGGCGCGCCGAGCCCGATCCGAAGTTCCTGGTCGGCCGCGGCAAGCTCGACGAGATCTTGCTACGCGCGATGCAGCTCGGCGCCGACTGCGTGATCTTCGATCCGGATCTCGCGCCGGGCCAGGCGCGCGCGATCAGCGAAGCGACCGAGCTCAAGGTGCTCGATCGGACGATGCTGATCCTCGACATCTTCGCGCAGCACGCGAGCAGCCGCGACGGCAAGCTCCAGGTCGAGCTCGCCCAGCTGCGCTACGCGTTGCCCCGGCTGATCGAGAAGAACACGATGATGTCGCGCCGGACCGGCGGCATCGGCGGTCGCGGCCCCGGCGAGACCAAGCTCGAGATCAATCGCCGCCGCGCGCGCGAGCGTATCCACTTGCTCGAGCGCCGTCTCGGCGAGCTCGCGGACGATCGCCGGCTGCGGCGCAAGCAGCGCGGCCGACGCGATGTGCCCGTCGTCGCGATCTGCGGCTACACCAACGCCGGCAAGTCGACGCTGCTCAACGCGCTCACCGAGGGCCATGGCGAGCGCGGCGGTGCGCTCGTCGCCGACAAGCTGTTCGCCACGCTCGATCCGATCAGCCGGCGGCTGCGGTTTCCCGAGGAGCGCGAGGTCGTGTTCACAGACACGGTCGGGTTCATCCGCGATTTGCCCGAGGAGCTGGTCGCCGCGTTTCGCGCGACGCTCGAAGAGATGGCGGACGCGGATCTGCTGGTGCACGTCGTCGACGCGTCGGACGTCGATCGCGATCAGCACGTGCGCGCGGTCGATCAGATCCTCGCGGACCTCGGCTTGGCCGAGAAGCCGCGCGTGATGGTGTGGAACAAGGCGGATCGGCTCGACGATGGCGAAGCCGATCAGCTCGCGCGCAGCGGCGGCTTCGTCGTGTCGGCGCTCGATCGCGAGACGTTCGGCCCGCTGCTGCTCGCGGTCGAGCGCGCGCTGTGGCAGGGCGGCCGGGCGAGCAAGCCAGGCTCCTCGGAAGCAATTACCGTCGTCTGAATCGTCCGCGTGGACGTGTCACGTGCACGTGCACGTTCACGATCGCCGCCTCGCGCCGTCTACTGCGTCGGGTTGCCCTGATCGTCGAGCACGGTGAGCGCGATCGCCATCGCCTTGCGCGCGCGCGTGACCATCGCCTCGTCGGCCTTGATCTTCTGATACGCGCGCAAGACTTGATCTTGGTAGCTCGCGTTCTCGGCTTCGAGGCCCTCGATCTCCTTGCGCAGATCCGCGATCCGCTGGTCGCGCTCGGCGACCGCGCCGCTGTGGGCGCGCAACTCGGCGTTGCGATCGGCGATCGTCTGCACCGCCGACGCGAGCTCGCTCTCGCTGCGCTTGAGGCCGTCGCGCGCGGACGATAGCCCGCGCCGTAGCTCGTCGCGCTCGGCCGTCAGCTCGGCGAGTTGTGCCGTGGTGCGTGCCTCGAGCTCTCGGTACGCGCGCTCGGCGTCGCCGCGTGCGCTCGCGAGCTGCGCGGCGTGGTTGGCCTCGAGCTCCTTGCGCGCGCGATCGGCTTCGGACTTGTGGCTGGACAGCGCGCGCGCGTGATCGGCGGCGAGCGCGTCGGCGGCGCGTTGGTGCTCGGCCGCGGCGACGGCGGTCGCGCGCTGGTGCTCGTCCGCGGCGGCGGCGAGCGCGCGCTCGTGCTGACCGCGCTGTTGATCGAGCGCGGTCGCGTGCGCGGCGGCGTCGGCCTCGCGCTGCGCCTGCAGCTGTGCGGCGGCGCGTTCGCCGGCGTGATGGGCCTCGGCGAGCGCGATCGCTGCGGCCGCGGCGTCGCGCGCGGCCGCCGCTCGCGCGGCCTCGAGCTCGGCGCGCAATCCTTCGAGGGCGCGGTGGGCGTCTGCCTCGACCCGCGCACGCTCGCTGTCGCGCGCGGCGATTTCCTCGCGGTGGGTCGCGCGGAGCTCGTCGATCGCGATCGCGTGCGACGCGCCGAGCTCGGCGCGAGCTTGTTCATGCTGAGCGACGAGCTGGTCGGCCTCGCGGCGCGCGGCGCCGAGCTTGACGTCGTAGCTCGCCATCGCGCGCTCGTGGTCGGCGCGGGTCGCGGCGAGCTCGCCGGCGTGCTTCGCGTCGGCCGCGGCAAGCGCCTCGGCGTGCGCGGCGATCAGCTGTTCGCGCTCGGCGGCGTGCGCGCCGGCGGTGTCCGCGAGCGCGCTGGCATGGTCGCGCTGCGCGCGGTCGAGTGCCGACTGCGCCGCCGCGAGCTGGTCCGCCAGCGTCTTGGTCGCGCGTTCGTGGCTCGCGCGCGCATCCGACAACTCGCGCGCGTGATCGGCGAGTTGGGCGTCGTGCGCCGCGCGCAACGTGGCGACCTCGGCCTCGTGCGTGGCCGCGAGCCGGTCGCGTTCACTGGTGAGGGATGCGCGGGCCTCGTGGAGTTGCACCGCGTGGTCGCTGTCGAGCCGCTCGAGCGCGGTCGCGTGGCTCGCGCGCAGCTGCTCGAGCTCGGCCGCGTGATCGGCGCGCGCCCGGGTCAACGCTCCGGCCTGATCCGCCTTGAGCGCGACCATCGCGCCGGCGTGTTCGCGTTCGAGCGCGGCGAGCGCGGCGTCACGCTCGCTCGCGGCAGCACGACGTGCGTCGTCGGCGGCCTTGTTGATCGCACCGACCTGCGCGGCCTCGAGCTCGCTGCGCAGCTGGACGAGCGCCGCGGTTTGGGCGGCCTGCGCCTCGGTTCGCAGCGCCGCGAGCTCGCCCTTGTGGCGTTGAACGAGCTGCTCGCGCTCGGTGCGCAGCGTGCGCTCCGCGTCGGACGCGCTCGCGGCGCGGTTCGCGCGCTCACCGGCGAGCTCTTGTTCGAGCCGTGCGCGTGCGGCCTCGGCGTCGTTGGCGGCGCGCGTCTTCGCGGCGAGCTCCTGTTGCACCGCCGCGAGCTGCGCGGCGATCGCCTTGTTGCCGGCCTCGAGCTCCGACGACTTGCCGGTGTCGTCGAACAAGCGCTGCTCGATCTGCGCGTTCTTCGCTTCGAGCGCGGCCTTCGCGTGCGTGAGCTGCTTGACTTGGTTGCGTTGCTCCGCGAGCTCGCGGTCCTTGGCCTGCGCGTCGTCCCGGGCGGCGCGCAGCTCCTTGTCCTTGGCGAGCAGCGACTCGTGCAGGTTGAGCAGCTCGCGTTCGCGGCTCGGCGCCTTGGTCGTGGTCTCGGTCGACGTGCGCGCGCGGTCGAGCTCGGCCTTGAGCTGCGCGATCTGG
>Ga0209698_10008979_pt1 | contig 10279 bp, 5 predicted proteins | sample LitLauG_LLR_2012_FD_187203 | JGI IMG/M metagenome (GOLD analysis project Ga0209698, IMG submission 187203) | Freshwater sediment microbial communities from Pennsylvania, USA - Little Laurel Run_MetaG_LLR_2012 (SPAdes) (version 2) | ecosystem: Environmental > Aquatic > Freshwater > Creek >... | reverse complement strand
CCGCGGGAGGCTGCGAGCGTCAGTTCAGCCGAGTAGAGTGACCGTTGTCCATCCAAAACCTCAAGGTAGGTCGTGGTTCCACCCTTGTATCGAAGAGTAGAGATGCGAACTGTTTCCTCCAGGTCGGATACTGTGTCCTGCTGGCGCAACCGCACTTGATGGAGCTTCTCATACCCTGTCAGCGCGTCGGAAACTTCCCCGAAAGCGCGCTGGATCGTTTGCCGATACGCGATGAGAGCTTGTTCGTTCTCGGACTTAGCCAATCGCAAGTTTCCGCGAAGGGCCCCACCTGTAAAAATCGGCTGGCTTACCTGTGCACCATAAGACCAGATACCAACCTGCGAAGCCATAAGGCTTGAGAAGATGCTGCTTCGCCCAAAAGAACCGCCGCCTGATCCGGTCAAAGCGATCTGCGGGAAAAACTGAGCCTTGGCGACTCCAATCTCGGCATTCGACGCGATCAGAATTTGCTCGACCTCGCGAATATCTGGACGGCGCTCAATGATGGAAGACGAAAGGCCGGGCGGAACCTCCGGAGGGAGGCTCTGTTCGACCAGCGGAAGACCACGAGTAACGTCGTGTGGGTAGTCACCTAGCAGAATGCTGATGGCGTTTTCTTCCTGAACAATTTGCCGTTCCAAGTCAGGTATCTGGGCGTTAGCAGTGTCGAGGACCTGCTGGGCTTGAAGCACATCAAGCTTGGTGGCCACGCCGCGATTGAGCCGAAGGTTGGTCAACTTGACAGAATCGGTCTGTGTATTGACCGTCTCGCGAGTGATCTGGAGTTGAAGGTCAAGTTGCAGCAAAGTGAAGTAGTCACTCGCAATGTCGCTGACAAGGGTCAGGATTACCGTTTGCCGTGCATCCTCGGTAGCCAGTAGCTGTGCGCGTGCGGCTTCCGTTGCGCGCCGCAAGCGACCAAACAAATCCAGCTGAAACGCTGCGTCTCCAGCGAGGGTCAAGAAGTTGTACTTGGATTGGACAACGTTTTCCTTGCCGCCGTTGAAATTAGCGTTTCCCGAGACCTGAGGAAACAAGCTAGAGCGAGTGATTGCAACCTGAGAGCGGGCAGCATTGATGCGCTCCGTAGCTAGCTGCAGGTCGTAATTCTGTTTTAGCGCCGTGCGAATGAGTTCCTGCAGTTTCGGGTCGTTAAAAACCTGCCACCAGGGAAGATCGGCGTAAGAAGCCGCTTGAGCCTGCTGTTGGGAATCCGTCGTAACGTCACGGAACGCGTTTGGAGTTTGCACCGCGGGCCGATGATACTTCGGGCCCACCGCGCAACCGACAAGCAGGCCGGAACTCAAGACGGCACTCAAGAATGTGGCAATCTTCATAATCTGCAACTCCGCGCGTCGCGATACAAAAGTTCTTCAGTCTCCCGGTGCTGGCGAAGGCACGGCCGGTAAGATTCCTGACTCAGGCTGCTTGCCTGCGCCGGACCACTTTTCGACCATATAAAAAACTCCCGGCACGAAAAAAATTCCAATCGCGCTGGCTGCCAGCATCCCACCGATTACCGTGGTTCCCATGATCTGACGTGCCACGGCCCCGGCCCCGGTCGCAGTCCATAAAGGAACGCAACCGAGAATGAAGGCGAAACTCGTCATCAAAATCGGCCGCAGTCGCAGCCGGGCGCCTTCGAGGGCGGCGTTGACTAAGGGCTGCCCTTTCTCGTATGCATCTTTGGCAAACTCGACGATCAGAATCGCGTTCTTGGCCGCTAAGCCGATGAGCATGACCAAGCCAATTTGTGAATAGACGTCGTTTTCGATCTGGACCAGATAGGGTGGCAGAAAATATCCGAGTACCACACGACGCAGCCAAAGTACGGCAAACGCTCCAAAGACGGCGACGGGTGTGCTAAGCAGCACACTGAAGGGAAGGGTCCAGCTTTCGTAAAGCGCCGCGAGAATTAGGAATACAAATAACAGAGAAAGGCCGAAAATGACCGACGGCGGGACACCTTCCCGAGCCTTTTGCTCCTGAAATGAAATGCCGGAGTAATCAAAGCCCATTTCTCGCGGCATTGTCTGCTTGAAAACTTCTTCGAGGGCGGCGGTAGCCTGATCCGCACTGTACCCCGGTGCCGCGCTGCCATTGAGCTGAGCCGAACGGTATTCGTTGAAGCGCTGCGTGAATTCCGGTCCGACGCGTGAGTTGATCGTCGTAAGCGTCGAGAGCGGCACGCTCTCTCCCTTGTTGTTGAGGACGTAGAACCTGCCTACGTTGTTTATGTCAGCGCGGTCCTGGTCTTCGGCTTCTATGTATACCTGCCATTGACGGCCAAAACGATTGAAGTAGTTGATAAAAGAACCGCCCATGAAAGCTTGAATCGTGTGATAAACGTCGCTCAGATTGACCCCCTGTTTCAGGACCTTGTCCCGATCGACATCGATGAATTTCTGCGGGACGCTGGGCAAGAAAGTCGTATTGATAGTGCCAATCTCGGGGCGCTTCCGCGCGGCTTCAAGAAAAGTGGCGAGGTTTCTAGCAAGAAACTGGATATCGGACCCGGAACGATCTTCGAGCAGGAACGTAAAGCCCCCGGCTGTGCCGACACCCGGAATCGCCGGGGGAGCAAAGCCGAATACAATTCCCTGAGGCAATTTGCTGAATTCATGATTCAAATTGGCTTTCAGGGATTCAAATTGCTCGGCGCGGGATGTGCGCTCGTCCCAGGGCTTAAATGTCACAAAAAAGGTGGCGTTGTAGCTCGTACGAACGAAACTGAGCAAACTAAAACCCACAAAACACGTCGAGTATTGGACCCCCGGCGTATTCATGATGATTTTTTCCACGCCAGCCGCGACCGCTTTTGTGCGTTCCAGCGAGGCTGCGTTCGGCAGTTGAACGGACACATAGGCATAACCCTGGTCCTCTTCGGGGAGAAAACTGGTGGGCACCCGATTGGCGAAGAACCCTGCGGCAAGGCCAAATATCGCAAGGAACACGACTACAACAACGGTCTTCTGGACGAGCACGCCGCTCCAATGTGCGTAACCATCAGTGGCGCGCTGAAACACGCGGTTGAACCTGTCGAAAAACCTGCGCAGTAGTCCCTGGCTCGGTTGCCGTGGGCGCAACAATAGCGCCGCCAAAGCCGGGCTGAGAGTGAGTGCATTGAAAGCCGACAGAAGAACGGAAATAGCGATCGTAACGGCGAATTGCTGATAAAGCCGTCCGGTGATGCCGGGGATGAAGGCAGTCGGTACGAACACCGCGGATAAGACAAGAGCAATTCCCACCACAGGGCCAGAGAGTTCCTCCATCGCCTTGAGCGCGGCGTTCTTCGGTGTCAATCCTTCCTCGATGTGGCGTTCGACTCCTTCCACCACAACGATTGCGTCATCGACCACCAGACCGATGGCCAGCACCAGGCCGAAGAGAGAAAGTGTGTTGATGGAAAAACCGAGCAGCGGAAATAGAACGAACGTGCCTACCAGCGAGACGGGTACCGCAAGAAGCGGAATTAACGTGGCGCGCCAGCCCTGTAGAAAAAGATAGACGACGAAAATAACCAGGACGAGGGCGATGATCAGCGTCTTGATAATTTCCTTGATCCCTTCAGTGACCGATCGTGTCGTGTCCAGCGCCACGACGAAATCCAAGTCCTCAGGGAAACGCTGCTTCAATTGCGCCATCAGTTTCCCAATACCGGCCGCAGCCTCGACTGCATTGGATCCCGGTAACTGATAGGCGGCGATCACCGCACTTGGCTTTCCGTTAAAGCGTCCGGCAACGCTATAGTCCTGCGCGCCCAGCTCGATTCGTGCCACGTCTCTGACGCGGACGATACCTCCATCGGGTGTTTCGCGCAGGACGATCTGGCCGAATTGTTCGGGCGAAACCAAACGCCCTTGCGCCAGAACGGTGTAAGTAAATTCCTGACCCTTGGGCGCTGGCTCTCCTCCCGCTTTTCCGGCAGGGTTGACTGTGTTCTGGGCTTGAATAGCGCTGATGATTTGCGGGACCGTGATACCGAGCTTTGCTAGTCGGTCAGGGTTTACCCACATTCGCATGGCATACTGCCCAGCTCCAAACACCTGTACGTTGCCGATTCCAGGCGATCGGAGAAGGGGATCAGCAAGATTGATGTAAGCGTAATTCGCCAGAAACGTCGCGTCATACGTCCCGTGCGGAGAATAGACAGCAATCAGCAGGAGGGGGGCGGTCACCGATTTTCGAACGGTGACTCCATAATTGGTCACCTCGGAGGGAAGCTGAGAGGCGGCCTGCGTTTCGCGCGATTGCGCGAGGATGAAATCCGTATTCGGATCGGTCTTTTCGTTAAAGTCTACGATTAAACTGGTGCTCGAGTTCCCCGTCGCATTCAAGGAGTACATGTAATTCATGTTGTCCACGCCGTTCATCTGCTGCTCGAGCGGGGTGGCAACCGCCTGTTCCAGGGTTTGAGCATCGGCCCCGACGTACGTGGCCAGGATTTGGATCTCTGGTGGAGCGATGTTGGGAAATTGGGCGACTGGCAGGTTGAGAACCGTCAGAGAGCCCACCAGCACCAGGACGATGGAGATCACGATCGCAACGATCGGGCGATTGATGAAAAACTTTGACATGACATTACCTGCTGATGGTTTCCGTGGTGAATGGTTTCGGATTGACGCGGACCCCGGTGCGGACCTTCTGGACACCTTCGGCGACAACTCGCTCACCAGGATGGAGCCCACTGGCAATCACCCAGCGTCGATCCACCTGTGGCCCGACTGTCACCGCCCGAATGTTCACCTTGTTGTCGGCGTCAAGGACTGCCACCTGATAGCCACCCTGGAGCTCCGAGACGGCGCGCTGGGGAACCAGCAGCGCTTGCTCTTCTGTCCGGATTACCGCACGAACTTTCGCGTAACCACCGGGTTTCAGAACGTTATTGGGATTGGGGAAAAGTCCCGCAATCCGAATTGCGCCGGTGCTCTCATTCACCTGACGGTCGGCGAAGTAGAAGGTGCCCTCATGTGGGTAGGTCGAACCGTCCGCCAGAATCAGCTGAAGCCGCAGCTTTTTGTCCGCCTCCAGGCGGCTGGCTTCCGTAGGAAAGCGCTTACGCCATTCCAGATATTGAGGCTCGCTGACGGTGAAATACGCTTTGATCGGGTCTACTGTCGAAACCGACGTGACCACCCCGCTGTTTGGAGTGACCAAGGCTCCCACTTGCAGTTGGGCTTGACCAGCGATGCCGTCGATCGGTGCCACCAGCCGCGTGAATTCGAGATTAATCCTTGCAGATTCGACGGCCGCCTCGTAGGTCTTGATTTGGGCTTTGGCTGTTTCGATGGTGGCGAGCGCGGCAAGATTGTTTTGAACGGCATTATCAAGATCTTGTTGGCTGGCCGCTTGTTCCTTCGCTAGCGGTGTGTAGCGCTCCACGTCGAGTTCCGTGCGGCGTTGCACCGCCTGCGCATTCGCGAGCATGGCTTTGGCCTGAGCCAACTGGCCTTGGGCTTGATCGAACGCTGCCTGGAAAGGACGCGGGTCGATCTGAAACAAGAGCTGGCCTTGTCTGACAAACGCACCTTCTTGATAGCCCTGCTTCAGCAGGTAGCCTGTGACCTGTGCCCTGACATCGGCATTGGTGAAGCCATCGAGCGTGCCGATCCAATTCCCGTAAATCGGAACATCTTCCTGCTGAACCTGCAGCACTTCGACATCCGGCAAAGCCACTGGCTGAGAGCCCAAGGCATGCTTGTACGGATGAACCGCTCCAATGATCAGTCCCAATACGACTAGGAGAAGCACTCCACCGCTCAAAAGATAACGCTTGGGAATCCTGCTCATATTTGTCACCTTGACCAATGGTGTTGGCACTGTCGGAGTCACGCACTTCACGCAACACGATTCCTACCTAACAAGTGGTTGTGATTACGCCAGAAATCCGGGAAGGAGTCTATTGGACGATGGTATTGTCCGATACTTTCGTATCAGTCGAGGAGCGAGTCATGCCGAAGGGATGATTTGCCGGGGTAGTCTCACTGTTATGGCGGGCAGTTGAACGGAATTGACAGCCTTCTCGCGTCTGCCGCTGGGCGGAGGCCCTGTTCAGCGAATGGCGCCTGGCGTCGGCTCCCAAGAAGGCGTTCTCGGCGGTCGAAAGTTCGTCTAGCGTGGCGCGTCTTTGAGCGATTGGAGGTGGCGCCCGAAAGCCTCAAGAAAGTCCACGGCGGCAGCCATTGCCCGGAGACTGTCTCTGCTGCAAGCCCTCCGCAATATCTGCCATAGTCCAACCGGCCTTTCCCGCTCCGCGGTTGCCCGAGCTATGCCTTCCGGAATGGCCTGGAAAAGTCCTTTGAACCAGTCAGGTTCAATGCTGCCCAGAATGTGTCTCCAATACAGAAGATTGCGAATGGCTCGAATCGCCTCCGGAGTGTTCGCTGCGGTGACAACCTGCTCCAGTAGTTGATCCTTTGCGCTCAACGCGCCCCGCGCAATCTCGAGCACTCCTTGCTCGTGCAAGGCTTGCAACAATTCATAGGCCGCGAGCAATGCTTCAGCATGTTGCGCTGGGGCATTATCCAGCCGCGAACGCAATTCGGCGGCCGGGTCTCTCGGGGGAACGTCCAGTGCAATCGGTAATGCCATTAGGTCCTCCTTACTCGTTCTTGATTTGCAATTGCACCAAACCATTCCCTGGAGGGGTATAGTCAGGTCGTTTCCACTTGCGTTCCACTTCTACACCCTTCTGTGGTGTAGGACGGCCAAAGCGAAAATTAATGCGCGGGAGAGGGCTCTCGCCGTGCTCCAGTACTTTCAATTGAACGCTGTTCTCTTTGTAAGCAGGGGTGTTTGTCACCGGGTCAGCGTGACTGCTGGTTAGCCGGTTCACAGGACTCTCAACCGAGTTCATCGGCAGGTACAGCTCGTGACCGCTCACTCGATCGGTCACCAGGGCACGTACGCGGACCTGGCCGTAGCGCGAGATGAGCTGTACCCAAGTGCCGCTCTGAATCCCGCGCTCTTCAGCCAGTTCTGGGGAAACTTCAACGAAAACATCAGGAGTCTTCTGCCGAATGCCGTCGGTACGATAGGTGAGGTTTCCTTCGTGAAAATGTTCGAGCAGCCGACCATTGTTCAAATGCAAGTCATACGTTGCATCGGGTTGATCCACAGGGCCCGTCCAGGAGACAGGAAAGAGCCTGGCCTTTCCATCAGGAAAAGCGAATGCCTTTGCGTAAAGCAGCGGCTGGTCCGTTCCGTCGGCCGCTACCGGCCACTGCAAAGACTTGTAACCTTCCAGGCGTTTGTAATTCACTCCGGCAAACAGAGGAGTCAGCGATGCGATCTCATCCATGACCTCAGACGGATGTTCGTATTTCCAATTCGCGCCCAGTTGATTGGCCAGGTCTTGAATAATCCTCCAATCGGGACGGCAGCCGTCGAGTGGCTCGAGCACCTGATAGAGTCGCTGGATGCGCCTCTCCGTGCTGGTAAACGTTCCTTCTTTTTCCAGGCTTGGGGCGGCAGGAAGTACCACATCTGCATAGCTGCAAGTGTTGCTGAAAAAAATGTCCTGAACGACAAAGAAATCGAGTTTTTCGAACGCCGCCTGTACATAGTTCGCATTGGAGTCGACTATGCTCATCTCCTCACCGATGATGTACATGGCTTTGAGCTTTCCTACATGGATCGCTTCAACCATTTGGTGATTGTCGAGACCTTTTGTGGAAGGAAGCTTTGCCTTCCATGCGGCTTCATGACGGTCACGAACCTCGGGATCGGCGACGGACTGATATCCCGCCAAATTGTTTGGCATGGAGCCATGATCACTCGCTCCCTGTACATTGTTGTGACCACGCAAGGGATACGCTCCGGTTCCAGGCCGCATGTAATTGCCGGTGATGAGCAGCAGGTTGGAGATAGCCGTCGAAATGTCCGAGCCCTGGACATGTTGTGTCACGCCCATGGCCCACAAAACGCACATACGTTTCGCTTGCGAGATCATTTGCGCCACTGTTGTCAGGGTCTCTACTGACAAACCTGTGATCTTGCAGGCCGATTCCATTGTGAACGGCTCAAGGCTCTTGCGGAAATCCTCGAGGTCATGAACCCATTGGTCCAGAAACGACCTATGCTCCAGATTGTTGTCGAGCAGATAGCGGCTGATTGCATTGAGCCATACCAAGTCGGTCCCCGGCTTCGGGTGCAGGAAGATGTCGGCACGCCGAGCCATCTCGTGCTCGCGAATGTCCGACACGATGAGTTTCTGGCCATTCAGTTTGTGAGAGCTCTTGACGCGAGTGGCGATCACGGGGTGGCTTTCCGCGGTGTTACTGCCAATGATCATGACCAAATCGGCCTGCTCGATATCGGAGATCGACCCCGAATCGCCTCCGTAGCCCACCGTTCGGAACAGGCCCATGGTCGCCGGCGACTGGCAATAACGGGAGCAATTGTCCACATTGTTGGTGCCGATAACTGCCCGAGCGAACTTCTGCATAAGGAAGCTCTCTTCATTCGTGCACTTGGAGGACGAAATAAATCCAATTGAATCCGGCCCGGACTGGTTCTTGATTTCAGAGAACCGGTAGGCTACCAGCGCGAGAGCCTCGTCCCAACTGGCTTTGCGAAACTTTCCGTTTTCGCGGATCAGTGGAGTAGTGAGGCGGTCGGAGCTATTGATGTGCCCCCAGCCGAACTTACCTTTGATACAGGTGGAGATTCCATTGGCCGGCCCATGCTCGGGCGCAATCTTCAGAATATGGCGATCCTTCGTCCAGACATCGAAACTGCATCCGACTCCGCAATATGTGCAAACGGTCTTTGTTTTGTGGATACGGTGCTCTCGCATGGCCTCCTCGGCCTCAGAGACTTGAAGGATGGTTCCGTAGCCAGTTTCAGGTTCAATCCCTTTGACGATTTCAATCATGCCGGTCAGGGCTGACTTCTTGATAGACGTCAAAAAGCCCGCATGACCCAGCATGCTTGTTTCCATGAGGGCGTTGCAGGGACAGACCGTGACGCAGTGGCCGCATGAAACGCAGCTCGACTCACCGATCGTTGACCCGCCATCCCAGAGAACGCGAGGATTCGGATCCTCCCAGTTGATGGAAAGCGTCTCGTTGACTTCGACGTTTTGACAAGCCTCAACACAGCGTCCGCAAAGGATGCATTGATCGGGATCGTAGCGGTAGAACGGGTTCGTATTGTCAACTTCGTATGGCTTCGTCCGAAAAGGAAGTTTTTGGTGCTCAATGGCTAGCAGCCTAGTCGTGTTATGGACCGTGCAGTTGCCGTTGTTGTTGTCGCACACCGTGCAATAGAGGAGGTGGTTGCTGAGAATGCGATCGAATGCCTCAAGTTGTGCCGACGTCGCTTGGGCTGATTTTGTAGCGACCTGCATTCCATCGCATACGGGAGTGGCGCATGCCCGGACGAGACGGCCATTAAGCTCAACCATGCAAGTGTCGCACGTCTGAATCGGGCCGAGCTGAGGGTGGTAGCAGACGTGAGGAACCTCCGCTCCGACACGGTTGATCACATCAATCAGGAACTCATCGAGGTCGGCTTCCTGAACAGCGCCGTCAATTACAATTTTGACCACTGTCCATTCGTCTCCCTGGTTGAAGTATCGAAAGCACCGGGCTCACTACTTGGTCGGGGCAAGACTAGCCTACACTCTTGCACCACGAAGTTTGGCAGCCATTTGAACCAGGGCGGAAGGGGAGTCCGCTTTCATCTTTTGCATTACCTGTCCCCGATGCGCTTTCACTGTGACCTCGCTGATGCTGTTCGCGAGGGGTAAGTAATGCGTAAACAGTTCCGGAGCGCCTCTATCTCCGCTTCGTGGCTAAGAGCAACGCGGCTGCGTATCGAAGGGGATGAGGGAGCGTTGACAATGGACAGCCATGAGAAGCGTCCGCTGATGATCTCTCGCGGGTGGATTCAAGCGGCGGTACTTTTCCTTATGTTTTTGTTTTGTAATCAACAATATACAGTGGTGGAGGCGGCGGGAGTCGAACCCGCGTCCGAAAATGTTACTGGTCAAGAGCCTACATGCGTAGTCGCGTTCATGCCCCAGGCATTACCCTGGGACGTTCGCGGCCTGCGCTCAGAACGGACAAGAAACGCGTGCCGCTAGCCTGTGGTCTTAGCCTTCCGCCCCAGACGTAGACGGAAAGAGCAGCTCGCTGTGTGACGTCCTTCGGAGGCCCGCGAGCAAAGCCTCCTGGGACGGCTGCCTAACTAATTAGGCTGCGTATGCCATCTGTTGATTGGCAATTATCATTTTGCACGCGATTACGGGTGTGTGCACCCCGGCATGCCTCTTGGC
>Ga0209698_10008978_pt1 | contig 10279 bp, 10 predicted proteins | sample LitLauG_LLR_2012_FD_187203 | JGI IMG/M metagenome (GOLD analysis project Ga0209698, IMG submission 187203) | Freshwater sediment microbial communities from Pennsylvania, USA - Little Laurel Run_MetaG_LLR_2012 (SPAdes) (version 2) | ecosystem: Environmental > Aquatic > Freshwater > Creek >... | reverse complement strand
TCGCGGCGTTTTGGGAGTTCGCAATTGTCCGCGGGCTTATCCAGACCTTAGTGTTGAAGAGTGGCCGTTCTTTCGGTTGATCTCGCTTACCGCCGGTGGACAGATCTGGGGATTGTTGTGCTCGACCGGGCGAAGGCCGGGCAGGCAACTGCGGGTTACGAGCGGGCCGCGCGCCCGATCGCGTGCCAGATTATTCCTTCTACTGCCGCGGGCCAGCGGGAGAGTCCGATTGAGGCGGAGGTATTGGCGGGCCGGTTGAACCATCTTTGCGCTGTACGCGGCATTCGCGTGATGATTCTGGACGGGCCGCAGGCGTGGAAGTCGAAGACGAATGGCTTTGAGCATGCACGGGTGAGCGAGCGGCAACTGAACACCGCCGCCAAAACCGGATTGCCCGGCATGGTGAAGCCGATCACCTACCGGCCCTTCGCCGAGTTCTGCCTGGATGTGTACGACGCGCTCTGCCGGCGCGGATGGCGGCGCATGGACACCAGCGAACGTTCTGCCGCCGCGCAAGACAGAGTGCTTGTCGAGAGCTATCCTTATGCGGCGTGGAAGTCACTGGGGCTCACGCCGCTGCCTTCGAAGCGACGCGCAAAGATCAGCGATCTAGCCCGAGCTTATGGAGAGCTGCGCGCACTGATTCCATTCACCACCGACCGGCCGCCGAATCACGACCAGTTGCAAGCCATCGTCGGCGGACTGCCGGGCCTCGCACTCGACGAGCGCAATGCGGCTGAGGTCCGCATTGTCGGCAAGCCGCCGCGGCGCGAAGAGGGTCACTGGCGCGAAGGCTTCATCGTGCTGCCGTTACCTCCGCATCGGCCTGTTGAGCTGCGCTGGCTCGACTGATCAACTGATCGAGTGTCAAGCCGGCGACCGAAGTTCTTACCCAGCAGACCTTCTTGATGGCCATCAATTCCAAGGCTTTTTGCGCGATATGTTCTGCGCTGACTTCGAGCTCCTTCACCAGATCCCACGGGGCGCCGGAATCGCCGAAGCGGTCCTTGACGCCGATGGCCCCGGTGATGATTGACTGGCCGTAGAGTTTACGGCTTTCGGTGAGAAGGGAACTGACGCGCCAGGCGAGTGCGCCGATCTGGTGTTCTTCCGCGGTGATCACGACGCCGGTCTCGCGCGCGGCGCGAATGACGGCGTCGCTATCGATGGGCTTGAGAGTGTGCATGTTGACGATGCGCGTCTCGTAACCGTAATCGAGCTTGAGGATGCGGGCGGCGCGCATGGCCTCGGGAACCATGGGGCCGATGGCGACAATCGTCAAGTCTTCGGATTCAGTTGCATAGTTGGAGGCGAGCCGGGTTTCAAATCCTTCGGCAAAGTTTGCTGTTTCTGCGCGCAAGCGAATGACGTTGGCCTGTCCGAAGACGAAGAGTGTGGACTCGCTGGTGACAACGGGCGTGGCTTCGCGGGCAAAGCGGATATATTTCGGGCCGACGTGCTTGAGCAGCAGGTAGTCCGTGGCCTTGCGGGTTTCAATGGCGTCGCAGGGAACGACCACCGACATGTTGGGCATGCCCTGCATAGCGAACAGGTCCTCGAGCGCCTGATGGGTTGCGCCGTCGGCGCCGACCGAGACTCCCGCGTGCGCGCCGGCAATGAGGACGTTGAAGTTCCCATAGCAGACGGAGACGCGCAGTTGATCGAGATTGCGCGCTGCCGAAAAGGTGGCGTAAGAGCCGAGCACGGGGAGCTTGCCTTCACGCGCCAGGCCCGCGGCCGCAGCCGTGGCCGATTGCTCGGCGATGCCCATGCTGATCCAGCGATTTGCGCGCTCTGGCTTTCCTGCGTAGAAATCGGCGATGGTGATGGAGCCGGAGATGTCGAGGCCGATGCAGACGACGCGCTCGTCGCCGCCGTTCTCGGCAAGCGATTTGCCGAAGCCTTTGCGCGTGGGCTCCATCTGCACTTTCATGGTGTCGCCGGCGTTCCACCAATAGTCGCGCTTGAACCCTGGCATCTTCGCCGCAAGCTTGAGGTCGACTTCGGCCTGGTAGGTCTTCGCCTTTTCGAGTAATTGTTCAACGGGAATGAGATTGGCGACGCCGAGTTCGTTCAGTGCGGCAGTGAGTTCTTCGCGGTTGGGGGCCTTGCCATGCCAGCCGGGCTGGTTCTCCATAAAGCTGACGCCTTTGCCCTTGACGGTGTCAGCGAGGATCACGGTTGGCTTTCCGGTTGTGGCGCGGGCCCTGGCAAATGTTTCGACGAGTTGCTGCATATCGTGGCCGTCGGTGTGGAGGACTTCCCAGCCGAAGCTCGCATACTTGTCGGCGAGCGGCTCCACCTGCATCACGTCTTTCACCCAGCCATCAATCTGGAGTCGATTGCGGTCGATGACGGCAACGATGTTGTCGAGGTGATAGTTGCCGGCCTCCATGGCCGCTTCCCAGACCTGGCCTTCCTGCTGTTCCCCGTCGCCCATCAGGCAGAAGATCTTGTGCTGTTTGCCGTCGATGCGCGCGGCGAGAGCCATGCCGACGGCGACGCTGAGACCCTGGCCGAGCGAGCCGGAAGAGACTTCAACGCCCGGCAGGCGAAGCCAGTGCGGATGACCCTGGAACGGCGAATAGAGTTTGCGCAGAGTCACCACGTCGTCAAGCGGACAAAAGCCGGCGAAGCCCAACGCGACATAGAGCGCGGGCGCCTTGTGTCCGGCGGACCAGAGGATGCGGTCGCGGTGGGGCCAGGAAGGGTTCTTCGGGTCGTGGCCGGCGACATGGAGATAGAGGGCCGCGGCGATGTCCATGATGGAGAGCGTGCTGCCGGAGTGGCCTGAGCCTGCGGCGCAAAGAGCGACAAGATCGTAGCCGCGCATGAGGTTGGCGGCGTCGCGGAGTTCCTGGATGGAATAGCTGCGGATGGTCTTCCCTGTATTGGAATCTATGAGGGCCATATGGTTCTCCTTGGCGAGTCTTCTTCGGTGTTGCAATCCAGCGTGACTTCGAACTTCTTTCGAGTCCCACCCTGACCACAAAAGCGTGGTAAGGATTGGGCACCGGTGTTTGTAGTAGTCCTAACGAGTTACTTAGAGATTCTCCTTTGTCCAGCGGTCGATGCGTTTGAGCGCCTCTTCAAGATTCTTGAGAGAGTTGGCTACGCTGAAGCGCAGATATCCTTCGCCGAATCGACCGAAGGCGGTGCCGGAGAGCGCGGCCACGCCGGAGTTTTCGAGCAAGGCATCGGCCAGCGGTTTCGATTTCCATCCTGTCGCGGTGATGTTCGGGAAGACGTAGAAAGCGCCACAGGGCATGCGGCAACTGAATCCCCTGATCCGGTTGAGCCCGTCGACGAAGAATCTTGAACGGTGCTGGAACTCGGCGCACATGCGACCCACAGCGCTTTGATCGCCGCGAAGCGCCTCGACGGCGGCCACCTGAGTAAAGCTGGCGGTGCAGGAGTTGGAGTTGGTCATGAGGCGCGTGATCTGCGCGGCGAGGTCGGCGCGCATGACGCCGTAGCCGATGCGCCAGCCGGTCATTGCGTAGGTCTTCGAAAAACCGTCGAGGAGGATTGTCCGCTCCTTCATGCCGGGAATGGACATGATGGAAAACGGTTCGCCCTCAAACTGCAGGCGGCTGTAAATCTCGTCGGAGAGCACCATGATGTTGCGGTCACCGATGGCGCGGGCCACCTGCTCGATGTCATTGCGGTTTAATACGCCGCCGGTAGGGTTCTGCGGCGAGTTGAGAATGATGAGCCTGGTGCGGTCGGTGATGAGCGCAGTGAGTTCGCGGACATCCAGTGCAAAGTCGCGCTCTTCGTGCAACTGGATGGGGACAGCTTTGCCGCCCGCGTAATTGATCATCGACTCGTAGATAGGGAAGCCGGGATTGGGATAGATGACCTCGTCGCCTTCATCGATGAGCGCCAGCATGGTGAAAAACATGATGGGCTTGCCGCCCGGCACCACCACCACTTCATCGGGCGAGACTTCGACTCTGCGAGTGAGACCCACATATTTGGATATGGCCTCGCGGAGTTCGGGCAAACCGGCGGAGGGTCCGTAGTGAGTCCATCCTTTGCGCAAAGCGTCTACGGCTGCTTCCACCACGTTGGAGGGGGTGTCGAAATCGGGTTCGCCGATTTCGAGATGGATGATGCTCTTGCCCAGCCGTTCGAGGGCCTTCGCCTTGCTGAGAACTTCAAAGGCGGTCTCGGTGCCTAGCCGCGACATGCGTCGTGCCAAAATCAACTCGTGTTGAACAGATTCTGCAATCATGACTCACGCTCCATTGCACGGCCAAAAGCGGTGAGTTAAGGAGAGCACTTTCTGTCCATAGGCTTTTGGCCGCACGAATTATACATAGATTTTGGAAGGGCGCAATGTGATGGCGGGACTGCAGGAGGGGCAGGTTATTGAAGCAAGCAACTACTCCCAGAACTTGTTGATTGCGTTGATCACAGAGTGCACTTCGAGCCGGGCCGGTATCGATTGACATTTCGGAAGCGGGCAGAACTTCTGCTTCCTCGCTGTTCATCGGTGTTCTTCAGATTGACTCAAGCGAGCGGGGGCAAGAGAAAGCGGCAATCGTCAAGGCTTCTGGATGGATCGGGTACGGGTTTTAGGATCCGAATTTGACAGGTGATTTAGATCACATCGACGCGTGCTCTCCGGCACATCACGGTGTCTTCAACGGTGGGAACCTTTCCCCTACGAGGTGAGAGTCTTGACGGGTTCCGGCGAAAATCGGTGGACTCATCCGGCCGTCATCCTCGTCGCAACGGATTTGAATGACCTGGACCGGTTGATGCCATTTGCGCTGGAGCAGGCGGCGGAAACCGGGGCCCGGCTGATATTGCTGCATGCCATCGCGACGGCTGTGGCCGTTTCGGTGGATGCGGTGGGCATGCCGTACTACGATCCTTCGGCCGCGCTGGAATCTGCCGAGAAAGCACTCGGGCCATGGTGCGAAGCCGCTCGCCGCCGCAGGATTGTATGCGACGGCCTGGTGCGCGAGGGCCATGCCACCCAGCAGATCGAAGCAGCGGCCCGGCAGTTCAACGCAGATCGAATCCTTCTCGGGACCCGGAGCCGGAGCAGGCTAGGCAAGATGCTGCTCGGTTCCGTGGCAGAACAAGTGCTGCGCTCGGTCAACCTCCCGGTCATGACCGTGGGACCCGAGGCTCATCTCCTGGTAGATACTGAAGCACAAGGCGGCCGCGACGGACGCGTAGTGCTGCATGCTACCACTCTCAGAGAGACCTCTCGCCCGAGCGCGGCGCTTGCCTGCCAATTTGCAGCCAGCATGCAGGCAAGGCTGGTACTGCTGAATGTATTGCCCCCGGCGGATGAAATGCGGAAGGACGGCCTTCCGACCGGCATAGATTCGGCCGCCATGCGCGAACTGCGAATGCTGGCCGAGGAGACCAGTTCGGGATGCTGCCTGGAGATTGAGCCGGTAGTGGTTCACGGCAATCCCTCGATCGAGATTCTTGCCGAGGCCTCGGAGCGCAAAGCCACCCTGATCGTCCTGGGCGCCACGCATCGGTTGGCGTTTGAAAACCTCTCCCGTGAACGCACAATCTACCAGGTGCTGGCGCACGCGCGCTGCCCGGTGCTTACGATACGCGAACCGCTGGCGCGGATCGGGGAAGCCGCGAATGAGAGCTTTGCGGCGTCCCGCAACTGAGATTTCAGGAAGGCCCGGTCAAGCCCATCAAACGTTGGAGGCCGCCTGAGCGTCCTGGCTGGGTTCAGCAAGGTTTTCAAACTGGTCAATCTCAACTTCACCCTCAGGGAAGATGGCTTTCACCTGGAGCCGGCCGCCCATTGCCTGAATGAAGTTTCTCAGCGTCGAAACGTACATGTCCGTCCGCTTCTCCATTCTTGACACCGCGCCCTGGTTGACCTCGAGCACTCTTGCCAGGCTCACCTGAGTGAGATTCCTTGCTTCGCGGAGTTGATATAGAGTCATCACCGCAGCGGCATTCTCTACCTCGCGCTCGATCTCGGCCTCATCCTCCGGCGAAAAGGTTCCGCGAATATCTCTCCACTTTTTGGCCATTATCTTCACTCCCGTATCTCTCTGAGATGCCGCGCGTAGATGGCGTCAGCACGATGAATTGCATCGACGTACCAGTCCTTGTCTCCCCTCTTGTTCCCGCCGAGAATCAGGTAAGCTTTCCGGCGCGGATCGAAGGCGAAGAGAATACGGTAAGGCAAGCCCTGGTGCTGAATCCGTAGCTCTTTCATGTTTGGGAAGCTCGAACCGTTGAGCGTATCGGCATACGGCCGACCGAGTTCCGGGCCGTACCGTTCAAGCATCCTGACGCCGACAGCCACGGACTTCTGTTCGACTTTGCTCAACCCGTCATACCACTCGACAAACTCGTCGCTGACCTCGACTTCCCAAGCCATAATTGCAATATACCTCCGAAGTGATATGCCGTCAAGGGTATATCGAAGGTCGAATGAAGGAATCCCGCGTCAAGATGGAGAAATCAGACAAAGAACACTTGAAGGGGAAGAAGAAGGAAGGGAACTACGCCGTCAGCCGTTCCAGTTGGTCGGGCTTGACGATGGTCAGGCTGGTGCCTTTGATGGTGATCCAGTTGTCGCGGCGGAACTGGTTCAGGAGGCGGGTCACCGTCTCGCGGGAGGTGCCGGCCATGTTGGCGATCTCTTCGTGAGTGAGCGCCATGGTGAAGCGAATCTCAGGCTTTCCGTTGGCCGTCGAGCGGCCCCAATCGAGAAGCAGGCGGGCCAGCCTTCCGGCAGCCGAGCCGGAGAGCGCAAGCCGCTTGGCGTCGTGAAAGACGGTGAGGTATTCGCCGGAAAGCGACTGCGCGGCGTGCATGCTGGCGATACCGTGGCGGCCCAGGAAATCGACAAACTCCTGCTTGCGGACGGTCTTTACCTGGCAAGGCTCGATGGCTTCGGCGGTGACTTCGTGGGGGACGTTGGCGAGAACCGCGCTGAGGCCCATCACATCGCCGGGGCCGGCAATTTTGAGAATCATCGTCTTGCCATCGCGGGAAGTGGAGGAGATCTTGACCTGGCCAAAGCAGATGACGAAGACGTTTCGGGCCGCGTCGCCTTCCGTGAAGAGCTTGGCCCCGCGAGCATGGCTCATCATGATGCCAATCCCATCGTAATCCGTCAGCGCCTCGGGTGTGAGATTGCAGAACATCCGCAGATGGCGGTGCTCGCAATTCAGGCAATCTTCCGGGGGGTGATGAGAATGGATTGAGGCCATACGTTGACCTAAGGGTCTGAATGAAGTATAGCGCAGATTGCCGGGAGCCCGGGCGGGACCATTTGTCAACAGCGGACAGGGGCAGGCTTAGTCAAGGTTCCAATCCGTCGCGGCCCAGGCTTCGTCACCTACCGGGAGTGCCACCGGGAGGCGGGGATTGTTTCCGGTCCGCTCCCCGACTAGGCTGGCTCGGCTTCGCTACCCCGGCGTCGCACATGAACTGTACGGTTCAGGCAGCAGGAGAGATAGGCGCGGGAGACCTCGCGGGCCAACTCCTCCAGCAACCGCATCCGGAGCGGAGGATAAGTCTCAAATACCTGGCTCAACGAGTCGATGGGCAGCATTAGAAGCGATCCAGGAGTCTGCGCGCTGAGCGTGTAGGTGTGGAGCCCGTCGCCAAGGGCGGCGGCGAGTTCCACGAGATCTCCGGCGCGCGCGGGGCCTAGCGTCAGCCTGGTTTTGAGCCTCTCCGACTTGCGCAGGAACAGGCCGGAAACTACCACGTAAAGCCCTTTGCAAATTGCGTTCTGGCGAAACACAACCTCCCCGGTGTCGAAATTGACACACTGCGCGGCGCCGTTCAGCAGATTTCCGGCTTCCGGCGGGCACTCTAGTAACTCCGCCAGTGGATGCGCCGCAACGGCTTCCATTCGCCCGGATCTCGCTTCTACCTGCATGGGGCCATCTTCCATTTTCTCTCCCCGGCGTCGCTCGGCCCTCAGGCGAGCGGTTCCTAATCTCCTTGTTCGAACCGGCCCATGGTGAGGGCTTTCGCCCTTGAGAGCGCGTTTGGCGCTGCGGACGTGCGTTGAGCCATTTTTCATTTCCTGCCAATCTTTCCTGATGCCAAGTGCGGTCAATCCAGAAAAGCGGATGGATTCAAAGAGGGTAAGCGGCGCGATTGTCGATTGCTTGCCTGCCGTTGCCTATCGAGAGCCAGGCTGCGGGGCTTGCGCGCCCTTTCAGCTAAAGGGCTTCTACGGGAATTGAAACCTCCCGCTTCAGCTCTGCTGTTGCTGCTTCCGGCGGAACGCATAAAACGGGTACGCGGGAACGAGCCAAGAGGGCGAAAGCAGTTCCATGGGGTCCCGGAGTTTCGCTGGCTCGCTTTACCCCGGCCACAAGGATGCAGGGGTGGTACTGCGCAATGGCTTCGGCCATAGCAGCCGCGGGGTTGCCGTCCTTGACCATGCAGCGCACCGGAACCTCCCCGTTGGTGTGAATGCCAAACTCTTCGAGTGTGGTCGCGCAGGGATTCAGAAACGCCGAGGCCTCTGCCGCCGTGCGCGCATGAACCACAAGCAGCGGGCGTTGGAAGGTCTTAGCCAGCGAATAAGCAGTAGCCACGGCGGCCGCTGTAGCCTCGTTCCGCTCCATGGCCAGCAAGACCGGACCTCCGGGAGTGGGACGAAACTCACCCGCATTCCAATCCGCGGCCACTGCCATTACCGGGCACGGCGCCAGTCGCACCAACTGTTCCGCGATTGCGCCCACAACCACCGGTCCGGCGCCTTGCATTCCTTTTGTGCCAATCACGATCAGGCCAGCCTCGTATTGGCGGGCAACTTCCACCAGCATCTGCGCAACCGTACCCTGACGAATCTCCGAATGGCTATGGATTCCTGCTTGCAAGAGGTCGGCGGCGAGCTTATCAAGTACCTCGCGGGCACCTTCCGGCAAGCCCTTCCGGACCCGGCCTGGAACCGCATCCACGTCCGCGTATTCCATCGGGTCGAGTCCATGAGCAAGCACGATCCGAGCGCCGTAGTTGGTCGCCAGTTTGCGCGCATACTCGAGGGCTGCCTCAGACTGGCCGTGCAGATCCGTGGCCACGACGATGGTCTTCAAGCCGGCCGCAAAACTCATTGATGCCTCCTGACGCAAGGGTGAGCGTCTCAGATTCCTACCCATTGGATTCCGAGTCTGCACCCCGCAACCGGGTGCAGGCAGTGACCCCATTCACCCCCCCTTGTGACTGTTATCACAGGACTTGGCGTGCATGCGGTCAGTTTCGATCTCCGAGGGCCAAGCCTTGGGGTTCCTTGTCCTAAAGAATGAAAAACCTGCGGGGCACCTGCAGTTTGGCGAGGCCGTGGCTATTACAGAGGATCGCCGGGGCCTCCGGGCGAGGCTCGCTCGTATAAGATGGGGTCGTCTTCGGGGGCGGGCAATTGATGAAAATGACGTTGAAGATGGCCGTTGCCTCAGTGTTCTCGGTCGCATTCCAATTCGGACTTGCCGTTCTGGGGTGGGGCGGGTTTGCGCCTTTCTTCTCCCATCCGGCCATGGTTGCTCTGGGAATCGTGACTGTCGTGCTTCTCTTCGCTGCCCTATTCACCAGCGGAAACCTGAGTTCAGGCGAACAGGAGGACCGCGGAAACCGCTGGGTGCTTGCCGTGTTTGGCTTGATTGCCATCCTCATCGCCTACTTGCCGGCCTATACCGATCGCAAGGGCATTCTTGTCATCGACGGAGATGCGACGCGCTGGGCAGGCATCGCGCTCTACTTTTGCGGCGGCGCGTTGCGGCTGTGGCCGGTCTTTGTGCTCGGCAAACGGTTCAGCGGACTGGTGGCGATCCAACCCGAACATACGCTGGTGACGACCGGCATTTACAGCAAGGTCCGCAACCCGAGCTACCTGGGTCTGATCGTCACGTGCCTGGGATGGGCGCTCGTCTTTCGTTCCTGGGTGGGATTGTTCCTCGCGGTGCTGTCGATTCCGACGCTGGTGGGGCGGATGAATGCCGAGGAGAGAATGCTGCGGGGGCACTTTGGCACCGAGTACGACGCATATTGCGCCCGTACCAAGCGGTTGATTCCGGGTGTCTACTAGCGTGGTGAGTCTGAAATTCGCGGTGGTACAACCGCAAATCTTTCGGCGCAGAAAGCCGCAAAGAGCGCGGCTTTCTGTGCTCCTGATGAACGGGCCGGTTGGGCGTCGTCGTATCCCACCCATGCGACGAAAAAAACTCGCATGGATGGGGCACGGGAGCTGGTTGCGAGAGAAGATGATCCGGGATGGGTTCATCGCTGAACACAACTCTCCGAGGCGGGTCAATTGGAG
>Ga0209698_10008977_pt1 | contig 10279 bp, 5 predicted proteins | sample LitLauG_LLR_2012_FD_187203 | JGI IMG/M metagenome (GOLD analysis project Ga0209698, IMG submission 187203) | Freshwater sediment microbial communities from Pennsylvania, USA - Little Laurel Run_MetaG_LLR_2012 (SPAdes) (version 2) | ecosystem: Environmental > Aquatic > Freshwater > Creek >... | reverse complement strand
CTCGCAAGCTGGCGACCCATACGCGTCGGTCTCACCAAAGGTCACCTCGATTTGGCCAGCGTTGCGTGGCGAGCCTATCGCTCGGCGACGCCCCAGGAAAGGTTCAAGCTGCTTGCGCTGGATTTGAGTCTGTTGCCGCGGCTTCGGTGGGCGGTGGTCGAATTGCTCAGCGAACTCCCTCGCCACACGACCGGACTCGGCGCGACCCAGATGTGGATGCTTGCTCGCGTTTCAAAAGGCCGGCCGATTGTGGAACATGTCTTTAGGGACCTTGTGCAGCGAACCGAGCGCGGCGTGTTCGGCGCCTGGGAAGCCTACGAACTGTTGAACGGTCTGGCCCATTGCCCCGCGCCCGCCATCGCCGGCCTCGACGAGGGACCGGTAACAATCGAATCATACGAGCGGGAACGTCACCGCAGATACATCCGGAGCAAGCTGTCATTGACGCCTCTCGGCAAAGCCATACTCGAAGGAAAGGAAGATTTCAGCCGGCACAACCCGATCCATCGCTGGTGGGGCGGCACGGAATTGACCAATGATCGGCTGTGGCGCTGGAATCCAGAAAGCCGGGAATTGATTTCACCCTGAGATAAACGGCACCTGCGGAATGGATCGGGATTTGCCGACCCCTTCGGCGCCCATTTTGGGTTTTGTGCATGGAGTCGGAGATGCCCATGAAGCGTCTAATCCTGACCGGCGAGCACGGCGTAACGTTCATGCGTTCGGAGCTCTCCGACCTTGTGATCCCTTTCTCCTTTCGCTTCGTAGCGGGAGCCTTGCCGCCTCCGCACGACCTTGCAAGCTACGTCGCCGCACGTTCGGAGAAACATGGACCCGGTTCCCATTGGTCGGACTATGCCGGCCGGTGGCGTCAGACCAACAAAGGTCGCAAGGACCTCGGATTGGTCGAGTTTTGCCAGCCTTACGAGACAGTCGAGCTGTGGTTTGATCCGCGCCCGAATGATCAATTGCAACTGGTTTGGCTGCTCGACTACTTGCGTTTTCATCCAGAGATTGTGCCCCGGTTGAGATTGCGCCTTGTCGACTACGATCTAATCAGCGCGTCTGCCGAGGAACTTGTCAGATGGAGGATGCCGGCCATCGACGTCACCAGGGATGAGCTGGAGACCGCCAGCATGACTTGGCAGGCGTATCGGGCCGCGACGCCCGAAGCCTGTTTCGATTTGCTCGGCAGGGATTTGAGTGCGTTGCCGTTGCTGAGGCCGGCCTTGTCTGACCTGCTCGGAGAGCTTCCCTCCAGCGCCACGGGGCTCGGCGCGACGGAAATGCGGCTGCTGGAACTGATCGCAAGGGGATATGAGCGGACGAATGCGCTCTTTCACCTACGAGGGCTCCGCCAGCGGCGCGTATTCAGCGACCGGGAAATCGGCTCCCTGCTCGAGGGCCTGGCGCACGGCCCGACACCAGCCATTGCAGGCCTTGACGAAGAGCTGCGCACGATCGGAAAGGAGAACGACCGGGACCGCGACACGGCGTACAAGCGAAGCCGGTTGTCGCTGACTGAGTTCGGCTGGGCGATTGTCGCGCACAAGGAAGATTTCAGCCGCTACAATCCGATCGATCGCTGGTGGGGCGGCACCAGGTTGACCAATGATTGTCTGTGGCGCCTGAACGCGGCCCTGGTCGCGCCCCAGCCGTCGCGGCCAGCTTTATCGTCATTTCGGCCTGACTCCAGCATCCATCCGTCTCGTTCGCCTCTCTGATGGATGCGCAGGTTCTGCTTCGGCGGAAGCTCGGGCGCGGGCAACTCTGTCCGTGACACGCGAGTTTTACTCCGCCGCCTGCGCGTAGTCCGTGATCGGCGGGCACGAGCACACCAGATTGCGGTCGCCATAGACATTGTCGACGCGCCCGACCGGCGACCAGTATTTGTCCGATCGCGACGTTCCAGCCGGGAAGCAGCCTTCCGCGCGGGAATAGGCCCGGGCCCACGCATCGTCGGCGATGTCGTGCACGGTGTGCGGGGCGTGGCGCAGCGGGGAAGCCTCGACCTTCCAGCGGCCGGCTTCGATCTCGGCGATCTCGTGCCGGATCGCGATCATGGCGTCGCAAAAGCGATCCAGCTCGGCCTTCGATTCGGATTCGGTCGGCTCGATCATCAGCGTGCCCGGCACGGGAAAGCTCATGGTCGGCGCATGGAAGCCGTAATCGATCAGCCGCTTGGCGATGTCGTCGACGGTGACGCCGCTCGAATTCTTCAAAGAGCGGGGATCGACGATGCACTCATGGGCGACGCGGCCTTTGGCGTTGCGGTAGAGCACCGGGAAGTGGGGATCGAGCCGGGTGGCGATGTAATTGGCGTTGAGGATCGCCATTTCGGTCGCCCGCGTAAGGCCTTCGCCGCCCATCATCAGGATGTAGATGTAGGAGATGGTCAGGATCGAGGCCGAGCCGAACGGCGCCGCCGACACCGGCCCGACCGCGGAGGGATTTGCGCCATCGGTCGCGGGATGGCCGGGCAGGAACGGCTTGAGATGCGCGCGCACGCCGATCGGTCCCATGCCGGGGCCGCCGCCGCCATGCGGAATGCAGAAGGTCTTGTGCAGATTGAGATGGCTGACGTCGGCGCCGTAATCGCCGGGCCGCGACAGCCCGACCTGCGCGTTGAGATTGGCGCCGTCGAGATAGACCTGTCCGCCGTGGCCGTGAACGATGTCGCAAATCTCGCTGATGTGCTCCTCGAACACGCCGTGGGTGGAGGGATAGGTGATCATAATCGCGGCGAGATCGCGCGAATGCTGCTCGGCCTTGGCCCGCAGATCGGCCACGTCGACGTCGCCGCGCCCGTCGCAGGCGACCACCACGACCTCCATGCCGGCCATATGGGCGGAGGCCGGATTGGTGCCGTGGGCCGAAGAGGGGATCAGGCACACCTTGCGGTGCGGCTCGCCGCGCGAAGCGTGATAGCCGCGGATCGCCAGCAGCCCGGCATATTCGCCTTGCGCGCCGGAATTGGGCTGCAGCGAGATCGCGTCATAGCCTGTGATGTCGCACAGCCATTTTTCCAGGCGGGCGAACAGGGCGTGATAGCCGCCGGCCTGCTCCGGCGGCGCGAACGGATGCAGGGTGGCGAATTCGGGCCAGGTCAGCGGGATCATTTCCGATGTCGCGTTGAGCTTCATGGTACAGGAGCCCAAGGGGATCATGGCGCGGTCGAGCGCGAGGTCGCGGTCGCTGAGCTTGCGCATGTAGCGCAGCAATTCCGTCTCCGAGCGGTGGGCGTGGAAAACCGGATGGGTGAGGAACGCGCCCGATCGTTTCAGCTCCGCCGGCAGCGCATCGCGGGTGCCGGCCTCGATGTCGGCGTAAACGAACTTGCCGCCGAACGCCCGCCACACCGCCTCGACGATTTCGGGCGTCGTGGTCTCGTCCAGCGCAATGCGAAGGCTGCGCTCGCCGATCCCAAGGTTGATCTTTTCGGCCCTGGCGCGGGCGACGATCTCGCCCTGCTTGCCGCCGCCATCCACCGTCACCGTGTCGAAGAAGGTCTCCGGCTGCGGGACGAAACCGAGCTTGCGCAGCCCGGCCGCCAATACGGCGGTGCGCCGATGCACGGTGCGGGCGATGTGGGTCAGCCCCTCCGGGCCGTGATAGACCGCATACATCGAGGCGATCACCGCCAGCAGCACCTGCGCGGTGCAGATGTTGGAGGTCGCCTTTTCGCGGCGGATATGCTGCTCGCGGGTCTGCAGCGCCAGGCGATAGGCCGGCTGTCCGCGCGAATCGATCGACAGGCCGACGATCCGCCAGGGCAGCGAGCGCTTGAGCGCATCGCGCACCGCCATATAAGCCGCGTGCGGCCCGCCATAGCCCATCGGCACGCCGAATCGCTGCGCCGAACCGATGGCGATATCGGCGCCGAGTTCGCCGGGCGAAGCCAATAGCGTCAGCGCCAGAAGGTCGGCGGCGACGATCGCGAGCGCGCCTTTGGCGCGCAGGCTTGCGATCGCCGGGCGCAGGTCGCGCACCGCGCCTGATGTACCGGGATATTGCAGCAGGCCGCCGAAGACCTCTGCGTTGGCAAGGTCAGTCAGGGGATCGCCGACAATCAGCTTCCAGCCCAAGGGCTCAGCGCGGGTGCGCAGCACGGCCAGCGTTTGCGGATGCACCTCGGTATCGACGAAGAAGGATTTGGTCCTGGCCTGCGCGGCGCGCTCAGCCAGCGCCATGGCTTCGGCCGCGGCGGTCGCCTCGTCGAGCAGTGAGGCGTTGGCGACGTCGAGCCCGGTGAGGTCGCAGATCATGGTCTGGAAATTGAACAGCGCCTCCAGCCGGCCCTGGCTGATCTCCGGCTGATACGGCGTATAGGCAGTGTACCAGGCCGGGTTTTCCAGGATGTTGCGCTGGATCACCGCCGGCAGGATCGTGCCGGAATAGCCTTGGCCGATCAGCGAGGTGAAGAGCGCATTCCGTGACGCGAGCTCGCGCATATGCGAAAGCGCCTCGGTCTCGCTCAGGGGCGTGCCAAGATCGAACGGCGCCTGCTGACGGATCGATGAAGGCAGGGTTTCCGCCATCAGGGCGGAAAGGCTCGCCGCGCCCACGGTCTCCAGCATCGCCGACATGTCGCGCGGCGAGGGGCCGATATGGCGGCGGACGAAGGTGGTGGCGGCTTCGTCAACGGGTTTGCGGTGCGCGGTCATGGGGTGTTCCTCGCTGGCTCAGGCCGTGTGCTGCTTGTAGGCGGCCTCATCCATCAGGCCGCCGAGTTCGCCCTTGTCGGCAATCTTCATCTTGAAAAACCAGGCCTTGCCGGCGGCGTCGGAATTGACCAGCGCGGGCTCGGCGGTGAGCGCGTCGTTGACCGCGAGCACTTCGCCGGAGATCGGCGCGTAGACGTCGGAGGCCGCCTTGACCGATTCGACCACGGCAGCGGCTTCCGCCTTCTTCAGGCTGCGGCCGACCTTCGGCAGCTCGACGAACACGACATCGCCGAGTTGGGACTGGGCGTAGTCGGTGACGCCGATGGTGGCGACGTCGCCCTCGATGAGGAGCCATTCGTGATCGGGGGTGTAGAGCGTCGTCATGACAAATCCTTCAGCGTTTGCGGATTCAACGTTTGTAGGTGTTGGCAACGAACGGCGTGGGCGCGACCCGCAGCGGCAGGCGCTGGCCCCGTACTTCGGCGAACACGGTGCCACCGACGCCGGCCAGCGGCGTCGGCAGATAGCCCATCGCGACCGGCGCATTCAGGCTCGGCCCGAATCCGCCCGAGGTGACCGCGCCGATCTGTTCGGCCGACGCGGCATCGGCGAACAGGGCGGCGCCCTCGCGCACCGGGGCGCGGCCCTCCGGCCGCAAGCCGACGCGGCGGCGCGGTGCGCCCTTTTCGAACTGGCCGAGAATCTTGTCGGCGCCGGGAAAACCGCCGGCACGCGCGCCGCCCTTGCGGCGGCTCTTTTGGATGGACCATTCCAGCGCGCCCTCGACCGGGGTGGTCGAGGTGTCGATGTCGTGGCCATAGAGGCAAAGGCCGGCCTCCAGCCGCAGGCTGTCGCGCGCCCCTAACCCGATCGGCAGCACGTCGCTGGTGGCCAGCAAGGTCCCGGCAAGCCGCTCGGCGTGTTCCGCCGGAACCGAAATCTCAAAGCCGTCCTCCCCGGTATAGCCCGAGCGCGAGACGAAGCAGTCGATGCCGTCGACGCGGCACGGGGCGGCGTCCATGAAGCGCATTGCCGCAGCATCCGGGCAGAGCTGTGCCAGAACCGATTCAGCCTTCGGCCCCTGCAGCGCCAGCAGCGCGCGGTCGGCGAGGGGCTCGACGATGCAGCTGTCCGACAGACCGGCGCGCAGGAGCGCCTCGTCCTCGGCCTTGCAGGCGGCGTTGACCACCAGGAACAGATGGCTGCCGAAATTGGCCACCATCAAATCGTCGAGAATGCCCCCGGAATCACCGGTGAACTGGGCGTAGCGCTGCCGTCCCGGTGCAAGGCCGAGTATGTCCTGCGGCACCAGCCGTTCCAGCGCCAGCGCGGCATCCTCGAGCCGGCCGGATTTCGGGCGCAGCGCCATCTGGCCCATATGCGAGACGTCGAACAGCCCGGCCGCCGCGCGGGTATGCAGGTGTTCCCTGAGCACGCCGGGCGAAAATTGCACCGGCATCTCATAGCCGGCGAACGGCACCATCTTGCCGCCGCAGGCCGCATGCAGCGCGTGCAAAGGGGTGGTTTTCAGCGTGGAATGGTCGTCGCGCGCAAACATCACTGGGCCCTCGTGGTTCCCAGGGACCGATTCCCTGGAAAACCCATCGAAGCCCCATCTGTCGCTGTGCCTGAGAGTATTATCCCGTCGGCGGACTCGTCCGGGCCAAAGCCCTTCGGCGTCTCTTTCCAGATGCTAGCCAGTCACGAGGGTCCGTTTGCCTGAGAGTTTCCGGGGCGGTTGCTCCTTCGGCGCCGGCGATTAAGCCGATCTCTCCCGACGTGACGTCTTGAACAGATAGGAAGAAACCACGCCCGCACCAAGCCTGTCAACGCAGTCGCAGCATCTATCAACGGCCGTGCGGCAAGCCCCTGATCTCCTGCACACTTTCTGGACACAGTGAGCCCCCTTGTCTAAAAGCGGTGCGCGGGACACATGCCCTTTTGCGGGCGAATCTCCTTTGCTTTTGCGATTGGACGAAAATGAGCGGCGTTAACGAAATCAGGTCGACTTTTCTGAAATTCTTTGCCGATAACGGCCACGAGATCGTGCCGTCGTCGCCATTGGTGCCGCGCAACGACCCGACATTGATGTTCACCAATGCCGGCATGGTGCAGTTCAAGAACGTTTTCACCGGGGTGGAGAAGCGGCCCTACCAGCGCGCCACCACCTCGCAGAAATGCGTGCGCGCCGGCGGCAAGCACAACGATCTCGACAATGTCGGCTACACCGCACGGCACCACACCTTTTTCGAGATGCTCGGCAATTTCTCGTTCGGCGACTATTTCAAGGACCGCGCCATCGAGCTCGCCTGGAATCTGGTGACGAAGGAATTCGGCCTGCCGAAGGACAAGCTCACCGCCACCGTCTATATCGACGACGACGAGGCGTTCGATCTCTGGAAGAAGATCGCAGGCCTGCCGGAGTCGCGCATCATCCGCATCGCGGGTTCCGACAATTTCTGGCAGATGGGCGATACCGGTCCGTGCGGGCCCTGTTCGGAAATCTTCTACGATCATGGCGACAAGATCTGGGGCGGCCCGCCCGGCTCGCCCGAGCAGGACGGCGACCGCTTCATCGAGATCTGGAATCTCGTGTTCATGCAGTTCGAGCAGCTCGAGGGCGGCGCGCGCAATCCGCTGCCGAAACCCTCGATCGATACCGGCGCGGGGCTGGAACGCGTCGCCGCGGTATTGCAGGGCAAGCACGACAATTACGACATCGACCTGTTCGTCGCCCTGATCCGCGCCATTTCCGAGCTCACCGGCGCCGATCCGCATGGACCGCAGAAGGCGTCCTTGCGCGTGATCGCCGACCATCTGCGCGCCTCCTCGTTCCTGATCGCCGACGGCGTGCTGCCGTCGAACGAAGGCCGCGGCTACGTGCTGCGACGGATCATGCGTCGCGCGATGCGCCATGCGCAGTTGCTGGGCGCGCGCGACCCGCTGATGCATCGGCTGGTCTGGGCGCTGGTGCGCGAGATGGGCCAGGCCTATCCCGAACTGGTGCGCGCCGAAAACCTGATCGAGGAAACGCTGCGGCTGGAAGAGACGCGCTTCCGCAAGACGCTGGAGCGGGGTCTGTCGATCCTCGACGAGAAGAGCGCTTCCCTGAAGAAGGGCGACATGTTCGACGGCGATACCGCGTTCACGCTGTACGATACCTACGGCTTCCCGCTCGATCTCACCCAGGATGCGCTGAAATCGCGCGGCATCGGCGTCGATATCGCTTCCTTCACCGACGCGATGGACCGGCAGCGCGAGAAGGCGCGCGCGGCCTGGGCCGGAAGCGGCGATACCGCCACCGAGAACATCTGGTTTCCGCTGCGTGAGAAGCTCGGCGCCACGGAATTTCTGGGCTACGAGACCGAGACCGCCGAAGGCGTCATCGGCGCGCTGGTAAAGGACGGCAACGAGGTCGAAAGCCTGAAAGCCGGCGAGGCCGGCGCGATCGTCCTCAACCAGACGCCGTTCTATGCGGAGTCCGGCGGCCAGGTCGGCGACACCGGCGTGCTGACCGGCGAGGGCGTGCGCTTCCGCGTCACCGATACCCAGAAGAAGGCTGGCGATCTCTTCGTGCATCTCGGCACCGTGGAGCAGGGCACCCTGAAGCCCGGCACGGCGCTGCAGCTCGATGTCGATCATTCGAGGCGCTCGTCGATCCGCGCCAATCACTCCGCGACGCATCTGCTGCACGAAGCGTTGCGGCAGGTGCTCGGCGACCACATCGCCCAGCGCGGCTCGCTGGTGGCGCCGGACCGGCTGCGCTTCGACTTCGTCCATCCCAAGCCGATCACGCCGGACGAACTCTCCCGCATCGAGGACATCGCCAACGACGTGGTGCTGGAAAACGACGAGGTCACGACGCGCCTGATGGCGGTGGACGACGCGCGTGAAGCCGGCGCCCGGGCACTGTTCGGCGAGAAATACGGCGACGAGGTGCGCGTGGTGTCGATGGGCAAGACCGCGCGCGAGCATGGCGCCAACGCGTTCGGCTGGTCGGTGGAATTGTGCGGCGGCACCCATGTCCGGCGGACCGGCGACATCGGGCTGATCACGGTGACCAACGAAAGCGCGGTTGCCTCGGGTGTTCGACGCATCGAGGCCTTGACCGGGCGTCATGCCCGCAAGCATGCCAACGAGACCATGGCGCTGGCAAAGACCGCAGCCCAGGAGCTGCGCACCTCAGTCGAAGAAGTGCCGGCGCGGATCGCTTCGCTGATGGAAGAGCGCAAGAAGTTCGAGCGCGACCTGTCGGAAGCGCGCAAGAAGCTCGCGATGGGCGGCGGCGCGGCCGTGTCCGGTGCAGCGGCCGACGGCGCCAACGGCGTGCGTCATGTCGGCGACGTCAAGCTGATGGCGCGCGCGGTCGAAGGCATCGAGATGAAGGATCTCAAGAGCCTCGCCGATGACGGCAAGAAGCAACTCGGCTCCGGCGTGGTCGCGATCATCGGCGTCACCGGGGACGGCAAGGCCGGCGTGGTCGTCGGCGTCACCTCCGATCTCACCGCGCGCTACAACGCGGTCGATCTGGCGCGCGTTGCTTCGGTGGTGCTGGGCGGCAAGGGCGGCGGCGGGCGGCCCGACATGGCGCAGGCCGGCGGGCCCGATGGCGCCAAAGCGGATGCAGCGCTCTCGGCGATCGAAAAGGCGATGGCCGGCGCCTAGAGCCTCCGTTCTGATGGAATCAGAACCGAGGCTCTGTACCCTTCGTTTGACGCGTTTTCTTCACGCGAACCGGTATCCACTTCGCTCGAAAACGCTGCAGACCTGGTGGATAAGTCTTGAGGAATATCAAATTCTTGGTCGCATGAGGGGCTATGGATAGAGTTCCTCTGATTCCATGGTTCGCATCAGGGGACATCCGAGGCGGGCGAACTCCGGAAGCGGGACACAGGCAGTGGCGATCCTGACGCGCAAAGGGCGGCGGCTGAACGACCCAAACTTGCGGGATCGCCTTTACGAACTGCTCGAGCACGATCATCTGCCCTATTCGGTCGGCTCGCGCTTCGTGCGGCTGATCGTTGCCATCGTCATCCTCGACGTGCTGGCGATGATTCTGGCCTCGGTGCCGGAATACGATGCGCGCTTCGGCGGATTGTTCACCGCGATCAAGATCGGCGCGGTGATCGTGTTTGCGCTGGAATATCTGGCAAGGCTCTGGAGCGTGGTCGGCCATTCGCCGCGGAAATTGTCGCCGGCGCAGGACCGGCTCGAATATGTGTTCTCGAGCCTCGGCCTCATCGACTTGCTGGCTTTCCTGCCGGCGTCGGTCGCGCTTGTTGTCGGCGACCGTACCATGCTGGTGCTGCTCGGCGTGCTGCCGTTCTTCAAGCTGGTGCGCTATTCGCCAGCGATGCGCTCGCTGCTCGCCGCGCTTCACGCCGAGCGGCGGACGCTGGTCGGCTGTCTCGTGATTCTGCTCGGCGCGGTGCTGGTGTTCGCCTCGCTGCTCTACGCCGTCGAGCACGACGTGCAGCCCGACAAGTTCGGCACCATTCCGCAGGCGATGTGGTGGGCGATCGTGACGCTGGGCACGGTCGGCTATGGCGACGTGGTGCCGGTCACCCCGCTGGGCAAGCTGGTGTCGGTGTTCACGATCATCGGCGGCCTGACCA
>Ga0209698_10008976_pt1 | contig 10280 bp, 6 predicted proteins | sample LitLauG_LLR_2012_FD_187203 | JGI IMG/M metagenome (GOLD analysis project Ga0209698, IMG submission 187203) | Freshwater sediment microbial communities from Pennsylvania, USA - Little Laurel Run_MetaG_LLR_2012 (SPAdes) (version 2) | ecosystem: Environmental > Aquatic > Freshwater > Creek >... | reverse complement strand
CCAGTTGTAGGTTGAGGTCGCATTGCCACCCCATCGCACCACGGTCAACCCGCTGTCGGTGATGGTGGGCGCGTCCTTTGGATATGCGCCTCCGTAAACATACGGGCTGATACCGTGACGGTTGTTCAAAACGTCGAGTGTAACGTTGACGTTCACGGCTGCGGCGGCGGCGGCGTCATTGCTGATTCGATGGGTCGAATCGTTCCCTGCGCCTGAGGAATTGCCCACCGCAAGCAATGAAAGGAACAAACCTGCGGCTGGGCGGACGAAGAGAAGAGACATGAGGACGGGCCTCCGTTGCACTAATTTAGCGCCTTCCGCGAGAGACCGCCCCACCCAGAAGTACGACGGATAAAGCAATCCTGGAGCTGGCCGCATGGTGTCCTGGTGGACATCTGTCGGCGGGCTGAACGCAATGGAAATCTGGATTTTGGCTAAGCCGGCACCACGCGCAGGCTCATATCTACGGCACGAGGCGAATGGGTGAGAACGCCGACGGAAATGAAGTCGACGCCGGTCTCGGCGTAGGCGCGAATATTTTCCAGTGCAATGCCGCCGGAGGACTCGAGAGGGATGCGGCGATCGAGTTTGGCGCAGCGTTCGACGGCGCGGCGCACGTCATCGACCGCCATATTGTCGAGCAGAACGGTCTCAGCACCGTGTGCAATGGCCAGTTCCAACTCGTCGAGGCTGCGGACTTCGACTTCGATGGGCTGAGAACCTCTGCGGTTCTGGACAGCCCGGTTGAGCGCGGGGACCACTCCGCCCGCCAGGGCGATGTGATTGTTCTTGATGAGGACGCCGTCGGAAAGATCGAGGCGATGGTTTTGCCCGCCACCGCATCGGACCGCATACTTGTCGATCATGCGCAGGCCGGGCGCGGTCTTTCGAGTGTCGAGAATGCGGGCACGGGTGCCGGCAACGGCATCCACAAATTTCCGTGTCAGGGTGGCGATGCCGCTCATACGCTGGAGGAAATTGAGCATCACGCGCTCGCAGGACAGAATGACGCGCGCATTGTGGCGGATGACGGCGATGGACTGGCCATTGTGAAGACGCACGCCGTCGAAGATCTCGGGATGGGTTGTGACTTCATAGTGCGCGGTCACGGCGCCGTCGAGCGCGGCGTAAACATCCAGAATCCGCGCCACGCAGCCGATCCCGGCGAGAATACAATCCTGTTTCGCCAGAATAGTCGCCGCCGCGCGCTGATTCGGATCAATGCAGGCATAGCTGGTGGCGTCGCGCGTGGCCCGGTCTTCGAGCAGCGCGTTCTCCAGAATTGCGGTCAGCCGTCGTGAATTCCAGTCCATAAAACAGTGCTCAGTGGCTAGTGATCGGTGGCCAGTGATCCCCTTGCTTTACTTGCAGCCTAACTCTTTCAGCTTACTCTTGGTTTTCTCGATCAGGGCAGTCAGTTCAGCGGCGCGCTTTCGCAGACCTTCCACTACCTGCGCGGGAGCTTTGGCTAGGAACTGCCCGTTGCCCAACTGTTTCTGGTTGTTGGCGAATTCCTTGTCCATTTTTTCCAGATCTTTCTTCAGGCGCTCGCATTCAGCTGCGACGTCAATCTTCTTGTCGTAGATGACGTGGACGTCGAAACGGGCCGTGCTGCGGGCGGCACTTTTGTTTGCCAGGGAGGTTTCCACGAATTTTATCTGGTCTACACTTCCCAAGCGCTCGACCGCGGCTCGATTCTCTTCGATGAGCGCGCGGATATTGGCTTCGTGCGCAAAAACCTCGATCGGAACTTTGACCTTAGGTTCGACTTTCAGGTCGGCACGCAGAGTGCGGACCGCAACGATCAAGTCTTGCAGGATCGCCATCTCGGCAACGCCTTCGAAGAAGCTCTCGAACTTCTGATCGGGGCTTGTCGCTAAGGGATATTCCGCCAATGCGATGGACAAGCTGGGCGGGCGGCCAGCGTACAACGATTGCCAGATTTCCTCTGTAATGAATGGCATGAACGGATGCAGGAGGCGCAACGACGATTCGAAGACATAAACCAGATTGCTGCATGCGATGTGGGCCTCTTCGCTCTGCGAGGAAAGCAGGCGGGGCTTGATGAGCTCCAAGTACCAGTCGCAGAAATTACCCCAGAAGAAATCGTAAATCGCATTAGCTGCAATGTCGAAGCGGTATTCTCTCAACGCTTCATCCACGAATGTAATCGTCGCGAGCAGCTTGGAATGAATCCATCGATCTTCCAGCGTCAGCGCGGAGAAGCTTAAGTTGTCGGCGCGTATTTCAGGCGCAATCTTATCCACGTTCATGAACATGAACCGCGCGGCGTTCCAGATCTTGTTGGCGAATGCGCGGTAGCCCTCGGTGCGGCTCTCGTTGAAGGCGATGTCGGTGCCCGGCGCTGCCATGGCCGCCAGCGTGAACCGGGTGGCGTCGGTGCCGAAGCGCTGAATTACATCCAGGGGATCGACCACGTTGCCTTTGGTCTTGGACATTTTCTGGCGTTCGGCATCGCGCACCAGCGCATGAATGTAGACGTGGCGAAACGGGACGCTGTCGTCTTTCTTGTCACCCCAGCCGTTTGCCTTCTTGACCGCGGGATCCTGATGATGGTCCTGCATGAAGTGGCAGCCGAACATGATCATGCGCGCCACCCAGAAGAAAAGAATCTCGTAGGCGGTAATCAGCAGCGTGGTCGGATAGAAAACTTCCTGATCGCGCGTCTTCTCCGGCCAGCCCAGAGTGGTGAACGGCAGCAGCCCGGACGAGAACCAGGTGTCGAGCACGTCGGTCACTTGTTCGAGCTTTGCACCACTGCACTTTGTGCACGAAGTTGGCGCTTCGCGCGCTACGATCACTTCTTTGCACCCGGCGCACGTCCATGCCGGAATGCGATGTCCCCACCAGAGCTGGCGCGAAACGCACCAGTCGTGGATGTTGTCCATCCAGTTCAGATAGATGGTGCGGTAGTTTTCCGGGACGATGGTGATCTCGCCGCTCTCGACAGCTTTACGCGCGCGGTCGGCCAGCGGCTTGATTTTCACGAACCACTGCTCGGAAACGCGCGGCTCAACCACAGTGCCGCAGCGCTCGCACTTCCCGATCGAGAGCATGTGATTTTTCTCGCCGACCAGAAACCCTTGCTCCTGCAAGTCGGCAAGAACGCGTTTGCGCGCCTCGAAGCGATCCAGCCCGGCATAGGCACCGGCGTTGGCGTTCATGCGCGCGCGGCCGTCCATGACGTTGATCTGCGGCAGATTGTGCCGCAGGCCGGCTTGAAAGTCGTTGGGATCGTGCGCGGGCGTCACCTTCACGGCGCCGGTCCCGAACTCCGGCTGCGCGAGTTCGTCGGTGATGATCGGGATCTCGCGATTCATCAGCGGCAGCAGAACCTTCTTGCCGTGGAGATGGGCATAACGCTCGTCTTTTTCATTTACGGCAACGGCGGTGTCTCCGAGCATCGTCTCCGGCCGCGTGGTGGCGACGGTGATAAATTCGCTGCGTCCAACCACGGGATAACGAATCTCCCACAGCTTGCCCTGCACGTCTTCATGTTTGACTTCGAGATCGGAGATCGCGGTCTCATGCCATGGGCACCAGTTCACCATGTAATTGCCGCGATAGATCAAACCTTCTTCATAGAGGCGGACGAAGACTTCGCGCACAGCGCGGGAAAGATTTTCGTCCATGGTGAAATATTCGCGGTCCCAATCCACGGACGCGCCGAGGCGCTTCATCTGGTCGAGAATGGCGCCGCCGTAGAGCTTTTTCCATTCCCACACACGCTCGATAAACGTCTCGCGGCCGAGGTCGCGGCGGGTCTTGCCTTCTTTCTCCAGATCGCGCTCGACCATCATCTGCGTGGCGATGCCGGCATGGTCGGTACCGGGCAGCCACAGGGTGACGAAGCCGCGCATGCGGTGCCAGCGCACGATGATGTCCATCTGCGTCTGGTTCAGCATATGGCCCATGTGCAGGCGGCCGGTAACGTTGGGGGGCGGCAACAGCAGCGTGAATACAGGACGCTTGTCACCCGGCGCGGGTGTGGGCGTGGAGAAAAGTTTTTCCTTGACCCAGTACTCGGCCCAGCGCGTTTCAATCGCGCCCGGTTCGTAGGATTTGGGCAGCTCGTGGGGCATGGGAATCAGCCATCAGCGGTGCACCGAGTCATTACTGCGTCAGGAAAACCCGACTACAGAGGACTTCCGCCTGATGGGGATGAACTTTTGATCTTACAGGCGGGAGAAAAGACGGGTCAAACCGGCCCGGGGGTGGTGTATACAGACGGCAAAATGCTCCCTCCCTTGGCCCGGATTTCGAATTGTGCCAGCGGCGCACTCGCACATTGCGAGGGACCCGAAGGAAGCCTTACGAAGGAAGACTCTTTCAACCAATGAACCATTGACAAAAATCATTAAGAATCCCACTCTCGTGGAACTTAGCCGGAGGCGTGATGCAAGCCCTTTCCGCTCAAGTGTTAATTCTCATTTTGGTTCTGATGGGAGTCCGGCAGTCCGCAGCGCAAACCCCAACTGTGACGCCTCTTGGCGATTCGTCTCAAGGCCAGTGTTGTGTTTGTGCCGCATCTGATGGCAGTACATTCAAAGTTTCCGGGGTAGGAGGAAGCCAATCATGTTCTACCGCCAACTCAGCCCCGAAAACCACCGTCGAGTAGTTATGGCGTACCACGGACTTCCAGTGTTAGCTGCGGTCGCGTTAGTTGGCATCTTTCTAGCGGTGTTCTTCCTCAGTGGAAGTTTTGCTTTGTCTAGCGTGGCCGCTGCTGTGCCGTCCATATTCCTCATATGGCGGTGGACCCTTGCAGGGCGGCAAGTTGATCGGGGATGCCCGAAATGCGGTGAATCCTTCCCGAAGAAGATGTACTGGAGGTATCCACCGAAGGTCTGCCCACGTTGCGGAGAACGAGTGGACCAGTGACACGATGAAATATGTCCGCAGCATCGTCATAGTTCTTGCCGCGCTTGCAGTGCTCGGAATCGCGGGCTGGTACTTCGTTGGATGGAGCCTCAATCGAGCATTCCAATCGGCTACATGCCAGGGAGCCGAGGGCGGGGAAAAACCACACTGCGTCGGTCCAGCAGTTTTGGAATGCAAACTTCCCGGTCGCATTGGTAGGGTCGGTCCATTGTCCAAGAGGCACGCCGGTTTGCGCATCCCGAATCTCGGTGCGCATTCCCGCAGTTAACGCAAGGTCCATTCGGCTTTCGCCGCTGCCCAGCGCGCGAAGAGTGGCTGTGCCGGTGTCTGGGTTTGTTCCGTTCCACGTCACGTTCCCGGTCAACGTGACATCACCGATTGTCGTTCCGCCAGTAAGCGCTGCTATGGACTGCGCGGCGAGGGAAACAGCCTGAGGATCACTCGCTGGGGGATTCTGAGCGAACGCCGCGCAGGAAAAGATAACCAAAAGACAACAACCACAGGCACGAAGCATGAGACCTCCCCATAAACACGTGCTCTCTAACAACGCCTGATGACACGCGCGAGCCTGCGCTAGAAACGCAACCCGCAGCTTACCCTTACCCAGTGCTCCACTGCATGGGGTGATCTACAGCGAAAGACCGACAAAGCCCCCTTTGCGGCTCTTCGTTGCTTTTCCAAAGGTCATACAGGAAGGATGGTGCAAGTGTCAACGGCGAACTTGCCGAGCACAAATCATTGTGTGAATCCGTTGCGCCCGTCCTGCGAATGCTGCTCGACGATTCACCACTTGCCTCGCACCCTGGGATCGATCTCCGGATTTCTGACTTCGGCTGAAGGCCCCGTCCACCGCACAGCGGGCTCGCGGGGGAGGGAGCATTTTGCCGTCTGTATACACCACCCCGTCAAACCGGCCCGGGGGTGGGATTTGTTGCATCCCTCAACCATTTGACTGCCTAGTTGGGCTTGATGTTCTGATTGAGCCGCAGCACGTTACTTGGATCGTATTTTTTCTTAATCTGCACCAGGCGGGCGTAGTTCGATCCGTACGCCGTTTTGACTAACTCTTCACTGGTTTCGCCCAACTGGTTGACGTACACTCCACGCGCAAAGGGCTGCAAACGGTCTCGCAGGGACCTAACCCATTGAACCGCAGCCACCTTCTGTTCCGGGGCGCTCCATGTACCAAGAATGTCCAACTCGTAACCCGGCTGCCGGAGGGAATAGGCGGTCTCAGTCAGTCCCACCCGCGAGACGGCACCGTAAAGCGGTATAACGAACACTCTGGTGTTGGGCAGTGCGTCTTTGGTTGCGGATGTGATCGCAGCAATTGCGCCCGCGGTAAGTTCCGGAAGAAACAGGTCGGTTTGAAAGTGTGCGATCGGAGCTCGAGTAAAGCCAGCACCCGACTGAGCTTCCAGATACGACATAACCCGGATCTTGTCGTCCTCCGGTTTGAGCGCCCGCAACGGCCGGAGCAGGTCGTTCCCGTCGCTCGGCTTGCCAAAATAACAGGCAAGCATCCAGAATCGCGGTCCCTGTTCGGAGGGCAAGACCCCGCCGACCACGTTCATATCATCCGGGGCGGTTGCAACGAACCTAACCAACGTCTGCAGGAGTTCCGGAATCCGCCCGGGCGGGTAGGTAAGCGTTCCCATCAGAACGTCGGTCACCGGATGGAGCCGGTATTCGAACGCCGTCGCCACCCCGAAATTCCCGCCTCCGCCGCGAATCGCCCAGAAGAGGTCTGGATTGGAGTTCTCACTGGCCTCGACTTGCTTCCCATCCACCGTCACGACCTGCGCTGAGATCAGGTTGTCGCAGGCGGCGCCGTACTTTGACATCAACAATCCCTCGCCTCCGCCGAGCGTCAATCCGGCGATCCCGACCGTCGGGCACCCACCCGAGGTTGTGGCCAGCCCGAAGCGCTGGGTCGCGTTGTCCAGGTCGCGCACCAGCGCACCTGCTTCTGCTCGAGCCACCCGCTTGTCTGCGTCCACTTCGACCCGGTTCATCGCGGAGAGATCGATTACCACGCCGCCGTCACACACGCTGAATCCGGCGCGGTTATGGCCTCCGCCACGCACTGCCAGCGGCAAATTCAAGTTTTGGGCGAATTCCAACGCCCGCACAACATCGGGCGCGCTGGAACAGCGAACAATCAGCGCCGGATGCCGATCGAAGGCACGATTGAATACCAGACGTGCCGATTCATAGTCGAATGTCCCGGGTGTGATGACGTGTCCGCCAATCTGGGAAGCTAGTTTTCGGATCGCCACCGGATCGAGTGGGGCTACACTCCGCTCGCGTGCTGCGAACATCCATGTCCGCTCGAGCGCCGTGAGCGGGTTGCCGCAAAGGGCGGCGGCAAACGCCGTTTGCCGAACAAACTGCCTTCGAGTCGCACGCGCCATAATCGACTCACACCATGTCACAGGACGGGGTGCGGACGTTTAAATCGATGTTTGTGTATCGCGATTCCAGATCAGGGTGCCCCATTCTTGGGATTTTTGCAAGATGGCGAGGCAAGCGACGACGGCTGTTTCCTATAGGCTAGCGGTGGCATGGACGTGTAAGCTGCTGTGGGCTTTACCAAACGGAGGTTAAGCGATGCTCAAGTCAATTGGCGTCGTGGTCGGCAGTTACCTGCTCTCGGTGGTTCTGGTTGTGGCAACCGACCCGTTGCTCTCGCGGCTGTTTCCGGGCGATTTTGTTAGAGGGCGTATTCCCTCCGACAACGCCCTGATCGCGAGCACGGCGCTCTTTGTCGTTGTGTCGATTCTTTGTGCCTGGGTGTGCGCCCGCTTCGCTCCCAGCAGAGCGGGGTGGCATGTGCTCTGGTTCTTCATCATCGGCGAAGTCATGGGCATCGTCGCGACGATTCCCAACTGGAGCAAAGGCTGGCCCCACTGGTACTGGCTGTCGTGGCTGCTGACCTGGCCGGTGAGCTGCTGGATCGGGTTGCTGATTGGCGGTCGACGGGCCGAATCGACGAGTGCCCAAGCCTAACCTGGCTGGCGGGGCAGCACTATCAAGTGTGATCCCACGCTTCGAAAACCGCGAAGGGTGGGACAGTAGTTGGCTTGGGGGTAGCAACCGCCGAGGGGAGCTACTTTCTTTCGGCTGCGAGCTTGCGGGCGATCTCTTCGACCAGCTTGGGGCGCAACTCGGCCATCACGCTCTCTACGATGCTGGCGATGGCGCTGGAATCGGCTCCGGGGGCGGCGGCTTTGGCCTCTTCCATCAAACGCTCAGCTCCGGCCGCGACGGCGAGGGCCGCGTCTTCCTTTTGATTTGCAGGGGGCTTTGGAAGGCTGTTCTGACCGGCAGCGCGATGATCCTGAGCGACCTCAGCCGACACGGATGCCGCTTCCGCGATCGATTCCGCAGCGGCGGTTGCTTCCTGCGCAGCCGGAGCGATCGCAGTCAGCGGCTGGTGAGACTCTTGCGGCCGGAACTCTGCCTGGGTTGTCTCGGTGTGAGTTTCCGGCGTCGCCGAAACTGCTTCTGCATGGATCGCCGGCTCGGCATCAATCTGACTTGCCGCGGCCATCGCCAAATTGGGTTGCGGCTTGCGTTGGGGATTCGCCACGTCCGCGTTTGGCTGCGGAGGTGCAGGGACAGCTCCCGCGGCGCTTGTGGCCCCTGCGGCAGCGTAGGCGGCGTAGGCCTTTTCCATTTCGCGTTCGAGAGAGAGACCGGCCTCCTCAACGGAGGGAGCAACCGCGACCGCCATCCAGCGCGGCTCAATGGCAGTCTGCTCATGCGCGACAGCCATGGTGACTGGAACATCCACGCTCGCCTTGATCTCGTTTTCGAGAGGCGACAAAGACGCAATCGCCGCCTGAACATCCTTCTCGCTGGGTAGTTCGGCAGGCTCGATGTCACGGCTCTCGGGCGCGGCTTCGGTTGTGGCTTCAATCCTCGGTTCGTTGATTGGAGCCCCAGCCTCGACCGTCGCCTGCATTACCTCGGGAGCAGGTGCGGAAGGCTCGGCGGCCTCGACCGGTTGAGGCTCAGGCTCCGGGACCGGCATCGAAATTGGCGCCTCAGAGACCGCTCCCCCGGCTTGTGCGGGTGCGCTTTGGGCGGAGGCTGAAGAAGCAGACTCGATCAAGCTAAGCTTGCTGGCAGCCGCGGCCAGAGCGGCCAATTCTTCCGCCGTCGCATCCACTGGAAGGCCTGCGGGGGTAGTTGGCCGGTCGATGACCGTGCGCAGATCGCGATTCATCGGGTTATAAAGGGCGCCGTCGTCGGGTGACTGCTCCTCGACCTCTTTCCTGGCGGTTGGGAACTTAATGCGATCGCGCCAGGTCGATTCCGATTCGTCTTTGCGATCAGCGTCAATTCTCGAAACGGCGCGCGCCAGTCTGCCAGTCTTGGTTCCATCCCCACGAGGAACCACCTTGTCTTCCAGCTTCGACAGCGTGCCCAGTAGTTCACTGGCTTCGAACGGCTTGACGATAAAGGCGTCGGCGCGAACCCGTTGCGCTTCTTCGGGCTTGAATGGCTCGAGTTTTCCCACTGTCAGCAGCACCGGCAGGTCGGCGGTGTCGGCTGATTCTTTCAATCTCTGGCAAACTTCCAGCCCGCTGTAGCCGGGCATGTAGATGTCGAGCACAACCAGGTCGGGCCGGATCTCAGTGATTTTTTTCAGGGCCGCCGAACCGTTATTGACTGTGACTACTTCATAGCCGGCGTCGGCGAGGATCTTCCTGCCCATGTTTTGCGCGGTTACGCTGTCGTCGGCGAGCAGTACTTTCCTGGCCAAGAGGTTTTTCCTCGGGTGAGGGGAGATAACGCGAAGGTAACCCGCCCCACAAGCGAAGTCAATGGAGCGGAAGGAGGTAACGACATTACCGGGGTTCACGAACTATCGCGGCAGAACCCGTCTGAAACCAGGCTTGAACAGGCAGCGCTACGGCTCAAAACGGCACAATCTTCTTCAAACCCTTCTTTTTGTTGGTCTTCTTGCTGCTTGAAATGTCCTGATCGCTGGCCAGATCGGCGTTCGGGTCCGAGGTCGAGGACTGCGCAGCGGGCGCAGTGCCGCTGCCCTTCTGAATCTCATTCACTTGCGTCGGCGGCGGCAAGGCAGCCGGGCTGTCGTCGATGGGCTTAAGTTCGTTGGGGTCTGCAGCGGCTGGCTTCAGCGTGCTGGCAAATGACGGTTGGCCCGACGCGGGAGGCGGTGTGGAAGATGGCGGAGCCGCGTCCGTGGGTGGAGCACTGGCAGGCGGAGCGTCCGATCGCGGCGCAGCTTCATTGGGTCCAGGAGCATCTCCGGTCACCTTCTCTACGCTCAGGGTTTTTTCTCCGGCCCCGCCAACGGCGGACCGGATGATGTCTTTGTTGATTTCGGTTGCGCTCACCGGCGT
>Ga0209698_10008973_pt1 | contig 10281 bp, 5 predicted proteins | sample LitLauG_LLR_2012_FD_187203 | JGI IMG/M metagenome (GOLD analysis project Ga0209698, IMG submission 187203) | Freshwater sediment microbial communities from Pennsylvania, USA - Little Laurel Run_MetaG_LLR_2012 (SPAdes) (version 2) | ecosystem: Environmental > Aquatic > Freshwater > Creek >... | reverse complement strand
TCCCAGAACGTGTCGGCATCGAGTCTCCCGCTCCGGAATCGATCGGCGAGCATCCGGACGTGGAAATTTTGCGGGAAAAACGAGCGCTGAGAGTCGAAATTTGCCTTGCGATAGCGTCGGACGACGAGATCCAGACCCTGTTGCAAGCGTTCGGCAGTCTGCCTGCGCTCGTCGATTTCGGCCAGCTTCGGTTGAACGTTCTGGATTTCGGTTTCGAGCGAGGCAAGGTCGGCAACCACGGCGTCGTCGTCGGGTTCGGGCGTTTCCTTCGCCCGTTTTTGCAAGAGCGCGAGCTTGGTTTCGCCAAGAAACCCTCGGAATCTTTCAATCGCTTCCTTGTAGAACTGGTTTTGGGTCGTGGCGAGTTGGGCGAGCCCTTTTTGAAAATCTTCGGCCTGCTTGCGCAGTTGTTCGATCACTTGAACCAGGCGATCACGCTCGTCGCCGAGGGCATCTCCCTCGCGGAGAACTTCGGTCAGGCCCGCCTTATCGGCTTCGGCGCGTTGGATCGTTTCGACTTGTTGTATCAACGCGTTGAACTGGTCACGACGCTTGGCGACTTCTTCGCCGACGAGCTTCGGTGTCTTCTTTAGATATTCATAACCATTTTTGGCGTTATTGTAATCGATCATTTTGGCGACCCAGCCGTCGATCGCGCGCGTCCATTCTCCCCCCTTGTATTCAAGGGTTCCGAATTTTCGATCGTAGAGATAAAGGAAGAGTCGGCTTTTTTCGTAGTTGGGGAGTTTTTCGGCGGCATCCTTCTCGATATCACCGACGCGTTGCTCATTCCGATGAAGGTTTTCTTCGGCCTGGAGCGCGAGCTTCGAGCGTTCCTGGAATTCGCTGTTTCCCTTCAGGGTTTCCGCGACTTTCGCTTCCAGAGCCTCGCGCTGGGCGACTTTCTCGTTGAGGCGATGGGTCACTTCTTCGAGCTCGCCGGTGCGCTGTTTGGCCTCGGTATCGGCCGCGTCGAGCTTGTTTTTCAATTCGCGCTGATGGGCTTCTTTTCTCGCGAGGATCATCAGCAGGTCGGAACGGATTCCGTCGAATGTCTTTTCGATCGCGGGTTTTGAGATTTCCGGAAGAAACATGGACGCCAGCTTCAGCAGTCCCTCGCCGCGCTTTTCAAGAAGCTCTTTCATGTGCGCATCGAGTTTCGAGGAGGCTTCCTGGCAATCGGCCAGGTCTCCGCTTGCCGCGTCGAGGTCGGCCTTCAGGGCCGCCATCACCTCGGTCCCTTCGGTTGGCATGATCCTCACCAATTCGTGATCTGAACGTCGCGAGTCAGCGGCCGGCCGTCGGACCCTGGCATCGTGATTTGCAACCGCGGGAACCCTCGCCGCTTCACGGCGAAGGCCGTTTCGTTGAGGATTCCGTCCGAAAGTTTATCGTGAGAAAGGCGGTCGTAGACCTCTTTGGGAACCCGTTCGGCCCAGGTGATCACGTCTTCGGCCTTTCCGGTTTCGGCATTTTCGATCCGACGTTTCAGTATCGACCCGTCGGGCCGCTTTGCCTGCACGATCAGATAATAACCGGAGACGTCCTTTCCCATCGACGCCGGTTTCGCTCGAACGACCGCGCTGCGATTTCCGGCTCCCGAGACGACCGAGATGGTGTACTCGTCACGAAGCGTTTCGTCGAGATCCGCGAGCGCCTTCGTAACGGTTTTAAGCTTTGCTTCGTCGTCTTGTTTGGCGTAGGTCGCGGCTTCTTCGATCTGTCTCGTGAGTTGAGCGGCGATCTCCGGGTCTTGCGAGACGGCGCGGATCGATTCGGCGCGTTTGTTGATTTCCGTCGACAACGCGACGGCCCGTTTATGGGCGCGACCGGTGATCGTGAACGGACCGGAAGGCGAGAGGAACAACCCCCAGATCAGCATGGTGCTTCCGACCACCAGCACCGTCCATCGCAGGATCGACTCGCGGCGGACCCAGAGATGAGCAAGCGCCAACGAGGGGCTCAGCGGCGGTTCGTGAAACGCGTGCAGGCTGCTGTAATACTTGGCGATCGCGGCGTCGACTTCCTCGGGGGTCACATCCTCGCCGGTGACCTTCGCGGCGGCGATCATGCGGTCGCGAAGGCGTTCCTTCAGGGCGTCGAGGTTAAGCTGTTCGTCAACCAGTTCGCGGTCCTGTCGGATCGCGGTCGCGACGTCCATGATCCGGAGCATCTCCGCGACGCTCATCGCTTCGGAGGGTTCCGTGGTCGCCTTCGCCATGGGGTCGGTTTCTCTGTGGACGAATTCTTTCGCAAAACGGCTGGGAACGATACACTAATGTCGCGCGGCCGTAACTGCAATCGTGCCGGGTTTCGGCCGTGGCGATCCAAAGAACTTCGACCATCTTACTCGATCGAGCCGACCGAGTCGAACACCCGTTTCCGCACCTCAAAACGACGGCCAAACCTCAGAATAGGGAGCATGCGACCACCATGGCAAAAAGCGCGTCGACTGCGGGCAACGAACCGACCGCCGATTACCCCCCCGTGCCCACAACTACCGCCGGTACCGGAATGCAAAAATATCTTGACAAGGCCGTCAAGGTTCTCGGCCAGTTCAATCTTGCCGACAAGGATGACACGAACAATGCCCTGATCCGCCTTCTTGACGATGTCAAACATCTCGACGAACCCAAGGTTCTCGCCATCTCGCGAACCATCAGCTACATGAGCCGGTTCAATCAGCTCGTGCGCGATAACGTCGAGAACATCAACGTGGGGAACCGATACCTCGAAATCGCCCAGATGTTCGACTCGATCCGTGAAGACTCGAAAACGCTCATCAACCAGCTTCAAGACGGTAAGATCAGTATCACTGAGAAGATGCAGAATCTCTGGATGAGGCTCCGTCGAGGAACCCCGACCAAGCGGTTCAACGAGATCGCCGGGGTCTACAAATCGGTCGCGCACGACACCAAGGATCAGCTCGATCGTGAACAGAAGATCATGGACGCTTACATCGACTTCCGGTTCGCCCTGAAAGAATCCGAAGTCATGGCGCGGGAACTGCTGGAAAAGCAGAACGCTCCGCTCGAAACCGCCAAGAAAGGTCTGGCCGACGCCCAGGAGAAAGTCGCCGCCGCCAAGGCCGGCGAGGCCGAGAAATCGCGGCTGGAACTCTCGCGAGACGAAGCCCTCAACAACTTTCAGGTTGAGGACCGCAACTACCAGCTCTTGAAAGATATCACCGAGAACCTCTCGGTCGGTTACGACGTCGGCGATACACTGATCACGAAGCTCAAGCAGACCCACGACGTGAAGGACCGCGTGTACCGCCGTTCGGTCACGTTCTTCACGACGAATGAGCACGTCTTCACAATTTTGGGAACAGTCTACACATCGCAATACGGCCTGCACGAGGCGACCCAGGCGCAGGAGGCGATGAAAGAGGGGGTGAACAAGGGACTGGAAGACGTCGCCGAACTCGGCAGGGAGTTGGAAAAGGCCGCGATCAAGGCGGGTTACGGAACCACGATCAAGCCCGAATCGGTCGAGAAACTCGTCAGGGCGATCTCCGACTACCAGGTTGAATCGCTGACGATGATCGCCGACCTCCGCAAGGAAAGCGAAGAAAGCGCCCGCGAAATTCGCCGGGTGGTCGAAGAGGGCAAGAAGCGGTTCCAGGAGACCGTGACCCGGTTCGCGCTCGAAGGTTCACCAAAGGCGTGATCAAGTAAAAAACTTGATCACATGCTTGGTAGGGTCCGCTGTAAGCCTGAGAAGATTTTAGCTCCGCCTCCACGCTCGCTTCCACGCTCTGCTTGGGAATGCCGTCTTCGACGCTCCGCGTCGCCTGGCCTCCGCGGAAATGCGGACGCAGAGCGTCCAGGACAGCATTCCCACGCAGAGCGTGGGAACGAGTTTTCGCTTGAATCAGGCTGGAAATCCAAAAGATTCTCAGGCTTACAGCGGACCCTACAATGAGTATTCACGTTTTTAAGATTACTCCGTGGGCTGGTCGTAACCCTTGATTTCACGAACCCAGAAATTGCGGAATCTCACGGGGCTGCCGTGATCTTGAAGCAGGATCGGCCCTTTGGCTTCGTGCTTTTTGTATTCGGGCAAGCCGCGGAACCTCATCGGCCCGAGAAGCGCCGTGTGGTTGTGCACGACGACCCCGTTGTGCAGCACCGTCGCGTAGGCTGGGGTTTCCAGCGAGCCGTCGTCCTTGAAACGGGGAGCCGTGAAGAGGATGTCGTAGGTTTGCCACGAGCCGGGCTTTCGCGAGGCGTTCACCAGCGGCGGATATTGACCATAAATCGCGGCGGCCTGGCCGTCGGCATACGTCTGGTTATCAAAGCTATCGAGCACCTGGATTTCGTAACGACCGAACAGCATCACGCCGCTGTTCCCTCGCCCTTGATCGCGACCTTTCGGCGGCACGGGGCTCATGAACTCAAGGTGAACCTGGCAGTCGCCGAACTTTTCCTTGGAGATGATCGAGCCCCCTCCGGACTTGATCACAATCGCGCCATCTTCCACGTCCCAAGTCGCGGGGGCACCTTTTTCGGTGGTCCAATGCGAGAGGTCTTTGCCGTCGAAAAGGACGACAGCGTCGGACGGGGCCTTACCCACGGTTTCCTGCGTGGATGCGACCGCCGATTCAATGATCTTGGGGAAAGGCCGGTCGCCATCGTGAACGTGCCACTTGCCTCCGGGGAGCATCGGCGTGTCTTTGTAGCCAAGTTTCGGTTTATCCTGTCCAGCTACGAACGAGGAGGAGACGGCCGCCACCGCGACGATCGCAGCGAACATGGTCTTGGAGTGTCGAATCATCGTTGTCCCTTCGATTTCGCACGAGTCTGGCCGCTTAAATTTGAGAGCGGCCCGTTGAGGATGCACCCGCGCGCTTCTCGGCGAGCGGGCTGACTGGTGAGATCTTAACCCGAGCGGACGTTGCGCGTAAGCACGCAACCAGCCGACTTTTTGGAGGACGTTGCACTTTAGCCCAGATGATTCACCGCAAAAAACGCAAAGAGCGCAGAGAGGGAAGGACTTAAGAGTTTCGCAGGAGCAAGTCAGGGGAGCTTGTCCTCGGGCAGAGCTCACGGTCGCGAACACGACGAGTTACTCGGCCTTACTCTCCGCGTGCTCCGCGTTCTCCGCGGTAAATAATCCGGGTTAGGCTCGACCCTCCGCGGTATTCTTGCGAATTGCCTCGAACGACCGTCGCGGGTAGGCTTTCGCAAAGGGCTTGCCGCCATTCACTTAACCAGGGAAAACCCCGAGATGACCGCCACGATTCTCACCGCGTTGTGTCTTGGCCTTCAAAGTCCGGCCTCTGTCCCCGCCGCGAACGGCTACGACCTGGTGGTTTATGGAGGAACTTCCGCCGGTGTGAGTGCGGCCGTTCAGGCATCAAGGCTTGGGAAAAGCGTGGTGATCGTCGCGCCCGAGGTTCATCTCGGAGGTCTTTCCAGCGCAGGGCTTGGCTGGACCGATAGCGGCAAGAAAGAGGCCGTGGGCGGTTTCGCTCGGGAAGTTTATCGCCGCATCAAGGCTCATTACGACAAGCCGGAGGCCTGGAAGGAGCAAAAGCCGGGCGAGTACCGCCTCTACCGTCGCGACGATGACGCCATGTGGGCATTCGAGCCGCACGTCGCCGAACGAGTTTTCGAAGACCTGATCGCCGAGGCGAAAGTTCCCGTCTTCCGCGACGAATGGCTCGACCGGAAGAACGGCGTGACCCGCGAAGGAACCCGGATCGTCGCGTTTCGGACGCTCAGCGGTAAAACCTTTCGCGGCAAGATGTTCATCGACGCAACTTATGAAGGCGACCTGATGGAAGCGGCTGGAGTTTCCTACACGGTCGGTCGCGAGACGAACGCGAAATACGGCGAAACCCTGAACGGAGTGCAAACGCGTCGCGCTGTCAGCCATCAATTCGAGACCGATGTCGATCCTTACATCACTCCCGGAGACCCTTCAAGCGGGCTACTTCCGTTGATTCATCCTGGGCCTCCTGGCAAGGACGGTGAGGCGGATTCTCGGGTGCAAGCGTATTGCTTCCGCATGTGCCTGACCGACGCCCCCACCAACCGAATTGCGTTTGAGAAGCCCGATGGTTACGACCCGAAGCAATACGAACTGCTCGGGCGCTATTTGCGAGCGGGCTGGGACGGTGTGTTCAAGAAGTTTGACCCGATCCCGAACCGCAAAACGGACACGAACAATCACGGCGGATTTTCCACCGATTACATTGGCATGTCTTATGATTATCCTGAAGCTTCTTACGAACGGCGAAACGAAATTATCCGTGAGCATGAGAGGTATCAGAAAGGCTTGATGTATTATCTCGCCAACGATCCGGGAGTTCCCGAGAAGATTCGCAAGGAAACGTCGCGCTGGGGGTTGGCTGCCGATGAGTTCAAGGACAATGCGCACTGGCCGCATCAGATTTATGTCCGCGAAGCGCGGCGGATGATCGGTGAGTTCGTGATGTCGGAACGACATTTACGTGGCCTGGACCCGACACCTTCGCCGATCGGGATGGGGTCTTATAATATGGATTCGCATAACGTTCAACGCTACGTTGACGCGAATGGGCACGCGCGAAACGAAGGCGATATCCAGGTGAGCCCCAACGGACCGTACCCCGTGAGCTATCGGGCGATTGTTCCGAGGGCGACGGATTGCACGAACCTGCTGGTGCCGGTCTGTCTTTCCTCGACGCACATTGCCTACGGATCGATCCGGATGGAGCCGGTTTTCTTGATTCTGGGCCAGTCGGCGGCGTTCGCCGCGAGTTTGGCTCTGGACGAAGGGATCAAGGTTCAGGATGTGGACTATCCTCGGTTGCATAAACTGTTGCTTGGAGTGGGACAGGTTCTCGAATTGCCTCGCGATTCCGGAAAAACGACACGAGTTCGGTGAAGTGGAGAAATCTATCCACAGATGAACGCAGATGATGACTAAATAAACGATTATTGAATCGTTATTTCTTATTCGTGTTCATCTGCGACATCTGCGGATAAATAAATTAATTCTACGCGAGGATTTCCTTCACGACTTTTGAAGGCTCAACCCCCGTCAGTTTCTGGTCGAGCCCCTGAAATTTGAAGGTGAACCGATCGTGGTCGATTCCCAGGCAACGGAGGATCGTGGCGTTGAGGTCGTTCACGTGAACGGGTTTGTCGACGATATTGTAGCTAAAATCGTCGGTTTCGCCGTGAACGACCCCTCCTTTGATTCCACCTCCGGCCATCCACATGCAGAAATTTCGAGGGTGGTGGTCGCGGCCGTAATCGTTGGCGTTGAGCGTTCCTTGCGAGTAGACCGTGCGGCCGAATTCACCACCCCAGACGACAAGGGTTTCGTCGAGGAGCCCTCGCTGTTTCAGGTCCATCACGAGCGCCGCGGAGGGTTGGTCGGTGTCGAGACACTGGTTTTTGAGCGCGACGGGAAGGTTTCCGTGCTGATCCCACCCGCGATGCAGGATCTGGACGGCACGAACGCCTCGCTCGACGAGCCTTCGCGCCAGGAGTGCGCTGTGGGCGAAGGTTCCCGGTGTGGTCACGTCGGGTCCATACATTTCAAGGATGTGCTTCGGTTCGCTGTGAATATCCACAAGTTCGGGGACGCTCGATTGCATTCGGAACGCCATCTCGTACTGGGCGATTCTCGAGCGAGTTTCAGGGTCTCCCACGCGGTCAAGTTGGCGGCGGTTGAGCGTCGCCAGGGCATCAAGCATGGCGCGGCGATCGTTGCGACTCACGCCGGGGGGGTCTTGCAAGTAGAGCACGGGGTCTCCACTACCGCGAAGCGCAACGCCGTTGAAGCTTGAGGGGAGGAAACCGCTCGACCACATCCTCGTGAAGAGGGCCTGGCCGTTGCCGGTGGCGGGGAATCTGGGCGTGAAAACGACGAACGCGGGTAAGTCGTTGCTTTCGGAGCCGAGCCCGTAGGCCAGCCACGAGCCGATACTTGCCTTGCCGGGCACTTCGCTTCCGGTCATCACGAACGTGCAGGCCGGGTCGTGATTGATCGCGTTGGTATGAACGGATTTGATCAGCGCGATGTCGTCGACAATCTTCATCGAATGAGGCAGCATCTCGCTGACCCAGGTTCCGCTTTGCCCCGATTTCGTGAATTTGAACTTCGAAGGCGCGACCGGGAATCGCGCCTGGCCGCTGGTCATCGTGGTGATCCGCTGACCATTGCGGATGCTGTCGGGAAGCTCGACGTTGAAGTATTTCTGGAGCCCGGGCTTGTAATCCCAGAGATCCAGTTGCGTCGGACCTCCGTTCATGTGCAAATATATGATCGATTTCGCTTTGGGAGGAAAGTGCGGCAAACCCGGTAACGGTGGGTGCATGCGCTCGGGATCGGTGGCGCTTCGGGCGCTCGCTTTCGACTGCCCCAGAAGCATGCCGAGCGCAACACCCCCGATCCGAAGCCCGGCACCTTCAAAAAACTGTCGACGGTTCGTGATGACGTGGCTATTGAAATCGTTCATGTTTAAAGATTCTGCCTATGATGGTTCTTTGTAGGGTAGGTCAGCGAAGCGCAACCCACCATATAACCGCAAATATGCTCAATTCCGCGTCACGGTCTCATCAAGATTCAAAAGAGTCTCGGCGACAAGCGTGAACGCCGCGAGTTCGGCCTCGTTCAAGCCGGCTCTGGGAGTCGAATCCCCCACGTGAATGAGATGAACGGCCGCGTTTTTGTCTTTCGCAAAGCGGGCGAGATGCCCTTTGTACTGATCGACGAGCACGGCCTTCTCCGCGTCTTCGGCCGGCCTCCCCAGAACGACTTTCATGCCGTACTCGATTCGTTTTTCGAGGGCGTCTCCCCCCTCCACCATCATCCGGGTCGCAAGCGCCCTCGCGGCCTCGACGTGTTGCACGTCGTTCATGAGCTGCAACGCCTGCAACGGCGTGTTGCTGCGATCGCGACGCGCACAAAAGAGTTCTCGGTTCGGGGCGTCAAAATTCGCCATGAACGGCGGCGGCGCGGTTCGCTTCAGGAATGTGTACACGCTTCTCCGATAGAGTGACGAACCTTTATCCACGGTGTATGAGCGTGTGTTCGAGCCCGTGAAACCAACAGGTTCCCAGATATTCGGTGGTTGATATGGGCGAACACCTCGCCCTCCCATCGTGAAATCCATGAGCCCGGAAACCGCCAGCGCGTTGTCGCGAACTTGCTCCGCGTCAAGCCGGAACCTCGGGCCTCTCGCATACAATCGATTATCCGGGTCGCGTTTTAAAAGCTCCTCGGAAACGTTCGACGATTGCTTGAACGCCGCCGAGGTGACCAACAGCCGGACCAGCCGCTTCACGTCCCAGCCGTTCTCTCGAAAATCCACCGCGAGCCAGTCGAGCAATTCCTGATGGCTGGGTGGCTCTCCTTGGGTACCCAGGTCGTAGCCGGTTTTCACCAGCCCCGTTCCGAAAATCTGCTGCCAGTGCCGGTTCACGGCGACACGGCTCGTCAGAGGATTTTCCGGAGCCACCAACCACCTGGCCAGATCCAGCCGCGTGGCGCGAGCTTTCGGATCGGCCTTCTTCAATGGAGGCAAAACGGCGGGCGTGTTCGGCTCAACCTTTTTCCCGGGCTTGTCATACTGACCTCGCATCATGACGAAGGCGTCGCGAGGCTTCGACATCTCTTTGAAGACATAGGTCGCGGGGATCGACTCATCGAAAGTCGCCCGTTCCTTGGTCACTTTCTCCAGAGATTCAAGCAGTGGTTTGAATGAGGGCGAGGTTTTCGTGCAAACCTGTTGCAGGTAGTGAACGCGGAGCTTCACCTCGCCCTCCGGCTTGATCTTCTTGTCTTTGTATGCTTTCAACAGCCCGTTGATCTCGCCATTCTTGTCCTTCGAGGTCCTTTCCAGCCAGGCCTTGAACGAAACGTCCGCGTCGGAACCTTCGGGGTCCTTGTAATCAAGCGCCACGTAGGCTTTGTCGACCGAGTCGCGGGCTTCGCGCACCCTGCGATCAAACTCGGCAAGTTTCGCCTTCTGAGCGGGTGTCGGCAGCTTGATCGAAGGAGCGTGGTGCAAGACGTTCCCATCAAGAGCCGGCACGTCGGCTGAATAGAAAAAGCTGTAGAGCGAGTAATACTCTTCAGCGGAAATCGGATCAAACTTATGATCATGGCAAACAGCGCAACCTGCCGTGAGTCCTAAAAAGGCCTCGGCCGCGGTGTTTGTGCGGTCGAGTGCGTTGCGGTAGACCCACTCGGTCTCGATCGAGCCCCCCTCGCCCGTCGACACATTACAGCGATTGAACCCGGTCGCAATAAGTTGGTCGGGAGTCGGGTCCGGGAGCAAAT
>Ga0209698_10008972_pt1 | contig 10281 bp, 9 predicted proteins | sample LitLauG_LLR_2012_FD_187203 | JGI IMG/M metagenome (GOLD analysis project Ga0209698, IMG submission 187203) | Freshwater sediment microbial communities from Pennsylvania, USA - Little Laurel Run_MetaG_LLR_2012 (SPAdes) (version 2) | ecosystem: Environmental > Aquatic > Freshwater > Creek >... | reverse complement strand
GTCCTGATGCGCCGCGTCGCACATCGCGCCGACGCCGAAGCACGCGGTGAACGCCATCGAGCGGTCGTCGCGGTCAATGATTTTGCCGTCGAGATCGTAGCCCGCGACGATGCGTTCGGGCTTGCCGCCGGTCGCGTCCTTCACCCACCCGGTAAGGCGGTGCATGGCGGCCTTTGCGCGCGGCTCGGAGTGCAGGAGAAAGTCGAGGCCGAGGCGGAGCGGGACGCGGCAGGCGTTGTAGGAATAGTGGCCGTCGTGCTTGCCTTCGAGGTGCTTTCCGGCGGGCGGGCGCGGCGACTTGTCCGTGGCGATCACAAAGTCCGGCAGCAGGCCGGTCTTCGCGGCGAAACGCGACTGCACGCCGCCGAGCATCGCGTAGCCGGTGTCAATCACGCGGCCCCAGTCCGCATCCTGCGTGGCACTTTGATACGTGCGAAAATGGCTGGGCATGAAATCCGACAGCCGCGTGCTGAAGAACATCGGGCCGTCCGCATCCGCCCAGTCGCCGAGCTTGGCCGTCCACGTCTTCGCGTTGATCTCGTCCTTCTTGATCGCGGCGATGAGCGCGCGCGCCTCGTCGCGGTAATGCACCGGCCCGGCATTCCCCCACTGCGCATCCGCGAGCAGCAGCGCCTGCGCGATGTCGAGGTCGCCATCCGTCGCCGAATCATCGTCGCCGCCGGGCGAGTTTTTCTCGCCCGTCACCTGCATCCACGCCATGAGGCGCGGATTGTTCCGGCTCGGGTGCGCGCGCGCGAAACGCCACAGCCCGTCAAACAGTTCGCGCGCCTGCGGATCGGCCCCGGCCATGAACGCCGCGATGAGCATCCCATAGCCGTGACCCTCGGACACCGCGATTTTCTGCGGCCCCTTCCCCGTCCCCTGCTCCTCGTCCACGAGCACGTAAAACTGCCCCGGCACCTTCGACGGCACGAGATACTTCACCTTCCACTTTTGGTAAAACCCGAGCGCCGCATCATCCCGCTGCGCCTGCGTGATCCGAGTGTTTTGGCCCGGCAGGATCGATCCCTCGGCGTATTTCGTATGCTGCGGAAAAGGGCGGAGCGGCGCTGCATCCGCGGCGATTGCGCAAGGTGCGAAAAAATTCACAGCCAGCGCGAGCACAAGCGCGGCTGCGGGGATTCGCGCCTGCCTCAGCATCGGTTCCGATTCAGAACAGCTCCGTGATCGGCCTTGTTCCCACATCCACGAGTGGGAACGGGCGGCCCTGCGGGCCCGGCAGGTGGCCCTCGATGTCGAGGCCGAGGCCGTGGAAAATGGTCGCGACGATTTCCTTCGGCTCGACGGGGCGCTCGGTCGGGAAGCCGCCGATCTCGTCGCTCTTGCCGATGGCGCGTCCGCCTTTCACCCCGCCGCCTGCGAAATAGACGCTCCAGCACTGCGGCCAGTGATCGCGCCCGCCGGTGGGGTTCACCTTCGGCGTGCGGCCGAATTCCGCGAGGCTGGCGACCATCGTGGTTTCGAGCATTCCGCGCTGGTGCAGGTCCTCGATGAGCGCGCTGTAGCCCTGGTCGTACATCGGCGCGACGATGTCCTTCATGCCGGCGATGCTCGTGAAGGGCTTCGAGCCGTGGATGTCCCAGGTGATTTCGTTGAAGACGGTGATGAACGTGTTCAGCGTGACAAAGCGCACACCGCGCTCGACGAGCCGCCGCGCGAGGAGCGCACACTGGCCGAAGCGGTTCATGCCATAACGCTCGCGGACGCTCGTCGGCTCCTTCGCGAGATCGAACGCCTCGCGCGCGAGCGGCGAAGTCATCAAGCGGTATGCGGCCTCGAAGTTTGCGTCCATAAGTTGCGCGTCGGGCGATGCCTCGAAATTTTTCAGCACACCCTCGATTACCTCGCGCAGTTTGCGGCGGCGATCCAGGCGCACCTCGCCGATCTCCGCGGGCGGCAGCAGGTCGGGCACGCGGAAGTCCGGCTTCGACGGATCGGCATTCAGCACGAAGGGATCGTGGCTTTTTCCGAGGAAGCCCGCGTCCTGTCCGTGCGGCATGTTGCCACCGGTCGGGCCCATCGGCTCGGGGAGAATGACATGCGCGGGCAGCTCGTTGCGGCGGCCCTTGAGAAATTCATACACGCAGCCCGCGTGCGGCGTGTTGATGCCGCCGGTGAAGAGGCGGCCCGTCTGCATCATCTGATGCCCGGTGTCATGCACCGCCGCGGCAGTGTGATGCACACTGCGCACGATGCTGAACTTGTCCGCGATGACCGCGTGCTTCGGGAAAATCTCCGTGATTTGGAAATCGCCCTTCGTTGAGATAGGCTTGAACGGCCCGCGCACCTCGCGCGGCGCATCGGGCTTCGGATCCCAGCAGTCGAGCTGCGACGGCGCGCCGAGATTGAAGATGAGGATGCACGCCTTTTCCGACGACGACGGCTTCAGCAGCGCGGCCTCCGCGCGGGCGAGATTCGCAAGCGAAAAGCCGAGCGCGCCGAGCGTCCCGATCTGCAGGAAGTCTCGACGCGAAACGCCGTCGCAGGTGGTGATGGAGCCGGGGCCGGTGACTTTGAGCATGACAAGAAAAGTTGGGTTTCCTTTGATAACCTGCTTCCCGGCGTTCGCCAAGGTGTTGTTCGCCGGATTTCCGCGGCGGCCCATCTGCAGACTTACTTTGTGTTGAGCGACGGTACGAGAACCGCAGCGGGCGGGCTGCCAAGACCGGTCACGTATTCATGGCTCGTCTTTGTTGTGTAGGCGCCGTTGTTCCCCACCGTGAAGTCGTAGAAATCCGCCGGGTATTCTGGCCGAGCCGGTGTTCGAATAGAACGCCTGAGCACATCGCTAAATCGCATCCGCCGCCAACATGCTTTCCGAGCCAGCCCGCACTCGACACCGGTGACGGGATTCATGCACGTTCCGAGGGATGACTGGCCGCACCTGCAGAATTTCCCGATGACCGCTACAATCGCGAAATACGCAAAGGTTTTCAACGTCGGTGCGCAGAACACCTTCGTCTATCGGTGGAATTTCATCCTGCGATCCGTCTTCGGCATCGTGCCGCTCATCGGGACGATTTTTCTGTGGAAGGCGATGTTCGGCAGCGGTGGTGCGGTGCTGAGCGGCTACACGTTCAGCCAGCTCATCCTCTATTTTGCGATGAGCATCTTCGTGGAGAATCTCGTCACGCCCACCGAGGACGAATGGCAAATTGCGGGCGAGATTCGCGACGGGAAAATGAGCTTCCTGCTGCTGAAGCCCGTCAACTACCTGATCTACCGCTTCACGCTCTATGCGAGCTACCGATTGCTTTACACGGCGGTGTTGCTGCCAGGCATCGCGCTGATTTTTTTCTTCTTGCGCGCACACATGACGCTGCCGTTGCACATGGGCACGTGGATTCTTTTCGCACTCGGAACGTCGATGGCGGCGCTCATCCAGTTCTTCATCGCGTATTCGATCGCGATGCTCGCGTTCTGGATTCTCGAAATCTCGACCGTCGTGTTCATGGTGTTCTCCATCGAGTATTTCCTGAGCGGGCAAATTTTCCCAATCGATATGCTGCCTGCGTGGCTCGGGGGCTTCGTGAAATGGAGCCCGTTTCCGTACGAGATGTATTTCCCCGTGCAGATTTTTATGGAGCGCGTGAGCGGTGAGAAGCTGGCGACCGGACTCGCGATTCAGGCGTTCTGGGTTCTTGCAATGTGGCTGCTCGCTGTCGGCCTGTGGCGGCGCGGCATCCGGCGCTATCAGGCGGTGGGAAATTGATGCGATGAGCCGCTATTTCGCCATCTTCCAACTCACCGCGCGGAACTCGCTGATCCGCGAGATGAGCTTCAAGCTGAATTTCCTGCTGTGGATTCTCGTCGAGTTGCTGTGGTTCGTCGGGCAACTTGCGTTCATTGAGGTGCTCTACGGGCAGGTGCATGACATCGCGGGCTGGACGAAATGGCAGGTTGTCGCGCTCGTCGGCGTGCATCAGATCATCGCGCAGCTTTTCCAAGCGTTCTTTTATTTGAATCTCACCGCGCTGCCGGAACTCGTCCGCACCGGACGGCTCGATCTCATGCTTACGCTGCCGATGGATGCGCAATTCGCCGTGAGCACGCGGCAGGTGGCGTTTGACTGCATCATCAATTCATTCGTCGGGGTCGGCATCGTCACGTTCGCGCTCGTGAAGCTTGGCACGGTGCCGAATGCGGCGCAGTTCGCGCTGTTCGCGCTCGCAGTGCCGTTCGGTGTCGCGGTGCATTACGCGGTGATGTTCGGCCTCTCGTGCATCAGCTTCTGGTTCATCCGCGCGCAAAGTTTCATCCACGGGTACTTCAATCTCTTCCACATCGGCCGCTACCCGGAGGCGGTGTTCCGCGGCGCATTCCGGTTCATCTTCACGTGGCTCGTGCCAATCATCCTCGTCTCGAATGTCCCCGCAAAAATCCTCACGCGCCCGCTGGAATCGCCGCTCACCAGTCTCGGCATGCTGGCACTCGCCACGGTGATCGTGCTCGCGGCGACACGCACAATTTGGAAACTCGGCCTGCGCCGGTACGGGAGCGCAAGTTCCTAGGTTGCGGCCAATTTCACCGCATACAAACACCATCGAACTGCCACGAAAAAAGTTCCCATTTCCCCCTTGCGTGCATGGGGTGAAGTCCGTATCTATCCCGCCCTTTTCCTTCCAAGACACCATTTTCACCATGCCGAAATCGCAGCCAAAGAAAGCCGCAAAAAAGCCCGCTCCAAAAGCGAAGGCGAGCAAGCCCGCGCCCAAGACCGTCGCAAAATTAAAGCCTGCGCCAAAAGCAGCCAAACCGGTGAAAACCGTCGCGAAACCCATCGCAAATACGAGGCCGGTGCCGAAAAAGCCTGTGAAGCTCACCCCTTTCCTGAAAATGCAGAAACAGCGCCTCATGGCCCTGCGGGACACCATTCTCGACTCGATGGCCGGCGTCGCAAAGGATACGCTGCGCGCCCGCCCCGAAGGCAGCGAGGCCAGTGCGTTCGGAATGCACCAAGCCGATGCGGGCAGCGATGCATACGACAAGGACTTCGCGCTGTCGCTCCTGTCGCAGGAACAGGATGCACTTTACGAAATCGAGGAAGCGCTCAAGCGCATTGACAATGGCACCTACGGCGTCTGCGAAATGAGTGGCAAACCGATCCCGCATCCTCGCCTCGAGGCATTGCCATTTGCGCGCTTCACCGTCCAGTGCCAGTCGGATCTCGAAAAAAACCGCCGCTTTCAGCGTTCCAGAGTTCCCGTCACTTCCCTCTTCGGTCTCACCGAGAGCGAGGGTGAGTCCGACGGCGATACCGACGAACCCGAAGAAACACCAGCAAAACCACAGGAAGAATAAACCACCATGGCACGCGACTTCATCATCCTCGAATGCACCGAGGCAAAGGCGGAGGGCAAACCCCCGTCACGCTACATCTCCAAGCGCAACAAAAAGAGCCTCAACACACCGAACCGGCTCGAGAAAAAGAAATACAACCCGAATCTCAAGCGCCGCACGCTCCACCGCGAAATCAAGTAACATGAGCCAGCCAAAAACACCCCAACGCCGCACTAATTTCCGCAAGGCCAACCGGCCCATGCCGCGCCGTCGCGTGGATGTCGCCCTTGACTCCATTGACTGGAAGAACCCGGAGCTCCTCAAGCGCTACGTCACCGAGGCCGGCAAGATCCTTCCCCGGCGCGCAACCGGCGTGCCCGCCCGCTTCCACCGCAAGATCAACAACGCAATCAAGCGCGCGCGCCAGGCCCTCCTGATGCGCTAAGGCGCAAGTTCCAAGCAGCCCGTTTTTTTTCAAGCGCGCCACCAACCCGGTGGCGCGCTTTTGATTTTTCCCACACTGCCACCCAATCTGTTTCATGACAGCGCATCACCAGACGCTGAAAGAATCGGCCGGCTAGGAATAACCCGATTTTTCCGAAAATGCACCAGCATCTCACCTTGCTTTGAAAGCCTGCCTGTCGAAGACTGTGCGGGTTGCATCGGCGGAAACGGCGGCGCAGCACAATCACACAAGCATAAAACCATCTATGAAAAACATCATCATCATCATCGCCGCGATCCTCGTGGTCGGAATCAGCGGCTGTGCACACAAGGCGGCTGCACCGACCTGCTCGGACGGAAAGTCCTGCTGCGCGAAAAAGAAGTAAGTCCCAGGCAACCCATCCCAATGGCGGGGCGCACTGGAAACGGTGCGCCCCGTTTTGCGGTTTGCGAGAGGCAACTGCGGTGTGGCGCGCTGCTGTCGGCGGCCCGCTCGACATCGGGACACGACGGCGTGTCCTTCCACAGCCACTCAGTGCTTCGCGATGTGCGCAGTCGGCGCGGGATGCCTGTCGTGCAACTGTGCGAGAATCGGAGCGGGGAAAATTCCAAGGACGATGATCAACACGCCAAGCACGCTGATCGCGATGCGCGTGAGCGGGGCGATGGTGATCGGCGTCGAGTCCGTCGGCTCCTGCCAGTACATTGCGGCGATGACTTTGATGTAGTAATAGAAACCCGCGGCGACGGTAACGATGCCGACGCCGATGAGCAGCCAGTGGCCGGTGGCTACGGCGGTTTTGAAGACGAGGAATTTCCCGATGAAGCCCGCAGTGAGCGGGATGCCTGCGAGACTGGCGACGGCGAGTGCCATTGCGCCAGCGAGGAATGGACTGCGTTTGCCGAACCCATTAAAGTGGCGGAAGTCATCGCCGCGGCTGTGGCGCGCGACGACAATGAGAATGATGAAGCTGAGGAGCGTCATCAGCAGATAGCCAGCGAGGTAAAAGCTGATCGCCTCCTTCGCCGCAGCCGGATCGCCCGCAAGACTCGCGCATGCGATGAGCAGGTAGCCGGCGTGGGCAATACTCGAGTAGGCGAAGAGGCGCTTGAGGTTTTCCTGCGGCAACGCGGTGATGTTGCCGTAAATGAGCGTGGCCGCGGCGAGCAGCACGAGAGTGGCGACTACCTTTCCCTGCACTGCGGGAACCGCGAGGAAGACTTCAAGCACACGCACGAGGACAATAAATCCCGCGGCCTTGCTGCCGACGCTGAGAAATGCGGTCACCGGCGTCGGCGCGCCCTGATATACGTCGGGCACCCAGAGTTGGAATGGCGCGGCGGCGACTTTGAAGCCGAGTCCGACGAGGACGAGCCCGATGCCGAACAGCAGCGCGGATTCGTTGCCAATGAGATGGCCGAGCTTTTCGCCACCGCCGATGCCCGGCACAGAGAAGCCGCGGATGAGTTCTTCCTTCACGAGCAGCAGGTTCGTCTGACCGGTGAGACCGAAGATCCATGTGATACCGTAGATGAGGAAGCCGGTGCTCAGCGCGCCGAGGATGAGGTATTTCACACCTGCCTCAAGCGACTGAGTGTGCCGACGCATGTAGGCGACGAGTGCGTAGAAGCCGATGGTGACGAGTTCCAGCGAGACGAAAATGAGGATGAAGTCCACGGCCGACGCCATGAACATGAGGCCCGCACAGATGAATACCGGGAGACAGTAAAACTCACCGGTGCCCCGCCCCTCCTCCGCGCCGGGAATGAATTTTTCGAGGACTTGGCGGTATTCGAGCGCCATCACAAGGAATCCAATCGTAGTGACGAGCGCGATGCGTTTGAAGAACAGCGCCGTCGCATCCACGGAATAGACTGCCCAATAGCTGCCCGCCTCCATGTGCTCCGGCGCAGCCTTGGTGAAGAACGAGAAGCCGACGAGTGCGGCGAGCACGCCAATCGCGTAACGCGCCATGTGTGATCGATCCGCACGCTTGCTGAATGCCTCGGCGAGCAGCATGAGCACGCCGAGCAGGAGCACGGAAATTTCAAGCGCGATGGCTGGGATGACTTGTTGCATGGCCTATTTCGCGATCAGCGCCTCCACGCTCGGCTGGATGTAGCTGAGATAAGCCCGCGGCCACATTCCACCGATGAGCAGCGCGACGAGGAGGAGGATCAGCGCCCAACGAATTGCCGGCACGGGATCAGAGACCGAAGCCGTCCCGGAGTTCTCGCCCATGAACATCTGCCGGTAGGCGCGCAACATGTACACCGCGCCGATGACCACACCCCACAGCCCGCAGACGGTCGCAATCTGGATCGCGCTGAAGCTGAGTGTGCCTGGGCGCGGGGCGCTTCCAAACGCGCCGAAGAACACCATGATCTCACCGGCGAAATTCGTGAAACCCGGCAGGCCGATGCTCGCGAACGCCGCCATGCCGAATGCGTAGGCGAGGAACGGCGCGCGCTTTGCGATGCCACCGAAATCCGTGAACGCCAGCACGGGTGATGCCTGTCGCAGATAGCCGGCCACTGCAAACAGCGCGGCGATGCTGAGTCCATGGCCGAGCATGAGCATCGCGGCACCGGAGAGACCGACTGCATTTCCGGCGGCAATGCCGAGGAAAACGTAGCCCATGTGCATCACGGATGAGTAGCCGAGCATCATGTCGAGACGTTTCTGCGCGATGGTCACAAGGCCGATGTAGAGAATGTTCAGCACGAGCAGCAGGAGGAGCAGGTGCGCCCACTCCTTCGCCCCCTCGGGCAACAGCGGAATAGCGACGCGCAGCAGACCGTAGAGACCGAATTTTTTCAGCACGCCCGCGTGCAGCATCGCGGCGGGAGTCGGCGCGCTCGCGTATGCGCCGGGCGCCCACGAGTGAAAAGGCACAAGCGAGATGAGCACGCCAAAGCCGACGAGCAACCAAATGTAGATGCCACCCTGCACCGCGGCGGGAATCAGGCCCGGCGTTTTCGCCATCACGACCATGTCGAACGTGCGGTGCCCGTGGAGCAGTGTGACATTTTCCGCGAGATAGAGCTTTGCAAGGCCGACGAGAAGAATGATGCTTCCGATGGCGAGATACACCGTGATGCGCCAAGCGGCGGCGTGCCGCTGGCCGTGACCCCAGATGCCAATGAGGAGGAAGGTCGGGATGAGCGCGAGTTCGTGGAATGCGTAGAAGAAAAACAGGTCAAACGATGCGAATGCGCCCGCCGCTCCAGCGTCAATGAGCAGGACGCACGCGTAGAAGAGCCCATCGCGCTTCTCGATACGCGGCGAAACGTGAATTGCGGCGACCGTGACGAGCGCCGTGAGCAACAGCATCACAAGGCTCAGCCCGTCCGCGCCGAGCTTGAGGCTCATGCCCCATTCCGCGGCAACATGCCAGGTGCTCCCAAACTGCACGCCACCCTCCTCGCGGTTGTAGCCGAGCACCGCAAACAGCGTCAGTGCGAGCTGCGCCCACCCGGCAAGCAGCGCGCTCTTGCGTGCGGGTGCGCCGAGCAGAATCGCGAGGGCGTTCACAATCGGCAGCAGGATGATCAGCGAAAGAACGGTCATTTAATCCTTCGAGGTAAATTGGACGATGGTCCCCAGAACGGCCGCAACGGCGAGACCGGCAAGAGCGGTGAAAAGCCAGTGGGATGAAGCACTCATCGGAACACGAGGAAGTAAATCAGCGCCACGACACCGAGGCCGAAGATGAATGCGTAGGCCTGCACATTCCCAACCTGGAAAAGACGCAGCGCGTAACCGAGTCCCACCATCGCGACGCCCGTCGCACGGACGATTGCGGAGATGACGGCATCAACCCCCGCGGCAATGAACGCAAGCACGTCCTGAGTGCCGGAGACGATCGCGCCGTAGATTTCATCGAAATAGAATTTGTTCCTGAACAGCGATAGCGGAAGCGGCTCCCTTTCGACGCCGTTGTAGAGCACCCAGCCGACTGTGGTGCCGGCGACGAAAGCGAGAATCGCCAGCGTCGGCACGAACGCCGTGGCGCTGCCGTGCTCGACGCCGAACCAGTGCGGCACCGCGCCGTATGCGGCGAAGATCGAGAGAAAGGCGAGAATGACGAGCGGCCATGTCATCCGTCGCGGGCAGTCGTGGCCGTGATGAGCGGCCTCACTGCGCGGCTTGCCGAGGAATGCGACGACGAAGAGGCGCGTCATGTAGAATGCCGTGAGGAACGCGGTCACGAGAGCAACGCCGAAGATCATTTTGTCGTGCTCGAATGCGGCCAGCAAGATCGCGTCCTTCGAAAAGAAACCGGCGAGACCCGGGCAACCGGTGAGCGCAAGCGTGCCAAGCGCGAATGTCGCAGTCGTGATGCTCATTGTCTTGGAAAGGCCGCCCATTTTCCAGATGTCCTGCTCGTGGTGCAGCGCGTGAATCACCGCGCCGGCGCCGAGGAAGAGCAGCGCCTTGAAAAATGCGTGAGTGAAAACGTGGAAGACGCCGGCGGCAAATGCTCCAACGCCGAGCGCGAGAAACATGTAGCCGAGCTGCGAGACGGTGGAATA
>Ga0209698_10008970_pt1 | contig 10282 bp, 17 predicted proteins | sample LitLauG_LLR_2012_FD_187203 | JGI IMG/M metagenome (GOLD analysis project Ga0209698, IMG submission 187203) | Freshwater sediment microbial communities from Pennsylvania, USA - Little Laurel Run_MetaG_LLR_2012 (SPAdes) (version 2) | ecosystem: Environmental > Aquatic > Freshwater > Creek >... | reverse complement strand
GGCTTAGACTGAAGCGATGTCAGATACCCCTCCCCGCCATCTCAACCTCGCCGGCGCCAGCAATTTCCGCGATCTCGGCGGCTATCCGGGAATGGACGGCCGCAGGGTCCGCTGGCGGCAGATCTTCCGCTCCAACCATCTCGGACACCTGACGGAGACCGATGTGGAAGTGCTGAGGCCGCTCGGCCTGAAGAGTGCGTTCGATTTCCGCGGCACCGAAGAACGCGCGGCGGCAACGTGCGGGCTGGCAGAGATCGCGGTTCATTCGCTGCCGATCGAGCCGACCGTGGTAGCCGCACTGCGGGCGCGCGCTGCCGGCGGCATCGCGCTGTCGTCAGCCGATGCGCTGGACGTGATGCGCGATTCCTACCGCAACTATGTGCGATACAACACGCCGAGTTTCCGGGCGCTTTTCGCCCATCTGCTTGAAGACCGCGCGCCGCTGGTCATTCATTGCACCGCCGGCAAGGATCGCACCGGTTTCGCCTGCGCGCTGATCCTGCACGCGCTCGGCGTGGCGGACGAGGTGATTGCCGAGGATTATCTGCTGACGAACCGCTTCTACCGCCGCGACCCCGGAGCCTCCAGCGACCTGCCCGAGGACGTCAAGCAGGTGCTCGGATCGGTGCAAGGCTCGTTCCTCGCCGCCGCGTTCGGGGCTATCAGCGCCGATTACGGCGATCTCGAAAGCTATTTCAGCGATGGCCTGGGGATGGGCGCCGGGGAGCGTGTGGCGCTCCGGGCCCGCTATTTGGAGCCGTAAGTTCAGCTCCGGCCGGGGCTGGTCGGAACGACAAGATGGGGGTCAGGCCGCCGCTTCCAATTCCGCGTCGAGGTCGGCGATAACGTCCTCGAATGCCGAAATCGCCTGCTGAACCGCGGCGATCTGCAGCAATTCCCAGCTGCTGATCGGACCCTTGCGGTTCTGCAGCGCGACAATCAAATCCCGCCGCTGCTCCTTGAGCTGAACCAGCGGCAAACCGTGATCTGGCAGATATCCCATGACAACTTCCAACTCTCTTGGACGATTGACGCCAGCATAGCCGTATCGTTTTGCAATCCGCTTATGGAACTCGGGCAAATTTTAACTAATAGCCGGGAATGGGTGACGCCCGGATCTAGGCCACCGCGTCCAGCGCGCCCGTAATGGCGCCGAAAAGCGCCTGACTCATGCAGTTGGTAGCCCAATCGCTCATGTGAAGCCGGTCGCCGTCGGTCGGATCGATCAGTTCCTCGATCGGGATGCCGTCCTGGACAACCCAGCGCTCCATCAGGGCGAAGCGGCGAAACAGATTGACCCGCGCCGCGGTGGCCGCAGCCTCGATCCGCGACTGGATGTCCTGCGTCCGTTTGATCTTCTCGGGTTTGACGATGGCCGTTGTGTATTGCAGGTCCATCAACACGACGTCCATCGGAAGACCCGCGAGCCAGTCGAGCCCGGCTGCGATCGCCGCCCCGACTGCGTCGGGGCTGTAGACTTCATCGTGAAACACCGCATTGGTGCCGACCTGCCAGATCACCAGCGCCGGCGCTTCGCCGATCACGTCGGGCTCGAAACGCGACAATTCCTCGGGAGCCTCCTGGCCACCGAACCCCCGGTTGAGAACGTCGACCATCCGGCCATAGGAGTGCCCCCTCAACGCGAGCTCGAGCCGGGCCGGATAGGGAATGATGTTGCCCTCGCCCGCCGTCGATGACGAGCCGATCGCCACGATCCGGGTCTTGCGCTGGCGCTTCAGACTCTGCGCCAAATGCGGCAGCGGAAATTTCAAATCGACGAGATCGAGGTGCGTGTTGCAAGGCCGCGGTGCATCAGGCATCTGAACCCCCAAAATTTCTGGTTGCGGGGCGATCCTCTTTAAAAGCAACGATAGGGCGTGGAAGCGCGCAGCATTGCAAATGAATTTGCCGTGGCCATAGTAATGGGTGCCCTCTCCTCTCGCCCGGAGTTCCCCATGGACGGAAAAGTCGTTGTGATTACCGGCGCTTCGGGGGCGCTCGGAAAGGTGGTCGCGGAAGTCGCGCTGGCGCGGGGCGCCCGCATTGCCGGGGTGGATCACGCCGCCTCCCAACTCCCGGCGACGGAGAAGCGGATCGAGCTTGGCGGCGTCGACCTTTCCGACGCGACCTCGGCCAAAAAGGCCATCGATGCGGCCGCGGCGCATTTCGGCAAGCTCGACGCGCTGGTGAATATTGCCGGCGGCTTCGCTTTCGAGACGGTCGCCGACGGCGACCCCCAGACCTGGCAACGCATGTACGCCCTCAATGTGCTCACGGCGCTGAACGCATCGCGGTCGGCGATCCCGCATCTGGTTGCTTCCGGCGCGGGACGGATCGTCAATGTCGGCGCGATGGGCGCGCTGCAGGCGGGCTCCGGCATGGGCGCCTACGCCGCCTCCAAGGCCGGCGTACACCGGCTTACCGAGGCGTTGGCGGCCGAGTGGAAGGGCAGGATCACCGTCAACGCCGTGTTGCCCTCCACCATCGATACCCCCGCCAATCGCGCCAGCATGCCGCGGGCCGATTTCGCCAAATGGGTGGCGCCGCAAGAGCTGGCGGCGGTGATCCTGTTTCTCATCAGCGAGGCCGCCAGCGCTGTGACCGGCGCGCTGCTCCCGGTGAACGGGCGGGTATAGCGCCTTCCGGCGAAGTGGTCCGGTTCGCCGCCGAAAACGTATCAACGAAGACTTGTACCTACGCCTCAGCGAGCTTCTTCAGGACCGCGCTGAAGCGAATGCTGCGCTTGCCGACGAGCGCGGTTGCTTCCGCGACCGCTCCCTCTTCGGTGTAGGTGCCGGAGAAACCGATGCCGACTTCGTAGCCTCCGAATACCGGCCGTTCGCCCTGGCTTGGGCTGTGCTCGTGGTTGACGAGTTCGCCCTTCCATCTGCCGTTCGCGCTGGTATAGGCGCCGATATAATCGAAGAACGCATCGCCGCCGCGGATCCGGCCATCGTGCAGCATCATGACGCCGGTGTTGCCGCCGTCGATGCCGTCAAGCATCCGGATGTGGATGGAATAGAGGCCGTTCCTGATGCCGTCTGCGCTGGCCCTTGGCGCGGGCGGCGCCGCCGCTTCGCTGATCGGGCTCAGCACCGAGTTGAAGGCAATGCTGGGCATTTGCGTGGTGCTGCCTTCGAAGAAATACTGCTCGCCCCGCTGCCGGCCTTTGAGCGAAAGCGTGACCGTGTCGGCCTTCAGCAGTGGCTGAAAATTTGGATCGTCGTTGTGCCGCATCGTCGATATGTCCACCGACACCTCCCCGTCCTCGGATTCCCGGTAGTTGCCGATGAAGGCGAACGCCGAATTGCCGCCCATCATCTTGCCGTCATAGACATAGATGACGCCACGGCGCGAACCATGCGCCGTGCGCATTTCGACCTTGTAGAGCCCTTTCAGCATCGTCGCTCCGGCCTTCCTGGCCCGCAACCTTTGCACTCGGCCGGTATATGTCGGACCGGCGCCGTTCGCTTCAGTCCGGAATCAGCAAACGCGGCTTCGACTTGAAGCGAATACTCTGTTTGCCGGCGAGCGCCATGCCGTCACCTTCGGCTGTTTCATCGGTATAGGTCCCGGTAAATCCGATGGTCACCACCTTGCGTTCCCAGACCGGCCGCGCCCCGAATGTCGGCGAATGTTCCTGATTGGTTACTTCGCCCTTCCATTTGCCGTTCGCGGCCGTGTAGGTCCCGTAGGCGTAAAAGAACGAGTCACCCCCCGCGCAAGGTACCATCGCGCAATACCATGACGCCCTGATTGCCGCCCTCGATGCCGTCCCGCATCTCCACGGTGATGTGGTAGAGCCCATTCCTGATCATGACCCGCTTGGCGCCCGTCCAGTCCCGCGCCCACGATAGCCGTTCCGGGCTCGATTGATCAAATCCCGGGGTCCGCCCTTTCGGCGATCCGGGCTAAACTGACGACATTGAGTCGCATGGGCGATATGGAGCCCACCCCGGAGCCGCTTTGGAAACTGCGCTTTACCTGCCCGTCAAACGGTTCCTCGAAAACCTCGGCTTCACCGTCAAGGGCGAAGTGGGCGGCTGCGATCTCGTGGCGCTGAGCGGTGACGATCCCCCGATCGTGGTGATCGGCGAATTGAAGCTCTCCTTCAATCTCGAATTGGTGTTGCAGGCGGTCGATCGTGCTGGCGCCTGCGACGAGGTCTGGCTCGCCGCCAAACTATCCGCCCGCGGCAAGGGACGCGAGAACGACTCCCGCTATCGAAATCTCTGCCGCCGGCTCGGCTTCGGCATGCTCGCGGTCACCAACACCGGCGACGTCGAGGTGATCGTCAAGCCGCCGACGGCCAGTCCGCGCCGCGATCCGAAGAAGCGCTCCCGTCTCGTCGCCGAACACCGGCGACGCAAGGGCGATCCGGCGCTCGGCGGCAGCACGCGCTCTCCGATCATGACGGCCTACCGCCAGCAGGCGCTGGCCTGCGCGTCGGCGCTGTCGCAGGGGCCGCGGCGCGTGCGCGATCTCAAGCCGGAAATTCCCGACGCACCGAAAATTCTGCTGCACAATGTTTATGGCTGGTTCGATCGCGCCGAGCGCGGCGTCTATCTGCTGACCGAAGCCGGTCATGCCGCGCTCAAGCGCTGGCCGCAGCAACCAATCGATTTTACCGGCGCCGGCGATTCGCCTTCCTGAACCGTGGCAATCGGGAATCGCGGCGGCTGAAAGGGTGGTAATGACGCACGTGTGACAATGAGGCAAATCCACAGCTCTAGCGCATAGCTGGATTGCCGCACCAATTACATATTGCAATGCAGCATGGGGAGTTTTAGGTAAGCGGTTCCACTGCGAGGCCCCGATGAGCGAAGACTGGAATACGAAGTATGGAACGCGGCGCGTCCGGCGCGATCCGCCGACGCTGGACGAAGCGATTTTTGCCGCGATCGGCATTACCGATGACCAGGAAGCTCAGGCTGAAATCGCCGCTTCGCTGATGGGGCTGCCGATCGAATCCGTGCTGGCCGAAGTCAAGAAAGTCGCGCGCACCACGGCGCGTTCGACGACGCGCGTCATCGCGGGCGAACAGGGCGCGCAGCGCTCGGTGGTGGTCGAACGCCGGGTCGTCAGGCGATTCGGTAACGACAAGCGCACCGGCACTTAAATCATCAGCCACCGTTGCATCCATTCGCCGGCTCATGAGCCGGCGAATTGCTGTTGGTAACGCCGTGGCTCAGGCCGTCCGGCCCCAGCCATACATTCCGAGCAAAGCCTTCCAGTAGGCCCGGTTGACCTGGACGATAGCGTGCGTCGCATCGGACGGCGTCGTGATCGCGAGCTTGGCGAGTTCGAACTGCGGTTGCGGCTTCAGGTCGATGGTGCCGGTCGATTCGCCATGCCGGAACGTCAGTTGCGCGCCGAATTTATTGGCAAGCGCCCGCATCGCCTGGTTCTGCGCGCCGGTGGTGATCCGCAGCGCCTGATAGCCCTTCCATCGCGCTTCCGAGATCAGCCGCTTGAACAGGATGATGCCGACGCCCTGGCGGCGTACGGACGCCTCCACGCTAAAAGCGATCTCCGGTAACGCGTCGGGGGATTGATCCGGCGGATGCAGTTCTGCCGCACCGCGCACTATGCCGTCCTCGATATAGGCGACAATGATGGTGCCATCATCGGCGCACTTCGCGGCGTAGCGCTCGATAAAGCCGTCATCCATGAAGCCATTGAAGCGGTCATGCCGGCTCTCCGAATCGAGCCGCAACAGATGGTCACGCAACAGCGGCAGTTCTTCTTGCTGATACAGCGTCCGGACGTAGCCGCTGGCGAACCTCGAACGGGTGGTGTCTTCGTGTAGCACGTTAAAACTCCTCTTGGATGGCCCTCGAGGAGGCGTCGAATCCCTAGATCGCAAATATTGTGCATCGCAACATGGAATTCAAGACCGCATCCCGCCTCAAATAACGGCAGAATGTCGCGACCGAATGGTTAACGAAATCAAACACCCGTATTCATACGAGCACCATCTGGGTCTGGGTCACGAGCGCCACCAGCTTGCCATCCTCGGTCTCCAGCCGCGTCTGCCAGACCTGCGTACGGCGGCCGCGATGCACGGGCGTGGCGGTCGCGATCAGGACCGTTCCCTCCTTGGCGCCGCCAACGAAATTGGTCTTGCTCTCGATGGTCGTGGTGCCCTTGGCGTCTGCCGGCAGGTTGACGACGGTGGCGGCCGCGCCGACCGAATCCGCAAAGGCCATGATCGCGCCGCCGTGAATGGTATGGCCGAGCGTGCACAGATCCGGGCGGACCAGCATCCTCGCCACCACGCGATCCTTCTCAGCCTCGGTGAAGCTGACGCCTTTCAATTCGGCGAAAGGCATCTTCATGGAATTCACTTTTTCCAGCGGCGTCATAGGGCCTCCCCGTTCTTCTTCCCGTCATTTCTTTAGAACATGGGATTGCCGCGTCAAATCAGGCAATGACGTGCCGGGTAATGACGTTGAACGTCCCGTTGCTCGCGACTAGAGCTTCTCCACCCCGCACCATTCCGCGATAAACAGCGCGATGGCCTTGGTGGATTTGCGCAGCGAGTCGAGATCGACATATTCGTTGAAGCCGTGCATCGCCGCGCCGCTGGCACCGAAGCACAGGCTCGGAATGTTGCAATTCAGTCCGTAGAAACGGGTGTCGGTCAGCGCCGTAAAGGCACCTTCGGGGACCGCCCCGCCATAGACCGCGTCATAGGCTTTGCCGAACGCGGCTTCCGGTTCCGCGGAATCCTTCAGCTCATAGCCTTCCGACAGAAAGCCGGACCATTCCACCTCGGGCGGATTATTGGAAAGGAAGCGATGATCGCGCGCAGCGGCCGAGACGCAGGCCCGTATTTCATTCTGGCAGTCGGCGACCGACCAGCCCGGCAATATCGCGATCCGGCAATCGACGTCGCACCATGCCGGCACGCTGGAGGCCCAGTCGCCGCCCTTGATGATCCCCGGATTGAAGTTGATCGGATGCGTCACCGCCTTGAAATGGCGGTCGCTCTTGGCGCGCTCGTTCCATTCGGCCTCGAGCTTCTCCAATGCGTGAATCAGATGATAGGCCGCCATGATCGCATTGGAACCGGAGCCGGCCTCGAACACATGCACCGGAAGACCGCGCACCTTCAGCCGAAACCAGATCACGCCCACCTGCGAACGCACCAGCCTGCCGGACATCGGTTCGGGAATGAAACAGGCGTCCGCGCGATAACCGCGCTGCAGGGTCGAGAGCGCACCGACGCCGGTACTTTCTTCCTCGATCACGGACTGGAAGTGAATCCTCGCCGTCGGCTTCAAACCGGCGGCCGTGATCGCATCGAGCGCATACAACGCACTGATGGTGCCGGACTTCATGTCGCAGGCGCCGCGGCCATACATCCTGCCGTCCCGGATCACGGGCGAAAACGGCGGCGTCTCCCACATCTCCAGCGGGCCGGTCGGTACCACGTCGCAATGGCCCTGCAGGATCAGTGATTTTCCTTTGCTGTTTCGGGGACGGTAGGTGCCGACCACGGTGCGCGCCTTCGAGAAATCATGCTCGATCGGGCCGAAGCCGCGCAAATCCTTCAAATCGTCGACATCGATATGCCAGTCGTCGACCTCGTAGCCGCGCTGGCGCAGGAGGTCGCCGATCATGTCCTGGCACGGCCCCTCCGCGCCGCGGGTCGAGGGTATCGCGACAAAATCACTTGTTGTCGCAAGCTGCGCCTCGAAATTGGCGTCGACGGCGTCGAGGATCCTTTGCTTGGCATCGATGGCGATCATTTCAGTCACTGTCCGTTGTCGCTTTCAGAATCGCAACCGCACCCATACACTCGGATGGTCGCCGGCGAGATTTCGCGGCCCATGGAGACACGGATGCCCGCCAATCGCAATATCCTCTACCTCATCATCGGCGCACTGGTCGTCGCGGTAGGCGTGCTCGGCTACAATCTCTACCAGACCAAGAAGGAACCGGAGGGCCTGCAGATCAACGTCGGTCCGAACGGATTGAAGATTCAGAACAAGTGAAACGAACCGCTGCGCCAGCCATGACGACCTCGCACATCAGGGTTTTCTCGATTTTGCTGCTTGGCGGTTTGTCGCTGTGGCCGCGGCAGTCGTCGGCCCTGGAAGGCCAAGTGTCGCGGGAACAGGATATCGTCAATTTGCAGTTGGGCCAGCGCGTCAAGGTCGACGATGGCAGCTGTCCCGCCGGCCAGATCAAGGAAGTTTCCGGCGCCAGGATGACCGCAAGCGGCATCCAGCGTGGGGTGAAATGTGTCCAGCGAAAGAAGTAACCGAACGCGGGCTCGCTGTTGCGGGCCAAACGCCCCTAGCCCCTCGCCCGCTTGCCGAGGAGCCCTACTTCGCCGGCTCGAACATGCATTGCAGTGTGGGCTTGGCAATCTTGGTGAAGGTGGGGCCAATCTCGGATTGTTTTGATGCCGGCACCCAGTCGGTCTCGATGGTGGGCACGCCGGTCTCGCCGATGCCGCGCAGCAGCGCTTCGCGCAGGTCGTCGTCCTCGACGGCGGCGGCAGCATGATCGTGCAGGCAGCCACAGACGGCTTCGGGATGCGCCCAGCGCCCGATCATGTGGGGCGCGCACTGGCGCACGAACTCAGCGCGCGGATCGGGAAGTTTCTGCCACGAACGGAATTGGACCCGCTGGATCCTGGCCTGCTGGACCTGATTCTGTCCGACCTTGACCTGCTCGCTTTGCGCCTCTGCCGAGCCGGCCAGAATGATGGAGGCGGCGACAGTTACGGCACGAATACGGAGATGCATGATGGCCTTACCGGCAACTTTCTTTGCGTTTCAGTTTCTTGGCGTTTTAATTTAGCAGCATATCAACGGGCGGCGACGACGACGGCCTGCGGACCCGAAGCGACGATCGGCAATCCGGCATAGGCGAAGGTGCCGACACCCGGCAGGCTATTGTCGGTGGAACCGGCCATCGAAACGCCGGCGAGCACGAAAGCGAAGGCTAGAATGACGCTGAAGGTTCGCATTTGACCGTCTCCGGATATCGCCACCGGCGCTGTCCGCCGTTCTCGTTGTGCCCTTGATAACCATGCGGTGTTTCCGGGGTTCTGCGCCAAAAGCGAAAAATGGTTTCATCGCGCGGCGAATTGTTTCGTCGGAACCCGCCCGACGAAACACTGTCGGGAAAAACCCAACGCACTCAGGTGGATGCCTCCCCCGCTTCACCGGCCTGAATGACATCGTTGGCCACGGCAGATTGGGTTTCGTCACGGGCAACGAGGGCGGCGCGGGGGGCGCCGCGAGCCGCTTCTTAATCTTTCCGTGGTGGAGAAGCCCTGGAATGCCGAAGCGCGTGAACCGAAGCACCGCGCCGGCCGTCTCAATCTAACGGACGTTGCAACTTTTCTAGGCAGTTGCGCGTTGAGGTCCGGCTTCAACAGGGGGAATTCAGGTGGCGGGCAATGGCAGCATCGGTGTTGGCGCCAAAACCCGGCCCCGTGGACCGGACCAGCCGGCTATCGAAAGTGTGGCCGGGACGGGCGTATCGGGGCTGCAGATCGCTGAAACAAATCTCCTCAGGAAACAACGCGCGAAGGTTTGCGTCGCCATGACGCAGCAAAGCGGCGAGTTCGGTCGCGGCAATCAATCGGCGCCGCAAAAACTGCCGCAGCTGGTGGGCTGCCGCGATCCGAAGGCCCGGCTCGCACCGTGGGTGCGCCCGCGCCCGCTTCCGGCCAAGCAATAGGTCAAAACCCCTTCATTGGATGAAGTCGCCGCATTTCTGGATCGCGCTGTCGGCGGCTCCCCAGGGCATGATCGGTACCGAGGAGGTCGAGTTCTTCGGCGAGCCTTCGATCAGCCGGTCCGAATAGACCATATAAACCAGCACGTTCCGCTTGGCATCGCAGCCGCGCACGATCTGCATCTTCTTGAAGAACATCGACCGCCGCTTCCGGAACATGTCGTCGCCCTGCTCCATCTTGTCCTTGAAGTGAATCGGGCCGATCTGGCGGCAAGCCAGCGAAATATCCGAGACTTCCTCGGCAAGCCCGAGCCAGCCCTTGAAGCCGCCCCGTTCCGGCACCGTGAAGTGACAGGCGACCCCCTCGACCTCGGGATCGTCGACCCCATAGGTCGCGAGCTTGTCGTTCGGGCTGAGCAGTTTGAACACGGTCGAGCGGCGGAAGATCAGGTCCGGCTCGTCGGCGGCCAGCACCGCCGAACCCGGCCATAGCGCCAAAACCAGCACCAGCAAAGCCAGAGGTTTCCACCTCGTGTCACACAGTTTTAGGGCTTTGGGTGTCATGTCTTGCTCCGTTGCGGCG
>Ga0209698_10008969_pt1 | contig 10283 bp, 7 predicted proteins | sample LitLauG_LLR_2012_FD_187203 | JGI IMG/M metagenome (GOLD analysis project Ga0209698, IMG submission 187203) | Freshwater sediment microbial communities from Pennsylvania, USA - Little Laurel Run_MetaG_LLR_2012 (SPAdes) (version 2) | ecosystem: Environmental > Aquatic > Freshwater > Creek >... | reverse complement strand
TGGTCCACAATCCACGCGAAACTCTCGCGAAGGTCGGCGCGTTCATCGAACACGACCTCGACTACGACCGTATCCAGCAAGTCGCGCTCGGCTCGGTGCACAATCCGAATTCGTCGTTTCGTGGCGACGGCAAAGAGACGGAAACCGCCACCATCGGCCGCTGGCAAAAGATGTTCAGCGCCCCGCAGGTCCGTGACATCGAGAGCAGCATCGGAAACCTGCTGACCGATACCGGCTACACACTCCAAACCCCGCCCACCGAGCGCCGTTCACCGTTAACGGTGCGCGTTATGAATTTTCTGTACCCGCTGTATTTTGACTTCAAACTTTGGCTCAAGTCAGACACACCTCTGGCGCGAATCGCCGACAAAGGCCGCATGGGCAAACTGGAGCCGGATGCGACCTAGAACTGCTCTCATAAAAGCTTTTGGGAAGGGCACGGCTTCAAGCCGGGCCGTCAGACACCGCCAAAAATGCGGGGCTTTAGCCCCTGAGGGAAAGCCGCTTCCAGGTGGCAGAGCGTTGAATTTCTCTCGCTTCATCACTTACCCGGAGCGCTAAACGTGTCCGCGCAAGATCCCAATTCGACGCCTCTCGACCGGAGCCCGGCGAATCTCCGTGTTGAAGTCGACCGTCTGATTGCGGCTGCTGACTTCGATTCGGCCGTGCGACACATGGCGGAACTTTGGCGCCGCGAACCCGCCGGAGCTACCGCGAGTTTTCTTACTTCGCGGATCGACTCCATCCGCATCCACGTTACCCTAACCAAATTCCGGCTCGCGATTCTGCGTTCCTTTACCGTCGAACCAATCGTGCCTCTGTTGCGTGCGGAAGCGTTTGCCTACGGTATCGACATCGAAGTCCACGTCGGCGACTTCAACACCTACGTACAAGACATTCTGGATGCCCAAAGCTCCCTCTACCGCTTCCAGTCGAACGCCGTCGTTCTCGCCGTGCGCGCCGACCAGGCCGCTCCTGAACTCTGGCGCGACTTCGCTGACCTCACGCCCGAGGCGGCGCAACAAGCCGCTGACCGCGTGTCTTCTGGTTACGAACAGTGGATTCGCTCCTTCCGCGAAAAGAGCCAGGCCGCTCTCATCATCCATACGTTAGAGCAACCTTCGTCTGCTAGTCTTGGGGCTCTCGACCATCAGTCCGAAGCAGGCCAGAGCGGTTTCATCCGCAAGATCAACGGAGACCTGCGTCGCGCAACCGCGAACTTTCGCGGTGTCTACGTACTTGACTACGACGCGCTGGTCGCTCGCCACGGCCGCGAGCAGTGGCACGACGAGCGCAAGTGGCTGATGGCCCGCCTCCCCATTGCCGCCAACTATCTCTTACAGATGGCGCGCGAGTGGGTCCGTTTTATCGTTCCGCTCAGCGGCCGCACCGCCAAGGTTCTCGTCGTCGACCTCGACAACACTCTTTGGGGAGGCATCATCGGCGAGGACGGCATGGCCGGGATCAAAGTTGGTCCGGAGTATCCCGGCGCAGCCTACCAGGCCCTCCATCGCACCCTGCTCGATCTCTCGCGTAAAGGCATCCTGCTCGCAATCTGCAGCAAGAACAATCTCGACGACGCCATGGAAGCTCTCGACAGCCATCCGGGGATGCTGATCCGCGCAAAACATTTTGCCGCCATGCGCATCAACTGGACTGACAAGTCGCAGAACCTCCGCGAAATCGCACAGGAGCTCAACGTCGGCATTGATTCGCTCGCCTTCCTCGACGATAACCCCTTCGAGCGTGAGCAGGTCCGTGCCGCCCTTCCCGAAGTCACGGTGATCGATCTGCCCAAGGACCCTCTCGGCTACGCCGCCGCCGTAAGAAATTGCGCGGTATTCGAGCGCCTCACCCTTTCCGCTGAAGATCAGCAACGCAGCGAAATGTATGCCGCGCAGAAAGAGCGCTCCGGCGCCGAACAAACTTTTCAATCCAAAGAAGATTTCTTCCGCTTCCTCGAACAGGAGGCGGAACTCGAGTTGGTCTCTAACCTGACCCTGGCACGAGTCGCCCAGCTCACCCAGAAGACCAACCAGTTCAATCTGACCACCCGCCGCTACACAGAACAGCAGATCGCCGAAATGGCGAAGCGTCCGGAGTGGCACATCTTCTCGATCAAAGTACGCGACCGTTTTGGGGACCACGGCATCGTTGGCGTAGCCATCACGCACGACCAGGGCGACCAGTGCGAGGTCGATACCTTTCTTCTGAGTTGCCGCGTCATCGGACGAACGGTCGAAACCGCGCTTCTCGCCCACCTCGCCGAAAGCGCGGCCCATCGGGGCTGCAAACGCCTCGTGGGATGGTTCTTGCCAACCAGGAAAAATGCTCCGGCCCGCGACTTCTACGAACAGCATGGACTCACGTGTCAGGAAAACAACGCCGAGGGCTCGTTTTGGGTGCTCGATCTAAAGAAGTCACAATTGCGCACCCCGGAATGGATTAAGCTGAAAGTGGCTGCCGAAACCACCGGAGGTAAGATTTGACATCCAGTACGTTTGAGCAGGTACGGGGCATTGCCAGCGACATTCTCGGAGTCCCCGTCGATAAGATTACGGCTGACTCCTCGCCCCAGACGATCGAGAACTGGGATTCCATTCAGCACCTGAACCTGGTTCTAGCCATCGAGGAGAAGTTCGGCTTGCAGCTCGAACCCGAAGACATCGAGCAGATGAAGACCGTAGGCGCCGCCGCCGCGCTCGTCGACAAACTGCAATCCGCCGCGCGCTAGCTGGTTTCAAATCTACAATCTGAAATCAAAAATCTGCAATAGCACTGCTATTCCTCAGCCGAACCACGTTCCGCACTCGCCCGGCTCCCTTGCAGCCAGCCCAGAAATTTCTGCTTCCGCGCGAACATAGTCCGCGCTTCGTTGCGCAACGTCCCTACAATCTGATAGCGCGACTTCGTAAACCATGGCACGCGATGTGGCACGCATCCATATTTTTCTTTGTATGTGCCTTCGCCGCCCCAGTCGAAGATCGACACTCCTCGATTCTTCCAGTACCGCATCGCATACCAATGGCACGCTTCATTTGGACGCAGGTTCTGATAAGCGCGAAAACTCGCATTGCCCCAGAATTCCGCAATCTGGTTGAACCCCGGATAGATTCCCGTGGCAATGCACTTCCCTTGCGGATCGCGCGCACGAATCAGCAGAATATTCCCCGACGGCTCCAGGTTCCGCACCAGCGCCCGGACCCGCTCCACCGAATAGGTCGGGACCAGCGACTGCTTGGCGAAAACATCTTTGAGCTGCTCGTAATATTCGTCAGCAAAAGCCAGATCATGCGCTTCTTCGATCTTCAGCCCGCTCTTTTCCGCTTTCCGAACGCAACGCCGGCATGCGCTTTCCATTCCGTTGAACAACTCTTCTTCGGAACGAGTCAGGTCTGTGCGATACGACGCGTAATATTCGGTCTTGAATCCAGCCGCTTCTCCGTCTTCAAAACTGAATTGGGGATCGGAAACTTCCACGTGCAAACACTTCAGGTCGTCCCAGGCAAACTTTTCGAGCGCCACCAGCGCATCGCGCCGTGCCACCCCAGGATTCAAATTGAAGCCGATGTACGGAGTCGTCCAGCCGGGAAACGAACTGCCTAGCACCTTCATCCCGAACTTTGAAATCGTCAATCCGGTGAAGTATCCGAGAACCTCGCTCCCCTCGCGTAATTCCGCGAGCACCGGGTCGGCGTTCTGCGCCTCGGCGACAAACTGTACCCACGCCCTCGTCTGGAAAACAGTACGGTCAGTAAAGCCGTCAAGCCGCTTCCAGTCCGCCGATTCAATATTGATCCGGTGAAACTTCATCCGTAGTTACCAGTAAAAGCTACCAGCAAAAGTTACCAGCAAATCCCTTCGTAGGTTTTCGCACCTTCCGGACGTCGCGCCTTATCCAGATGAATCAGATCAATCACAATCTGCTCCGGCCGCAGATACTTCGCCAACTGCTCCCGGCTCGCCGATTTGTTGCCCAGGATCACCACTTCCGCACCGCGCAACGTTCCCTCCAGATCCGCCGACAGCACCGACCCAATGTGCGGAATCACTTCTTCAATGTACTGGCGATTCGATCCCGCCAATCTTCCCAGCGAAACATCCTCGTCCCACACCTTCACTTCGAGTCCCTCGCCCATCAGTCGCTTGATCAGTTGCACCTGCGGACTCTCCCGCAAATCATCGGTCCCCGCCTTGAAGCTCAGCCCAAGCTGCGCGATCTTCTTTTTGCCAGTATCCAGCACCATCTCGAATGCGCGATCGATGTGCTCGGCATTGCTCGGCATCAACGATTCCAGCAGCGGCAGCTTCAGGTCGAGTTCCTTGGCCTTGTACGTAATCGCCCGCAAATCCTTCGGGAGGCACGACCCGCCAAAGGCGAATCCCGGAGACAAATATGCGGGAGAAATGTTCAACTTCGTATCCGAAGTGAAAATCTTGGTCACCGCCTGCGCATCCACGCCAAGTTGCTTGCACATGGTTCCCATTTCATTCGCGAAACCGACCTTAAGCGCGTGATAGCAATTCGAGAAGTACTTCACCATCTCAGCGACCGGAATCGTCGTCTCATAAAGAGTTGCTGGCACGCTCTTGTAAAGCTCGCGCAGTGGCGCCAGATGAATCGTGTCGCTCGCGCCGAGAATCGTGTAAGGAGGGTTGAGAAAGTCCGCAACCGCGCTTCCTTCGCGCATGAACTCCGGGTTGTAGCAAACCGTAAAGTCCCGTCCGCACTTCTTGCCGCTTTCTTTCTCTAGAATCGGAAGCACGACATTTTCCGTCGTCCCGGCCAGCACCGTGCTGCGCAGTACAAAAACATGTGGCGTTTTCTTTTGCCGGATCGCCGCGCCGATCTCCCGTGCTACATGCTCAATGTGGCTCAGGTCCAGTTTGCCGTTCTTCAAGCTCGGCGTTCCGACGCATACGAACGAAACTTCGGAATTCAACACGGCATCCGTCGCGTCGGTCGTGGCTCGCAGTAGACCAGCCTTATGCGCTTCGGCGACCAGTTCGGTCATGCGGGCCTCCACAATCGGAGTCCGCCCCGAATCCATCATCTCGACTTTGGCCTGACTCAAATCGACGCCAATGACCTTGTGACCCATCGACGCAAAGCACGCCGCCGACACCGAACCGACGTATCCCAAACCAAAAATGCTCACCGACAAACCCAAGCGCATTCTCCTTCGCAAAATCGAGTGTCTAGGCTTTACAGTTTGCTGAAAACTTCGTCATACACACCACCGTGGAATACTCCCACCACCGTGGAATACTCCCACCACGTGAAATGCTCGCACCACGTGAAATGCTCGCACCACCGTGGAAGAGCGGCCCTTCAGGGCCGCGTAAGTCGCCTCGAATCAATGCGGGCTTTAGCCCTGGTGGTTGCTTTTCTCACGGCTAGCGAGTTCAGCAAACTGTTTAGCCCAGCCTTAAGGTGACTCTTCTGAACTGTATCAGTCCCATGTTAAAGCGTAGCAAACCGTTGTCCATCTTGCCGCCCACTCTCATCGCCCAGGAGAATTAAACATATATATTTTCAATAGTTTGCAGACATTCCGTGAGATACGGCCGCACCCCCAATCCTACACGGCAAAAGTGGGCAATTGTTTTCCACCTCGGGGAACGGGAGTGTCCCCAAATTCCCCAGCCCACTCATCCTAGCGCGCCTCCGGCACCTTGTTCACCCCGCGAACCTCCGGCGGTAACAACGGTAACCGATGCGTCGAGTGTGACCTTCGCGGCATGTAAGATAAGGGCTTGTGGCCTCCGGAATTCCAAGCAAACTCGCCCGTTTGTCCAGAATGGACTGGAATGAGATACAAGTCCGCCTCGGGCAGGAGTTCCACAAACGCGCCGATTTGCTCAAGCACCGGGTCGGTATCGGCCCCGGCACAATTCGCCTAACCTCATCGACCGGTAAGCCCGCACAGTTTTTCTTCCCCGCAGGCGAAGGCCAAAGCCAGGCCGACCTTCTCCAAAAGCACCTGCCGGACGAAGCCTCCGCCATCATCCGCGAGGCAGACGAGATCTGTACCCACCGTTTCCGATTGCTCGGCTACGAGAATCTCGACTTTGGCCCAGAGATCGACTGGCACCTCGATCGCGTCCACAACAAGCGTGCGCCGCTCGATCCCTGGTTCCAGATTCCATTTCTTGATTTCGCGGTCGTCGGCGACCATAAAGTTACCTGGGAATTGAACCGCCACCAGCATCTGGTCACGCTCGCCAAAGCACGCCTGTTGACCGGCGACGACAAGTACGTTCGCGAACTGACCGCGCAATGGCGCAGCTGGATCAAAGCGAATCCTTACCCGCTCGGAATCAACTGGGGCAGCTCGCTTGAAGTCGCTTTTCGGAGTCTGTCGTGGATCTGGATCGACCACTTGCTCGCCGAAACGCCAGTGTACAAGCCGCTCCGCCAGGATCTGCTGCCCGCGCTCGCCTTTAATGGCCGTTACATCGAACGTTATCTTTCCACCTACTTCTCGCCCAACACGCACCTTCTCGGAGAAGCCGTCGCGCTGTTTTTCCTGGGCACGCTCTATCCTCAAATGCCGCACGCCGCTCGCTGGAAACAATCCGGATGGGAGATCGTGCTCCACGAAGCCGGACGCCAGGTTCGCCCCGACGGCGTCTACTTCGAACAATCGCTGCATTACCACGTCTATGCGCTCGACTTTTTCCTCTATGCGCGACAGTTAGCCGCTCTGAACGCTGTCGAAATTCCCGCCCAGTTCGACGCAGTCTTGCAGCGCATGACCGACGTCGTCGCCGCTCTCGCCCAAGCCGGACGGCCCGAAGGCTTCGGGGACGACGACGGCGGCCGCCTCTTCAATCCACGCCGCAACCGCACCGAGCACGCAACCGACCCGCTCGCAACCAGTTCTCTGATCTATGCACGCGAGATCCCCGCAGCACGACTCACCGAGGAAGCGATCTGGCTCTTTGGACAGCAGGCCGTCGAGAGACTGACGACCGCGTCGTCGCCCAAGATCGCAAGTTCGCCAGCGTCTTCCGCTTTTCCTGACGGCGGCATCTATGTCCTCGCCACAACGCAAACGTTCCCGCAAACGCTCACGATCGATGCCGGGCCCCAGGGCATAGGCCGCTCCGGTCACGGACACGCCGACGCCCTCAGCGTTCGTCTAACAATGAACGGGAACCGCTGGCTGGTCGACTCCGGCAGCGGCGTCTACATTTCCAAAGACCCCACCGACCGCGACACCTTCCGCGGAACGGGCGCGCACAACACACTTCGCGTCGACGGCCTGGACCAAGCTATTCCGCAGGATCCTTTCTCCTGGACCAACATCCCGTCGCCGCAGGCGGAAGAATGGATCACCGGCAAGAGCTTCACCTATTTCGTCGGCAGCCACAACGGGTACGCGCGCCTGACTGATCCTGTTATTCACCGTCGCCACGTGATGCAGATCGCGGGCGGTCCATCTCTCATAAGAGACGTAGCCATCGGAAATGCTGAGCACGATCTCGAACTGCGCTGGCATTTCGCCCCCGACCTCGACGTCCAAGCCGCTCCGGGACGAATCGAAATCTCGCGAAGTGGCGCAACCACCGGAGACCCCGCGCTGTCCATGATTGTGCCGCCCGAAACACTTTGGGCCAAAGGCACCGAGGTCACGCGGACTCTGCTCTCCCCTGCATATGGCGCCTATCAACCCGCGCCGCTCGTGCGATCGCAAGCCCATGTCAAACTGCCCGCCGAAACCGCGACGGTCCTGCTCTCTCACCCTGTCTCAGCCCGCCAGGATGCGCCTCGTCTTACCAGCATGCCCCATGCAGCTGTTCAGGTTTACGAACTCGATAGCGCTGACGAAAGCCAAGCTTTCTTTTTCGCCTTGGGCAACGCGCCCTGGAGTTTCGGCCCTTGGTCGTCCGACAGTCGCCTGCTCTACTGCCGCATCCACGACGAAATGCTTGTACACCTCATCGTGATCGGTGGCGCTCATGTCGCGTGGAAAGCACAGAATCTGCTGGTCGCCACATCACCAGCCGAATTCTTTGAATGGCACCGCGGAGATGCGATGATGAATCAGGCTGAAATGGGCCAGTTTTCCCCGACGGCCCTATTCAAAGAGATGACCAAAGCCATGACCAGCGATACCGGCAGTTCACGACCTTACGCGGAGAAACACTAATGTGCGGGATCGCTGGAATTCTTGAGTTCGGACGGGACAATCGCGCCAACGCCGCAGCCCTCCGCGAAATGTGCCGCGTCATCAGCCATCGCGGCCCCGACGACGAAGGTTTCTATACCGACGGCCCCGCCGCCATCGGCATGCGCCGCCTCAGCATCGTCGACGTGGCCGGCGGACACCAGCCCCTCTGCAACGAAGACGGCTCGCTCTACATCGTCTTCAACGGAGAAATCTACAATCATCTCGCCTTGCGCGAGCAACTCATCGCATGCGGCCACCGCTACACCACCCACAGCGACACCGAAACCGTCATTCACCTGTTTGAAGAATACGGTGAAGACTGTGTCCAGCATCTGCGCGGCATGTTCGCCTTCGCAATCTGGAACCGCAACACGAAGACGCTGTTCATTGCCCGCGACCGACTCGGCATCAAGCCGCTCTACTATTCGCTCACCCGTGAACGCCTTCTGTTCGGCTCGGAAATCAAAGTCCTCTTCGCGCACGGCACAGTACGGCCCGCATTCAACCGCCAGGCGCTCCCTGAATTTCTAGCCTTCGGATATCTCTCAGGCGCGGAGAGTTTCTACGACGGAATTCTCAAACTCCTCCCCGGCCACACCATGACCATCGGCCCAGAGGGCAAGCCAGAGATTCGTCAATACTGGGACCTCGATGCTTCCAAGCCGCATGAATCGCGCGACGAGAGTTACTACGTCCAGAGTTACCGCGACTTACTCGAAGGCGCAGTAAAAAGTCACCTGATGAGCGACGTCCCGCTCGGCGTCTTCCTCAGTGGAGGCGTTGATTCCAGCGCCGTCGCCGCCCTGATGACCAACCTCCGCCGCGAACCGGTCGAGACTTTCTCGGTCGGATACACCGAGCAGACCTACAGCGAACTCCCCTTCGCGCACACGGTTTCCGAGCATATCCATTCCAAACACCACGAAGTCTTCGTCAGCGAGCAAGATTTTTTCGGCGCTCTCCCGCACTTGATCTGGCACGAAGACGAGCCGATCGTCTGGCCCTCAAGCATCTCGTTGTACTTTGTCGCACGCCTGGCGCGCGAGCGAGTCACTGTCGTTCTCACCGGAGAGGGTGCCGACGAAACTCTGGCCGGCTACACGCGCTACGCCTTCACCCTGAAGAACGCCGCCATGGATCGCGCCTACCGCAGCGTCGTCCCCAGCTTTCTCCGCCAAGGATTGCGCAATCAAGTAGCGAACTCGTCCCTTCTCGGCGCCACGGTCCGCCGCAAACTCGAACACACATTTCTAGCCAGGGACGGCAACTCCTGGGCCTCGTTCTACTTCGACAATTTCTTTTCCGCTTTCGGTGAAGCTGAACAAAATAACCTGCTCACCGAAGACTTCGCCCGCGAAGCCGCGCCCAGCACCGCCTATAAGCATGCCGTCGACTACTGGGAGCACTCTTCCGGCGAAATGCTCCAGCGCCTGCTCTACACCGACATCAAAACGTATCTCGTCGAGTTACTCATGAAGCAGGACAACATGAGCATGGCCGCCTCCATCGAAAGCCGCGTTCCATTTCTCGATCACGTGCTAGTGGAATTCGCCACGCGCATCCCGCGCGAAGTCCAGATTCATGGCCTGGCGGGCAAACGCATCCTGAAAAAAGCTGTCGAAGACCTGCTGCCGCACGAAATCCTCTATCGCCCCAAACTAGGCTTCCCCACACCCTGGAGCGGATGGCTAGCCGGTCCGCGCCTCGAAACGATCCGCGAGATGCTGCTGGAACCGCGCAGCCTCGACCGCGGCTACTTCCGCCGTGAAGCCATCGAGAAACTATTCGACGAGCACCGCGCCAAGCATCGCGATAATTACGACCGCATCTGGCGCCTGCTCAACCTCGAACTCTGGCATCGTGTCTGCCTAGAAGGCGAAACTCACGACGAGGTCTCCCTCCCCGCGCTGCAAACAGCTTCTACAAGTTAGTAGTGAAGGTGCCCCATTCAAGCCGTCTTTTGGCTTGAGTGGGGCCTCTGACTTTTTTCATCATTCAAGTTCGCAGTGCTATGCTCGTTTACCTATGCACCGCGGACTACTCTCCTTCATTCTTCTCACCACTCTGGCATTGGCCCAACAGCCTTTCCTCACGACTCCCCAATGG
>Ga0209698_10008967_pt1 | contig 10283 bp, 9 predicted proteins | sample LitLauG_LLR_2012_FD_187203 | JGI IMG/M metagenome (GOLD analysis project Ga0209698, IMG submission 187203) | Freshwater sediment microbial communities from Pennsylvania, USA - Little Laurel Run_MetaG_LLR_2012 (SPAdes) (version 2) | ecosystem: Environmental > Aquatic > Freshwater > Creek >... | reverse complement strand
TGGCCGAGCTGCGGAACGGTGGTAAGCAGATCGGAATCGGTCAGCTTGGTGGCGATGTATTGCGTCACCTTGTAGAGGTCTTCGTCGGACCAGCCGTAGCGCGGCATTTTTGTATGCGGCAGGTAGCCCTGCGGATCGCGCAACCAGTTAACGAGCCACTCAGGCTTGACCTTGCTGCCAACTTTGGTGAGCTCGGGCCCAATGTCGCCGCCGATCAATTTGGTTTCGCCGGCGCGCGTGACGGCCAGCGAGTGACAGGTGGAGCAGAACATTTGGCGGAAGCGAAGTTCGCCCTGAGAGACTAATTCGGGATTCTTGCTCCAGGCAGCGACGACGCGAACATCGATTTTGTAGGGCGTCAAGGCCTTGATTTTTTGCACGCTGAGATAGCCGGAGAGGCCGCGGACTTCGGTTTCGGTCAAGCGGAACTTGGGCATGCGCGGTTCTTCTTCCGCTTCGTAACCGTTCACGGTGACATTGCCGTCTTTGTCGAGCGTAGTGCGCGGCTCTTTCAGCCACTTGTAAATCCATTCGCGCGTAACTTTGGTGCCGACGTTGGTGAGGTCGGGCCCGAGCATCGCGGGACGCTCGATTCCCGGAAGGCGGTGGCAGCCCTGGCAATTCAATTCGCCGAGGAGCTGGCGGCCACGTGTGAGTTGCGGCGTCTGGGGCAAATCGGCGTAGTGGCAAGTGCCGCACGATGCTTGGATGAAGCGCGTCGGGAGAATCGGCTGTTCCCACGCAAGCGTGGATTCGTGCGCTTCGGCGACTTCCGTGGCGGGGCCCTGGCCGCGATGGCAGATGGTGCAGCCCCAGTCACGAACGTTGTGGGGAATGGGAGGATGCGCGCGGAAAGGCTCGGGTACGGACGCATCGGCAAGGCTCGCCTGCGTGATTCCCTGGTGGCATGTGGTGCAGCGATCGACGACATTGTTCATTGCCGGGAGCCAGATTTGATCGATTTCGGGGCGGTAGTCGGCGACGAGCTTTTTGGTGTCCGGGCGGGTCTGCGCGTAGCGCAAGTAGGAGCGCTTATATTGCTTCCACTCACGGCGGAAGTCCTTGAACGGCGAGATGGCCAGAACGGCGAGGAAGACCAAGCTGGAAATCGCGAACACCAGCCGCGTGCGATTCGTTACCTTGCCCATTTCTTCAGCTGACATGAGTTCTCCACGGCCAGACCCAAGACCAACCCGGGCCCCGGAAAAAAGTGCCAACGGCAGTCAAACAAAGAGCTACAGAGATGAACCAGGTCATGACCCACCAGGAGATGGGCTTTCTGGCCAGCGATGGCATGAAACCTTTGTTTTCCGCGCGCGCGGTGTAAGAAAAGACCAAAAGGGCCGCAACGATCGCGGTGGGAACAAATATGGTCCAGGCATCGAAGACCGCGAGGAACGTCAGTAGAACGAAGATGGTGACTAGAACCACGCGCAAATTTCGCGCCGGCCGCGACCAGATGGGGGCGCCCTCGATGTTCACGTGGAAGTAAGGGATAACCACCAGACCAATGACGACGAGCGTGGGGATCAAGATCCCCGCGACGAACGGCGGGAAGAAATGCAACAGTTCCTGAAGGCCCAGAAAGTACCACGGGGCCTTGGCAGGATTGGGCGTGAGCAACGGATTCGCGAGTTGCTCCAGCGGCGCATCCCAAAAAAGCGCGACCAGCACCATCGCGATGACCAGCACCTGAAAGGCAATGGCTTCGCGAATCAAAAGGTGCGGGTAGGTCATCAACTGCGGGCCAGGATCGCCGACCACCTTCGCGGATGTCTTCTTCGTCACGAAGACGATGCGGCGCGGATCCTTCTTGGCGTCCGAACTGAATCCGGTTTCGATTTTATTCTTTTCCATCTTCGTCCCTGTGTTTCACGGTGAGGCCACCATCTTTTTGCACGCGCCAGAAATGAATGCCGATGAGCACGAAAGCAGCGAGCGGAAGAATCACGACGTGCAGCACGTAAAAACGCAGCAAAGCGTTTTCGCCGACGATGTTCCCGCCCAACACGAGAAATCGAACCTTATTTCCGAGGATGGGCATCGCAGAAATAATGTTTGTGCCAACGGTCACGGCCCAGAACGCGAGCTGGTCCCAAGGCAAAAGGTAGCCCGTGTAGCTAAGGAAAAGCGTGAGCAGTAGGAGCACGACACCGACCACCCAATTGAATTCATGGGGCGGCTTGTATCCGCCGCGGTAGAAAACGTGGAACATGTGCCAGAAAACGGCGAAGACCATCAAATGTGCGGCGAGCCGGTGAAGGTTGCGAAGAAAGACGCCGTTCGAGACGACGAACTGGAGGTCCTTCATGTCACGGTAAGCGTGGGGCGCGGCCGGGTGGTAGTAGAACATCAGCAAAATCCCGGTCACGAAGAGAACGATGAACAGGATGAAGGAGATTGAGCCGAGATAGTAGGAGGCGCGCACGCGGAGAGACTTCTCGCGAACCTTGACCGGCAGCCAGTGCAGGAAAATATTCCCGAAGACCGCCAGGCTGCGCGTGCGATTGGTATTCGCAGGGCCACGGCGGAAGATGGACTTCCAGACTTTCGTCTCGCGAAGATTGTGCAACGCCGATTGAAAGGATGTCGCCATCTTCTCCCTCAAACTTTCAGGACTTGCGCGGGCTTGATGTTTTGCAGCTTGTCGACGAGCAGTTCACCATCCGCGGTCAGCGAAACCGCGAAATGAGGGAGCGGCCGTGGCGCCGGACCTTCCACCTTCGAGCCGTCGTCCCTGAATTTACTTCCGTGACAGGGACATTGGATCTGTCCCTTGCCCTGGTCGGCGTCTGGTTTCCATTGCGTGACGCAGCCAAGATGCGTGCAAACCGCGGAGACAGCAAAAAACCCTTCCGGCATGCGCACGATGTAGACCTGCTGATCCTGTAGAAATGTCACGGAGTGGACAGGATAGAGATCGGGATTGCCCGCGCGGAAGGTCGTCGCTGGTTCAAAGAGCACGTTGGGTGAAAAATACTGATAGGTCACGGCAACGGAGCCGAGACCGGCTATTCCGAGAGCACCCAGCGTGATCTCATTTAAGAAATCACGCCGGGTGAGCTCGTTCCCCGCTCTTTCGGAGCGGGGAGTTGGGGGGATCGAGGGACTCGTTGTGTCGCTCATGCGTGAAGAACCATCTCCTCAATTTGGACTAGTTTTGGTTCGCGGTCGAAAACTTCAAAAGCTTCCATGGTGATGGTCTTCACCGGGCAGCGTTCGGCACACAGGCCGCAGCGGATGCAGATGGTTTCGTCCTTGACCATCACGGAACCTTCTGCCGTGCTCAATTCTTCCGGCGACAAGTGGAGAAGCTCAAGCCCGCGCGAATCGGAAGTTGCGGCGAGCTGTTGGCGCGTTTCGTCGGATATTGCAAATTGGCTGAGCGGCACGAGTTGCAGGCAATTCTCCGGGCAAACGTCCACGCACCCGCCGCACAAGATGCATTCGGTTCCTTTTTCTTCATTCCCCTCGAAAATCGTATTGATCCAGCATTGCAGGCAGCGCGAGGCCTCGCGCCGCGCTTGCTCCTCCGTGAAGCCAATCTCGACTTCGGCCACGCCCGTGCGGCGCTCAAGGGGAATTACCGGGACACCGAGGCGCGAATATTCGTCGTACTCTTCGGCCATCTTGTGATGGTTCAAGACAGTGATTTGCACGAACTGGTTCTTGGGCTTCCACTCCGGACCGCGAATAAACTTGTCGATTTCTTCGGCGGCTTTTTTGCCGTCCGCGACGGCATTGATGATCAAGCGGGGACCGAAAGCCACATCTCCAGCCGCGAAAATCCCCGGCGCCGTAGTCATCAGCGTCGTGGGATCAATCTTCAAAGTTCCCTGCCGCGTCGTTTCGATGCCGTCGCCCGGTTTCAAGAATGAAACATCGGAGGCCTGGCCGATGGCGAGAATGACCGTATCGCACGGAATGACGGTTTCCGAACCTTCGGCAAACGTCGGGCTGAAGCGGTGCTGAGCATCAAAAACGGAAGTGCACCGGAGAACTTCCAATCCAGTCAACTTGCCGTTTTTCCCTACAAACTGCTTTGGCCCGAGCGAAGGATGCATCCTGATCCCCTCGACCAAGCCTTCTTCTATTTCCTCTTCGGAAGCGGGCATTTCCGCGCGCGATTCAAGGCAGACAAGATGGACTTCGCGAGCGCCCATGCGCAGAGCCTGGCGGGAAACATCCATGAACTCTTTCATGGCGACATCTTGTTCACTGGAGGTCAGTTCATCAGGAAGCGCTGCGCCGCCTTCGGTATCGGATACTAGTTTTTGCTGCTCGCGCATCGCCGAGCGCGCCACGTCGATGGCCACGTTTCCGCCGCCGATCACGACGACTTGCTTGCCAATGGAAAACCGATAACCAAGATTTACGTTGAGCAAAAAATCGATGCCCTTGACCACGCCATCGAGTTCGTGCCCCGGAAGATTCAGATCGCGGCTGCGATGCAATCCAAACGCAAGCAACACGGCTTTGTAGCCCTGCCGGCGGAGATCTTCGAGAGAAAAATCGCGGCCCAGCCGCGAATTGAGGCGAAGTTCCGGGCCGAGATCGAGAATCTCTCGAATCTGCGCCTGCAAAACATCGCGTGGCAGCCGGTATTCCGGGATGCCGAGATGCATCATTCCGCCCGGCACGGCCGCCGCTTCGAAAACGGTCACGGCATAGCCCAGGAGCGCCAGATCATGCGCCGCGGACATGCCTGCAGGACCGGAACCGATGATGGCTATCTTTTCTGGACGAGTCACCTGCGGCCGTTCAGGGAAAACGTCCACGGGATTGCGCGATTCCGGTCCATGCCTCTCGGTGACAAAGCGCTTTAACGCGCGGATGGAAATGGGCAGGTCCAACTGCCCGCGTCTGCAAGCGGGCTCGCACGGATGCCCGCAAACGCGGCCGCAGATGGAAGCAAATGGGTTGGGGACCCGGGCGTAGCGGTACGCTTCCTCGTACCGTCCCTGCGCAATAAGCGCGACGTACCGTCCGGCCTGGGTGTGGACGGGACACGCCTGCATGCAGGGAAAGTTCGACTCCAGCCATCCAAGATCGACGAGTTTTGTCCGCGTGCTCACTTGGATGGCGCCCTCCGGGGTCCCCAATCTCTTACTTTTTAACTGTCAGGTCAACGGTTGCGGTTGCGCCGCTGAGGTCCACGGCTTGCGTCGTGGGCTTGCCGTCTTCGCTCCAGGTCTTCAACGTGTATTTCCCGGCCGGCACATTCTTGATTTCAAAATTGCCGTCCTTGTCCGTCACCGCAAAATACGGAGTGGGGACGACGACGACGTAGCCGGACATTTCCGGGTGCACGTTGCACAGCAGCGAAGCAACGCCGAGATCCTTGAACGTGAAGGGCTTCTTCTCTCCCTTCGGCCAAGTGCCCAGATTCCCCTTGAGCGCTTTGTTCCCGCTGATCGAAGGCCAGTAGACGTTGTGGCCAACGGGGTCGCTGTTCAGAAAATCCACGGTAGTTCCCTGCTGCACGACGGCCACATGCGGGATGAAAGCCATCTTCCGCTGGTCGATCACGACGTGGTCTTTCGGGGCGTCAAACTTCTTGTCCGGGATTACATCCACGTAAACTGCGATGTTCTCCGCAGATTTGATGCCCTGCACGCTGACCTTGCCCTTGATGTCGTTGGCCCGGCTCGCTACTCCCAGAGCCAGCGTGAGACTCATTGCGATTGCTACCTTTGCTGCGATTCTCATTAGATTCATGACATTCCTCTCGTATTTGATATGCGTGCGATTCAAGTTCCGAGCCCGGTATTTCTAGAAAACGTAGTCAATGCCCGTCTGGAACGTGTTTGGACGGAAATAGACGGTGTTACCTGAGACGGGATCTGTGTAAGGACGCCCGTAGGTATATTGATATTCACCAACCACCTTGATGTTGGCGCGGACGAGGATCTGGAAGCCGGGACTGAAACGGTTCCGAGTCTGGTGCTGGGATGCGGGTGCTCCATTCAGGAAGTCGGGGCTGGAATTCACGGCGTCGTAGTGGAACGTGCCGATCAGCCACGGATAGAACCAGTAATTGGCTCCCACGAACCCACCAGAGAATTTCACCGGCGGCGCCGTCACGATGGTAGAAGGCGTTCCGGCAGTGAACAGGTGATTGTCATCATGACCGAACATTCCAAGTCCGAATAGCTCTAGCTGGCGGTACTTGAAACGAATATCTCCGCCAACGCGATAGAAGGGTTCCTCGACGGTCGCCAACCCGGGGAATAGCAAGCCGTCCTGGTTCTGCTGATTCTTGCCGTAGTAGTAGAGGAAGCCAAGGCGGATCGAAGTGTGGTCTCGAGGCCCAGTTGGGCCCGCCGCCTGGATCGCGTTGCGGCTTTCCGGGTCGCGCTCGAGGTTGAATTTCTCGGAAAGGCGAACGTAAACATCCTTCGAGCTACGCGCCGCTGTTCCAGTGTTACTTCCGTTGGTGATGGCCACCGACCAATCAAAATTGCCGTTGTTCGGCGTGCCACCGAACTCGATGCCGCGTTGCGGTGAGCCAAAAATGGTCGCGTTGTTTGCGGTCTGGCAAACGGTGGACGTCGGAGTGCAAGGGCCGCCTACCCCCGCAGCTCCTTCGCTGTAGATGTCATAGGGAGAAAGATAGATGCTCTTCGCCTGTGTAAAGGGAAGATCCAATTCAAACTGACCGAAGCGAACATTCAGCGTGTTCTTGGGCAACCCGAGGCCGTGGCCTAGATCGCTATATTTCAGCCAGCCGTCTCCCATACCGCCATTGGCATTGACCGCTCCAACGGAGATGTCGTCATCGATCCAGAAGGAGAGGTTCTGCCCCATGCTTCCCACGGCAAGGATTGTAAAGGTATTGGGGGCGAACAAGTCTGTTCGTGGCGTGAAACCGTTCTGCGCGATGAATCCGGCCGGTTGCTTATTATTGAGGGTGAAATTCCCCTCATAACGGAACGCGATAGGCAGGAAGCCAGGGATCTCGCCAGGATAAACAGCGTTGGGAAACGCCTCCTTCTGCGCCTTGGACCCCAGCAGGACGGGAGGCTCCTTCACGAAGACTTCGTCGTCCTTCGGAAACTTGAATCCGTTCTTCTTGAAGGCCTCGCCGAAGTCGTTCAGCTCGGGATAGTTGTTGTGGCAGGTGGTGCAAGAAGTCTGGTATTTGCGTGAAAACGCGGGGATTGCCGAACTCTTCGGCACCGACGCCAGCAGCATCCATAGGACAAGCACAACCGCGGTCAGACTTCCCAAAACGCTGGTACTTAGTACGCGACCCTTCATTCCTTTACCCTCCCGATTCCTGCCCAGAGAACGACAGGCCAAGTTCCCAAACCGAACGCCTTGATTGAACGTGAGCATTGTCACTGTTGGCCACCGCATCGTACCGTGACACGTATCACGGTTGAATGTGACGGCCATCACACGGTCTATTGGGAAGGGAGAAACTGCCTGGGAAGGAGAAACCAGGAACTAAGACGCCAATACGCTCTCGAGCCCCGCCTTATTTTTGATAATGAGCGTCGAACCCTTGATTTGCAAAAGCTGTCTCTTCTTGAAATCGCTGAACAAGCGGGTCACTGTTTCGCGAGAAGCACCGATCATCTGGGCAATTTCCTCGTGGGTGAGAGTCAGCGTGAGTTTGATATCGCCTTTTCCGGCTTCATGGTCGGCCGCTAGATCCAACAGGAAGCGAGCCAACTTCTCTCCGGCGGAATGCGAGAGACCGATGGTCCTCATCTCGGCAATCGCGGAGTGATACGTCTCGCCTAACTGCTGAGCAACGCGCAACGCGGCTTCACCGTGTTCGCGAAGGAACAACAGGAAATCCTGGCGGGAGATGAAATTGGCTTGCGCAGGTTCGATTACATCGGCGGTGAGTTCGTAAGGCATCCCGGTCACCGTGGCCGGCAAACCCAATACTTCACCGGGCTCAGAGATCCTTAAAATTAGAGTTCTACCATCCGCGGATGATGTCGAAAGCTTTACGCGGCCACTGCACACGATAAAGACTCCGCGCGGTGATTGCCCCTCAACAAACAGGGTGGCGCCTTTGGGATACGCGGCCGCCGACGCAATGGCGGAAAGCCTTTGCACCGCTGGAGCTGAAAGATTGCAAAAGAGCTTATCCTCTCGATGGGGACAGGACATGCAGTTCTCGATGATTTCGAGACCGTAGGGGGCACGCATGGGTTCACCTGTCCGGAGTATACTCCCCTCCCGGCGTGATACGAAACGAAAGGCGCTTGGCATACAGGGCCACCTGACTACTGCTCTAAACTTCTCTCCACACAACCAGTTTCCCTTTTAGCGGAGTCGGAGCACTACGGGCTGTGACTCCGGTCACTTTTCAATGTGATGGAGGTTACAGAACCCCCCGGCGATTAGGACCACAGTTTTGAGGTGTGGGGGGGTGCTGTATGCAAAAAGACGAGCGCGATCTTTTGGATGTCCTGCGATTTGAACTCCAGTTCCTGAAGGACGGAGGCTATGGGCGCTCACCAAGGACTCCATGGCGGCCTCAATATATTTTCGAAGACTCCCTCACTTGCATGAATTTTGATTCAAGAGAGAATCCCGCGCCTTGCAGTGCTTGCGTCTTGATGCAGCTGGTGCCGCCGGAACAGCGCAGCGAAACAATTCCGTGCCGGCACATTCCGTTCAATGTGTTTGGTGAAACACTGGCTTCCCTCTACAGAAATGGAACCCAACAAGAGATTGAAGAAACCGTGGGAGAGTGGCTGCAGGCCGCCATTCAGCGATTGGAAGAGGAACGCATGGCGATTCAACAAGAGCGCAAGAGAATGAGCACAAGGAACCCTGAACGCACGAAGGGAACACCTCTCTATCAGAAACAGCATCCGAAGTGTGCGAACCCCGTTTGCCCGGCTGCTTTCCATTGGACGGGAGGCGGCAAGTTTTTCCGTTTTCGGCCGGAGACAGTGGCGGCAGGCGGGAGTGCCTGGACAGATGCTTCGGCGGCGGATTTGGCGGACGGAAGCCACGGGGCCAGGCACTATTGGCTTTGCGAGCGTTGTGCGCTTGCTTTCACTTTGGTGTACGAGGAAGAGTACGGTGTCGTGCTGAAATTGCTCTGGCCGGAACTGCCCGCCACGGAAGATCACAAGGAATTGTCCGCGGCGCAGTGAATCCGATATTCCTGCAAGACCGGACGAACCTAAAATGAAGTAGTCAAGAAGCTGCTTGACCGAGTTCCTCGATTGGAACTTGTTTCCTAGCCACAAGGAGCAGCATCGCCACGAAGCATTAGCGCGCTTGCCTTCAGAGGTTGCATTCCGGTTCGCTCCTCTCAAAGCAAGGAGTTTCCTGCCAGGCTGGCGAGAGTAATGCCCTTCAGCCGCGAACCGTCAGGACCGGGCAAGTGGCCTCCGCCACGATCTTGTGCACGATGCCAACATTGAAATGTGTCGATAGCCAGCCCGCCGGCTTGGCGCCCAGCACGATCAGAGCCGTATGACGCCGCTTGGCAACGTCCAGGATTTTTTCTGCCGCTGGTCCCTGTTCCACGATGACGGTGGGGTCACACCACAGCCCGGCTTGCGCTGGAATCAATTGCTGCAGCTTTCGCTCCTTAAGGTCCACAACCTCGGGAGTGTCCATCAACTCACCGGCCTTCGGGCCTTCCATCACGTGCAGCAGTACGAGATGCGCTTCATTCTCTTGCGCCAGGGATATGGCGTAAGCAGCTGCCTTTGGGAAATCTGTCGCCAGATCCGTGGCGTAAAGGATTTCATGCATCTTGGCGTACTCTTCAGACCAAAGATTGATATGCGGCCCAACCGTCAGCACCGGGCACGGCGCTTTCCGCAGAATCTCTTCGGCCACCGAACCGAGCACTGTTTTCCCGAATCCGGTGCGCCCACGCGTCCCTACAACGATCAGGTCAACTCCCTTGTCTTTAATCTGGCTGGAGATCACTTCCCAGATGTTCCCTTCCCCAATCACCACGTCGTGCTCGACTTCCTTGAGCTGATCGTTCAGGCGCTCGGCATCTTCCTTGTTTTCTCTTTCCGTGGCTTCGGCCATCGAAGCCCAGGCCTCGGGCGCCGCAGCCGTATAGTTATCGAATGGGTTTACGTGAAGACCGATTACTTTCGCTCCGTAACGCTGCGCGATCTGGATCGCGATCGGGGCGGCCGCATCCGCGGCAGAGGAAAAGTCAGTTGCAAACAAGATGTTCTTTAGAGCGATTCTCTCTCTTGCTTCCGCTGCTTTCATAGGCCACCTCCCTGTTTAAGAAATACGCCGCCGCACTTGGGCTGGCTGTGACGACGATCACCTCCAGG
>Ga0209698_10008966_pt1 | contig 10283 bp, 9 predicted proteins | sample LitLauG_LLR_2012_FD_187203 | JGI IMG/M metagenome (GOLD analysis project Ga0209698, IMG submission 187203) | Freshwater sediment microbial communities from Pennsylvania, USA - Little Laurel Run_MetaG_LLR_2012 (SPAdes) (version 2) | ecosystem: Environmental > Aquatic > Freshwater > Creek >... | reverse complement strand
CCGGGCCGGCGCCCTTGCGGGCGCCGGCCCGGCCCCGGTGCAGCGGCTCGCTCAGCTCAGGCTCCGACGGCGATCTCGATGCGCGGCGCACCCTGGACGCCGGCGCGTCCCATCGCCTCGCGCAGCTCGCTGCTCGCTGCGTAGGACTGGGCCTGCACCAGCGTGGGGAACCGGTGCAGGACGTAGACGTCCGTCCCGTCGGCGGGGTCGACGAGCACCTCCGCGCCGGTGCAGCCGTGTTCGGTGCGCAGGCCGTCCACGCTGTCGTACACCGAGCGCCACGCCGAGTAGTCCTCCACCTTGTGTCGAACGATCAATGTTGCCTGTGCCATGTCCGCGCCCTCCCTCGTGCCCAGTTCAATTGGGACCTAGTATCTTGGTACCAAGATACTAGGGCGTGCGCGAGGCCCGTTCCGAGCCGTTGTCGCCGTCAGTTCGAAGCTCCCGCGTGGACCGCTCAGCAGCGCTGGCCCTGGCGCGGCGCCGCTTTGGTGCACGTGCCACGACGCGGAGCACCGAGGTCCGTCCGCGCCGAGCAGTGCCACGCTCCATGGGACCGCCGTGCAGGGCCCCGGTAGTCTCCGAGCGTGGTGAGCTACCGCATCGGACAGGCGGCGGAGTTGCTCGGCGTGAGCACGGACACCGTCCGCCGCTGGGCCGAAGCGGGCCGGATCGAGTCAACGGTGGGACCCAATGGTCGCCGGCACTTCGACGGCGTGGAGCTCGCGAGGTTCGCCATCGAGCTGGCCGGCTCGACCCCGGAGGGCTCTGGGCAGTCGGCGCGGAACCGCTTCGTTGGGATCGTGACCAAGGTCGTCAAGGACAAGGTGGTCGCCCAGGTGGAGATCCAAGCCGGCCCCCACCGGTTCGTGTCGGTGATCACGAGGGAGGCGGTCGACGAGCTCGACGTCGCCCCGGGCGTGGTGCTCGACGTGATCGTCAAGGCCACCAACGTCGGCATCGAGAAGTCGACGGGGTTCTGACCGCTCCGCCGCTCGTGCGGCGGACCCAGAGCGGTGAGCGCTCTGGGCTCGTGCGTCCACCGGACGTTGCTGAATGGTCGGTCCCGCCCGCCCGCGCGCGCTGGCCGGGCCCTCCAGCCCGAGGGAGACGACCCATTTGCCGCATCTGCGGCATTTGCTACCTATCTGTGGCGAGAATGCGATCTGGTCAATACGATTGAGGTGCAAGTACGCGCACAGGGGGGATCACCATGGGAACTCACGAGCCTGTCGTTCTCGACGCGACGAGCCGGCGTCCGCATCGACGGGCGACCACGACGGCGCTCGCCGCGGGGCTCGTCACGATTGCGATGATCGCCACGTCGGCCGCCGCGTCGGAGGCGACGACGTCGGTGAAGCAGCGAGCGACAGGCACGGTCGACGTCCTGTACGCAGGATCCCTGCTGCGCCTGATGCAGAACTCGGTGGACCCCGCGTTCCACAGTGCCACGGGCTACACGGTCAGCGGCATCTCAGGTGGATCGACGGCGCTCGCGAACCAGATCAAGTCCAAGACGGTCGTCGGCGACGTGTTCATCAGCGCGTCGCCCACCGCCGACGCGGCGCTCATGGGGGCCAGCAACGGCAAGTGGATCTCCTCGTACGACTCCTTCGGGACCTCATCGCTCGTGCTGGGCTACAACCCCTCGTCGAGGTTCGCCACCGCCGTCAAGTCCAAGCCGTGGTACGACGTCGTCGACACGCCGGGATTCCTCCTCGGGCGGACCGATCCGAAGACGGACCCCAAGGGCGTGCTGAGCGTCGACGCGCTCGACGGAGTCGCGCTGAGCTACGACCTGCCGGCGCTCGGGTCGCTGGCGACCTCGACCTCGAACGTGTTCCCCGAGACCTCCCTCGTGGGCCGCCTCCAGGCGGGCCAGCTCGACGGGGGGTTCTTCTACGAGGTCGAGGCCATCGCGGCGAAGATCAGGACCGTGCCGCTCGTGAGCACGGGCCTCTCCGCGCTGTACACGATCGCCATCTTGAACCACGCGCCGCACGGCGCGGCGGCGAAGGCGTTCGTGAAGTTCCTCCTCGGGGCGACGGGGCGGTCGATCCTGCGCAAGAACGGCATCGTGCCGATCGTCCCGCCGAAGGTCTCCTAGGTGCACGCCCCAGGCACCTGCTAAGTCTCGGCGGTGCGACGAACGGAGGCAACGAGCCCGCTGACGTGGCTCGGCGGCATCATCGTGCTGTACCTGGGGCTGCCGCTCGCGGCCTTCGCCGTCCGCTTCGTCACGTCTCCGGAGCGCGGATTCCACTCACCGGGGCTGTTCCCCGCGCTGTGGGTGTCGGTGATCTGCGCGACGATCTCACTGGGCGTGATCACGGTCCTCGGGCTCCCCCTCGCGTACTACCTCGCGCACTCCAGCTCCAAGCTGAGCTCGTTCGTCCTGATGATCGTCCAGATACCCCTGGCGCTGCCGCCGGTGATGGCCGGCATCGTCCTGATCTACGTCGTGGGCCCTTACACGTTCCTCGGCCAGCTGTTCGGCCAGCGGCTGACCGAGTCGATGGCCGGGATCGTCATCGCCATGACCTTCTGCGCCGCGCCGTTCCTGATCGTCTCGGCGCGTGCGGGATTCGTGTCGGTCGATCGAGGGCTGCTCGACGTGGCCGCGACCCTCGGGCACGGCGATGCCGCACGCTTCCTGCGCGTGTCGGTCCCGCTCGCGGGCCCGAGCATCCGGGCCGGGATGCTCCTGACATGGCTGCGCGCGTTCGGCGAGTACGGCGCCGTCGTCATCCTCGCGTACAACCCCGCCTCGCTGCCCATCTACACGTACAACCAGTTCAGCGGCGTGGGCCTGCCGACGACCATGGCACCGACGGCGCTGGCGCTCTGCGTCGCGGCGCTGGCCGTGATGGCGAGCAGGATCCGGCCGCCTCGCCGTCGACGTCCGCGCGCGGCGGGCGCCGCCGCGGTCGCACCGGGCCCGAACGTCGCGCACCCGGTCACCTTCGAGCTCGCGCACCGGCTGGGTGACTTCGAGCTCGACGTGACGCATTGCTCTTCCGCGCGACACCTCGCGGTGCTCGGTGCGTCGGGTTCGGGCAAGTCGGCACTGCTGCGGTGCCTCGCAGGTCTCTACGGCCCCGCGCCGGGGCCGGTGTGGTACGGCTCCGAGCTCGTCCGCGACGTGCCGGTGCAGGAGCGCCAAGTCGGCTACGTCGCCCAGGGCTTCTCGCTGTTCCCCCATCTCACGGTGTGGGAGCACCTGATGTTCCCCAAGGGCGCCACCGCCGAGCTGGCCGCCTACTGGCTGGCCCGCCTGCGACTCGAGGGCCTCGAGGCACGGTTCCCCTCGGAGCTCTCGGGGGGCCAGCGCCAGCGGGTCGGTCTCGCCCAGGTGCTGAGCCGCTCGCCTCGGGTCCTGCTGCTCGACGAGCCGTTCTCCGCGCTCGACATGCCGGTGCGCAAGGAGCTCCGCCGAGAGCTCCGGCGTCTCCAGCACGAGACCGACCTGGCCACCGTCCTCGTCACGCACGATCCCGATGAGGCCGCGTTCCTCTCCGAGGAGGTCATCGTCATCTCCGAGGGGCGCGCACTCCAGTCGGGATCGACGAGGGACGTGTTCGTGCGACCGGCGTCCGCGTCCGTCGCGAGCCTTCTGGGCATCGCGAACCTCTACGAGGCGACGGTCGTCGCGCCCGGTGAGATGGACACGTTCGGCACGACGGTGCGCATGGGCGCCGGCGAGATCCCTCCTGGAAGCAAGGTCCAGTGGAGCATCCGGCCCGAGCACGTGGACCTGTGGCCCTCGGGCGCGGCGCCGCCTCGCACGAGCGATCCGCGTCACGTGCTCGCCGGTGCGGTGAGCGACGTCGCCGACTACGGCGCGGTCGTCGAGACGATCGTCCGGGTGTCCGAGCACCTGAGCATCGAGGTGCGCTCGCTTGGCGTGCCCGACGTGCGCGTCGGCGACCCCTGCGAGGTGCACCTGCGACCTGATGCGATCGCGGTATGGCCCGTCGCCGACACGGTCCTGGCGGACCGCGCCGCGTCGGCCGCGCCCCGGCCGTAGCCTTCCGACGTGCGGATGCAGTTCTCCGGCGAGGTCATCTACTGGCGCGGACCCTCCCCGTGGCACTTCGTGGAGGTACCCGACGACGAGAGCGAGCTGCTCGACGCGAATGCGCCGGCGCTCTCGTACGGATGGGGCTGCATCCCCGTGCGCGCCGAGATCGCCGGCGTCGCCTTCCGCACCTCGCTGTTCCCGAGGGACGGCCGCTACATGCTCCCGGTGAAGGCAGAGGTCCGCCGGCGCGCGCGCATCGGCCTGGGCGATGTCGTCGACGTCGCGATGCTCGCCGGCGACTGAGCGCTCAGCGCGCGGCGGCCAGCGCCGCGAGGTGGGACTTGAGCGCGGCCCCGTAGGCAGTGGGCGTTCCGGCGTAGCTCGTGATCAGCGAGGGGCCCTGGGAGCAGTCCCAGTTCGACGGGGGGCCCGTGGAGTCCCACGTCCATCCCAGGTAGCTCACGCCGTGCGCGTCTGCCCAGGGCATGTAGGCGAGGGCGTAGGCCGGCTTGCAGCCGTCCTCGCCGAACTCCCCCGTGACCACCGGCACGACCCTCGCGAGCGGCGCGATCGTCGAGTTCCAACACGCCGGGTTCGAGCAGCCCGAGAAGTTGTAGGTGTGGAAGCTCACCACGAGCTGGTGCGCGGGGTCGTACGGCTCGTACTTGCGCCACTGGCTCTCATCGCTCGACCACGCGAGGCCGCCCAGCATCAGCGGCGTCGCCGCTCCGGCGGAGCGCACCGCGTCGACGAGCTGTTGCATCCCGGCGGTCCGATAGCTCACGCTCGTGCCGTTGTCGTCGTAGGTCGTCGTGCACCCGTTGCGCCAGCACGGCCAGCCGGTGAGGTACGGCTCGTTGAACAGGTCGAAGATGACGCCACGATTGGACCTGAAGGTGGCCGCCACGGACCGCCAGAACGCGGGGGCGTGGTCCGCGTCGGCCATCGGCCACTGGCTGAGCGCCCGGTGGCCGCCCGGCGCGGCCCAGTGCAGGTCGAGGACCGCGTAGAGCCCGTGGGACTCGAGCCTCGCGACGAGCTGGATGATGGCGGCTCGGTACGCAGCGCCGCTCGCACCTCGGTACGCGCCGTTAATGCCGAGCCAGCAGTCCTCGTTCAGCGGCACGCGGACCGCGTCGGTGTGCCAGGCGGCGATTGCCGCGATCGCAGGATCCGAGACGGGTCCGTCGAAGATGGTCGAGCTGTACATGCACTCGTACTCGGCGCCCGACCGGTCGACGCCAAGGAGGCGCACGACCTTCCCCCGCGCATCGGCGAGGTGGTTCCCGACGACACGGATCGACATCGGCGCGCCGCCTGCGCCAGACGCGCGCGCGACAGGAAGGATGCCAATGGCCGCGAGCTGGGACGCGAGCACCGTCGTCGCGACGAGTGCCGCACCTCGTGAGCGCCAGCGGGCCACGTCAATCACCTCCGGGTGTCATCGTTGCAGGGCCCCGCACCTCGCCGCACGGCGCGGCTGCGGACAGGGCGCCGCGCCCCGGGGGATCGCGCGTGCCGGGTGCGTCGGCGACCCCGAGGGTTCGTCGATGCGCCCCTTGTTGGCACGAAGTTGCCCGGTCCGTGGGCGGCCGCTCGACCAGCCCGCGAAGGGGGTGCGGTCGCGAAGCGCCCCAAGCAGCGTGGCGACGTTGCTCGGCGGCCCGGTCAGCCCGTGACGCGGATGGTCGTGGGCGTGACCGGTGAGGTCGTCTCCACCGGGATGGTCGTCGTGGTGACCGTTGCGGGTGCGTACAGATCGGTGAAGGTGCACACGGCGTGATGCTCGCTTGCCGTGAGACGCACGGTGACAGACGCCCCGCGCGTCGATACCTGCGCCCCCGAGCACACGATGCTCTCGAGCGACCAGCCCGCAGGGTTGCCGCCCCCGGGGACGAACTCCTCGATGGTGTAGGTCCCGAGCGCGAGGTGATTCGTCGGATCGCCGACCGCCCGCGCGGGCTCCCCGAGTCGCGACGGCGTCGCCTCGAGCCAGAGCTGGTCCTCGTGCAGCGCCGCGCTCGTGATCTGGAAGCCGGCGGTGCCGAGTCCACCGCGCATGACCTTGTAGATCGTGATCGACCCGTCCGGCACGAGCACATTGGTGAAGGTGCAGACGGGCTCTTCGCCCTGGGCGATCGAGATCGTGATCGCGTTCGCGGAAGGCGTGTAGTTCTTCCCGTCGCACTCGACTGAGCGAAGCGTCCAGTGCGCGGCGACCTCGCCGGGCGCGGCCTCGGTGATCGTGTAGGTCCCGGGCAGGGAGACGCCGGTCGGGGTGGCATCGACCGCGACGCCCGCCAAGGTCGTCGTCGCGGCGGCCGAGGAGCTCGACGCACCCGTGATCGAGTAGTGGAAGGTGCCGACCCCGCCCAGGCTCACCTTGCGGATGGTCAGCTGCGTGGGAGCGACCGGTGCGTCGACGTACGTGCACGTGGCCGTGTCACCCGCGCTCAGCGTGATGGCCACGGCGGCGCCGGAGTACGAAAAGGTGCTCGGGTCCGTCTGGCTCGCGCTCGTGCAGTGCAGGCTCTGCAGGGTCCAGTTCACGGGTACGTCCTCGACGACGTTCCAGGGTGTCGCGCCCGCCGCGCGGTAGAAGGACTCCTGCGCCGGACTGCCGTTGACCACGCCAAGGTCGAAGGCGCCGCCGGGGTTGTACGAGACGTCACCGCCGAAGCTGAAGGTCTGCGTGTCTGTGTTGCCCTGCGGTACCTCCTTGCGCACGATGATCGTGCCCGAGGTCGGCGGGGGCTTGACGTAGTAGGCGTAGCAGAACACGTGACGCACGCCGTCGGGGAATCCGACCCACTCCACGTTGTCGCCGTTGAGGTTGTCCATCGCGCAGCGCAGCGCGCCGAAGCCGTAGACGCCGGGGTGCGCGACGTTCTCGACCGGGTCATTGACCAGGCCTCCCTGGACCCACAGCTGGTGGCGCTCCGCGAGCTGCAGCTGTGCGGATGACAGCGTCACGGTGACGGCGCCGGCGACCTGCTTGCCGGTCGGGTTCCCGCTGGTGTCGAGCAGCGCCGTCGTCGCGCGCGTGACGGGCGTGTCCGCGTCGGGGTGGTTCACGACCGACAGCGCCCCCCAGGGTCCGGTGACCTGTCCGGCGATGCCGTCGCCGAAGGTGAAGTGCCACCCGACGAGCGGCGTGCACGCCGGCTGGTTCGCCGCCTCGACGCCCGCGGAGACCGCCTCGCTCGACGCATACGGCGAGTCGGGACCGAGGTCGCGCAGGCTCTCCATGATGTTGTTGCGTGCCTTGTTCGCCGTGATGTCGTTGTAGGTGGGGCACGAGCGCGCGGCAAGGGTGACGAGGTAGCTGTCCGACGCGGCGGAGGCAGTCGTTGCGACAGGGCTCGCGAGCATCGCGCCGACGAGCCCGAATGCACCCAGGAGGCACAGTGCCGACACACGAGCGAGCGACGTCGGCATCAGGGCCCAAAGTAGTGGAGACTCTCCGCGTGGCACGGCGATGGGCGCCATTGATGTTGGCGATGTTGCTCTTCGTTGTCACGATCGGCCCGGCGGCGGGTGCGCAGCCCCTCGCGGTGGGCGCGGCGAGTCCACGGCCCGCCGCGCTCCTGGCCGCACGAGGGATCCCCGAGTGGACCCTCACCGCGTCGCTTCGTGCCGCGACACGGGTGAGCTGGTCGCCGGGCGGACCCACGAGCTTCGTGCTCGCACGGCGCTGGCACGGCGCGCGACTCACCCTGCCCGTCCTCGGTAGGTCGCCCGGCTGGCTGCACGTGCGGCTGCCCGGTCGGCCCAACGGCTCCATGGGCTGGATCCGACTCGCCGCGGCCTCGCTCGCGCGCAGCCCCTACGTGATCGTCGTCAACCTCGCCGCGCGCCACCTGCGCCTCTATGACCGGGGACACCGGGTCCTGGACGCGCCCGCGGGGATCGGGACCCGGCAGTTCCCGACGCCGACAGGAACCTTCTTCGTGGGGCTGTTCGCCGCGGCGCCGTCGCCTGCGTGGGGGCCGTTCGTCATCGTGACGACGGCGCACTCCGAGAGGATCACCGACTGGGAGTCCTCGGGCGACGCCCTCGTCGCGATCCACGGGCCGCTCGGCTCCGATGCCCAGATCGGCGCGACCGGGGCCGCGGTGTCGCACGGCTGCGTGCGGCTGCACGTCGCGGACCTCAAGCGCCTGCGAGTGGTCGGGGCCGGAAGCTTGGTGCTCGTCGTCGCGCGCTGAGCAGGTGTGCGCGCCTTGCTGGCGCGCGGCGGGGCATGGCGTGAGTGGAAGCCCGAGGTGTGCCGCCGGGGACCGCCGCGATAGCGTCGCGATCGCAGCTCGAAAAGGAGGGCGCCGTGGTGCGCCGAGTCGCCCTTGGGCCCATCGTGGCGATCAGCGTGGTCCTCGTGCTCGTGACGGGGGCCGCGGGCTCCGACGCGGCCGCGCCTGCGCGACGTGGCGTCGACACGGTGGTGCGCGTCGCGAAGGTGACCCCCAGCTCCTTCAAGGGCCGCGGCCCCTACGGCGTGGGCGTCGTCACCGTCAAGGTGCCCGTCCCCAGCGAGGGCTACTCCACCGTGGCCGAGGTCTGGTATCCCGCGGCGAGGTCGAAGACGCCGGATGCGATCTACAACACCGGCTCGTGGTTCCCCGCGCCGCTGCTCGCACTGCTCAGGGCCAAGCCGAAGCTGATGGCGACGGCCAACGCGAGCTCTGGGGGCGTGCGGGGCGCGACGGCGGCGTCGGGCAGGTTCCCGCTCGTGCTGTTCAGTCACGGCTGGGCGGGGTTCCGGGACCAGTCGAGCTTCCTCACCGCGCAGCTCGCGAGCTGGGGCTTCGTGGTCGCCGCCCCCGACCACCCCTCGCGCGACCTGACCGAGGTCATCGGGTCCTACCTGTCGGTGCCGCCGCCGACGAGCGATCCCCGCGCGGACGTCCAGGACCTGCTGGCGACGCTGCGCGTGCTCCAGGGTCCGCTCGCGACGCCGCTCGCCGGCCACCTCGACGCGACGCGGTTCGTCGTCATCGGCCACTCCGCGGGCGCCGCGGCCGCCGAGGAGCTGTCCTCGCTCGAGACCGTCGCGAGCCCCTCGCCGTCGAAGAACCCCGACCTCGGCTTCATCGCCCTCGCGGGCGCGTCGACGGCCGGCCTGTCGCCCCCACTGCCCGCGCCCTACGGCGTCGTTCCCAGCGAGCCGAGCATCTTCGTCACCGCGCAGCGCGACGCGATCGTGCCCGCGTTCTTCATGAAGGCCTCCTACAACGCCATGACCTCGCGACACCGCTTCGTCTCGCTTGCGAGCTCGGGCCACCTCGTCTTTGCGGACACGTGTTCGACCGTCCACGGCACCGGCGTGCTCGTGGCGCTGTTCAACGGACTCAAGATCCCCTTGCCGGCGGCGTTTCGCAGCACCGCGAGCGACGGCTGCCACACGCCCGACCTCCCGGTCACGCGCCTGTGGCCGGTGATCGACCAGCTCTGCGTCGCGGGCGCGCGATGGATGTACGGCATCGACACGACGACCGCGGGCCTCGATCGGCTGTCGTCGCCGTTCGGCAGGCTCGTCGCCGCGGACACGACCGGCCCCGTCTCGTAGCGCCGTCGCGCCCGTCGCCGGCCCCGGGCGGGTTCGCGATGCGCGGCAGGTCGACGCCGCCACCGCACAGCGCCCGGCGTGGTGGGCAACGACTCCACGATGCCGCACCTCGCGCGCGATACGACGGCACCGATCGCGGCGATCACCGAGGCATCGCCAGATCCGCGCCACCGGGCCGCGTCGAGCGGATCGTCGGGCACAACCGGTGCACCCCGCCGTAACCAACGGTCGCGGCGGGCGACAAATTGGGCACAACTTTTTGGCCGTATCGTGGGTTGTCCCTAAGGGAGTGTCCCATGTCCTCGCGTCGAACCCGGCACAACCAAGGGTCCTCGGACCAAAGACTCGCCCCCCGCCCAGACGGCGCGGGCGCCGACGACGGGTTCACGCTGCTCGAGCTTCTCATCGTCATCGCCATCCTCCCGCTCGTCATCGGCGCGATCACGGTCGCGTCGATCGCCGTGCTGACCCAGCAGCCCACCGTTGCCAGCCGCGTCACGAACTCAGAGGACGCCCTGATCGTCTCTGGCAGCTACGTTCGCGATGTCCAGAGCGCGACGATGATCACGACGTCGACCTCACCGTCGATGGTGGCCTGTGGATCCGGCGGCAAGCAGCTCCTCGGGCTCCAGGTCACGAACTCGAGCGGGTCGACGACCTACATCTCCTACACCGAGCTGACGCTGGGGACCGGTG
>Ga0209698_10008965_pt1 | contig 10284 bp, 8 predicted proteins | sample LitLauG_LLR_2012_FD_187203 | JGI IMG/M metagenome (GOLD analysis project Ga0209698, IMG submission 187203) | Freshwater sediment microbial communities from Pennsylvania, USA - Little Laurel Run_MetaG_LLR_2012 (SPAdes) (version 2) | ecosystem: Environmental > Aquatic > Freshwater > Creek >... | reverse complement strand
GGGCGAGGGCGGGGGCCAGGCTGAGCATCTGCTGCTCACCGCCCGAGAGCAGGCCGGCGACCTGACGGCGTCGGGCAGACAGGACGGGGAACCGCTCGTACGCTGCCGCTCGCAGCTGCGGCGTGCGGAGGAGGAGGGTGAGGTTCTCCTCGACGGAGAGACCGGGGAACACGCCCCGGGCCTCGGGAACCAGCAGCAGGCCGGCGCGCGACCGTTCGTGCGCTGGTGCACGGGTCAGGTCGATCCCGCCGAAGACGACCGTCCCCTGCGTCGGTGCGAGCAGGCCCGCAGCCACGGCGCAGAGGGTGGACTTCCCAGCGCCGTTGGCGCCGAGGAGAGCGACGACCTGACCGGCGGGGACCATGATCGTTACTCCGTGGAGGACCTCGACGCCGTCGTAGCCCGCGACGACGCCGGTAAGGCTGAGGACACCGTCGCTCGGGACGGAGGCACCGACCGACGTTGTCCGGGCGTTCGCACCGTCGGTGACGCGCCCCCCGTCGGCGCCACCTCCGACCGCGCCACCGCCGACGGCGGCGAGACGGATTCGGCGTTGCTTGTCGCGGCGCTTGGCGAGGCGCTGCTGACCGGCGAGGGCGAGAGCGCCGTCGGGTTCCTGGGCGAGGTTGATGGCACCGAGGCCGAACAGCATCGGCAAGAAGTACGGAGAGGTGACCAGGGCGTAGAAGCTCCCGCCGGGGAGGAAGTCCGACGCGATCCAGTGGAAGACCGCGGGTCCGGCGCCGAGGGCGAGCCCGGCGATCAACGCCCCGCCCGGCCGGCGGATCCCGAACAGCACGGCAAGAGCCAGCCAGTACAGCCCGATCTGGGGTGGCGCGGTGCTGTTGCTCGCGGTGAACGAGAACAGGCTCAACATCACCCCTCCGAGGCCGGCGATCCCAGCCGAGAGGGCGAAGATCATGATCTTGGTGCGGTTGGCGCGGATCCCCGACGCCTCGGCGGCGACCTGTGAGCTTCGCACCGCGAGGACTGCTCTTCCCGACGCGGAGCGCATGAGGCAGTGGATGACAACGGTGATGAGCCCGAACACGACGAGGAAGAGCAGGATCTGATCGGGCAGGTTGTTGAAGTCGAAGTGCCCGTGTCCGCGGGTGATCAGGTGATGCATCCAGTCGAAGCCGGGCACATGGAGGGTGGGTGCCCGGATCGTCCACCCCAACTGGCCCTTGCCGATCGAGTCGAAGCCGAACACGACGAGCGAGAAGAAGAACGCGGCGGCCAGTGACCACACCGCCAGGTACACCGCACCGAGCCGTGTGGCGGGGAGCGCGATCACCGCCCCCAGTGCGGCGGCGACCAGCGTCGCGATGAGCGCAGCCCACACGAAGCTGAGATGGCCGTGGGTCGCGATGAGCGGAACGTTGATGCCCCAGTCGAGGGTCAGCGCCCATCCCGCCGCGAACCCGCCGGCGGTGGCGAATGTGGCCTGGGCCATGCTCACCATGCCGCCCATGCCCGTCACGATCACGAACGACAAGAAGATGATGGCGGTGGCGAGGCTCTGGGCGATGACCGTCTGGTCGTAGGTGTCGGCTCGCAGCCACGAGACGTGCACCCACTGCATCGAGAACGCGACGAGCGCCACGCTGAACACGGCCCAGGGGAGGCGGCGACGCAGCGCCGACATCCCGCGGCGGTGGTCGTGGCGAGGGCGTTCATCGGCGATCGTCCCGGCCCGGCGCGAGCGGTCACGACCGAACACCAGGCCCAAGACGAGAACCAGCACGTAGGGCACGGCTGAGCGCAGTCCCGTCAGCTTCGCGATGAAAGCCGGGAGGATCGAGGTGTATCCGGCGACGAGGTTCTGGACGATGCCGAGGAGCAGCCCACCGGCGAATGCGACTGGAAGGGACCGCAGCCCGCCGAGGACGACTGCGGCAAGCGAGCCGAGCACGACCAGGGTGAAGACCCCGTCGTTGAGGTTGAACAGTGGCGCGACCAAGACCCCACCGAGGCCGGCGAGCAGCATGGACAACACCCACGCGGTCGCGGATGTGCGGGCCGGGTTGACGCCGCGCAGGCTGGCGAGGCTCTCGCGGTCGACGACCGCGCGCATCTCGAGCCCCACCCGGGTGCGGCGCAGGACGACCCACAGCCCGGCGGCCGCCACCGCCGCGACCGCGAGCACCGCCACCTGGTCGGAGTTCAAGGCCACGCCGTGCAGCGGATGGTACACGTGGGGTGGCGTGGGCCCGATCCCCGGCGCCAGCGCCCCCTGGTCCGTGGCCTTGTTGCCCATCAGGCCCAGATCCAACACGTCGTTTCCCACGGTGACCACAAGCCACTGCGCCAGGTTCGGCAGCGCCACCAACAGCCCGATCGTGCCCACGATCCGGGCGTAGACCGGGGCGGCCGCCAACCGGCGGAGCAGCACGCGGTCCAGCGCCAGTCCCATGATCGGCGCAAAGAGGAACGCGGAGATGATCAGGGCCGGCACGATGGGGACGCCCAGCCCGGCGTGGAGCTGGTAGTAGAGGTACGCGACGGCAAAGGCCACGGCGCCGTGGGCGAAATTGAAGATGCCCGACGTCGAATACGTCAGGACGAGGCCTGACGCCATGATCGAGTAGATCGCCCCGGTGACCGAGCCGGACACAACCAAGCTCAGGAACTTCGTCACCGTCGGCCTTCCTCCCCATCTGGGCCAGGGGCATCGCCGTCGCCCAGGTATGCCGCTTGCACCACCGGGTTCGCCTGGATCTCCGCGGGGGAGCCTTCAGCCAGGATTGCTCCGAGGTCGAGGACCGCCACCCGATCGCTGTGGTCCATGATGAACCCGGCGTTGTGTTCGACCAGCAAGACCGCGCACCCGGTCTCGGCCCGCACGTACTGGATCTGCTCTCCGAGCCGACTCGCCTCGTCCTCGTCGAGGCCCGACGCCGGCTCGTCGAGCAACAGCAGCCGGGGTGGCTCGACCGTGGCCCGAGCGAATTCCACCATCCTCGCGATCCCGATCGGCAACGAACCGGCGTACTCGGCGCGGACGCCGTTCAACCCGCAACGCTCCAATGCCGCGTCGACCAGTGCCCGGCGCTCGCCCTCACGACGGCGTCGGGTCGGCAACGCCACCAGATCCGCCATGAAGCCGCCACCACCGCCCCGCCACTCGGTGGCCGCGAGGACGTTCTCCTCTACGGTGAGCCATCCGAATGTCTGCACCCGCTGGAACGTCCGCCGCAGCCCTTTCCAGCATCGCTGCGCCGGTCCGAGCGAGCTCACGTCCAGGCCGTCCATGACCACGCGGCCGCGCTCCGGTCGGCGAACCCCCGACACCACGTCGAACAGCGTGGTCTTCCCTGCTCCGTTCGGCCCGATCAACCCGCACACCTCACCCCGGCCGACCGACAACGCAACCCCGGCAAGTGCCGTGATCCCGCCGAAGCGAACGGTCACGTCCTCGAGCGCGAGCATGGCGGTGTCGGGCGCCGACGCGATGACGTCCGCGGGCATCTCCATCCTCAATCTTCACCGACAACGGGCATCGGATCAGCCTGTGAACTTCGGATCGATCGGGTACGTCTTGTCCGAGCATGTGTAGGGCGTCACCACGTTGTAGTTGGTCCCGTCGTCGGTGAGCAGCTCGCTGCACGCCGGCGAGGCACCCACGGTCGACGCCGGGTAGTTGACCGGCCCGACCAGTCCCTGGATCTGCCAAGACTGGGTGGCGAGCGCTTTCTGCACCGATTCAGGCGTGATGTTCCGGCCGACCTTCTTCAGCGCCTGGATGAACATGTCCGCCGCGAAGTACGCCGGCACGTTCGCGTAGCCGACGGGAGCGGTCCCCGCCTTGAACGCCTGCAGGTCGGCTTCCATCTGGGTGAGAGCGGCATTGGGCTGGCTGTCGTAGAAGGTCGCCGTGACCGTGCCGCCGAGCACCTTGGTCAACGGGGTGACGGGGCCGAGGCTGACGAAGAACGTCCCGGTGAACCCGGCGGCCTTGATGGCTTGCCAGACCGGGACGCACTGGATCGCCAGCTCGCAGAGCAGCACATCGGGCGCCTTGCCGCCGTCGGCGCTGAGCCACTGCTGGACATAGGGGGTGTAGTCCGACACAACCATCGGAAGGGTGCCTTTGGCGTACACGACGTTGAAGCCCGCCCCCTCTGCCGCGCTGGCCAGCAACGGGACTCCCTGCTTGCCCGACTGGTTGTCGTTGGACATCAGGACCGCGGACGGGTTGGTCTTGCCTGTCTTCTTGGCGACGTACTGGAAGATCTGCCCAAAGTCATCGGGCATCGTGGGCGGGTGGGCCGGCACGAGACATCCGTCGAAGCCGAAGCCCCACAGCGAGGTGGACACGGTCGGGCTGCAGTAGGTGCTGTCGAATGCATAGCCGAGGAACGGGACGTGCTGGGCGGCGAAGTATGGGCCAGGGTTCACCGCGGACATATCAGGCACGATCGCGAATACGCCGTCCTGAGAGACCAGACGGCGTGCCTCGGAGAGCGCCGTTGCCGGATCGTTCTTGTCGTCGGCGAATTCAACGAACTGGAGCTTGACCCCGTTGAGCTCGTTGGTGTCGTTGGCGCGCTTGAAACGCGCCTCGGTGCCGATCTCGGCACCCGCGAAGTTGGAGACCCCTCCGATCCCAGCGACCTTGATGGTCGTGCCATCGAAGCCTCTCGAAGAGGTCACCACCACCTCAGAGCTGGAGGTCGTCGCCCCGGCGCCGCTTGACACTGACGTCGGCGCGGTGCTCGCGGGCGGCGCAGCAGGTTTGCTCCCGCTGCTGCAGGCACCGGCGATCAGCAGCGTGGAGAGCAGGCCGACCAATCCGGCCTTCGATCCGGTTGTGAGCGTCATTCCAACATCCCCCTTGTGTGTGGATCGAGATACGACAAGACCAACGCGCTGTGCGGTGCACTGCTGACAGCCGGGTCATCGGACCGGCGGGCGGGTGGATGATCGTTCTGGAGGCATCCCACGATCTACGCTGCCTCCTCCTCCTCGAGGATCCGAGTCCACGCTTGGGTCGCGGTCCGGTCGAGGCAATCGCCCTTGGCGAATCCGTAGTAGGCAGAGAACTGGAGGACCAGCTCGCGCATCTCTTCAAGGCTGATGTCGCGCGACTTGAGGGCCGAGCCGACGTGGGACTGGATGGGCAGCGGCGAATCGTCGATGCCGACACAAGCAACCGTGATCAACCTCCGTTCCCGTCGGGTCAAACCAGGGCGCTGCCAGACGTGGCCGAACACGAAGTTGAGGATGCCGGCGTGGTTGTAGGGCGTGTCGCGAGGCGGGGCGCCGACCCAGTTGACGTCTCGGAACTCCTGCTCGCCCCGCGCGAGTCGCTGCTCCCAGTCGTTGTCCCCCAGTGACTCGGCGGGGAGCTTCGGCCACGGCGGGCTCGGCTCCCCACGCTCCGCGTGGATCCGGGCCCATTGCTGGCGGATGACGCCCTCGAAGTGCGAGCCCTTGGGCCAGCCGCAGTAGACGGCGAATTGCAGCACGAACTCGAGCAGCTCGGGAAGCGCGATGTCGCCGCTGTTGAGCGCGGCGTAGATGTGGTCCTCGATCGGCCCGGGCGAATCGGCTGCGGCGACGCAGGCGAGCGTCACCCAACGACGTTCTCTGCGGCTGAGCCCGGGTCGGGGCCAAACCCCGCCGAACACGAACTCGAGAGTCGCCTGCTCGTGCGCCGTCGACGCCGGCGGCGGGTCGACCGTCATCACCTCGCGGTACGTCCGCTCAGCCAGCGTCTCGTCCATCGAACCCCCTCGAAGTCGCTAGCCTGAATACTAAGGCAGTTGACTTCGCCTTGTCGAGCGTGGTTGGATGGCGGGGATGGCAGGCGGGGGGACGACGTCGGTGGTGATCGCGTCGACGAAGGAGCAACTCGTCCGGGCCGCCGAACGGCTCTTTGCAGAGCATGGCGTCGACGGTGTGTCCCTCCGGCAGATCGGCATCGAGGCGGGCAACGCCAACAAGTCGGCGGTGCAATATCACTTCGGGTCGAAGGAGAACCTGATCCAGGCCATCTTCGAGTTCCGGGTGCCGCACCTGACCCGCCGCCGGCAGCTGCTCGCCGCACAGCGTCCACCCGACGACCTGCGCTCGTGTGTGGAGTGCTATCTCCTGCCGGTGGTCGAGGAGGCCGAGCACGACGACAGCTACTACATGACGTTCCTCAGCCAGCTCGAGCCCGCCGGGGTCGGCGAGCACCCGTTCGAGAGGATGCCCGACGAGTTGAAGGGCCCCACCCACGACTTCTACCGGCAGGTGAGCGCGCTGCTGCCCGATGTGCCCGAGGTACTGCGGTCCAGCCGGATCGACGAGGCCCTCGCCATCTGCACGCACATCTCATCGGACCGGGCCCGGTCCCGCCGCCACGGCTCGCCGGTACTGCCCTACGCGCTCTACGTCGCGAACCTGTTCGACGGGATCCTCGGCTTTCTCGAGGCCCCGGTCTCCGAGGCCACCCTCGCCGCGCTCACCGAGGCCGCGCCGCCGCTGCGACCGCGCTTCGCGGTCCCGTGAGCGCGTTCGTCGATCTGGGCGACGCGGTCGCGATCGTGACCGGCGCCGGGAGCGGGATCGGACGGGCGTCGGCCGTCTCGTTCGCCAAACGGGGTGCCCGCGTGGTCGTCACCGACATCGACGGCGTCCGCGCCTCGGCGGTTGCGACAGAAATCGGCGCCGCCGCGATAGGCGCCCGTTGTGATGTGACGAATCTGGCCGACATCGAAGCGGTCCGCGATCTCACCCTTGAACGCTTTGGCCGCGTGGACGTGGTCATGAACAACGTGGGCGTACTCGCGGTCGGTGCCGTCGAGGACATCCCCCTCGACGCGTGGCAGCGGATCGTGGATGTCAATTTGCTCGGCATCGTGCGCAGCAACATCGTCTTCCTGCCGCACCTGCTGGCCCAGGGACGCGGCCACATCGTCAACACCGCCTCGATGGCGGGCCTGCTGCCCTACGGCTTCGACCGCCTGCCGTACACGACGACCAAGCACGCCGTCGTGGGACTCTCCGAGTCGCTGGCGCTGTATCTGCGCCCGCGTGGCATCGGCGTGACCTGCCTGTGCCCGGGCGGCGTCGCGACCAACATCGTCGAACAGATCACCTTCTTCGGCGAGCCCCGCCGGCCACGATCGCCGGATCTGCCGGTCTCCGACGCCGAGGAGGTCGGCGAGCTCGTGGCCGACGCCATAGCCAACGACCGGTTCCTCGTCCTGACCGCGCCGGATGCCGCCCGCGAGCTGCTCGAGCGGGCGCGTGACATCGACGCATACGTGTTCCGACTGGCCGAGGAGGCAGCCAATGACAGCAACTGATCGCTTCAACCTGGACGGAAAGGTCGCCATCGTCACCGGCGGCGCCGGAGGGATCGGTCGCGTGTACGGCCGGGCCCTCGCAGAGGCTGGCGCGGCAGTCGTGCTCGCCGACCTGGACGGCGCTGGCGCCGTCGAGGAGGCGGCGAAGCTGGCCGCCGACGGCCATCGAGCGATCGGGGTGCCTGTCGACATCACCGACCCCGGAGCCGCCGCCGGCATGGCCAGCTCCGCGACGGAACGGTTCGGCGGCATCGACATCCTGGTCAACAACGCCGCCCTCATGGCCGAGATCCCCCGGTCGACGCTCACCGAGTTGCCCGTCGAGTGGTTCGAGCGGGTGATGCGCGTCAACGTGATGGGTGCAGTGGTCTGCGCAAAGGCGGTCAAGGCGTCGATGATCGAGCGGGGGGGAGGCCGCATCATCAACCAGGTGTCGGCCGGCGCCTTCATGCCCGGTGGGATCTACGGCGTGAGCAAGCTCGCGCTGGTGAGCGTCACCGCCGACCTGGCCCGCGAGCTGGGTCCCCACGGCATCAACGTCAACGCCATCGCGCCCGGGCTGGTCGAGGACGACGCCGGCTTCCGTTCTCTCGGGAAGGACGATCCCATGCGGCACGGCATCGCCAGCGCGATCCCCGGGAAGAAGATGGCTCCACCGTCCGACCTCGTCGGCGCCTTGCTCCTCCTGGCCTCCCCTGCGGGCGACTGGATCAACGGCCAGACGCTCAGCGTGGACGGCGGGTGGGTCATGCGCCTGTGATGATCCGACGCGCCGCACCCTCGCCGGGCCGGCTGACAGGAGTCCCAGGCATGGAACCTCCCCCGTTCGGCCGGAGAATCCCAACCGACCCCGACGGGTTGTCCATGCTCGGAACCACGTCAGTCGGCCGAGGCAACATCGGGTTGGGCCGGTCGTCGTGACACTTCGGCTCATCGTCGACCGCCTCCACATGCCCGAATGCCTGCGCTGGCGGGACGACACGCTGTGGCTCACCGACATCTGGGGACACCAAGTCCTCCAGGTCGACGCCGACGGCTCGGCGCGCGTGATCCATGAGTTCCCAGAAGATGAGGATCCCGCCGGTCTGGGCTGGCTTCCCGACGGCCGCCTCCTCGTCGTCGGCATGCTGGGTCGAGTCGTCTACATCGTCGACGGAGGCGAGGTCACGGTGCATGCCGACCTACGCCACCTTGCCTCGTTCCCCCTCAACGACATGATCGTCGCCGCCGACGGAACCGCCTACGTCAGCGGGTTTGGCTGGGACGTATGGGGCGGGGGGAATTACGCCGACAGCGCCCTCATCCGGGTGCGGCCCGACGGCCGGATCGACACCGTGGCCGAAGCGATGATGGCTCCGAACGGCATCGCGCTCGCCGCTGACGGCCGCAGCATTGTCGTGGCCGAGCCTGCCGGTGGCCGGCTGAGCCGCTTCACCGTCACCGGCGACGGCGACCTCACCGACCGTCAGCTCATCCCGATCGAGAAAGCCGAGGGCGCCGCGCACGTCACCCCGGACGGCATCTGCCTCGACGCCGAGGGCGCCGTCTGGGCCGCAGACCCGATCGGCCGTCGCGTGATACGCGTCCTGCCCGATGGAGCGCTCGATCGCGTGATCCCGATCGAGGTCGGCTATCCGCTTGCCTGCGTGCTCGGCGCCCGTGACCGTCGGACGCTCTTCATCGCCATCGGGGCGGCGACATCGAAGAACGACCGCCCCGTGGAGCCGGGCGGCCGTCTGGTCGCCGTCGAAGTCGAAATCGCCGGAGCGGGCCAGCCGTGACCCTCCCCGGGGTCGGATACGGCCCTCGACTGCGACACCGTTGCGACCGAGGTTTGCGGCTGGCTCTGCCGTTGATAAGTCCCCCCGTTGGCCGAGGCGATGGAGGAACCCAGCCGTCGCTCTTGCTGGCAGAGGCTCGCAGTCGGCTCCCATCACATCGGTCAGGTGGCGGTAGGGACGGCGGTCGGGCGAGAGCGACACCTCGACCTTCCAGGCCCACGGTGGTACTCGGTCTCGAACCCGGACCGCTGTGCCGGTCGGCACGCCGGTCGTTTCGACACCGAGTCCCCTCCCCTCGTCGGCAACTACCGTCCGGGGGTCGGGCCGGGCCGGGATGCATGCCATTGGTCGGCGGGAAGGAGTCAGTGTGAGGCGACTCACGGAGGATCAGGTTGACGCCGCTGCCGAGATGCTCGTCGCCCTTCGTGAAGGTCGCTTGGCGCTCGCCGGCCTCCCTGGTGACGTGACACCCGAAGGCACTGAGGACGTGCAGCGCATCATCGATGCGGTGAGCGCGCGGATGGACAGGCAGGTCCGGGGGTGGAAGATCTACACCGTCTACAAACCGATGCACCCGCCGATGTCTGCGCCCATCTACGACGTGTACCCGAGCGGTGCTGAGATCCCGGCCGATATCTCGCCGACGCGGCTCATCGAGCCGGAGATCATGTTCCGAGTCGACCGCGATCTGCCAGTCAGCGACCGCAACTACGAAATCACCGAGATCATGGAGTCGGTCACCGCGGTGATCGGCTTCGAGGTGATCGGGTCGCGCTTCCGCGGCACCGGTGGGTCCGATGGTGAGGCGCCGTCCGCCGGCCAGGGGTCGCTCTACGGATCGTTCTCCGACCACCTCGCCAATGGCTGCATCATCGTGGGCGACTCCATCCCCGGCTGGCGACGCGTCGCGTTCGAGGAGGTGGGCCTGCGATTGACCGAAGGCGACCGTGAGTTGGTGTCCGTCGTCGGGTGTCATCCCTTTGACAACCCATTCCTTCCTGTCGTGGTCGGAGTGAATCGGTTGCGGCGCCGCTTCGGCGTGAAGGTGGGCGACATCATCGTGACCAACTCGTCCACGAGCTTCTTCGCCGTGCAAGCCGCACGGGTGATCCGCGCCGTCTACGAGGGCTTGGGTGAGGTCACTGCGACGTTCGCGTCGTCGTGACCGGCGTCTGCGCCTTCTGCCCGTGAGGGTGGCGGTCCCG
>Ga0209698_10008964_pt1 | contig 10284 bp, 7 predicted proteins | sample LitLauG_LLR_2012_FD_187203 | JGI IMG/M metagenome (GOLD analysis project Ga0209698, IMG submission 187203) | Freshwater sediment microbial communities from Pennsylvania, USA - Little Laurel Run_MetaG_LLR_2012 (SPAdes) (version 2) | ecosystem: Environmental > Aquatic > Freshwater > Creek >... | reverse complement strand
CGGCCGGCCCCAGGCCAAACAAACGCTCACCCGAAGCGTTGACCTTGATCACCAGGTCGTTGGCAACGTAGACAATCGCCACCAGCGCATTGTCGAAGATGAGTTGCAACTCGTTCAAGGCCGCCCGCAACTCGCGATCGGATCGCTTGCGCTGATCGATGTCGAGGAACGCGAAAATGTGGCCGAACTCGGGTCGATCGGGATTGACGGCTCGCCCCTGTACCGCGACCCATAGCGGATCGCCGCGACGGCGATACATATAGTGCTCGAAGGAGCACGAGCCATGCGCCGCGATCTCGGCATAGCGTTCGCGCAATGCCTCGAGCAACAGCCGGTCCGAAGGATGCGCAAACAGCGGGATCTGATCGACCAGGGTGCCGGGCTCGCAGCCGAACATCTCCTCCATGGTGGAATTGACGCGGACGATGTGCTCATCGCGCACGAAGAGCAGGCCCACCAGGGCCGTGTCGAAGATCAGGCGGCTTTCTGCATGCAAGCGCTGCTGGCGGTCTTCAAAGCGCTTGCGCTCCGTGACATTTTCCAGCACCAGCAGGTATTCGCGCTGCCCGTCGGTGGCGCCCAGGGCGCGCCAGACGAGATTCACCCAGATCTCATGACCCGAAGGGTCGACCAGGCGCCGGTCGTTCTCGATGACCGAGGCGCCCACCTGGTCCAGGCGCGCGCGCTCACGCAGGCTGGGCTCGACATCATCCGGATGCAGCATGCGCACCGGATCGCGCCCGAGCAGCTGGCTCTCCCGCTGGCATAGCAATGCACAGGCGGCCGGGTTGATCCGCCGTATCTCGAAGTCCCGGTCCAGCAGAACAATCCCGACCGGACTCTCGTTGAAAATTGTTGAGAGCCGTTCGCCATGTTCGGCCAGCGAGTCTTCAATGCGCTTGCGCTCGGAGATGTCCCGCACCAGCAGGAAAATGAACTCCCGCTCCGCGTGCTCGACGCGTTGCAGCACCAGTTCTACCGCAAACTCCGAGCCCATGCGCGTGCGGTAGCGCGTCTCTCCCTGATATGCGCCATGCTCCTGCAAGGCCTCGAGAATCTGCGCGAAGCGATCTGTGGTCAGATCGGCATCAATGAGCGCGAGCTGCAAGCCCGTGAGCTGCGCACGGCTGTAGCCCAACCAGGCCAATGCTGTTTCATTGGCATCGACGATGCTGCCATCGCGCTTGATTTCAAGCACCATTTCACCGGCGCGGTCGAGTGCCTTGCGCAAAGCCGCCAGCGAGGTCTCGGCAAATCGCTCCCGATCCAGGCGTTCTAGCGTGAGAAAGACCCCGTTGAACTGGCCCGCCGTATTGTGCAGTGGCGTGCGCCGCTCACGAATCCAGGGGAAGTCCCCGCCGCCGAACTGGTATTCGACTTCCTGTGGGTTGCGCGTTTCGTTGTTTCGCATGCGCAGTAGTGAGCGCATGATTTCGGGCTGGGCGGTGAGGTCCACGGCCTCGTCCAGGCGCCGGCCCAGCAGCGCCGCAATTGGGACGCCCAAAAGCTGCGCCAGGTGGCTATTGCAGCGCACATAACGCAGATCCCGGTCGAGCATTGCCATGGCGGTTCCGGCGCTTTCCATGAGCGTCGCCACCAGTGCGTCCCCGCCGCCTGTGGAGTTGGCCGGAACGGGAAGCGCGCCCCCCACCGCCGAACCAGCGAACGTATCGGACGCCGCCGGGTCCGACCGAGGATCGAAAGTCATTGAGTCCGCCACGACTGACCGTTCCGTGCAATCACCTACCCAGCAGGACGCGAGCCGGCCGTTGCCGGGCGCAAGAGAAGAATACCGGAAGGTCCGAAGCGACAGCTACAGGTAATTGAAGAGCGATAGCTTGGAGATCGCCGAATAGCTTTGCAGCGCCGCCTGGTACTGGGTGGTCTGCTGCGTGAGCTTCGATACCCCGGTCGCATAGTTCAGGTCGACAATAGCGGAAATTTGCGTTTGCGCCTGCAAGGTCTGGTCACTGTTGATCGTGCCATAGGTATTTAATTCGGCCAGTTGCGAACCCATGGATGCCTGGGTAGTCGTCAAGTTGGTGAGCGCCTGGTCGGCGCTACCCAGGGCGCTCGTGACCGTCGCCACCTGCGCAGCGGTTTGCGTGCCCGCGGGCGTGGGCGTCTTCAAGGCGGAAATCACCGATGCGATCGAGGTGAAGATCGACTGGTTCGTGGAGGGGCTGACCGTAAAGGTGTCCGTCGCCGCTGGAGCACCGCTCAGGGTCATCTGCATGCCGTCAAAGGACAGCGTGGTCGGATTCGAATAGCTTGTAGGGGTGACCGGAGCGTAAACGGCAACGCCGCCATTTGCAGCCGTCTTGGTATTGTCTTTGACCTGAATCGCGCCCCCGGCAGTAACACTGATCGTGTAACTGTCCCCCGTCAGCAAGCTCGGATTGGTGACCGTCCCGGTACTGATTGCTCCGCTGCCCGTATTGCTGGATGCGGCCGCAGTGACGAACGTGCCATTGCCCGAAGGGATCTGCATGAAAACAGCCGATCCCGGATACTTGACCTGCTCGGTGCGGGTCTGCGAGATCTGCAGGCCTTGGGCGATGTTGTCGCCGACGTAGGAAACATTGTTGCCCGATTGCGCGAACGGTGGCCCGGAGTTGGCCGAACCCCCAAAAAGGTAGCCCCCCTGGCTGTCGCTGGTGTTGGCGAGACCCACGAGTTGATTGAAATCCTGCTGAAGTTGCGACGCAATATTGGCGCGATCGGAATCCGTCAGGGATCCATTGTTTGCCTGCACAAGCGATGTGCGCACCGACTGCATGACGTTGATTACCTGGGTCATCGTCGAAGATGCGTTGTTGAGCAGTGCCGTGGCCTGACCCTGGTTGCTCTTGTACTGCGCAAGCTGGTTCACGTCGCTTTGCAGCAGCGCCGCCTGCGCCGCGCCCACGGGATTGTCCATGGGCGAATTGATCTGTTTTCCGCTGGAGAGCTGCGCCTGACTGCTCATCAACGCCGACTGATCGCTGTTGATCGAGATGTTGGCGTTTGCGTAAAGGTTATTGGTGGATACGCGAATCATGGTTTTCCCCAAGGGCGGCCGGCTCTAGGTGTTCGGTCATGCCGCCGCAGCCACCGCAAGAATGGCATCGAACACATTATTGGCGGTCTGGATGATCTTTGCCGCGGCCTGGTATTGCTGCTGATATTGCAGGAGCTTGGAAGCTTCTTCGTCCAGGTTTACCCCGGATACCGAACTCTCGGCGCTCGAGGCGCTCTGCAAGATGGCGTCCTTGGACGTCTGGTCGGTGGCGGCATTGGACGCCAGGGCACCCACGGTTGCGATGACCGCCGAGCTGGCGCTATCGAGCGTCTGTCCGGAAACAATGCCCAATGACTGCAACTGCACCATCTGCAGCGCATTGCGGTTGTCCCCGCTTCCCGTAACGCCTGGCGCGACGTTTACCACGTCGCCGTTGGCCGCCGTGCCGCTCAAGGTCAGCGACCAACCATTGAGGCTGATCGTCTGTCCGGAAACATAGGATTGCGGCGCACTAGTCGACGTCGGGCTCGCGGTGGGATAGGTAACGTACGTCGTCGGGCTGGTGAACTTGATGCTCGTGGCCGTCAGCAAATTCGAATTGGCGCTGACTGGAACGCTGGGCGCCAGCAGGTTCAGGCTGGCAACCGCCAGAGAGCCGTTGTTGGTCGAAGGAACACTTGCCTGCAGCGGACTGGCTGCGGCGATTTGCGATCCCTGGGTGATGGCAACGCCGATATTGGCTGCGCCCTGGGCCACTGGCTGGATTGTGAACAGGTCGCCCGGCTTTGGCGCCGTCCCGGTAAAGGACAAATTCATGCCGTCGACGAGCGTCGCCGTGCTCGCGTTCGTCGACAAAACCGTATTGCTACCCGACGTGATCGCGTACAGGGTCATCTTGCTGCCATCGGAAAGACGCGTGAGCGTGTAGGAATTGCCCGACCCCACACTCAATTGGTAATCGGATGCCTGCAGTTTGGTGACATCTCCATAGCTTGCGTTAAGCGTGAAAGTCCCAATATCCGCGTTGCTGTTCGCCGTGGCCACTCCTATCGTGGGCGTAGTGAAGAAGTTTGTTCCCGTCAGGTTATTCAGATCCACGCCTTGCGCCTGCAGAGCGTTCATCTGATTGGAAAGCGTAACCGCCAGCCTGCCGATCTGGTCCCGCACACTGGGCAAAGTCTGATTCTGGAACTGCAGCAGCGCGCCGATCTTGCCGCCGCCGCTGCTGTTGGGATCAAGCGCAGCGATCGCGGCCCCGCCGTTCGTTGTGCCCACGTCGACGAGCTGCGGATTCACCGGGTCCTTGCCCATGGCCAGGGTGAAAGTCTGGCTGCCCACCAGCAGGGGCTGGCCATTGGCGAGATAGATGTTGATATCGCCGTTGGCCTGCTGCTGCGAGGTCACCCCCAAGGATTGGTTGAGCGTCAGCAGCGCCTGGTCGCGTTGATCCAGTAGCGTATTGGGCGAACCGCCGCTCGCCACCGCAAGGGCAATCTGATTGTTGAGCTGGGCGATCTGTGAGACCGTCGTATTGACCGTGCTGATTTCCTGCCCCATTTGCTGCTGGGAACTCGTATCCATCTGCTGCAATTGCGAGGCGAAGTTGTTGAACTGCCCGGTCATCTGCTGCGCAGCCGATAGCACGGCCTGACGATTCGCAGCGTTGCCAGGCTGATTGGTGAGGCTCTGAAGCTGTGTGAAGAAGTTGTCCATCGCCGTACCCAGTCCGGTAGCGGCGTTGGCGAAGAGACCATTGACCTGTCCGGTCAGCTGCGCGGCCATGTCCGCGGCGCTCGCCTGGGACTGCGCAAGGTTGGTCTGCTGGCCCAGAAAATCGGTGTACATGCGAGTTACGGATTGGACGGCGACACCGGTGCCCACATACATATTCGTGAGGCCGGTGGAGACTTGCGGCGTGAAGGTCGTGATCTCCCGCGAATAGCCGGGCGTATTGACGTTGGCGATGTTATTGCCCGTCGTCCGCAGCGCGGTATACGCAGCGTCTAGCGCAGTAGATCCGATCGACAGCAGTCCGGAAGACATTTCGCATTCACCTTGGCGTTACTGGGATACGGCAGCCGCCGCCCATTCTTGAGCCGGATTGCTGGAGAATTCTCATTTGGAACCCCGCACGGCCGCAGCGGCCTGCAAGGTTTGCAGCATCGCAGGAGAACTCGACGCTGCCCCCGCTACTGCGCCGGTCGGTGCGTTTGCGCCCGCGACTGCCAATGGCTTTGGCAGGTTCTGACTCAACTGGCGTTCAATAACCGCGGCAAGGCCCGTCCCCCCGGCCGCAATCTTCTGCGCCAGTTGTTCATCGAGCATTCCGGTATACATCTGGTGGTCCGAGGAATCGAGCATCCCCGATTTGGGGCTGGCATCGCGCATGCTCTTGAGAACCATCTGCATGAATAGCGCCTCAAATTGCGTTGCGACCTGGTGGACGGCCTTGGCCGGGTCCTGGTTGGCCACTTGGCGCAATTGATCGAGCGAACGCGAATCGGCTGCAATGCCGTTCATCGCAGCGCCAGCTTGCAGTCCCGGAATCGGCGTATCCACGATCGCCGGCCTCAGATCACTTCGAGCTCGGCGCGCAGCGCACCCGAGGCCTTGAGCGCCTGCAATATTGCGACCAGATCGCCGGGATTGGCACCCAGGGCATTGAGCGCCTTGACGAGATCGGCGAGGTTGGTGGCAGCGGGCATCTGCATCAAACTGCCGCCATCTTGATGTACGGTGATATCGGTCTTTTCGGTTACCTGTGTTGTGCCACCCGACATGGGACCGGGTTGCGACACTACGGGGGTCGACGTTATGGTCACGGAAAGATTTCCGTGGGCAACTGCCGCTGGCTCCAGAGTCACCGTGCGATTCATTACGATCGAACCCGTGCGCGCGTTGATCACCACTCGCGCCGCTGGCTCCTGTACCGCAACCTCGATGTTTTCCAGTTCGCCAACAAATCGCACCCGATCGTTGGCCGATGCCGGGACCTTGACTTCAATCACACGGCCATCGCGCGCCGACGCGGTGTTTTCCCCCAGCTTGGCATTGATCGCGTCGGTCATGGCGCCTGCGGTGGCAAAGTCACTGGTGTTGAGTTCCAAGCGGATGTGGTCGCCCTGTTGGAACGGAGTCGGAATGCCGCGCTCGACGATCGCGCCCTCCGGAACACGGCCCGCCGCCAGATGATTGACTTGGACCTTGGAGCCGCCTTGCGAAGCGCCCGCGCCGCCAACCAGCACATTGCCTTGGGCCAACGCGTACACGAGTCCATCGGCACCCTTTAGCGGCGTCATGAGCAGCGTGCCCCCGCGCAAACTCTTGGCGTTGCCCATGGAGGAAACCGTCACATCCAGCGGTTGCCCCGGCTGGGCGAAGGGCGGCAATACTGCGGTGACCATCACCGCCGCAACATTGCGCAATTGCGGATTGGTGCCCGGTGGCAGCGTTATGCCCAATTGTGTGAGCATGGTCTGCAGACTCTGGACCGTGAAGGGCGTTTGCGTGGTCTGGTCGCCGCTGCCGTCCAGGCCCACCACGAGGCCGTAGCCGATCAGCGGATTGTCGCGTACCCCCTGGATCGCCGCCAGATCCCGCACGTGTTCGGCGCGAGCCGCCGGGCACCAGGCCAGGCCCAGCACTGCCAGCGCCGAGAGAAGACGAGCCAGCCACCGCGCCCGCGGCTGCCAGCTTTGCTGCAATTTGCGATTCATTGCTGCCTTGAACTTCAGAAAGGTGACCAGGAGTTGAAGACGCGGCCCAGCCATCCCTGGATTTGCGCCTCCTCGATATAACCGCCGCCGCGATAGTCGAGCCGTACATCGGCGACTTGCGTGGAACTGATGACATTGCCGGGCTGGATCAAAGAGGGGTCGACCACACCCGTGAAGCGCAGGGTCTCGGAGTTCTGGCGTATGCCGATCTGCTTTTCCCCGGCGATAACGAGATTTCCGTTGGCCAGCACCTCGATCACCGTGACCGTGATGGTGCCAGTGAACACCCCGGTAGAAGCGGTCGCGCCCGTGCCGTTGTACGCATTGTCGCCGGAGGCTGCCAGATTCGCTCCGTTTATCCCGTGGCCCAGCACCCCGGAAATCTTGGGCAGGCTCGCCGCAGCGGAGGTCTTCTTCTCGCTGCTGGAGGTGGCCGTCTGGCTGGCATTGAGGTTCTCGCTGATCTGGATCGTCAACAGGTCACCGACGACCCGCGGCTTGCGATCCTCGAACAGGAATACGTTGTTATTCGCACGGAAGATTCCGCCCGTCGGCGCTGCCGTGAGCGGATCGTATGGCTGCGCACGCGCGGTGATCGGGGTATTGGTGGCAACCGGCGCTCGGGGAGCCGCGCAGCCGCCCAGGGCTGCGAGCACAGCAAGCATGGCGACCAGGCCCAAGGCTTGGCGCGCGCAGAACCTGGCATCGGCGTTCATGGCATTTCCTAGAGCTCGCTCACCTTGCTGAGCATCTGGTCCGCTGTCTGGATGGCCTTGGAATTCATCTCATAGGCCCGCTGGGTCTGGATCATGTTGACGAGTTCCGAAACCACATTGACGTTGCTCGTCTCGATAAAGCCCTGCTGCACTGTACCCAAGCCGTTCGTGCCTGGCGTATTGGCGCTGGGTGTGCCGGACGCACCCGTTTCAATAAAAAGATTCTGACCGCGCGCCTGCAACCCCGAGGGATTGATGAAGTTGGCGAGCTGAATGGTGCCGACTTTCTGCGGAGTCGCGTTGCCCTGCAGCGTCACCGAAACGGTTCCATCCTGGGCAATTGTCACGGACTGGGCCGCGGCGGGAATCGTTATCGCCGGTGTTACCGCGAAACCCGAATTGGTTACCAGAGCGCCTTGGGAATCGACGTGGAATGAACCATCGCGCGTGTATGCGGTGGTGCCATCGGGCATCTGCACCTGGAAAAACCCCTGGCCGTTGATCGCCATGTCGAACTGGTTGCTGGTCTGCTGCAGATTGCCCTGATCGAACAGCGTTTCGGTCGAAACCGGCACCACGCCCGTGCCGATCTGCAAACCCGTGGGGAGCGTGGTCTGCTGCGACGAGTTCGCGCCGGCCTGGCGCAGGTTTTGATACAGGAGGTCCTCGAAGGCCACGCGCGAGTGCTTGAAGCCCGTCGTGCCAACGTTGGCAAGGTTGTTCGAGATCACGTCCAGCTGCGTTTGCTGGGCATCCATCCCGGTTTTGGCAATCCATAGACTTCGAATCATTTTTTTCTCCGCGATGCCCGCCCGGCAGCGCCCGGCGATTCAGCATCACAACTACTACATGCCTCGGTTTTGATCACTTACTCCCGATCAGGGACCCAAGACGGTGCCCGCCTTCTGTTCGTTTTGCTCGGCCGTGGTCAGCATCTTCATTTGCAATTCAAACTGTCTTGCCGCGCCAATCATCCCCACCATCGATTCGACAACATTCACATTGCTCCCCTCGAGCGTGCCGCCGGCGACGCGAACGCTCGGATCCGCATCGGCCGGATCCCCACTCTTGGTATGGAACAGGCCGTCCAGCCCCTTGGTGATGTCCGAGGCCGGCGGATTGACCAGCTTGAGCTGGCCGATAGTGGTCGGCGTCTTGGAACTCGCCGTCTGCACAGAGATGGTTCCATCGCTGGCAACCGCGACCGTCTGCGCATCCGCGGGCATATTCATCGGGCCGCCAGTCCCTTGCACCTGCAGGCCACTGGAGGTCTGCAAAGTGCCGTCGGGCCCGATCTGAATGCTGCCGGCGCGCGTGTAGGCTTCCGTCCCGTCAGGTGCCTGGACCGCCAGCCAGCCCGGACCCTGCACTGCGACGTCCAGATTGCGGCTCGTGGAGATCATCGGCCCTTGCGACAGATCCGATCCCGTGGTCGTCTCGACGGTAAAGACGCGGGTGCCGGCCTGCTGCCCGGTGGTTGGTACGGCACGCAGGCCAACGGTATCGGCGCGGAAACCGGTCGTGCTCGCGTTCGCGAGGTTGTGTGCAAGAGTTGCCTGGCGCTCGAGCAGGTACTTGGCGCCCGTCATGGCCGTGTAGATCAATCGGTCCATTTTTTTGTTCCCGCACCCCGGTTACGATGATTGGCGCTTTACCGCAGATTCATCAGTGTTTGCTGAACCTGGTCCTGCGTCTTGACCGTCTCGGCATTGGCCTGATACACCCGCTGCGCCGTGATCATGTTGACGAGCTCGGTCGTGATGTCCACGGTGGAGGCTTCGAGCGCGCCCGATTGGACCTGCCCGAGAGAGCCGGTTCCCGGCGAGCCAACGACCGGCGGTCCCGATCCGGCACTCTCTAGGAACTGGTTGCCACCCTGGGCGATCAAACCCTGGGTGTTGGTAAAACTTGCCAGGGCAATCTGCCCCTGCGCGCGCGTCTGGCCGTTGGTATAGCGGCCGGTAATCGTTCCGTCGGCGCCAATCGAAAACCCGGCCAACTGTCCCGTGGAATATCCGTCCTGGGTGTTGTCGCTCACCGAGAACGGCACGCCATATTGGGTGGTCGAGGCGAAGGGAAAGGTCGTCTTCAGCACGAGGCTTGCCGCTCCGTTGGTCATGGGAATGGTAGTGCCGGGAATGACCACATCATTTGCGGGTGACAGTGTCCCGCCGGTTCCGAACGTCAGGGTACCTAGCGATGCAGGCAGCGTCGTGACGCTGGTGCCATCCAGGGACGCAAACACCGTCCACTTGCCGGCGTTCGTGGTTGTAGCCGTTGGGTTGTACTGGCTGACAAAGTAGTAGGACAGAGTGTGCGCATCGCCCAAACTGTCATAGACCGTCATCGAGGTCGACGAGTTATAGCTGGTCGGAACCGTCGGACTGAAGGTCGTGGTAGTGGGCACCGTATTCGAGGAATTGAGGTTGAGTGACAGGTCGACGTTGCTCGTTGCCTGCGGCGCAACCGGGGCTGTCGAAAGGCTCAGCGGCTGCGGTGGTGCCGAGGAAATTCCCCCGGTGGCCGTTGGCGGATAGCCGGTGAGTTGCTGCCCGTTGGAATTGACCACCTGTCCGGCGGAATTGAGCGAGAACTGGCCATCGCGCGAGTAGCTGATCACGCCATTGCCGGACATGCGAAAGAACCCCTGGCCGTTGATCGCCACATCCAGCGGGTTCCCGGTGGTGGTGATGTTGCCCTGCGTGAACGCCGTGGCGACCGCCGAAACCTGGGTACCGATACCGATCTGCGTGGAGGAGGCGCCCCACAGCGAGGTGGCATAGACGTCGGCAAATTCCGCGCGCGCTGCCTTGAATCCGGTCGTGGACGCGTTGGCGATGTTGTTGCCGAT
>Ga0209698_10008963_pt1 | contig 10284 bp, 7 predicted proteins | sample LitLauG_LLR_2012_FD_187203 | JGI IMG/M metagenome (GOLD analysis project Ga0209698, IMG submission 187203) | Freshwater sediment microbial communities from Pennsylvania, USA - Little Laurel Run_MetaG_LLR_2012 (SPAdes) (version 2) | ecosystem: Environmental > Aquatic > Freshwater > Creek >... | reverse complement strand
TAAACTCCGCGCTGAACAACCGCCTTGTCTTTGCCATTTGCCACCCCCAGACACATCTTCCCACCTATCGGAAGTGTCCGTTCACATGGGGGAAACCCATATTGTGCGTCTGCCGCTGAAACTTTCGGCTCGCTTTTAACAACGATCGGTTCCATCTGTTGGCGCCGACCGAAACTTGACCACGCCCAAACCGGCCGCTTCGAATTGCAAGGCACATTGGTTTCACCGGCAATCGAAGGGTTTACCCACCGCTTGCAACGACGGGTTGCTGCTTTACCGTTGGAAGAGTCACGGTCGGAATGGTGTCGACATCCTTGATCACTTGGCGCTGAGGCACATAGTCGAGAAGCATATCCGTCTGCTTCTTGACAACACCGTAGCACTCGCAGCACAGGCTTTCGAGTTTAGAACGGCTAAGCACCTTGATCATTCCGCGCGAATATGAAATCGTGCCCAGCTGCTGCAATTTCAGAGCTGCCACCGTGACGCTCTCCCGCCGAACGCCCAGCATATTGGCGATAAATTCCTGGGTCATGCTCAAGTGACTGTGCGACAGCCGATCCATGGAAAGCAGTAGCCAGCGACAAAGCTGCTGATCGATTGAGTGATGCCGATTGCAAACCGCGGTCTGAGCCACTTGCGTTATCAGCGCTTGTGTATAGCGCAGCATCAGCAGTAGCAGCTGGCCGTGGCGGTTGAATTCATTCATCACCCGCGATTTGGGAAGGCGATACGCGTAACCCGCGCTCTGAACCAGCGAACGGCTCAGCGTGCGCTCTTCTCCCATGAACAAATTGATTCCCAGCAGCCCTTCGTTGCCGACGACCAGGATCGCGGTCGATGCGCCATTTTCCATCAAGTACTGCAGTGAAATTATCGAGTCGGTTGGAAAATAGACGTGTTTCATGGTCCGCCCGGGTTCGTACATCAGCGAGCGCAACGGAAGTGGCGCGAGTTCCAGATACGGGAATAGGCGGCTTTGTACGTCGGGTGCCAACGCTCCCAGAAGATGATTTTGTTGCGGTTGGGGTTCAGGCGCAGATTTATCGGTCATTTCGGCTCTCTTGAATTACGCATCATCCGGGCCGAAAGGAGCGGTCCTGGGGCGCTGCAACCCTACTTATGATTTCTCATTGGCTCTGTACGGCAGCGAACAACCGCTGAACTCCCGGGAATATGTCGAGGACGAGTCCTTGTGCGAGTCCACGAAGTTTCGTAAGCGTGTGGTGAAAACCGTCTTGACGTGATTCGCGCTGCTATTTCTTGCCCCATTGGTTCCAGGCCATTCGTAGCAGTGCGGCGTTAGCTGCGTGGCGGTCGAATGGATTGGGGTTGAAGTCCTCGCCCGCCCATTCCAGGAAGGCCTTCACTTCCTTGTGTCTAGGCCTCAAACAGGTCGTAGAACTTCCTACGTGCATGCGCCCAGCAGCCGGCTTCCAGGATGCGCCCGTTTTCGTACAGCCCATTGAACCCACTGAAGCCGTCGGCCTGCAGGATCCCCGCGAACTGCGCCAAGTGCGCCCGCGGATGCGCTCCTTCCCGCGTCGGCGTGTACCGGTACCAGGCTGCTGGGGGATCCGTGCTCCCCGCCGGCCGATCGTCACGAACTTACGCCCAGAGCCTCGCGGTTTTTGTCGTTCCCCGTCCGGGGTCGAGCACCGGCACCGGAGTGTCGTCGGCGTGGACCTTGGTACCCACAACGACGTAGCGGCCGATCTCGTCAACGAGCGCGGGAAGCGCCTAATTCGCTTAAGGTATTGACTTTAAAAGCGTCACACCGCCGAGGCGAGACGATGCTCCCATTGAATGACCAATGGCGGTCATCGATGCCAGGTCGGCACAGAAGGCTGCTCCAAATCAAGGCTAATGAATCGCACCGACTCGCTGGAGCATAGGCGCCAGGTTTTCCGCTGTTACGGGTTGACCAAATAGGTATCCTTGGGCTTCATCACATTGCTGCGCCTTCAGGAACGAGAGTTGCTCGCGATTTTCCACACCTTCGGCAACCACCACCATGTTCAGGCTTTTCCCCAAGTTGATCACCGCCCTGACGACGCTGGCATCATCGGCGTCGGTAACAAGATCCTTAACGAAGGATCTATCAATTTTTAGGGTGTCGATAGGGAACCGCCGCATATAGCTCAGGCTTGAATAGCCGGTGCCAAAATCGTCCAAGGCAAGGCTGAGGCGAAGGTCCTTGAGCGACTTTAATACGAGCCCGGTCGAATCCGAATCCTGCATGAGAAATGTCTCTGTCAGCTCTAGTTCGATAGTTGACGGTTCGACGTGCGTGTCCTTGATAATTGCCGCCACTCGGGCGGCAAAATTTTTCGAGCGAAGTTCTACTGCAGACACGTTCACTGCAAATTTCATTGGTGCCATGCCCGCCAATTGCCATTCTCTGGCCTGCGCGCAGGCGGTACGAAGAACCCACTGGCCAATCGGCACAATGAGACCCGAATCCTCCGCGATGGACATGAAGTCCACAGGAGACAGGACTCCTAGGGTCGGGTGTTGCCATCGTAGCAGTGCCTCTGCGCCGGAGACTGCTCCGGACTTCAAATCTATGATGGGCTGGTAATGAAGCTCCAACTGCCGCCTGTCGATCGCATGTCGAAGATCCACCTCGAGCGCTTGTCGCTCGTGCGCGCTCTCGTTCAATTCCTTGCGATAGAACTGATAGTTATCGCGACCCCGTCCCTTGGCTTCGTACATTGCGGAATCCGCGTTGCGTATAAGCACATCGGACTCGGCGCCGTCCTGGGGATATAACGCGATTCCGATGCTGGCGGACACGTGCAATTCATGGCCATCCAAGACATACGGCAGGCGCAATGCTTGGAGCAGTTTTTCTGCACACTCCTCCGCGTCACTGGGTCCGTCGACATCGGTCAGAATGACGATGAATTCATCGCCTCCATGGCGGCTCACCGTATCCGATTCTCGAAGACACGCCTTCATCCTCGCCGCAATCGTCTGAAGCAGCAGATCGCCTACTGGGTGACCCAACGAATCATTGACGTGCTTGAACCGGTCTACATCGAGAAAAATCAGGGCAAGCGAGTTGTGATGCCTACGCGCGGACCAGACGCCTTGGTCAAGCCTATCGTTGAGCAAGGTGCGGTTGGGAAGATTGGTCAAGCTGTCGTGGCCGGCCTGATGGACAAGCCTTTCGGCCAGGACTCGGGCGGCGCTCACGTCTTGAAACACCATGACTGCACCAGCTACTTTCCCATCACGAGAATGAATCGGTGCGCACGAGTCCTCGACCGGCAATTCCGACCCATCGGGTCGAATCAATATGCACCAGGGAGGAAGATGTTCGACGATATCCTTCTCCATTGCACGCGCCATGATATTGGGGACAGCCTGACGGCTGTTTCCATCCACGACGTGAAATACCTCATCAAGCCGGCGACCCACGGCCGCGCCGTTCGACCATTGGGTCAGCCGTTCAGCCGCGCCGTTGATGTAGCTCAGGCGCCCGTCGATGCCGGTGCACATGACGGCGTCTCCAATCGAGTTCAGCGTCACCTCCGCGCGCTCCTTTTCGTTGAAGATGGCCTCAGCAATGCGCGCATTTTCCGCGGCTATCGATTTCAACGTCTCGGCGATGGTTGCATTCTTTTCAGCCGACTTTTTCAAGTTCTCGTTGGTTTGTGCCAGAAGTACTTGATTGGCCTTCAAGGAAGCATCCGCGTGTATACGTTCGGTAATGTCGCGCGCGATCTTCGATGCACCGATGATGTTTCCATCGCTGTCGGTGATGGGGGAAATTGTCACGGACACGTGCACTTGCGAGCCATCCTTCCGCATGCGAACGGTGTCATAACTTTGCACTTGTTCTCCTTTGGCGATGCGCGCGAGAATGTCAAGTTCTTCGCCAATTTGTTCGGCTGGAAATAGCATCTGGGTCGATTGACCAATGGCTTCTTGCGCGGTATAGCCAAAAATTCGTTCGGCGCCAGGGTTCCAGCTGGTGATGATGCCGGAGGTGGTCTTGCCCACGATGGCATCAGATGAAGAGTTAATAATAGATGTATGCGTGCGCGCGAATTGTTTAATGGACGCGGCGAGAGCTTCGTCAACAGCTTCATTGAAGCGGGTGATCTCCTCGAGACGCCCGGCTCCGCTGGACGTATGGGCGGCCCATCGTCGCAACACGCTTGCTCGAAAGGCTCGGAACTCACTGATGATTTGCTCCAAGTCAAAGCCACCAGCGATTCTCTCGTGGGCATGCTGCGCTCCTGCAACAATCAGCGCAGGAAAATTCTCCGGCGATAGCCCTTTCGACTTGTCCTCCTGCGCCTGGAGAGATTGCGGTTGAGCAATATCTGCAGCAACTGCGTGCAAGAACTCTTTTGCATGGTCCTGGAGTTTGCGCTGGCTTATCGAAAGAGCCGGAAATAGGGATTGAGCAAACGATTTCCAGTCTTCCAGTATGGCGTCCATGTTATTGATCATGAAGTCCGCCAGCGATAGCGACGCATCGCCAGTGCCGGTTACTGACTTCTTGGTTTCAATTTTCAAAGTGAGGCCCTATTTCCGGATTGGAGTTCCCGCGTAAGGCGACTACACCATTGAACACTTCACAACCGCTGCCCCGGTTCTTGGCCGAATACATCGCGGCATCAGCGCTTTCTATTAGCATTTCAGCTGAAGTGCCGTGGTCTGGGTACATCGAAATGCCGATGCTAGGCGTAATGACAATTGACAATTTCCCAACGGTAATTGGGCGCACGATCGCCTCTATCAAGAAGCGTGCGATGCGTTCGACGTTCTCGCGTCCCTGCGGTTTTATCAATAAATAGAGGAATTCATCGCCGCCATTTCGACAAACCGTATCCTCCTGGCGCGCATGGCGCAGGAGTCGCTCCGCAACAACGGTTAGAGCCGCATCTGCGGCGCTATGGCCATACGTTTCATTGATGCTTTTGAATCGATTTAGATCGAAAAACATCACGGCCAGTGAATATTTGTGACGCTCGGCGCCTGCCAGGGCCTGTTCTAGGCGGTCGTCGAATAGCGCGCGGTTGGGCATACCCGTCTTGACATCATGCATAGCCCTATAGCTTGCATACTTCTCTGCCCGCTGTGATGCGATCAAAGCAGTTTCGGACTCCGCCAGGGCCCCTTGTGAGACGCCTAATTCGTCTGCAACCTTCTTGAGCTCGCCGAGTCCCTCTTCCAGCTTGTCGGTGACCTGGGTCAGCTCATCCGCGCATTCCTGGACCTTGATTTCGATCGCCTCGCCGTCCCTGAGAGTCTCCTCGTCGAGAATCGCGGTTTTGCCGCCGGAAACCTTGACTTTCAAAAGAGCATTAGCGGAGGAAAGATCATCGACGCATTCTTCAACCTTGGCCTGGACTTCGTGGCCCTGCTCAAGCGCGGTCTCAAACGCGTGTTGGATCGGGGATGCTTGCTCTCGTTCAATTTTCAACGTCGCCATTCTGCGCCCAATTAAAATGTGGCAGGCGGATCGAGCTACGACGCCGCGCAATGCTCGTCCCCGTAGTGGGCTTGCGACGCGCCGGCCCGCCACGCTTTTCACCATCAAGCGCGTCTCGACCAATCTACCCGGCGTCGCCTGCAGTGTCTGTTGGATGCCGCACCTCGGGAGTCGCGTGACCCTCGCAGGTGAGCGTAAGGAATGTTAGATCGGCCTAGTCGCAGCGCACGCTGCTGCGCCCTCACCCGCGCCCCAAACGGAACAGGAATGGCTCCTGCGGGCTGCCCCGGCAGGAGCGGCAATTGACAGCACGTGCCTGCAGCCAGCGGAAGGGGATAACGGCGCACCCACGGAACCCCCACCGCCGAATTGTTCGCGAATTGTTTCTCTGAAATTCGGTGGTGGGAGACGGCGAGAATTCGCCGTAAGTGCTTGTATTTTATGGTGCTGCTGAGACGAATCGAACGTCCGACCTACTGATTACGAATCAGTTGCTCTACCGACTGAGCTACAGCAGCGAAGCGGCGGATTATAGACGGAGCCGCAACCCGGGCGAATTGGCAAATTGGACCACGATATGGGAGCCGAGCGGATTTTGCCCGGGCTTGATTTCAAACCGATTCCCGCCACATCAAGCCGGGCAATGGCGCCGTAGCGCCCAGGCGACATGCTCGCGCACCAGCGCCGAGGGGTGGTCCCGCCGACTTTCCAGTGCTGCCAAAACGTCAGGCGTCGCGGTGGCATTGCCCAGCGCAACGGCGATATTGCGCAGCCAGCGTTCATGGCCTACCCGCAAGATGGGGCTGCCCGCCATTCGTTGCGTAAATTGCTCTGCGGTCCAGCCAAAAAGCGTTATCAGCCCGGCGCCGTCGAGACCATTGCGCACGTCGAAGTCGGGCAGGCTGGCGCGCCGGGCATAACGGTTCCAGGGGCATACCAGTTGGCAATCGTCGCAGCCGTAGATCCGGTTGCCGATCAGGGGGCGCAGCTCGACCGGTATGGCGCCCAGGTGCTCGATGGTGAGATACGAGATGCAGCGCCGCGCGTCAAGCGCGTAGGGCGCCGTGATGGCGCGGGTGGGGCAGACCGTGATGCAACTCGTGCACGTTCCGCAATGCTCGCTGCGCGGACTGTCTACCGGCAGGGGCAGATCGGTGAGCAATTCCCCAAGAAAGAACATTGAACCGGCCTCGCGCGTGAGCAGCAGGGTGTGTTTGCCGCGCCAGCCGATGCCGGCCTTGCGGGCGAACTCCACTTCCAGCAGGGGGGCGCTATCACAGTACGGGCGGTAGGGCGGCCGCTGTACCTGCGCGCCGATGCGCCGTGCCAGCTCGCCCAGCCGCCCGCGCAACACCTTGTGGTAGTCGCGGCCGCGCGCATAAATGGACACCACCGCGGCGCCGGGCTGCTGCAGGCGCGCCTGCTCGCGGGCCACCCAATGGTCGTCATCGCTGCGGGGCCGGTAATCGAGCCGCACGCTGATCACGCGCAGCGCACCGGCCTGCAGTTGCGCCGGCGCGCCGCGTAGCGCCGCGTGGCGCCGCAGGTAGTCCATGTCGCCATGCCGACCCTGGGCCAGCCAGAGGTTCAGGTGCTCGGCAGCCTGCGCTACGTCCAGGTCGGCAATTCCCGCGGCGCCAAAGCCCAGCTCCGCGCCCCAGGCGCGGATCCGATCCGCAAGATCGACCCATATTGGCGGGGCGGACGGGGCAATCGCGCCGGCATTCGAATCGCTATGCTCGACGGAGGTATCGGAGGTCAAAGCGGGTAGGCAATGGTGAACGCGTTACAGGACCCAGCGGGCACGCTGGGCGACGCCGGAAACGATACTCGGTGCGGCGCGCAATGACAGCAACGGAACGGGCCGAGCGGCCAATGGACATCGAACTGCCCGACGAAGCTGCCACGGCTGCCCTGGGCGCAGCTCTGGCGCGCGCACTGCTGGCCATCGATGCGGCGGTACTGGCGCAGGGGTTCACCGTGCACCTGGACGGCGACCTGGGCGCAGGCAAGACCACCCTGGTGCGGGGCCTGTTGCGCGAGCTTGGGGTCAGCGGCGCCGTGAAGAGCCCCAGTTACACCTTGCTTGAACCTTATAAGCTTTCGAGATTAAACTTGTATCACTTTGATTTTTATAGATTCAAGAATTCCCAAGAATTTGCGGATGTGGGGTTTTCGGAATATTTCGGGCCGGGTGCCGTGTGCGTGGCCGAATGGCCGGGCAAGGCCGGGGAATTCCTGCCCGGCGCGGACCTGCGCATAGCGCTGCGGGCGCTCAATACGGGACGGCACGCCGCCGTCGAGGCCAACACGGAGATCGGAACAGCATGCCGGACCCGACTGGAGAGCTTCCTGCGCGAAGCGGCCGCCGGCGCCTGATGCAGGGTGCCGCCGGCACCCTGGTGCTGGCGCTCACGCCGCACATCGCGCGCGGCGCGACCCTGCTTGCCGTGCGCATCTGGCCTGCGCCCGAATACACGCGCGTCACCATCGAGCACGACACGCCGCTGCGCTTTAACCACTTCCTGCTGCGCGACGCCAAACCGCTGCGGCTCGTGGTGGACATAGAGGGCATCGACCTGACGGCGCCGTTCGCCGAGCAGATCAAGCGCATCGACGCGGCGGACCCGTATATCGCCAGAATGCGCGTGGGCCAGTTCCGGCCGCAGGTCGTGCGCCTGGTGGTGGAACTCAAGGCTCCTGTCGACCCGCAGGTATTTGCCCTGGAACCGGCCGGCCCCTACCAGCACCGTCTGGTGCTCGACCTCTATCCCGAGGGCGCCAACGACCCGCTCATGGCGCTGCTGCGCGCGCCTCGTGGTGCCGGCGCCGAGCCCGATGGCGCCATATCGCCGCCGGCGACCGGCGACACGCAGGGCCCGCTGGCACAGTCCCCGGCGGCACAAGCACCGGGCCCCGTCGCCGCCGCACCGCAGGATGCGCTGGCGCACAGCCCGGGCGCAGCCGACGCCGGCCCACCGCCGGCGGCACCTTTGGACGCGCCGGCTTTGGACGCGCCGGCGGTGGAATCGTCAACCGACACGGCACGCAGCAGCGTCGGCAGCGGGCACGCGGCAGCCCGGCGCAATGCCCGCGCCATGCGCCGCCTCATCACCATTGCGGTGGATCCGGGCCACGGCGGCGAAGACCCGGGTGCCGTGGGCAAGCGCGGCACCCATGAAAAAATGGTCACGCTGTCCATCGGCCGGCAACTGGCCGCGCTGATCGACGACCAGGCCGATTACCGCGTCCTCATGACCCGCGACGCCGACTACTTCGTGCCGCTGGGCATGCGGGTGGAAAAGGCGCGCCGCGTGGAAGCCGACCTCTTCGTCTCTATCCACGCCGATGCCTGGGTGCGCTCCGATGCACAGGGTTCCTCGGTGTTCGCGCTGTCCGAGCGCGGCGCCACCAGCGCCGCGGCCGCCGAACTGGCGCGCCAGCAAAACGATGCCGACCGCATCGGCGGCGTGAGCCTGGCCATCCGCAATTCACTGGTCAAGAGCGTGGTCCTGGATCTGTCCACGTCCGCGCAGATCAGCGACAGCCTGCGGGTGGGCGATGCCGTCCTGCATGAACTGGGCGGCATCAATCGCCTGCACCGCGGTCACGTCGAGCAGGCGGGCTTTGCGGTGCTCAAGGCGCCGACCATTCCTTCCATCCTGGTGGAGACCGCCTTCATCAGCAATCCGGACGAAGAGGCGCGGCTGCGCGACCAGTCCTACCAGCGCCAGATGGCAACCGCGGTCTTCAACGGCATCCGCAGTTATTTTGCGCGGCATCCGCCGCTGGTGCGCAACCCCGTCGGCTGACGCGGGGCCCGGCCCTAGCCCGCGCGCGGTGGCCCGCTGCCGCGCACCAGGCGGACCAGCCCCAGAATCATCACCGGTCCGAATGCGCTGGCCAGGCCCACCAGCAGCACCATGCCCAGGTGATCGCGCACGATGGGCACGTTCCCGAACATGAAGCCGCCGCCCACCAGCGAGATGCTCCACAGGACCGCGCCAGTCACGCTGTAGGCCTGGAAGCGCTGGCGGCTCATGGCCGAAGCGCCCGCCACGAGCGGCGCGAAGGATCGAACCACCGGCACGAAGCGCGCGGCAATCAGGGTCTTGCCGCCGTGCTTCTCGAAAAAGGCATGCGTTCGGTCGAGCGAGCGGCGGTCGATCCAGCGGATCGAACCATCGTAGATCTTGCTGCCCAGCCATTTGCCGATGGCGAAATTGAGCGCATTACCCAGGGAAGCGCCGAGCACGATCGTGCCGGCCAGCGGCACCACGTGCAGGGCGCCACCCGCGGCGATGGCGCCGGCCACGAACAGCAGGGAGTCGCCGGGCAGGAAGGCCATGAACACCAGTCCGGTTTCAGCAAACACGATCAGGAACAACAGGCCGTAGGCAACCGCGCCATGTTCATGCGCCACCGCCAGCAAGAATCGGTCGAGCGCACCAAAAAGATCCAACCAGTTTATGTCGCCCACGATGAGTACGGGAGAACCGCCGAAACGCCAGAAGGACCGCGATGGTACTCGACACCCTACCTATAATGGGCCATGACCAGCCCCGAAACCGCTCCCGCCGCCCTGGGCGAGGCCGCCACGCAACATTCGGCCGAACCCCGGCCCGTCGGACACCCGGCTCCGATACGGGTGCTGCGTGACAACCTCATCAGCCAGATTGCCGCCGGCGAAGTGGTCGAGCGCCCGGCTTCGGTGGTCAAGGAACTGCTGGAAAACGCCCTGGATGCGGGCGCGCAGCGGATCGAGGTACGGCTGCAGGGCGGCGGCATGCGGCGCATCGTCGTCAGCGATGACGGCAGCGGCATCCCCCGGGAAC
>Ga0209698_10008961_pt1 | contig 10285 bp, 6 predicted proteins | sample LitLauG_LLR_2012_FD_187203 | JGI IMG/M metagenome (GOLD analysis project Ga0209698, IMG submission 187203) | Freshwater sediment microbial communities from Pennsylvania, USA - Little Laurel Run_MetaG_LLR_2012 (SPAdes) (version 2) | ecosystem: Environmental > Aquatic > Freshwater > Creek >... | reverse complement strand
GCCTCTGCGGCGCCTGACCGCAGGGTCGGCCCGACGGTCCGGTCAGGGGCCGAGCTCGGCAACGAGGCTGGTCGGGCCGAACATCACCGCGTTGGCCCCCCAGGTGACCGAGACGAGATCGAATGTCCGGTACTTGGCCACCAGCCGTTGCAGCGCGGCCAGGGTCTCCGCCCGGGCGATGGCGGCACCCAGGCACTTGTGGGGTCCGGCGCCGAACGACAGGTGCGTCGCCCCGGCCCGGTGCGTGCGGAATTCGTCCGGGTCGTCGAAGGCCGCCGGGTCGCGGTTCGCGTCGTGCACGAACGGGGACACCATGTCGTTCCGGTGGATCTGCACCTTGCCGAGGGTGAAGTCCGACGAGGCCCGGCGGATCAGGAACCGGACCGGGGACTCCAGGCGCAGCACCTCCTCGACGCACCTGCGCTGGGCGGCCCGGTCGCCCCCCGCCATCGTCTCGGACAGTGCCGCGTTCGTCATCGCCTCGGCGGCGGCAAAGCTCAGCAGGTTGGCGGTGTTCTGGAACGACGCGTGGGCGAGCATCACCGACGAGGCCAGCTGCTCGCGGACGGACAGCTCGCCGGACCGACGGGCGGCGTCGAGCAGCGCCAGTCCCCCGTTCGCCAGGCACTTCCCGTCGCGGACCGCCACCCGGAGCTCGTTGAGGACGACACGGCCGACCTCGACGGCCACGGCCACGTCGTCGGGCGAGTAGGCCGGGTCGAACTGGGCGCTCATCGCCAGCAGCTTGGTGGCCAGCCCGTCCCCGTCGGCGCGCTCCAGCCCGAGGATGAAGTAGGTCATGTCCTCGGCGATCGGCACGGCGAAGTCCTGCACCAGGTCGACCCGACCCCGCTCCGGCAGATCGGAGACGAGCCGGTCGATGAACTCGGACGAGGACGCGGCCGCCGACCGCCAGTCGGGGAGCGCCCGATTGATGATGGCCCGCAACCGCGTGTGGACCTCGCCGTCCAGGAAGAGCAGGTTGGCGTCGTTCTGGCGCAGGTTCCCGTTGCCGACGTGCGACTCCAGCTCGGGGAGGTTGAGGGCGCGCCGGCAGTCGCGGTACCCGTGCACCGAGCGCAGGCTCTCGTCCGGACCCCACGCGTCGGCCGCCGTCCCGTCCTGGGGTGCCCACCGTGGGTACCAGCCCTCGGTGACCCTCGACCACTGCTCGTCCCACAGGGCGACCGCCAGGCTCCGGTCCCCGCCGCCGCGTGACTGGGCCCAGGCGGCCTGGGAAAGACTGACCATACGTTCAATGGTACCGGGGTGGCCCCGCCGGACCGTGGACACCGGTCACCGGGGGCCGGACACCACCACCGGGGGCGGGGCCCCATCGGCGCCTCGGGGGCGCACCCGGCGGGCACGGGCACCGCAATCTGCCCATTGTGCCCGGGTCCGGGCTGGGCGATAATCGGGGCCCTACCACGGTGCCAGAGGCACCTCGAACCGCAGCCCGTGGGCCCCGGCCCGTGGGCACCTGACCGCGACGAGCCTGCGATGCGGACCCGCATCGACCGACCCGGAACCGAGGAGCACGCCATGACCGACACAGCCGGATCGACGCACACAGGGTCTGCAGCCAGCTGGAGCGGCCACAGCGTCCGCTCCGCGGACATCGTGGGCGTCGGGGCCGTCACCGGATACGGATGGGGCACCAAGCACCTGTGGGACGGCTTCCTGCTCGGGGAGAGCGCCGTTCGACCGGTGACGGGCCTCGAGGGGTACGTGCCGGGCGGGGTCGCCTACCTGTCGATGATTCCCGACGAGGGCGACCGAGCCGACGGTCCGAGTCGATTCATGCGGTCGCTGCGGTTCGCCGCGAGGGAAGCGATCGCGGACGCCCGCGAACGCGGGTGGCAGCCGGGACCGGTCGTGGGGCTCGTCCACGCCATCGAGATGGGTGACGTGGAGATGTGGAGCGCCTTCTACAAGTCAGGGGAGACCCGGATCCGACCGAAGACCTGGATGAACATGATGTCCTCCACCGTGCTCACCCAGTTCATGAAGTCGAACGACTTCCACGGTCCGACCATGTCCGTGTCGGCGATGTGCGCCGGCGGGAACACCGCGCTCATCACGGCCAAGACGTGGCTCGACGCCGGCATCGCCTCCGACGTGATCGTGCTGGCTACCGACCTGTCGTGCGCCCCGCAGAACCTCCGGGCCTTCAGCGACCTGGGCACCGCGGTGCTCGACCTCCCGGGCCTCGACGGGTGCCGGCCCTTCCAGGAGGGAAGCCGCGGGTTCGTCGGCGGCGAGGCGGCCGTGGCCACCGTCCTGTCGTCGCGGGGGGCCGGCTCCTACGCGCGGGTCCTGGGCGGTGCCATGACCCACGACGGCTACCACAGCGTCAGCATCGCTCCGGACCTGCACGAGATGTCCCGCTGCTTCGAGCTGGCCCTGGCCAACGCCGGTGTGAGCCACAGCGACGTCGCCTACCTCAACGCGCACGGCCCGGGCACCGCGCTGTGCGACGCTTCGGAGGCCCGCATCCTCGACGACCTGTTTCCCGCCGCCCACGGCATCTTCTCCGTGAAGCCGCTGGTGGGCCACTGCCAGGCCGCGGCGGCAGCGGTCGAGATGCTGGCGACGATCTACGCCTTCCAGACGGGATTCGTCCCCGCGCCTCCGCAGGTCGCGCCGGGCCACCCCCGTCTGGTCGACGGCCTGTCCCCTCGCGTTCCCGGACTGATGGTGAAGTCGTCCATCGGCATGGGCGGGTACAACACCGTGGTGGTCGTGGGCGAACCCGACAGCTGACCGCACGGCGCACCGCGTGCGCTCGCTCCGGCGTCGGCTCCACCACCGCGCGTCCTGCCGCTGACGCCTGATTCCGGGCACTAAAGGTCACGCACGGATCGGCCGATGCACTGACCCTATGGTCACCAAGAGCGACTTCGACGAGGGACGCTCCAAAGTCCTGTTCGACAGGGTCGAACTCGAGGGTCTCTCGGTCGGCGATCGCGCCTTCGAGCTCGCCCGGGGCGTGAACCTCACCGAGAAGGCGCTGCGCTCCGTCACCTGGGTCTACGACTCCCGGTCCGACACCGTCGTGTGGTCGGACTCGCTCGAGGAGTTCTTCGGCTTCGAGGACCGCACGTCGGGGTTCTCCGTCCGGAGCGGCGACACCGACTCCGCCGGCCCACCGCACGAGGACGCATCCCCCGTCCACGGCCCGACCCTTCACCTCCGGAGCGTCGACGACGCAGGCGACGCCCTGCTCGCGCCCATCCTCGCCCCCATCCGGCTCGGGCACCCTCCGGCCACGTTCGATCTGAACCTGGTCGTCAACTGCCCCGACGGGACGGACCACCAGGTCGTGGTCCGGGCCGCTCCCATCGACGACCCGACGGCATCCGGTCAGCCCGTCGGTGGTGCCACACCGCCGACGCTCTACGTCGGCGTCGTCATCGACGTCACCGCCAAGGAGGCCTACGAGCGCGAGCTCGGCGAGATGGTCGATCGGTACCGGCTGCTGACCGAGGTCTCGCCCGACGCCGTGTTCGTCCACCAGGAGGGCCGGCTCGTCTACTGGAACCGAGCCGGCACCCGGCTCGCCGGCATGGGCACCTCCGACGAGGCCCAGGTCGAGGCCTACGCCAAGTACTACGGGCTCCCCATCACCACGTTCCTGCACCCGGACGACGTCCCGCAGGTGGCCCAGCGCCTGTCCCAGCTGACCGAGCCGGGACAGTTCTTCGAGCACGGAGAGATCCGGGTCGTGACCCCGGGCGGCACCGTCAATGTGATGGAGGTCACCAGCGTCCGCACCACCTGGGGCGGCGAGCCGGCGTTCCAGGTCATCGCCCGGGACATCTCCGAGCGCAAGGCCGCCGAGGCCGCCGACCGGTACAGGGCCAGCCTGGTCGCCCACGTGTCGGACGCCATCATCGGCATCGATGCCGACGGGCGCATCGAGTCCTGGAACGCGGCCGCCCAGGTCATCTACGGCTGGGCCGAGGAGGAGGTGATCGGCCACGCCATCGGCACGGTCGTCTCCAACAACCGGACCGACAGCATGGCCATCCTCGAACGCGGCCAGCGCAGCCACCGCCGCAAGGACGGGTCGACCGTCGACGTCGCCGTCTCCATCGACCCGCTGGTCGACGACGACGCCCAGCCGTCGGGCTGGGTCGTCGTGTGCACCGAACTGACCGACGCCCGTCAGGCCGAGGCCGGCCGGCGCGCCGCCGAGGAGCGGTACGAGGCGGTGGTGGCCTCGCTCAGCGAGGGCATCATCCTGTTCGACGAGGCCGGCCGCATGAACGCCCACAACCAGGCGGCGGCCACCATCCTCGGGGACCGGCTCACCCGGTTCGACGGCTACCGCCTGTTCACGGGCGACTCCGTGGCCACCTCGGCGGACGACGTCCTGCTCACCCCCGACCAGTTCCCGCACGTGCGGACACAGCGGACCGGCGAGCCCGAGGACGGTGTCGTCATCGGCGTGTCGAACGGGCTGGGCGGGTTCCAGTGGCTGTCGATGAGCACCCGGCTGCTCACCGGCGCCACCGCCGGCGACGTCCCCATGGTCGTGTGCTCGTTCACCGACGTGACCGATCGCAAGCACGCCGAGTCCGAGCTCCAGTGGATGGCCTTCCACGACTCGCTGACCACCCTCGGCAACCGCCAGCAGTTCACCAAGGAACTCGAGCAGGAGCTCGCACTGTCCATGCAGCACCGGACCAGCCTGGCCGTGCTGTTCATCGACCTCGACCGCTTCAAGTTGGTGAACGACTCCTACGGCCACGCCAGCGGGGACGAACTGTTGATCGAGCTCGCCCGCCGGTTCAAGGCCAACTCACGCCGGGGCGACGTGGTCAGCCGGTTCTCGGGCGACGAGTTCGTCGTCCTGTGCCCCGACGTGCGCGACCTCGACCACGCCCTCGAGCTGGCCGCCGAGTACGCCAAGGTGACCGAGGCGCCGTTCCACCTGTCGACCGTCCGGTCGGTCGTGGTGACGGCGAGCGTCGGGGTGGCCTACGTCTCGGAGGGCAACCAGTCGGCCCAGGACATCCTCCAGCAGGCCGACACCGCCATGTTCGAGGCCAAGAAGCACACGCAGTCCCGCATCGAGGTGTTCGACGAGTCGCTCCGCGAGAACTCGGTGGAGCGGCTCGAGCTGCTGGAGGACCTGCGCCACGCCATCGACAACGACGAGCTCGTGGTCTACTACCAGCCGATCGCCTCGGTCGAGACCGGTCGGATCGTGGCCCTCGAGGCCCTGGTGCGCTGGAACCATCCGACCCGCGGCCTCCTCGGCCCGATGGCCTTCATCCCGCTGGCCGAGGACAGTGGGCTGATCGACTCGCTCGGACGGTGGGTGCTGCGCGAGGCATGCGCCACCATGGCCGGCTGGCGCAACCAGGTGCCCGGTGCCGAGGACGCCTACATCTCGGTCAACCTCTCGGTCCAGCAGCTGAACGACTCGTCGCTGCTCGACTCCATCGCCGGGGCGCTGTCCGACTCCGGCCTTCCCCCCGAGGGCCTGGTGCTCGAGGTGACCGAGTCGCTGCTCATGAGCGACAACGCCGAGTACGCCCTCAACGGCATCCACGACATGGGGGTCGCCCTGGCCATCGACGACTTCGGGACCGACCAGTCCTCGCTGGCCCGCCTCAAGCAGTTCACGGTCAAGATCCTCAAGATCGACAAGTCGTTCGTCGATGGCCTCGGCACCATCCCGACCGATGAGGCGATCGTGGCCGCCATCGTGCACATGTCCAAGGCACTGGACCTGGTGGTGCTGGCCGAAGGGGTCGAGACCCCGAAGCAGCTCGAGATGATCGCCGACCTCGGCTGCGACCTCTACCAGGGCTACCTGATGTCGCGGCCGGTCAGCGCCGAGCAGATCGACTTCGCCAAGTCGGCGGAGACGACCCCCCAGACAGACCTCCCCTCGTAGCGGCGTGCCCCGGCACCCGCTACGAGGGGCGGGCCCGCACGGCGGGCCGGCCCCGGACGTCGACGCCGGGCCGGGCCGCGGCGGGCGCCGTCGTCAGCCCAGGCGCTCGATGATGGTGGCGTTGGCCTGGCCGCCGCCCTCGCACATCGTCTGCAGCCCGTAGCGGGCGCCGGTGCGCTCCATCTCGTTGAGCAGCGTGGCCAGCAGGCGGGCGCCGGAGCCGCCGGTCGGGTGGCCGATGGCGATGGCCCCGCCGTTGACGTTCACCCGGTCCATGTCCGGGTGGTGCTCCTTCTCCCAGGCCAGCACGACCGAGGCGAACGCCTCGTTGATCTCGATCAGGTCGATGTCGTCCAGCGACAGCTTCGACTTCTCGAGCACGAGCGTCGTCGCCGGGATCGGCGCCGTCAGCATGATGACCGGGTCGTTGGCGGCCACCGCGAACGTGTGGAACCGGGCCCGGGGCGTGAGCCCGAGCTGCGCGGCCCGCTCCTCGGACATGATCAGCACGGCGGCGGCGCCGTCGGAGATCTGCGACGACGAGGCCGCCGTCACCAGCCCGTCCTCCACGAAGCACGGCGGCAACGAGGCCAGCTTGTCGTAGGTCGACCCGGCCCGCACCCCTTCGTCGAAGGTCAACGGGCCCTCGTCGGCCGGGTCGCCCTCGTCGGTGCCGGCCACGGCGACCTTGTCCTCGACCCGGGCCCGCCGGGTGTCCAGGGGCAGGAGCTCGCGCTCGAAGCGACCCTCGGCGATGGCCCGGGCGGCCCGCTCGTGGGACCGCAGGGCGAAGCGGTCCATGTCCTCGCGGGAGATGTCCCAGCGGCGGGCGATCTCCTCGGCGCACAGGCCCTGGTGGATGAAGTCGAACCGGCCGTGGACCGTCGGGCCGTAGGCCTCGCCGGGCCCGTGCTCGGTGGTCGACCCGATCGGCACCCGGCTCATGGCCTCCACCCCGCCGCCGATCACGATGTCCATCGCCCCCGACGCCACCGCCTGGGCGGCGAAGTGGACCGCCTGCTGGGCCGAGCCGCACTGGCGGTCGACGGTGGTGCCGGGCACCGTGTCCGGAAAGCCGGCGGCCAGCGCGGCGTTGCGGCCGATGTTCATGGCCTGCTCGCCGACCGTCATGGTGCAGCCGAAGATCACGTCCTCGACCAGGGCGGGGTCGAGGTCGTTGCGGTCGATCAGGGCGGCCAGCGGCTGGGCGGCGAGGTCCACCGCGTGCCAGCCGGACAGCCGCCCGTTCTTCTTTCCGACAGGGGTGCGGACGACGTCGACGATCACAGCGCTTGCCATGCCGCCATTGTGGCCCAGCGGCCACGGTTGCCGGAAATCTGAAGGTGTGTCAGATTTCCCACGACCGCACCGGGCGTGCCACGCGCCCCGCCGACGAGGGACGACCCGATGGACCAGCCCATGGACCTGCACTACACCGACGCCCAGGAGGCGTTCCGGTCCGAGGCCCGGGCCTGGCTGGACGCCCACGCCCCCGCGCCCCGCTCGCTCCCGTCCCTCGACACCGCCGAGGGGTTCGAGGCCCACCGGGCCTGGGAGGCGGAGCTGGCCGCCGACCGGTGGTCGGTGGTGTCGTGGCCCGAGGAGTACGGCGGTCGCGGCGTGGGCATCCTCGAGTGGCTGGTCTTCGAGGAGGAGTACTGGCGGGCGCAGGCCCCGCTGCGGGTCAGCCAGAACGGCATCTTCCTGCTGGCCCCCACCATGTTCGAGTTCGGGACCGACGCCCAGAAGGCGCGCTTCCTGCCGCCGATGGCCTCGGCCCGGGAGATCTGGTGCCAGGGCTGGTCGGAGCCCGACGCGGGCAGCGACCTCGCCGGCATCCGCAGCCGGGCCCGCCGCTCCGACACCGAGGGCGGCTGGGTGCTGAGCGGCCAGAAGACCTGGGCGTCACGGGGCGCCTTCGCCGAGTGGTGCTTCGGCCTGTTCCGCACCGACCCCGAGGCCGAGCGCCACCGGGGCCTGACGTACTTCCTGATCGACATGGCCACCCCCGGCGTGACCGTCCGGCCGATCCCCCAGATCGACGGCGAGACCGGCTTCGCCGAGCTCTTCTTCGAGGACGTCCTCGTGCCCGACGACCTGGTCCTGGGCGAGGTCGGCAAGGGGTGGAACGTGGCCATGGCCACCGCCGGGTCCGAGCGGGGGCTCAGCCTGCGCAGCCCGGCCCGCTACAGCCGGGCCGCCGACCGCCTGGTCGACCTGTACGCCGAGCGCCTGGCCGCCGACCCGGCCCGGGCCGCCCGCAGTGCCGACGCCGTGGCCCGGGCGTGGACGGCGGCCGAGGCCTACCGGCTCAACACGCTGTGGACGGCCACCCGGGTCCTGGACGGCGGATCCGTCGGCCCGGAGGCCAGCGCCAACAAGATCCACTGGTCGGAGACGGACCTGGCCATCCACCGGGCCGCGCTCGACCTGCTCGGGCCGGCGGCCGAGCTGCACGGTGACGGGGTCGACGCCCCGTGGCTCGACGGCTACCTGTTCGCCCTGGCCGGGCCCATCTACGCCGGCACCAACGAGATCCAGCGGAACGTGGTGGCCGAGCGCATGCTCGGGCTGCCCCGGGCCTGAGCGGGAGCGACCGACATGCACTTCGCCTTCACCGACACCCAGCTCGAGTTCCGCGACGCCGTCCGCCAGGTCCTGGCCAAGGAGTGCGACACCGACGCCGTCCGGGCCGCCTACGCCACACCGGCCGCCCGGTCCCCCCGGTGGGCCGTGCTGGCCGACCTCGGGGTGGCCGGACTGTCGGTCCCCGAGTCCCACGGGGGCATGGGCCTCGGACTGGTCGACCTGGTCCCCCTGGTCGAGGAGGCCGGCCGGGTGGCGCTGCCCGAGCCGCTGGCCACCACCACCGGGGTCGCCGCGCCGCTGCTGGCCGACCTCGGTGCCGCCGGCACCGCCGACGCCCGCATCGGCCCGTGGCTCGACGCGCTGGCCGGCGGCGAGCTGGTGGCCGCCGTGGCCGACCCGGCACGGCCGGCCGCACCGGTGGCCGGCGCCGACGGTGCCGACCTGCTGCTGCTCGTCGCCGACGGCACCGACGGCCCCGAGCTGCACGGCCTGGACGTCGCCGACGTCGCCGTCACCCCGGTGGCGTCCCTCGACCCGACCCGACGGCTCGGTGCGCCGGTGTGGACACCGTCGCCCGACACCGTCCTGGTCGCCGGCGACCGCGCCGCGGCGCACCTGGCGACCACGGCCGACCGGGCCGCCGTCGTCACCGCCGCCGAGCTGCTCGGCCTGGCCGACGCCATGATCGGGATGACCGCCGACTACGCCAGGGACCGCCGGCAGTTCGGCAAGCCGATCGGCAGCTTCCAGGCCGTCAAGCACCTGCTGGCCGGGGCCCAGGTCCTCCTGGAGTTCGCCCGACCGGTCGTCTACGGGGCGGCCTGGTCACTCGACACCGGGTCGCCCGACGCGTCCCGGGCGGCGTCGGTGGCCAAGGCGTACGCGTCCGAGGCCGCCACCGAGGCGGCCCGGGTGTCGCTGCAGGTGCACGGGGCCATCGGCTACACGTGGGAGTGCGACCTCCACCTCTTCCTCAAGCGCACCTGGGCGCTGGCCGAGGCGTGGGGATCGGCCGCCGACCACCGGGCCCGCCTGCTCGACTCGCTGCTGGCCGGGCGCTGAGCGACCCGCCCTACGGGCGGGCGAACGCGTAGATCGGCACGCCGTTGTACTGCGGCGAGTGCGACGGCAGGTAGGGCCCGTTGATGATCACGGCCAGGCTGCCGGTCGCGGCCGGCCCGGCATCGCCCTCGATGGTGACGACGGCCCCGTCCGGCCAGACCTGGGCCACCAGCCCGACGTGCACCGACGAGCTGGTCGACCACGGCCCGGTGCCGTAGAGCACGGCGTCGCCGGGCAGCGGCGCGGCGGTCGGCGGGAGCACCTGGCCGTGGGCCGCCGCCCAGTTGTAGATGTCCCCGGTGAAGGCGTACGACGGGATCGGCACGCCGGCCTGGGCCCACACCCAGGTGGCGAACAGCGCGCACCAGGCCTCGCACGGCCCGTACGGGTTGCAGAAGTACCCCGTGTACGGGTCGGCGTTCACCTGGCCGGCCGCGATCGACACGATGGCCGACGCGGTGGCCGACGGCACCGGGTCCGGCGGGTTGGCGAACGAGTAGTGGAAGCCGTCCGGGTCGAGCAGCCAGTAGCCCGACCCGTCAGGGTCGAGGGTGATGGCGGCCACCGGCAGGATGACGTGGGGGTTGCCGTCCAGCCCGCCGCCCAGCGAGCCACGGAAGACGGCGTCGCCCTCGGTGAACACCCCGCCGTCGGTCGACACGAAGTAGTAGCCGCCGTCATCGGGGGTGACGGCCATGCCCACCACCGGGTCGTTGAGCGGGGTGC
>Ga0209698_10008960_pt1 | contig 10286 bp, 9 predicted proteins | sample LitLauG_LLR_2012_FD_187203 | JGI IMG/M metagenome (GOLD analysis project Ga0209698, IMG submission 187203) | Freshwater sediment microbial communities from Pennsylvania, USA - Little Laurel Run_MetaG_LLR_2012 (SPAdes) (version 2) | ecosystem: Environmental > Aquatic > Freshwater > Creek >... | reverse complement strand
GCAAACATTGCCACCGACATTGAAGCATTCCCGGAAGGCTACGAGACGATCGTGGGCGAGCGCGGTATTACGCTCTCCGGCGGACAGAAGCAGCGTACAGCGATCGCCCGCGCTCTGATCCGCAATCCACGAATCCTGATTCTCGACGACGCCCTATCGAGCGTTGACACCCACACGGAAGACAAGATCCTCAACCACCTGCGCGACGTTATGAAGGGGCGGACCACGATCTTCATCTCCCACCGCGTGTCAACCGTCCACAACGCCGACCGCATTGCCGTGCTCCACGGCGGACGAATCGTCGAACTCGGCACGCACGACGAACTTCTCGCCTTGAACGGCTACTATAGCGACCTCTATAACAAGCAACTGCTGGAAGAGGAACTGGCCGAAGTCTAGACTTTCGCCCCAGTTCTACTCTCGTTACATCTTGTTGACAAACGCGGCCTCTGGAACGTCTACTCTCTGATTAGCTGGGGTTTGTCTTCATCACTGGGGATAGTTCTATTCATCATGCAGCGGATCAGCAGGCAGGAAATCCTGGATTCTGACGCGTGCCCCGCGTCGGAGACGCAAACTTCGCTGCGCGATCTTTGCCGCATCAACCGCTGGTTCGGCGGGGTCTCAACGACTCGCAGCCTGTTCGAGCGTGTGTCTTCAGCAACCGGGAAGAAGCATCTTTCGGTTCTCGAAGTAGCGGCCGGCTTCGGGGAAGTCCCGCAACGTGCGGCGCAGCAAGTGGCGCGCAAAGGGATTCGGCTCGAGATTACGATGCTCGATCGCCTGCGCTCGCACCTGCTGCCGGGCAATCACTCAATAGTCGCCGACGCCCTCGCTCTTCCCTTTCCGGATTGCTGCTTTGATGTTGTAAGTTGCAGCCTGTTCACCCATCACTTGGAGCCCCCAGACCTGCAGCGCTTTGCCGAGGAAGGTTTGCGCGTGAGCCGTTGCGCTCTGTTGGTCAACGATCTAATCCGCCATCCGGTGCATTTAGCGCTGGTGTACGCAGGCTTCCCGCTGATGAGAAGCCATGTGTCGCGCGTCGACGGAGTCGCATCCGTCCGCAGAGCCTACGAGCCCAACGAAGTCAAGGAATTGTTATCGTTCCGGAATGCCGAAGCAAAGATCGAGATTTCGCGGCATTATCTCTTTCGCATGGGAGTCATTGTCTGGAAGAAAGCCGAACTGCCGCAACACGAATTGAACGCGGCTTGACTTGACGCCAGTGAACCCGTCCGCTTAACGCACCACCAGCACTTCCCTCACATTGTCCCGCGCCAAGAAAAACTTGATCGACGCGAAGTCGCGGAAAAGCGTTTCGATATGGCGGTTGTTGAAGACGCGCTGAAGGCGGAAACCGTCGCTGATCGCGGTATGGATCGCCCCCGTGGGTCCACGACGAGCCTCCCGTCGCAAAACGATTCGCTGCATCTCCAGCGTGTCCTTGTCCAGAATGTGGAAGCGATAGCACGGGGAGTCCGGCCCCGCATCCTTGGTGTGGAAGAACGCCAGCAGCATGCCCCCGGGCTTCAGCACCGACCATAGGCGTCCCATCACCGGACGCACCAGGCTCTCATCCAGATAGTCGGGCAGGTTCCAACACAACACGACATCGAAATGCGCCGCCGGATAGACAAGGTTATCGGCCAGAAACTTACGGCTATCGAGAACGACCTTGCCCTCCTCGTCTTTGGTGATCAGGTGAGGCTCGGTCGAGGAAACCAGAAGATCCTCGCTGTAGATCTTATGTCCGCGCTCCGTGAAGAAGCGAATGTTCGACGGCGAGGTGGAACCAAGATCAAGAACGCACAGGGGAGTATCGGCCTCCCAGAGGCGCGCCAGTTCACCCAAGCCGCTGGAGCGGCGCGTAAGTTTTTGAGCGGACTGCGGGGTCTCCGCCTGCGCCCCGCTCGAAGAGCCGCGAAAAAGCTTCATGAAATTCTGCGTGACCGACGCCATCCGGCCTGCACTTCCTCTGTCTGGAGGCGCCCAGTGCTCCACGACTTAAATTCAAGTCCTGCAGAAAATACTTTAACTCGCTCAGGACAGAAGCGCCGGTTACTTTCCGGCTGCCTTTTCCGCCTTGCCCTGAATATCGACCTTGCCTTTCAGGTAGGCGCCTTCCTCGATGGAGATCCTCTGGGTCGAGATGTCCCCGTTCACCACGGCCGTCTTGCGCAGCTCGACCCGATCGCTGGCCTGCACATTGCCGTCGAGTTTGCCCTGTACGACAATACCCTTCGCCTCCACGCTGGCCTTTACCTGACCGTTGGGACCAACGGTCAAGCTGTTGCCCTTCAGGGCGATGCTGCCTTCGACCTGACCGTCCACGTAAAGGTCCTCGCTGCCGGATAGTTCGCCTTTGATGACCACGGATTTACCGATTTGCGCCAGATCACCTGACAACGGAGCACTCATGATGTTCTCCTTTAAGGAAGCGGGATGCTACTCGACCAGACACTGGGAGACTGGTAAGGACGGTCCGCGTCGCTTCCTTCGACTATACGCAAGTGAGTGAACGTGCGGCAAGCGACGAAGGGACGGGCCCGAAAGTCCTGCCTCCGATTCAACCGCAACCGCTGAACTTTTTCGCAAGATTGTTAAACTAGTGCTTGATGACCTGTACGGTTGGGGGTACAGCTTTGCGTCTGCGGGTCGTTTGCGCCTTCGTTTCGCTGATGGCGTCAGCAGCCACATTAGTTGGAGCCCAGAACGCCCCGGATGTGCCCGCCCACGAACTGGTCAAACAGGCGGTCGCGAACGAACTTGCTGCCAACAACAGCGGCGTGAAACACATGTTCCGCTCGCGCAAGCAGACGCCCAAGGGATCCCAGACTAAGCTCTACGTCGAGACCGGGGATTGCATGGCGGCGATGCTCATCGCCGTCAACGACCAACCTCTCACCGAACAACAGAAACAGGGCGAGACCAGCCACCTGAGCTGGCTCGCCAACAATCCCGATCAACGACGCAAGAAGCTGGCGCGCGAAAAAGAAGATGCCGACCGCACCCTGCGCATCGTCAAAGCCCTGCCCGACGCTTTTCAGTACGAGTACGCCGGCGCCGAGAACGGCGACGCGACCATGGGTCGAGAGGGATCGCAGTTAGTGCAACTGAAGTTTCGCCCGAACCCCTCCTACTCACCGCCTACCCGGGTCGAACAGGTTCTGGAGGGGATGCAGGGATATCTTCTGATTGATCTGACAAGCCACCGGCTGGCGAAAATCGACGGCACGCTCTTCCGCGACATTTCCTTTGGCTGGGGCATCATCGGACATCTCGACAAAGGCGGCCACTTCCTGGTGAGGCAGGCCGACCTCGGTGACGGCTCATGGGACATCACCGAGTTGAAACTGAATCTGACGGGAAAGATTCTGATGTTCAAGGGCATCAGCATTGCTTCGGATGAAACCTTCAGCGATTTTCGGAAGGTGCGGGCAGATTTGAGCTTCGCGCAGGCCGTGAAGATGTTGGAGGTCGAGGAGGATCGACTGGCGCATGCCGGGCAGGCCGCGGAGAATTCAGAGGCGAAGAAGACTCCGCGTTAAGAATGGGTCGCATCTCCCGGCTCACTTCGCTCGCAGCGTTTCTTTCCTTACCGTGAGCTTTTCGATCATGTCGTTCTTAATGCGATAGCCGCGTCCCGGCTGATTGCTGATGCCGATCATGCCCTCGGGCGACACTTCGACTTCGGGCTCGATGATGTCTTCTTTCCAGTAGCGTTTCGAGGCTGAAACGTCGCCAGGCAAGCGGAAATTTTCGAGCGTCGATAGTGCAATATTGTGAGCGCGCCCGATGCCGGTCTCGAGCATGCCGCCGCACCACACCGGGATGTTGTGGGCCTGGCAGAGATCGTGAATCTTCAGAGCTTCAGTAAAACCTCCCACGCGGCCGACTTTAACGTTGATAATGCGGCATGCGCCCGTCTCGGCCGCAAACGCAGCACTGCGGGCGCTCACGATCGATTCGTCGAGGCAGACCGAAGTTCGCAACTCCTTCTGCAGGCGCGCGTGATAGTAGATGTCATCGTTCCACAGAGGCTGCTCGATCATCAGCAGGTTGAATTGGTCGAACTTGCGCAGGTGCTCGACTTGGTCGAGGGTGTATGCGGAGTTGGCATCGCAACTTAGGGTGATGTCGGCCCATCGCGAGCGGATTTTTTCTAGTACGTTCGTGTCCCAGCCGGGCTTGACCTTGACCTTGATGCGACGGTATCCGGCAGCGAGCTCGGTTTGAATCTTGTCCATTAATTGCTCGACCGAATCCTGGATGCCAATCGAGACTCCGCATGGGATTTCCGTCCGCGTTCCGCCCAGCAACTTCCACAGCGGTTGCTGGCGCTGGATGGCCTCGGCGTCCCAGAGCGCGTTTTCCAGCGCAGCTTTGGCCATTTGATGGGCGCGGACTTTGGCGAATAACGCAGGCCCCTCGCGCGCGGAGTCGATGCTCTTCCCCAGCAACATCGGAATCAGGTACTGGGTAATCGTTGGCCAAGCACTGTCGATCCACTCGCTGCTGTAGAAGGGATCTTCGCCGACGACGCTTTCGCCCCAGCCTTCGATGCCCTCACTATGAATGGTCACGAGCAGGATGCGGCGGCTGTACGTACGGCCAAAGCTCGTCTCGAAGAAGTGCACGAGCGGCAGGTGAATCTCGCGGAGTGTGACGGCTTCAATTTTCATGGATAAACGTTCTATTCACCACGGAGGCACGGAGACACAGAGAAAGCAATTCTATTTTTTGGTCTGTGTTTGTACGGCTCCGCCGTGAAAATGAGCTTTCTTCTTTCTTGACTCTGTATCTCTGTGCCTCTGTGGTGAAATTTAGCCCTCTGACGCGTACGACCACTTCTCGTCCCAGTGTCCCAGGACGAATTTACCGTTGCCTTCGGAGTCGCGCTCGTAGCCTAGCACGGCCAAGCCTTGTTCAAAGGCGTGAAGGAACTGTTCACGATTGCGTTGTTGGACTTGTTGCGCTTTGCCGCGGGTTTCCGGAGCGGCCTTCCAATCGTAAATCTGCGCCGGCACGCCGATGCTGGCCGTCCCTTGAACGAGCGGATTTTTCCCCGTAGCCAGCAGCGTTCCCACGCGCTTTGATCTCAGCCACCATTCGGCAATCAGGCGGTCGCTGGGCAAGCCGCCCTGCAACGGCGACGATGTAATGCCGTACTGGTTAATGTTGTAGCGCCGCGAGATGGCCCCGAGCTTTTCAATATTGAGATACGCATTCTTGATTTCGAGCGGATCGAAGGTCCATTCGATCAACTCGATGCCACGCGCGATGGCGTCCTCGCGCTGCATGAGCTTCAGTCGCCGGCCGAGCCCGCCGTTGCGATGATCTTTTCTCACGGCCAGCATGTGCGAGTGCAGGTAGATGTAGCCGCTGCGCGTGCCCGGGACCGAGAGGGCGAAGCCGACCATCTCGCTGCTATCGAAAGCTCCCATGACCTGGCCGCCGACCTTATCGGCTACGACGAACATGCGAAGCGGGACCAGTTCGGCGTCGGAAAAATTCCACACTTCCTTCTGCAAGGCCACGCAGGCGCGAAAGTCTTCGATGCTGTGACAACGGCGGAGTTCGACAGAATCGGCGGTCACGCGCTCTTTTCCCCTGGTCGCCGCTCCTCAGCCTTCGCCTGCTGCCATAGCGATTCGAGCTCCTCCATGGCAGACTGGTCCGCAGAACGTCCGGCCTCGTGAAGACGGTCTTCCATCCACTGGAAGCGGCGCTTGAACTTGCGGTTGGTTTTCCGAAGAGCCGATTCGGGATCGACGGACAAGTAGCGGGCGACATTGACCAGCACAAAAAATAGGTCGCCCACCTCTTCTTCAAGCTTTTCTTGCAGGGCTTCCGGAATGACGGTTCGTCCGGAACCGGCCATGCCGCGGTTCTGGGGACGAGGTCCTGGAGCGGGAAATTCTCTCAGGTGCTCACGCAATTCCTCGGTCTCTTCGGACAGTTTGTCGAACAGGCCCTCGACGTTGGGCCAATCGAAGCCAGCCTGCGCCGCGCGCGAACTGAGCTTCGACGCTTCAAGCAGCGAAGGCATCGCAGAGGAAACTCCAGACAGAATGGAACGCTTTTTTCCCCCGGTATCGCCCTCGCGTTTCTTGCGTTCTTCAACCTTCAGTGCCTCCCAATTACGTTTGACTTCGGCTGAGGTATCGGCCTTCACGTCACCAAAGACATGAGGATGGCGGTTGATCAGCTTGGTCGAAAGACGGTCCAGTACATCGTCGATCGAGAATGACGATTGCTCGTTGGCCATTTCCGCATAGAAGAGGACCTGCAGCAGCAGGTCCCCAAGTTCGCCGGCCAGTTCGGGCCAATCCCGATTGTCGATGGCCTCGAGAACCTCGTAGGTCTCTTCGAGGGTGTACGGCTTGATGGAATCGAAGGTCTGCTCGCGATCCCATGGACAGCCGCCGGGCGCGCGCAGGCGCTCCATGATCTCGACGGCGTGTTCGAAGCGCTCTCCTGTAGTGGGCATTCGGGAACCAATGTAAATGACCACGGATGCAAGAGGCAATGCGCAGAAACGAGCAATCCCCAACCGGCCGTGACGCGGCTGGCATCCTACCCCCACCAGATTCATCATCGAAAGAAAGCGAAGATCAAAGCGTGGAACGGTGAAGGACTAGGCGATCACATACCGCAGATTTGACCTTGGAATCATCGAATTGACCCCATTCGAAAAACCAACCGGTTACTTTGGGTATCATTTCTTCGAGAGTGGAAATTCGGCACTCGCGATGGCACCTGGACTATCGTTACTTTCATGTCACTTCGAACAAGGCGCAGAATGAGATGAAGTGGGTGTACTCCCGGTGTCGGCAGCCGCAACGCGGCCGCTTTCGGGAATGCGGAAACTGATGTGAATTCATGAGCTTAGCCGTAAAACCACGGCCCTCCCTCGATAACCAACACTTCCAGGTGGTGGTGATTGGCGGAGGCATCAATGGCGTTGCCCTGGCGCGCGAGTGTGCCCGCGCGGGGAAACGCACGCTGCTGGTCGAGCAGAACGACTTCGCCTCGGGCGTGACCAGCCGGTCGACGCGAATCATCCATGGCGGTCTGCGTTATCTGGAGCATGGCGAACTCGATCTCGTTCGCGAGTCAGTACGCGAGCGCGAACAACTGCTGAGGGAGCGCTCCCACCTTGTCCATCCCATGCACTTCCTGTTCCTGCTGAATGAGAACAGCCAGCGCAGTGCGATGAAAGTGCGCGCCGGTCTTTGGCTCTATCAGCGCATGGCGGGGAAGAAATCGGCTGTGCTCAGCGAAATGGAGGTCACACGCGTGCTGCGCGCGCTGGATGCGGGACACCGCTGGCTATTGCTCAACTACGAAGATGCCCAGTGCGAGTTTCCGGAAAGGTTGGTCGCGGAGTGGCTGACCGAAGCAGTCCACGCGGGTGCTGTCGTGCGCAACCACTGTGAAGTTCTGGCGGTGGATGTGGCGCATGGCCGGGCCAAGGGCGTTCAGTTGCGCGATCGCACAACCGGAAAAGACGCACACGTGGATGCAGGCTGGATCTTCAACTGTACCGGACCCTGGGCCGACCGCATCTGCCAGCGGTCGTCGGTGCGAACCAGCAATCCGATGCTGGGTGGAGTGCGCGGATCGCACATCGTGCTGCCGCGATTTGCCGGTGCGCCAACCTCGGCTCTTTACACCGAGGCTGCGGATGGGCGCCCGGTTTTCGTCCTGCCCTGGAATGAGCAGACACTCGTGGGAACTACCGAGGTGCCGGATACCGGCGATCCGGCTAGAACCGCACCTACCAGTGAAGAAATTGAATACCTGTTCCGCGCGGTCGCGCAGTTATTCCCCAAGGCGAAGCTTTCGGCGCACGACATAAAATATGCCTTCGCGGGCGTCCGGCCGCTGCCCAATTCACCGGGAAATAAGCCGTCGTCGGTCACGCGCCGTCATTTCCTCCATGATCACACGCCGGATGGCGCGGCCAAGTTGATTTCGGTGATCGGTGGCAAATTGACCACGGCGCTCTCCCTGGCCAGAGAATGCGCGCGAAAGATTGGTCTTTCTGTTCCTGAGCCTGCGCCGGTTGCGGTCGGCCCCGGAAGTGCGTTAGACCCGATGCTCGACCAGGAAGTCTTGGACATTGCCCGAGCCGGATCGGTAAGCGAAGAGACTGCCCGCGGCATGATGGAGTGGCACGGCGAGCGCGCCATGGACATCGCCCGCATGGCGCTGGTCGGCGCGGAATTACGGGCTCCGATTTGTCCGCACACCTCCCACATCGTCGCCGAAGTGGTCGAGGCTTACCGCACAGAATGCGCCATGACCCTGGGCGATGTGCTGCTGCGCCGCGTTCCGGTTGCTCTCGGAGCGTGCTGGTCCGAGTCCTGCAGCCGCGAGGCCGCCCTGCGCATCGGCGCTGTCATGGGATGGAACGACCACGATCTGGGAGCCAATCTCGAGTCCTTCGAGATGGAGCGGACCGGGTTTCTCCATCGTCCGAAGCACGGAGTCTCAGCGCTGGAAGCCGCCGCAGACTAGATCCTCTTTTCATTTTATTGGGTTGCCATGGGCGCGAGGGCGAGTCGGCTTCGCGACCGCCCGCGGGGACGCCGTCGCTACGGGGATTCACCTGACGGTTACCAAAGATTACGTCGCAGCCTTTGGTCATCTGGGAATAGGTCTTGCACGAACCTACACTTGTGCGACTCCGTCGAATTAGGGGCGTTATTCGATGTTGATTCCAATTAAGCATGAAAATATGACGGCGCGGCGCTGGCCCGTCGTTACCTTGGCATTGATCGCCATCAATGTCGTCGTCTTTCTCTTCACCATGACTGCGATGGACGACGAGGCACCCGAGTTGGGAGAGGTCAAGAGCCACATCCTGATCCTGGCTGCCCTCCATCCCGACCTGAAGATGCAGCCGCAGTCGCAACGGCTGGTCGATGGATTTAAGCGTAGCCATCCCGAGCAGTGGAAGCAGGTGCAGAGTCCGTACCGCGACGTCATCGACGCCTACGATGCGAAGCTCAAGATGATGGAGGATACGTCGAAGCTGCAAGACGAGATGGACTCGCTGAACGAGCAGTTCGTAAAGCTCTCGTCCTCGTCGATCACCGAGCAATACGCGTTCGTTCCGGCGAACCCGAAGCCGGTCAGCTATCTCACCGCAAATTTCCTGCACGGCGGCTGGCTCCACATCATCGGCAATATGTGGTTCTTGTGGCTGGCGGGATTTGTGTTGGAGGACGCGTGGGGGCGGTGGCTGTATTCGGTGTTTTATTTGTTGGCGGGAGCAGCGGCGCTGCAGTTTTACTCGTGGACAAATCCGGGGAGCATCACGCCGACGCTGGGTGCGTCTGGAGCAGTGGCGGCGCTGATGGGGGCTTTTCTGGTTCGCTTCCCCAAGATGAAGATTGAGATGGCGTGGCTCTTCATGTTCCGTCTGCGGCGCTTCAAGGCGCCGGCTTACTGGCTGCTGCCGCTGTGGCTGCTGAGCGAAATTTTCTACGGCTCGTTGTTTGGCTCGAACAGCGGCGTGGCGCACTGGGCGCACGTGGGAGGATTCCTGTTTGGAGCGCTAGCGGCTGTGGCTATTCAGCATTCTGGGCTGGAGCACAAAGCGAACAAAGCGATTGAAGAAAAAGTCACTTGGAAGACCGATGCCGAGATCGAGAAAGCCAACGACATGATGGAGCATGGCCAACTGACCGACGCCATCGCTCTACTGACGAACTATGTTGCGACCAAGCCGAACTCGCTCGACGCCTGGAACCTGCTGCGACAGGTTTATTACCGCCAGAACGATACCAAGTCTTATCTCGAGGCGAGCATCAAGACGTGCAGTTTGCGGCTGAAGGCGCATGAAGTCGAGGCGGCATTCCAGGATTATGCGGAGTTCATGGATTCCGGCGGCGGGAAGATGCCCGCCGGCGTGTGGCTCGAACTCTGCAAGGGCGCAGAAGAGAAGCTGGATTTCGAACGCGCTTTCACCGAGTATCAGCAGCTTGCAGCAGCGTATCCGGCAGAGCGTCAGGCGCTGACGGCGCAGTTGAGCGCAGCGCGACTTTGCCTGAAGAAGCTGAATCGTCCAAAGGATGCCCTGGCGCTCTATCAGGCAGCGGCGGCGTCGCCGATTCCGCACCTCGACTGGGAGACATTGATCCAGAGCGGGATCAAAGAGGCGAAGACCGCGGTCGCAGGCGGCAATGCGAGCGCGGCGGCGGCGAGGTAGTCCCCTCCAGAATCACCGGCCCTCCGGTCAAAAGTGAAAAATCAGGTCGCTCGCCACCGTTAGCTGA
>Ga0209698_10008959_pt1 | contig 10287 bp, 8 predicted proteins | sample LitLauG_LLR_2012_FD_187203 | JGI IMG/M metagenome (GOLD analysis project Ga0209698, IMG submission 187203) | Freshwater sediment microbial communities from Pennsylvania, USA - Little Laurel Run_MetaG_LLR_2012 (SPAdes) (version 2) | ecosystem: Environmental > Aquatic > Freshwater > Creek >... | reverse complement strand
ACCCTGGGCAACCTCGGAGCCCTGGTGCAGGACAACGTCAAACGCCTGCTCGCCTATTCGTCGATCGCTCACGCGGGCTACTTGCTGATCGCGTTTGCAGCTCAACCCGAACTGGGGGCGTCGGCTGCCATGTTCTATACCGCCGCGTACGCCGCGATGAACGTGGGCGCGTTTGCGGTCGTCAGCCATTTTGCCAACGCGGGCGAGAAGTACGTCACGCTGGAGGACTACGCGGGACTCGGCAGGCGATCACCCGCGCTGGCTGCAACGTTGACTTTTTTCCTGATGTCGTTGATGGGAATTCCGATCACCGGCGGGTTCTTTGCCAAGTTCTACGTGTTCAGCGCTGCGCTGCAGGCGAACCTGGTGGGCCTGACGATCATCGGCGTGCTGAACAGCGCCGTGGCCGCCTATTATTATCTGAGGATTATCATCATGATGTACATGCGGGAGCCGCGGGGAGAGGTTCCGGTCACACCTGTGCCCGCCGCGGCTGGCGTCGCGATCACCGTGTGCGTGCTGATGACGCTATATCTGGGCGTGTTGCCGGGAGGCGTGCTGGACTACGCGGAGCGGTCCGCCCGGCAGATGGTCAGTGGCAACCCCGTGCGGCCGGTGCTTCTGAGTGCGCCCCCCTCCGGACAGTAGTCCGGCGTTGGCGGAGCCCACCCATTCTGGAAATTCCAATCGTCTCAGCCTCGTGTACCGAGTGAAAAGTTGTGCCGGCCCCCCTATTTCCGAGGCGCTCATATAAATGCCGGCTACCGGGGTGGGCAGGTCTTGCCTAAAAACTCCTCGACTTCAATTGACAACCTCTCCCAAACTGGGCATTATGTTTACACAATTTTGGGTGGTCGTTTACAAATTTGGACCTGGAGGATCTATGGTTCAGCGATTGCGCCGCTTGTGGTCGGCTGAAGAAGGTCAGGACATCGCGGAATATGCCGTGATGCTTGCGGTTATCCTGGTGCTGGTCATCGGTACCGTGCGACTGATCGGGGGCAACGCCAATAACGTGTTCTCGTCGGTCGCCAGTAACGTCCAGTAGCCACTTCGATCTGTGCTTTAGGTCGACGATTTTATGACACGATTTAGCACCTCCAACCAGTTTGCCCGCGATTGGTATCCAATCGCGGCGGAGGTGGAGAACCGGGGACCGTCCCTAGTGCAATAGAGGCAACCTCAGAGATTCCATTCGAAGCCGCGATCCAGCATCGCGGCTTTTGCTTTTGATATCGAACCGAAAGGGTGATCACCATGATTGTCAATATGTCCGACAGCGCGACCGAAGAACAGATCGAGCACGTCATTCAACGCATCCGGGAGGCTGGCTTCCAGCCCCACGTCACGCGCGGGACCGAGCGCACCATCGTCGCCGCCGTCGGCAGCGGTGGACGCCGGCATGAAATCGAGGCGCTTTCGGTCGCCCCGGGCGTCGATAACGTCGTCGCCATTGCCCAGCCCTTCAAATTGGTCAGCCGCCAGACCCGGCCCCAGCCCTCGGTGGTGGATGTAGCCGGCGTCAAGATCGGCGGCGATGAGGTAGTCGTGATTGCCGGGCCCTGCTCGGTGGAATCGCGCGAGCAGTTGCTGGAGACCGCCCAGGCCGTGAAGCGCGCCGGGGCCAGCATGTTGCGCGGGGGAGCCTACAAACCTCGCACTTCTCCCTACGAGTTCCAGGGCCTGGGCGTCGAGGCGCTGAAGATCCTGCGCGAGGCGCGCGATCTGACCGGTCTCCCGGTGGTCACCGAGGTCATGAGTACGGAGGACGTGGACTTGATCTGCGAATACGCCGACATGCTCCAGGTGGGCGCTCGCAACATGCAGAACTTTGCGTTGCTTCGGAGGCTGGCCACCGCCAATAAACCCGTCCTGCTCAAGCGCGGACCTTCCGCCATTGTGAAGGAGTGGTTGCTGGCGGCTGAGTACCTGCTCTCCGGCGGAAACAGCCAGGTGGTGCTATGTGAACGCGGCATCAAGACCTTCGAGACTGCCACCCGCAACACCATCGATCTGGCCTCCATCGCGCTGGCTAAAGAACTCTCCCACCTGCCGGTTATTGCCGATCCGTCGCACGGAACTGGTAAGCAAAGTCTGATCGGGGCCGTTTCCCGGGCTGCCATCGCGGTCGGCGCTGATGGCATCATCGTGGAGGTGCATCCGTGCCCGGAACGCGCACTTTCCGACGGGCCTCAATCGCTCGACATCCCACAGTTTGAGCGCGTGATGCGCGGTCTGAGCGCTCCCCTGCGCCCGGTGCTTGCGCCCAGCCTCCATCTGGCGCGGGCATAGTCCGAAACGCTTCCGAAGGCTCCAGTGCGGGCACCCTGCTCGTGCTGGGCCTTGCAGGTTCGGTGGCCTGCCCCGTTTTTTGGGGGGCGTCAACTGAGGATTTCCGATTGAGTCCGGCTTTGCAACGGGACACTTTGTCCCGAACCGTCCTGTTGTGATTGCCCAGTCTTTGTTTTCAGTTGGTTAGCAGCCCTTTGGTCTCTCACGGGCCCCCCTCTGCGCCAACTTGTCCCCTCCGGCGGCCGTCGTCTGCCAACGTAAGTGTTTGTGGACAAAACCTTTATCCGCATCAGCATTGGCTCGTTGATTGCCAAGTAAGGGGTGAGGTGTGACGGGCCAGGTGTATGCCTTGCCCACTCACGACGTCCGTGAGCACAAACCCAATGAGCAGCAAAATGAACCCACAGGTTCCAGAAGGACGCGAAGGTCGTCCCAATAAATCGGCAGGCTTCAGTGCCGCTTCGGGCCGGATACTCGGCATGGTTTTGCTGGCGTTCCTGGCCTTACCGGCCGCCGCTGGCTCTCGGCCAACCCTGGATGGCGATGCGCACATACCCGCAGGCAAGATGGCGTCTGATCTGCGGGAGCATGCGGCCTCCAAGAGCATGGTGACGGTCATTGTGCAGTTCCGCCAAATGCCGAACGAAACCACCTTGGCGGGCATGCAGGGCCGTGGCGCATCGATGCGGAATCGGCTGCACTCGATCCGTGCGGTCACCATGCGCGTCCCCGTCAGCATGCTGGCGGAGCTTGAGAACAACCCCAACGTGGCCTATGTGACGCCCGATCGTCCAGTCTCGCTGACGGCCGTGAACGAGGATTACACCACTGCTGTCGAGGCAGACGTTGCCGTCGCCCAGTTTGCCCAGGACGGTACGGGCGTGGGCGTCGCGATCATCGACAGCGGCGTCGCCGACCATCCGGACCTGCACAATGCTTCCGGCGCCAGCCGCGTTGTCTACAGCCAGAGTTTCGTGGCGGGTGACACCACCACGAGTGACAAATATGGACACGGAACCCACGTTGCCGGCCTGATCGGAGGCACGGGTGCCGCGTCTGGCCCGGCTAACGGCTACGCTATGAAGTATGCGGGCGTGGCCCCCAACGTCAACATCATCAACCTGCGCGTCCTGGATCAGAACGGTTCAGGCACGGATAGCCAGGTAATCGCCGCCATCCAGCAGGCGATTGCGCTCAAGAGCGTCTACAACATCCGCGTCATCAACATGTCGCTCGGGCGTCCGGTATTCGAAAGCTACACGCTCGATCCGGTTTGCCAGGCAGTGGAATCCGCTTGGAAGGCCGGCATTGTCGTGGTGGTGGCCGCGGGCAACAATGGCCGCGATAACTCGATGGGAACACACGGCTTCGCCACCATCGGCGCTCCTGCGAACGATCCGGCCGTCATCACGGTAGGAGCGACCAGGACCATGAACACGGCGACGCGGGTCGACGATGCCATTGCCAGCTACAGCTCCAAAGGTCCGACCTTGGTCGATCACCTTGTGAAGCCCGATCTAGTGGCACCCGGAAACCGCATTGTTTCCTTGCGCGCTGCGGGCAGCACACTGGATAAAGGCTATCCGCAATTTGAGGTGGGCCCAACCAGCGGAACCTCAAAGTACTTTCGTTTGAGCGGGACCAGCATGGCAACACCCTTGGTGAGCGGCGCGACGGCACTGATGCTGCAGCAGAACCCCTCGCTGACCCCCGATCAAGTGAAGGCGCGCCTGCTGAAGACAGCATGGAAGGGTTTCAATCAATACACGTCATCGGTCGACGATGTCGGAAACACGTACTCCAATCAGTACGACATCTTCACCTACGGAGCGGGGTATCTGGATATCGACGCCGCTCTGAACAATACCGACCTCGCCACGGGAGTAGCGCTTTCCCCGACCGCAGTCTACAACGCGACCAACAACACGGTGACTCTGGTTAATACCAACTCCGTGGTTTGGGGTGGCTCCAGCGTGGTTTGGGGAGCCAATTCGGTCGTCTGGGGAAATTCCGTGGTTTGGGGCGCTAACACGATTACGAGTAACTCGGTAGTTTGGGGCAGCACCAGCGTGGTTTGGGGTGCAAGCTCCGTTTCTGGTTTCAGCGTGGTCTGGGGTGCCACTTCGATCACCGCCAGTCCGATGGCCGCATTTAGCGACAGTGACGACGGAGAAAACTAAGCCGACTGAGACCATATTCGGAGATACCCATGACAAATCCTCTACCAATGAAAGCCAAAGTCATGATCGGAATGGTGGCCGTTGCGAGTCTGTTCGCTCTGTCGTTCAGTGCGATGAACTGGCAAACGCAAGCCTGGCCACAGTTGGCGTTACTGTTAGCGGCAGCCGCCGTGAGTTCCCGTTTCAAGGTGACGGTCCCTGGAATGACCGGCACGATGTCGGGGAACCTGCCCATCATCTTGCTGGCAGTTACGCAACTGGGATTGTTCGGCAGCCTGCTGGTCGCCGCAGTGGCAGCAGTCGCGCAATCCTACAGTTCCGGCGGGAACAAAACGAAACCGATCCAGTTTGTGTTTAACGCGTGCACCTTGCTCAACGCCTCTGGAATCGCCTACCTGGCCTACCATAGCCGGACGGCGTGGGCCCACAATGCCATGCACACTCTGTCACTCGTGCTGGCGGCGAGCGCTTATTTCCTGGCTAATACGGCTCCGGTGGCGGGCATCGTCGGGCTGACCGAAGGAGGCAATCCTTTTGCCCTCTGGCATAAGGTCTTCTTGTGGTCGTTCCCGAACTACGTAATCGGGGCGGGATTGACCGCGATCGCCTCCACGTTCGGTACAGTGACCGGCCTGGTAACCGTGGCAGCGCTTATGTTGGTGCTGTTCGGCGTGTACCAGTCGTACAAGATGTATGTGGGCCGAGCGGAACAGACGCAACCGAAAGCGATGGCCATGGCTGCCAGCCGTTAATTCACGAATCTACTTGCACAAACCGAGTCTGCCAGTCGTCAAGTTCAGGAGCGATTGGCAGACTCTTCGTATTGATGCCTGGAGCTGGCTGCATAAACAGGTTTCGGGTGGGGCACGGCTTCATCCATGCCGCTAGGATCCGTCAAGAATGTGGGCTTCAGCCCTGGAGGGCCAGGGCCGGGTCCCAGCACGGCCATTTCTGAAACAAGTGACTGACCCCGCCGGATTGGTTCGTGGTGTACCTTAGAAGCAAGCCTTTCTGAAGTTCACTCTGGAACAAGCGTGGGGTTAGCTGGTGAACACAAGCATCTTTGAGATCTTCAAGATCGGCATCGGCCCGTCCAGTTCGCACACAGTCGGCCCGATGCGGGCCGCCCGGGAATTCGCGGTCTCCCTTCAGAATGAAAAGCTCCTGGACGAAGTGTCCCACGTCCGCGTCGAGTTGTATGGTTCACTCGCTCTCACCGGTCGCGGACATGGCACGGATCGAGCCGTATTGCTCGGACTGGTGGGCGAGCTTCCCGATAAAGTTGATCCCGCGTCTATCGACGGCAAAATCCAGGAAATTCGTGAGCACCAACGCATTCGCCTGCTGGGCACGCACGAGATCCCGTTTGTCGAGCCACATGATCTCCTCTTTCACAAGGACCAGATCCTGCCCGGCCATCCCAACGCCATGCGCTTTTCGGCTCTCCACGGGTCAGGCAAGCCATTGCAAACAGCCATCTACTACTCGGTGGGAGGCGGCTTCATCTCCCGGGAAGGAGAACCGTCGTCGGCTCGTGACACGTTGAAAACTCCTCCGCACCCGTTTTCGAGTGCCGATGAGCTGCTTCGCATCGGCGATGACCTGTCGCTCCCCATCTGGCAAATCGTTCTCGAAAACGAAAAAGCGTGGCGCACCGAAGAAGCGGTTCGCAACTACATCGCACGGGTCTGGCAGGTCATGCAGGAATGCGTAGCGCGCGGACTCAAGACTGAAGGCATTCTCCCCGGCGGCCTGAATGTCCGCCGGCGGGCTCCTCAGCTCGCGCGCAAGCTGGGCGCGATCGGCAGTTCCGATCCGCTGGCGCCCATGGACTGGGTCAATGTCTTCGCCATGGCAGTCAACGAGGAGAACGCGGCCGGCGGGAGAGTTGTCACCGCCCCCACCAACGGCGCGGCCGGGATCATTCCCGCGGTCGCCCATTACTACATGCGCTTTGTTCCCGATGCAAACAACGCTGGATTGGAGCGTTATTTCCTGACCGCCGGAGCCATTGGAATTCTCTATAAAGAGAACGCGTCGATCTCCGGCGCCGAGGTCGGCTGCCAAGGAGAAGTCGGTGTCGCGTGTTCCATGGCCGCGGGCGGGTTGGCGGCCGCCTTGGGTGGAACCAACCGGCAGCTTGAGTACGCCGCCGAGATCGGCATGGAGCACAACCTCGGAATGACCTGTGACCCGATCGGCGGGCTGGTGCAGATTCCCTGCATCGAGCGCAATGCCATGGGATCGGTGAAAGCCATCAATGCCTGCCGGATCGCAATGCGGGACGAGGATGAACACAAAGTCTCATTGGACCAGGTCATCGCGACCATGTACCAGACCGGCATGGATATGCAGTCGCGCTATAAAGAAACTTCGCTGGCCGGCCTCGCCGTCAATGTCATTGAGTGCTGAGTGCCCATCAGCCCGGAACATACACGGCATAGCCGCGCCCTGCCGCCCACAAGTCTGCCACACCGTTCAGGTCGGTCCATTTGTCAGCGGGTTTCGAGGAATCGTCTCGCCCCCACCATGCAATCGGCGTCAGCCGCCGAGTGCGCCACGCGGTATTCACCGAGCTTCCATTCCATCCGTCCCCACGGTTATTCAGGACGAGAATGAGCCCGGGCTGGCTGGCAAACCCGCTCCTTTGCATGACGTACAGGTCATGGTCGGAGTAAAGAACGGAAGTCGTTCCTCCGGCATACCCTTCGTGCGCCTTGATTAATGCCGCGATCCCGTTGGGCGTGCCTCGATCGGCAAGCTTGAAGTTAAAGTAATCCTGCCAGAACACAGAAGGGTAGCCTTCGCTGGTGAGAATGAACGCGTAGGCAAGAAGTTTGTCATTGACCACCGCATTGCCGGGATCTCGAACCGTGTCGTGATTGTCGACGAAGGTCACCGCCCACCATGGAAACTTCTGCACGACCGTGCCCTCGCTCAGACTGCGCAGATCGAAGCCGTATTGGTCGCAGAGTCCTTTCAATTTGTAGTGCAGAGGAAAATCGAACGCCGAGATGGGATTGTCCATGAAGGCGTTATTGATCGAGCCCAGCCACTCGTCCACCACCCGGTCCGAGTCCCAGCATTCGCCAACATCAAAGGGACGAAATAGTTGGCCGCCACGATCGTAGCGGTACTCGGCAATCCCCTTGACCAGCCAGGGGCCGTAGCCTTTGACGAAGTCGTAACGAAAGCCATCGAAGCCAATCTCCTCAACCAGCCAGCGCGTGTAATCCATCATCGCCTTGTAGACATCGGGATTGCGATGGCAAAGGTCGGGCATGTCACCGAAGGTCCCGAAGCCGTCCATGGTCTCGTACACACTCGGATGAAAGCAGGTCCAATCGCGAGGGAACTTCCCGCTCCCGGGAGTGAACTTCGTGGCTCGCACCTGCTGGTCAATCGGGTTGGTTTCTAGTGCGTCTCCGCCACGGTTGTGGTTCAGAACAACGTCCGCATAAACCTGCAGCGAGTTGGCGTGCGCGGAAGCGATCAGGTCCAGCAGGTCTTGCTTGGTGCCGAACCAGGTCTCCGTCCGGCCTTTCTGGTTGAACTCCCCAAGATCGAAGTAGTCGTACGGATCGTAGCCCATCGAATTCCATTGAGCGGCTTTCGAAGCGGGTGGAAGCCACAACGCGGTGAACCCGTCCGCCGCCAAACTTGGAAGTTGGGGTTCCAGGGTTTGGAACCAGCGCCCTTCAAACCCTTCCAGCGACGGGCAATCCCAATAGAACGCCTGCAGCATTACGCCCATGAGAAACCTCCTTCAGCGTTGCGAATTACCAGCGGTTAGGCAATCCATGGAAGTAAATGTACGAGAAACAAACGGAGGCCCGAAGTCACCAAATCATGCCCCAATGAGGAGAATCTGGCACATGGCAAGTGGAAGTCTGTGACCGAGAACATGCGTGGAAGTGATGAAAAGGAGCCGTGAAGTGCCTTCCCTGCCACTCCACCCGCGGCGTCCCGCAATGATCGCCCACCTGAAAATCCATTCCGCACTCTGCCCGTTTAGAGCCCGCTCTTCTCCAGCGACCCTAGTCACGAATCACTCTGACATCCAGATACTCCGCTTCGATTCGCGTTCGGCCGTCGGCTGCGGTGTTATGTTCAGTCCACAACGACTCCAACCGGGCAGCCAACTCCGATTGACCTTGTGGGTCGAGTCTTGAAAACGTTGCCTGGGTGGGGCCGAAGTATTGCCGGAAGAATTGCACCACGTCCTTGGGACTGAAGGGATAATCGAACACGGCTTTCTGTCGAGTTATGCTCAGCTTCGAAGCTCCGCTGGCAAACCGCTCTCGAACCACCTGTTCGTTTCCCCAGAGCACCGGGGCGGGAAGCCCTGCCGGAGGCGGCACCATCTCCGCAGTCAGTTGAAACGATTCTCCGACAAATCCCTCCGGCGTCCAATTCGCCATTGCGATCAGTCCTCCCGGCTTGCACACGCGAATCAGTTCGGCAGCCACCCGCTCCGGACGGGGCGCGAACATGGCTCCGAACATCGTCAGCACAACATCAAATTCATGATTGCCGACGGGAAGTTCTTCCGCGTCCCCTTCCTGAAAGCGTATGTCCAATCCTTCTTCTGCGGCACGCCTTCTCGCCTGTTCGATCAAATTGGGTGCAATGTCCACACCCGTTACCACCCCGCCTACCCGTGCAGCCGGGATCGCAGTGTTCCCGGTACCGCAGGCAACATCGAGAACCCGAGTGCCGGGCCTGATTGGGGTTCGGGCGACAAACTCCTCGGCAGATTTGGCAGTAAAGTTCGCGATCTGGCCGAAATCCCCCGCCATCCAGGTTGCCTTCATGGTTGATTTCAGTTGTTCAAAACTGGGAGACGCCGTTTGCATACGAACACTCCTCAATGGCACAACAATCTATCACGCCAGGCAGGATACGACGGTTACGACCGGCTTCAGGTTGCAAATGAAGCCTTGCATCTATTTCCCTATCGCTTCTTTCTTCAACCGCTCGATCTGCTGCAAATGATTCGGCCCGTGCTTCGACATCATCTGCACGTAGTCGGCAACGGTGACTCGGTGATCGAGTTCAGGATGGCGTGCGGATTTCTGCAAGTCTGTCGCCTTCAGTCGCCTGAGCAACTGCACGTTTGCGTGGCGGTTGAGTCCGTAGAGTGCGACCAACTCCGGCGGTGAAGCTTCCAGATACCCAAGGTTCTTCGCCCAGGCGTCCTGATCAACGGGCGCAATCACCGGGTCTTTGTCAGCGAGCATTTGCCGAATGCGGTAGGCGTACAGAATCTCCATATCAGCCAAATGTCCAAGAATCTCCAAAATGCACCATTTGTCCGGAGATGGTTTATAGCGAAGGGCTTTCTCGGGCAGGCCCAACACGGCCGCAGCCATTTGTTTGGGGCTTTTCTCGGCAGCGTCGAGATGCTGTTTCAGTTCGGATTCAGTCACGAACGCCTCACTTCATAATCGGGGGAATCAAAACGGCCTAGATAGCCTTCAAAACCGGTTTGTGCGGCACGCACACTGATTCAAACCAGCGACTGATATACGTCTGGGCGTGGGCTTCGCCACAGAAATGGCGGGCGGTTGGACTGGTAGCGGCGGTCAAGTCCCACTTGAGGACCGCAAGCTCCTGATCCGTGCATTCGATCACAAACCAGTGGATTGGATTCTCACTGACCGTACCGCAAATCTCACATCGGAATTCCTTCAGGCTTGACATGCCTTCTCCCTTGAGCGATGCCTCGGCAACCCTAGTATAGCGACAGGTCAGTAAGCCGTTGATTGGCGTGTGAGCGACCCGAGACATAGGTAACAGATCGTACCGGACACAT
>Ga0209698_10008958_pt1 | contig 10287 bp, 13 predicted proteins | sample LitLauG_LLR_2012_FD_187203 | JGI IMG/M metagenome (GOLD analysis project Ga0209698, IMG submission 187203) | Freshwater sediment microbial communities from Pennsylvania, USA - Little Laurel Run_MetaG_LLR_2012 (SPAdes) (version 2) | ecosystem: Environmental > Aquatic > Freshwater > Creek >... | reverse complement strand
GAGGACGGAACCTGCTGGTGCGGCGGAACCGTCTGGCAAGGGAAGACCGCGATGCGGATCAGTGTGTCTTCCTGGGCGACTACAGAAGCCGATGTCGAGCGGAGTCTCGAAGCGATACTACGCATCGCGCGTGAATGCCGCGCCACGTGAAGGTCAAACAGGCAAAGTGGCAGCGAGTTCTTAAAAACGCTACTGACTGTGTGCAATGCTCGAATTCTCAAGGTCCGCAAAAGTCTGTGTCGGACTTAGATGCGTGCCAGAGAGTCGGTCGTGCCAGGTGAGTTCATCTTCGTCCCACATCGCCCACAGGAAACCCAGGAAGAAAGTCCCCGCGGAGAGAATGTAACCCGCGCTGCGGAGAAGCATTTGCCTCGGAGTGGGCGGCTCGCCGGAAAGACTGACCACCTGCAAGCCACGCATCATCATGCCCGGTGTCGTTCCGCCGAAAATGGTGAACAGCGCGAAGTATTGTAGATAGACAATCGCAAAAGTGGCGCTGTAAACAGCGGCATTCAGCTTACTGAGGGTAAATTGCCCTCCGAGAGAACCGAAGAGCATCAGGAATCCGCCATACGCGAACAACAAACAACAGAAATCGACCAGCGCGGCGAGGCGCCGCTCGTCCATGGAAGCCACGGGATGGAGCCCGGGCTGCGATGCACGTTGGTCTTCAACTGATTGCGTTTGCGAGTTTGCTTCAGGGTCCGGGGGAAGAGAGACGTCAATCACCATTCGTGATTCTTCTAAAACGCGCTTCTTTGCAGGGCGGCCAATGGCGATCGTAAAGGAAAAATCGTCTTCTACAGGTACTGGTGTCTCCGCAACAGCGACCGGAACGTGGGGCGACGGCGCGTCCGCGGGATCGTCAAAGGAAAACCGAGATTGAGCCGTATTCGGCGCAAGCTTCCGCCGTCGGTTGCGATAGGCATCAAGACGTTGAGCGAGTTCGCCTCGCCACGCGGCGTTTTGCTCCGCTTGCTGGGTAGCAGAAGAGTGTTGACTGGCGTGATCGCTTCCTGCTGAACCAGGATCCGCGTGGATCGTGGGACTCTTCGCCGAAACATCCACGGAATCTTCCCAGGCAGAAGGACCGACCGAAAAAGATGAATCACAAAAATTGCAGGCGCGTACGCTTGACGGCAATACGGCGCCACACTGCGAACATGTTTTTGTCACCGTTGAGTTTTGCGCTGCGGACGCATCCACTCCGGTGAGGAGGGAACATTGAGAGAATAGCACGCCGCTTAAATGTCAAGCGGGCAAACGAAAAGTAGTGTAACGAAAGAGACAGCAGATAGTCAGTGGAAATGACGCCCGGTAAGAAGTCTCAGGCGTCCATTTGTTGCGCGAGCATGTCGCGGCTGAAGGAGATGCGCCGCTCGAGAGCGACAGCCGCAAAATAAGCGCAATGTCCGCGTTCCGATTCCGTCCAGTCCTGCATGGAGGGAACAAACCGGGCAATCGTGGAACGCAGGAAATTCAAAAGTCTGAAATAGGCGCCAATCGCCTGGACGCTATTGCGGTCTTCGGGGCGCTCCGGACAGAGCTGCAAGAGCTGCATGACGCGCTGAAAATCATCACCTGAAGCGAGCCGCTGGATGCCAGTAACATCCTTCACTTCGGCAGAAAGGGCCTGCTTAGAGGAAGCGGCAATCAGCGAGCGGCAGTAGGAGATGAAAAACTGCAGCAATGCCGCCGCCGAAAAGACGAGAATGACGCCGGCCATCATCGGGGCACCACGGCAAGACGGGAAGGCGCAATGCGCGCATCTTCCGGTATTCGCCAAAAGGCGTAAGCCCACGCCAGCGGTAAGAGGCAGCCGGAAATCGGTATGAGATAGGGCCAGAGGTCACTTAGACCGGTGGAGAGATTCCGCAGGGCGTAGCTGGCAGCAAAGACACTGAAATAGAGGCCAAGAGCCAGAACCAATTGGATCAGGCGCGTGCGCGTTTCGCGCAGTTTGAGCATGGCGCCCCACAAAACGTAGGTCAGGACAAGTCCGACAAAATACAGATTCTGTGAAGCCTCCAGAACCAGGTGGCCCCAGGCGCGACTATCCAGAACGAAATGACCCAGGATGCGGCTGGAAGACTGCTGGACAATGGCGAATGAAAACCCTGCGGTCCCGAGAAGAAGGAGCAGCGCACCCAGGCGCACGTACTGCTCGGCCCCCATCTCTTCGAAGACGTAGGAATAAAGACCCATCAGAGCGCAGTAGAGACCGATCGTCAGGAGGAGATCGGAGTAATAATAAAAATATCCATATTCCGGAGATCTAAAACCGTAGGTGAACAGGATCTTGAAGCGCGCAAGATTCACGAAGCAAGCCGCCAGCATGTAGACATTCAGAGAGAGATAGCGGCGAAACGAGCCCTTGGCAATTGAACACACCACCACGCTTACTTCGAGGAGGGTACAGAGGAACCACACACAGTATTGAAATGGACCAGGCACGTTTTGCCTACCTTACGCCCTGGCCAGTCCCGCAGTGTTGCTCAGTCTAGCTCTGCGGATCCCACGCCGTTACTTCCAGGGCGTTGGTGGTAGCGGTGCCCCGCCGTTCTTCCAAGGCGTCGGCGGTAGCGGTGCGCCACCATTCTTCCAAGGCGTTGGCGGTAGTGGTGCGCCGCCGTTAGCCATAATCACGGAGCCATCACCATGAGTGACGACTACCGTTTTCAGACTCATTGCCCCAACCAATACGAGCATGGCGAGCAGAACAACCGTGAGCTTGCGTGACATTGTGCCTCCGAGGGATGAAACAGCCCCGGTGGCAGTCTATACGTTAGTACACCAATGTCAAGCAGCTCAGGCTATGAGCCTGTTCCGTATCGATACACACCCTCCCGTCCCATCGTTTCGATAAGCTTTCGCCTACCCTGATAGGTGGGACAGTGTCCGATCCCGAATAGGATAGGATTTGGGCCTGTACGGGTCAACGGTACGGTAGTACCAAAGCTTATAGGACCAGCCCGTCCTTTTCGGATGCACCGGACCCCAGTGCGGGGGATAGCCCAGGCACTGACTTCCGCAGTCTGAACCGCAAATAGAGCGGAAATCCCAATTCGGCGGCCCGCTCACCACTCTGCTAAAGATTTTGGGAGGGGACAGCCGAGTACAATTCCTTGACACATCCGCAGGCGAGTCCGTAGCATAAATAGTTGCCTTACGCCGGCGTAGCTCAGTGGTAGAGCGAGGGTCTCATAATCCCTAGGCCGTGGGTTCGATTCCCCCCGCCGGCACCAGTCTCCAGGCAATTCAGCGATCTGGATCAGGCAGCCTTTAACCAAACCCCGACGAGAGTACTCATAAGTATCCCCACCGTGTGTTTCAAAATACTCTGCAATCTCCTCTTGCTTCAGCCCGCCCGTGGCCCTCATTCCGCGGTAGTATGCTCAACTTGCTTACAACCGAATACCAGGCGGAAACGGGATCTCTGGCAGCAACTTGCGGGAAGCATCCGCGGAAGCTTAGGAGCGCAAGTGATTGATCGCCGGGAAGCATCCAGCATCCTGCATGAATCAGCGGCCACCGTTTTTGTCAACGCCATAGCCGGCGGCGGCCGAGCGCGTCGTCATCTGGCACAAACCCAGAGATTGTTCGAGTCGTTCGGGGTGCAAGTTCAATTTGTATCGACGAATAGCGCGGCGGAACTCGAGTCGCTCGCGCAAGTCGCCATTTCACAGGGCCAGCGCGCGCTTTTCGCGATGGGCGGGGATGGCACGTTTCAGGCGTTGGCCAATGCGGCCTTTGGGGCTGACGCGCTCTTGGGCATTCTCCCTGTGGGGGGTGGAAATGATTTCGCCGCTGCTCTGGGCTTGCCGGCTGATCCGCTGAAAGCGGCCGAAGCCACCCTGCGAGGCCGTCCGCGATTTGTGGATCTTGTAAGAGTTCGCACTGCAGAGGGGAGAACTCGGCTTTACGTTGGGGGAGGAGGCATTGGACTGGACGCCGAGGCTGCGCGTCACGCGAGCGGCCAATTCCGGCATTTTCCGGGGCGAAGTCGATACATCGCTTCCGCTTTGCGCGCGTTGGCAGGATTCGTACCGCTGGAAGTCTGTCTCGAATTTCCCGGCGGTGATCAAATCCCTTTTGAAGCGAAAGCCTTGGTAGCCGCCGTGTTGAATTCGCCGTCTTATGGTGCTGGTCTGAAATTGGCGCCCGGGGCGGTCGTTGACGATGGATGGCTCAACGTGGTGGTAATCGAAGATATCGGGCCAATGGAAGTACTACGGATACTTCCGCGGCTGATGGCCAGCGGTGAACTCCGAACTTCTGGCGTAAAACGGTGGCAGGCGGCTAAAGTCCGACTGACCGCGAGGAAGCCCACCGTCTTTCACGGAGACGGCGAGATTATAGGAACGACACCGGTGGAAATTGAAGTAGTGCCAAGGGCTATCCAGGTTTTGGCCGCTGCACTGGAGTAGCTCTTTCGCAAATTCAAGAAAGGGTCCGGCTACGGCGTGTTCTTGTGGAATACTTTTCGGCGGATGTCCGGCCAGAATTCCTTTAGTTCATTGGACAAACCGTCGTACAGAATCAGAAAAGCAAATGTCGTGGCGTTTCGCGAAGCCGTGCGGTCCGATGGCACGTGGTAGATATTGGAGATCGCCGCCGCCACCGCATTGCCCACCGACTCCGAATAGTTGAACCGGTCATGCCCCGAATCCGTCCGCGTGACAAATAGCCGGTTGACTCCGTGGTAGGCGCGGTGGAGGAAGCGTCCTTTTCCCAGTTGGTAGTAGCGCGGATCTTCATGCAGCAAGCTCGGGAAAACCGCCGTGGTCATGTATGTCCCAATGCTGTTATCCGCGAACGATTCGCCATAGCGCTTGCCGTAGGCGCCCCACCCTTGCCCCCACTCTTTGGGATCATTCTTTGCCTGCGAGATTGCAGAGAGAACCCCGTTGAATGGAAAAGCTGCCCAATCAAAAACACCGGCAGTTGCCAGCCTGAATTTCTGGCTGCTCCGGAGCGGCGGAAGCTCGTTGGCGTTCTCCACCGTTCCGTAGTTCGGAAGAACCTCGAAAATGCGATCGTTTACCGTGCCGGTTTCCTTTTCCAGCTTGCTCTTTCCAACCGTCGGGTCCTGTTTTTCCTTAGGATCAGAAGTCTTCGGATCGGAAGTGGCCGGAGCCGGCTGCTGGGGAGCCTGTTGGGGGTCTTGGTGCTGTGCGAAAGAAGGTCTGGCGGCGGCCGACAATCCCAACAAAATTGAAAGGCCAACCTGAAGCTTTATCCCGTTTTGTTTTTTCATGGCTAACTCTAATTATCTCCCGGCTAACGCGCCATTCCGCAACAAAGGGATGCCGCCGTTTCCACAATCGAAGGTCTCAGCTTAGATTCACGGACTGTTGAAAGGGTTTTACCCTGCGCTCCTCCGCAAGCCTATATTCCGGCGAACCGCCTGATTGGTTCCTGCGCGCAGCAATCGCATAGCGCCGCTGTTGTGGCGACTTGCGCTTAGTACGACGGCGGAATCAGGTCTTTTTCTTATCGATTTTGAGGTTCAGAACAATATCCTTGCGGCTGTCGAAGCTGGAAACCGTTCGAGTTTGGGATTTGGCGCCTTGTTTTTCCGCATGCAACTCGTAGTCGGCGTTCGGATCCAATCCACTGAAACGGTAGCTTCCGGTGTCATCTGTGTAACTACTGCGAACAGAGTTGGTGCGCAAGTTTTTAAGGAAAACAACGCTTCCGGATATGGGGCTATCGGACTTGTCTGCCACCACGCCGCGCACTGTGCGTAGCTGTGCCTCTTTCTTCTTGTCCTGGGCCGCGCCGACGGTGGCACACAGCGCAAGAACCACCAACGCACCAGAGATGCGCTGCCACACTCTCATCCTTTGCCCCCCGTGGTCAGCTGCATTCGGAAAACCGTGGTTTCCTCGTTCGCCCCGCTCTTGGCATCTATCGCGCGTGTTTGATCCACGTATCCCTTGGTGCGAACCACCATTTCATAGTTTGAGCCCTGAGGCACCCGCACTGCAAATTCACCGCGCGAATTCGTGTAGGTCTCCCAGCGAAATTTCTTTTCTCCCACTTTCCGAATGCGGAGCTGCACGCCTGGAAAAGAAAGCGCTTTTTCGGTAAAGACTGTCCCGCGAATCAAATAGTCATTTGCATGGCTGTACTTTTGCTTGCCAGGTTTGCTCGGTAGCGCTGTTGGCGCAGCAGGAGCGGGAGTAGAAGTGGGTGGCGGAGTTTCTTGAGACCAAGCAGATATCGCCGAAAAAAGGACCGCAAGCGCTGCCGTGCAGAAAATCACACTCCACTGCGGGCGTTGCATCCGATTGCTCCTTGAATGTTTAGATGTGGTTGAGAGCACGGGAGGATGCCAGGCGAACTAAACCAAGCCTGTTACTCATCGTCGTCTTCTTCGTCTTCCTCGTCGTCGTCATCATCGTCGATGAGGTCCCCATTTTCCCCGGTCTTTTCTTCCTCCTCATCGTCGTCTTCTTCGTCTGAATCATCGGCGATGAGGTTCAGGTGGACCGGATGCGTTTGCGAGACCTCGAGTTCGGATTCGCATTCCGGACAACTCAGGATCTCGCCTTCTTCGACTTCGTCTTCGTCGACATCGATTTCGGCGGAACATTCAGGGCAACGGATCACGGCTCCACCCTCCGGACAGTTTTTTTCAAAGTGGGGGTACCAAGACCGTGCCCGCCACCGTGCAGCGTATTATATACCGCAGGGTACGAAGTCAACTCCCCCGCATGGCGATGCTGCTTTGAACGCCATTGTACCGTGGGCATGAGGGTCATTCGAATGGCTTCTTCCAGAGAATACCCCGAGAGGCCGATGGTTGGCATCGGGGGCGTAATCATCGAGCAGGGCCGCACGCTATTGATCCGTCGCGGCAGCGAACCGTTGCTGGGCCAATGGTCTATCCCGGGCGGCTCATTGGAGCTTGGCGAGAGTCTGCAGGAAGGAGTAGCCCGGGAATTGCTGGAGGAAACCGGAATTGAAGTTCGCGTGCTTGATTTGATCGAGGTGTTCGACCGCATTTACCTGGGAGATGGAACCCGCGGCGCTGAAGTGCAAGGAAGGCCTCGATTCCATTTCGTAATCGTGGATTATCTCTGCGAACGCCTTAGTGGGGAGCCGCGAGCGGGCAGTGATGTCACCGATGTCGCGTTCGCCAGCGAAGACGAACTCCACCAATTTCATCTTACGGAAACCGCCACGCGAGTCGTGAAGAAAGCGTTTGCCATGGCCCGTGCGCGCCAGAACGCAAAGTGAGTAAGCCTTCGATCAGGGAGCCTTGGCGATTTCGATGCTTCCGTTGGAATCCGTGAGCTGAAGCGGGCATCCGCCAGAACCGATAGTGCCGTTTAGTGAATCTCCCCCGATATTGCCCGTCGATGTAACCGGCAATTCCGAGGTTATCCGGCCGAATGAAGTTTTTGCCGTAAGGTTGTATCCCAAGCCATCCGGAATGCGCACGCGGATGGACGAGAACGAAGTCTTAAGCGAAATGTCGCGGCAGCCGCTGGCAGGTTTCATGGCCGTCACCGATATCGCCCCGTTTTGATTGTCCACAGTGACCTTCCCGCCGATCGCATCCAACGTGACACCGGCAAAGGAGGTCTTCACGCTGGCGTCGCCTTTTACGTTTCTAGCGGTGACGGATCCATTGGTGTTCTCCACCGTCAGGTTGCCGCCAATCCGCTCTGTCAGCACGCTTCCAAAACTGGTCTTGGCAAACGTTTCTCCGCCGATGTCCATGAGCGTGATGGCCCCGTTCCCGGTGATAGCGCGAATGCCTTTCGGAATGTTTGAGGCTTCGATGGCTCCAAAGGAAGACTTCAGCGTGACGCTGCCATGCGCGTCGCGCACCGAAATCTTTCCGTTGGAGGTTTCCGCGTCCACCGCTCCTCCGATCGATTCCAACTCGATGTTCCCGAAGGAATCGCGAATGGTCACCGAGCCGCCGGGCACGGAACTGCCTTTCACGCGGCCATTGTTCGTGGTGCAGTTCAGGCGGCCATGCACATCGGTAAAGGTGATGTTGCCGAAGCTGCTGGTGACGTCCGCGCCGCCGCCGATATTCGATATTTCGACATTTCCATTATTGTCGCGTACCCACAGATCGCCTCGAATATTCCGGGCATCCACGTTGCCGAACGAAGTGGTGATATTTGCGGAACCGGTGTCCGTCAACGTAACCGTGCCGTTGCCGCCCGTGATGGTTGCCGCCCCCTGGATATTCCGTGTGGTGATGCTCCCGAACCGATTTCGTATTTCGAGAGTACCCTTCACGTCAGTGACCTGCACGGAGCCGTTGTTATCGCTGACCGTGGCATTTCCCACTGCTCCGTTAAGCTCAATGCTGCCGAACGCATTGGTCCATCGCCCAGCGCCGGCATCGCGAACCGTAAGCGTCCCATAGCCGTTTTCAACATCCGCGGTTCCGTGAATGCCCGCAACCTCGACACCTCCGAAACTGTTTCGCACGGTAATCGCCGCATCGGACGGCATCCCGATGTCGTAGTTGACTGACCAGGAAGAATGTTTGCTCGAGTGAAACCAGCCCTTCTCTTCGTCGGGATAAATCGTCTTAATGCGCACACCTTCACTCGTTTGTTGCACTTCGATTTTGATTTTTTGCGCGAAGGATTCTGCTTCCTCATGCGAACTGGCTTGCGCGCGAATGGTCGCCGAAATCTTGACGTCCCGGCCTGGCTCCGCGTGCAGACTGATGCTCCCGAACTTGTGCTCGATCCGCACCGACTGGCCGGCCCCGAGCGTTAGCGTTTGATGAAAATCCCGGGACACTTGTTCCTGGCCGAAACTTTTTGCCGCGGGCGCTGGCTCAGCTGTGAACAGCAGCATCGCGGAGAGCAGCCCCGCAACTGTTGCGATGCGCACCGGTCCGCTCCCGAAAATGGATGAATTGCGAATCATTGCTATCTTGCCTCCAGAACTTCCTCAAGCGTGCGCTGTTTTTCCTGATACATGGCCAGCAACTGGTAACGCAGCTGCGCATTGGACGGATTCATTCCTGCCTGTGCGCGCAGATCAGAGATCGCGCTATCCAGCACCAGTAATTTCTCGTGGTAGTTGGCGAGCAGCGGTGTTGCCGGACTTTCGAGTTGCGGCTTGGCATCTACGGCAAGCTTATCGATGGCGCGCTCGTACGCCGTTTCCGCGCTTTCCACTTCCTTCAGGGCACTGCTCTGAAGGAGTGATTTGTCATGCTCCACGGGGAGGCCGGGCCTGCGAATAATGAGCCAGCCGCTGGAGATTGTCAGTACCAGAACGAGGGCACCCGCCAGAGCCGTCTGCCATGTCGGGGAAAAGCTCGGCAAAAACGAAAACCAGCTCTTGCGCTCGGCGCGTTTTGCATTTCGCGCGCCCTCTGCGGCAAGCGCACGCTCAATCCGCGGCCAGAACGAAGGGCTGTCCGAGTAGTCGCGCAGTTCTTTCGCCGCCACGCTCAACGCCTTCCAGGCGCGAACCTCTTCTTCGCACACTGGGCAGGACGCAGCATGCGCTTCCAGCGCCGCCCATTCGGCGGGTGTGCCGTCTTCAAAAACCCGTTCCCGATCGCTACAGGTAACATTCATCGTCATTCACCGTGTTTCCGCGGCGCTACTGCGCGGCGGTTCCAGCATCTGGCGAAGATTTTTCTTCGCTTGAAAAAGTGTGTTCTTCGAAGCCGTTTCCGTCATCTCCAGCATTCCGGCAATCTCCGCGTGGCGAAAACCTTCCACCTCGTATAGAAGAAAGACATCGCGCTGGTGCCGTGTCAGTTTCTCCAGCGCGCGTTCCAACGCCATCCGCAGCGTGGGATGCGCTCCCGGTGCGCGTGGCTCCATCCGCGGCGACTCCTCGGAATCGTCGTTTGCTACTTCTTTTTTGCGCATCCGGCTGCGCCGCGCGTCGTAGCACGTGTTGATCAGGATCCGATAGGTCCAGGTGACGAAACTCGATTGCCCGCGAAAGCTGGCGATGCTGCGCTGCACTTTCAGAAAGGTTTCCTGCACCGCGTCTTCGGCGTCGACCGGATTGCCAAGAACATTGCGTGCCAGATTTTTCATTCGAACGCCGTGCATGGCGTATAGGCGTTCGTAGGCGCGCAGATCGCCGGCCCGGCAGGCGTCTGCCAGCGCAGCGTCCTCGCCGGCCACGGCGGCGGCGCTAGGGCCGCCGGCAAGGTTCTCGGAAGGTTCCACTCGCGTCCCCCACCTGCCTGCTGCGGCAGGTTCGCGCAGCGTGGAAGAGATTCTAGCCTTCCAAGGCAGCGCAAGTCCCATAGTTCCCATTCCCTGGCTCCTGAGG
>Ga0209698_10008957_pt1 | contig 10288 bp, 8 predicted proteins | sample LitLauG_LLR_2012_FD_187203 | JGI IMG/M metagenome (GOLD analysis project Ga0209698, IMG submission 187203) | Freshwater sediment microbial communities from Pennsylvania, USA - Little Laurel Run_MetaG_LLR_2012 (SPAdes) (version 2) | ecosystem: Environmental > Aquatic > Freshwater > Creek >... | reverse complement strand
AAAATGATAAAAATTCAAAAATGAACAAAAGATTATTAGTACAGGCGTTATTAGTGGGCATTTGTATTGCCACAACGTTCAGTTGTTCAAAATTTCTCAATAAAGATATAAAAGGTGTCAACCCGGCTGACCAGTTCTATACAAATGAAGCGGCGGCATTACAGGCGGTAAACGAAGCTTATGTAGAATTGACCTTTACCAATGGCACTGCCAATCCGCTTTGGGTATTTGGCGATGTTGCCTCAGACGACGCCGCTAGCGGGGATCCGGCGGCCAGCCCTGATGCAGCGACCATTGATAATTTCTCTTACTCCACCACCAATTCGCATTTATCCAATGAATGGAGTAATTATTACGAAGGGATCACTAACTGCAACCTCGTCCTGGCAAATGTTCCTGGCATAGCCATGGACACCGCCCTGCGATCAAGGATTTTAGCGGAAGCTCATTTCCTGAGGGCCTGGTATTATTTCATGCTGGTCAATATCTATGGTGATGTACCGGTAGTAGTGACGCCCCTGAATCCGGCACAAATGCAGATCGGGCAGTCACCCGCAAAACTTATTTATGAAGCAGTCATAGAACCGGACCTGAAGGCCGCATTGAAGGTCTTACCTGCAGCATATACCGGCCCGGATGTCGGACGGGCGACCAGTGGCGCTGCTGCTTCGTTACTTTCCAAGGCGTATTTATACCAGGAAAAATGGGATTCCTCATTGATTTATTCCAATATTGTCATCAACAGCACCCAATATAGTCTGACGAAAATTTATTCACAGAATTTTGACGCGTTGCATAAAAATAACCCGGAATCTATTTTTGAAGTGCAGATGCTGGGCGGACAAAATCCAAACGTAGGGAATTCCCTGAATCAATGGTTTGCACCCCAGGAGGTTGGCGGATATTACTGCGATGCTCCCAATCAAAACTTTGTCGATGAATTCGATTCAACCAGCGCCGGTGTTCGGGATCCAAGGTTAGATTATACCGTCGGAAGAGATAGTATGCCCTGGAATAACGGGGCACTCTTCCTGAAAAGTTGGTCGCCGCAAACCGGTTACCTGACAAGAAAATACCAGCAGCCACTTTCCCAGGCGCCCATCATCGGTCAGGGTAGCTGCGATTATTTAGCAATTCGGTATGCGGATGTCTTATTGTTTAATGCCGAAGCCTTAAATGAATTAGGGCAGTCCAGTGCCGCTTTGACACCCCTCAACCTCGTTAGAAAAAGAGCACGCGAAAGTTATTTGTATGACAGCAGCTTAGTTGGATTTGGCACTATCCCTATCGGGCTTTTACCGGATGTTCCCCTTGTTTCGCAAGATCAGGTGCGCAGTGCCATTATTCATGAAAGGCGTGTAGAACTAGGGTTTGAATTCCATCGCTTTTTTGACCTCATGAGATATGCTGCAAATGCAAATATCGGTCCCAGTAATGTGAATAGTTGGATCAACAGGGATGGGGTATCCAAATATGCATACACTGCCGCAACAAGCAAGTTTCCTATCCCCCAGAGCGAAAGAGACATCAACAAAGCCCTTCATTAATTTTTTTTACCATTAATCATTTATAAAAATTTAAAAATCATGCGATCAAAAATTCATTTTAAACATCTAACCCTTACAATAGCATTGGGATTGTCGCTGGCATTCCTGATCAACTCCTGTAAGAAGGCCGGACCATCATTTGTCCCGCCGGTCACTACTACACTGACATCGGCTATTGACTCTGCCAAATGGTATTTAGCCAACACTTCGGAAGGCACGCAACCGGGCCGCTACACTAAGGGCTCCCAGGCAACGCTTCAAAGTGCGCTTACCTCTGCCCAAGCAGTCCTGGCCGCCTCTACAACCACTGCCACCCAGGCCCAGGTCACCGCAGCCACCGCCAATCTTAATGCTGCTATTGCGGCTTACGAAGCTGGTTTAATCACACCAATAGCGTCATCCTCGCTGATGGCTTATTGGAAATTCAATGGCAACACAAACGATTCATCAGGCAATGGCCACAAGGGAACTTTGGAAGCAGGCCCGGTCGGGCTCGCTGCAGTTCCTTTGGGAGTACCTAACTTAACTAATGATAGATTTGGAAATCCAAACTCCGCTTATCACTTTGCCGGTGGTGGTAATATTGATATTCCGTATAGCCCCTCTCTTAATCCAAAATCAATGACCATCAGCTTATGGGAAAGGCAAGATACTGCTGGCAGAGTAGATCACAAAGCTGATTGTTACATGATGGGGCTAAACCGCTGGAATGGCTATAAATTCCAAATGCAACCAACCCGACCATTCTTTACAGTGCATACCGATACGTCAATTTATGATCGTGACGCAGGTCTAGATATTACTATTGGAACAACAACCGGCGCAGGCCCATGGCATCACTTAGTGGTGACTTACGATGGAGCTGGAACCGAAGTATTTTACGTCGATGGGGTCATGGTTAAATCTTGGACTAACCTAGCGGGGGCTGTCAAGGTCTTCACTCCTACAGAGGATATTTCCATTGGTACCGATTTGCCAAATTCAGCTTATACGGCGACGGATGATGGTACAGGAAGATATTACGTTGCCTGGGGCGGATATTGGACAGGTGATATGGACGATATTATGATTTACAATATGGCGCTAACGGGAACCCAGGTTACGCAAATTTATAATCAGCAGCTTACGCAATAAGGATCTAATTTGAAGCTATGCAAAAGCGCACTACGGGAGATATCTCCTGTAGTGCGCTTTTTCAAATTGGCCACATTTTAAAAAACGAATTTTGCCCTTTTGGCCATTTTATGAATATAGTCTTTCGAATATTATTCACTTCTATAACAAGTTTTATAGTTTTTTCATGCAGTAATTCTTCCCGGCAGGATGATCAACTATTATTCTGGTGTTCTAATAATAACCAGGAAATAATACTCTGTGACTCTTTAACGTCGACCTGGAATCGAAATCACACATCGGAACCGGTACAAATGCAACCTATTCCGGAAGGGCAATCCAGTGAAGAAGTGATCCTTGCTGCCGTAGTTGGTAAAACTACTCCAGACATCTATGCCAATATGTGGCAGGGAAATGTCGAAATGTACGCACACGCGGGTGTGTTAATACCACTGGACACATTAAAAGGTTTCCTGGATTTCATCAAAGAACGTTGCGATAGTAATGTTATCAAGGAGATCACCTCGTCAGACGGACATATATACCAGGTTCCCTGGAAAGTGAACCCGATTATGACTATTTACAATAAGAATTTATTGGAGGCCAATGGAATTCTCTCTCCTCCCAAAACGTACAGCGCTTATCTGAACGCCGCTCAAAGAATTAAGGATAATAACCGAAATAGTGCCTCTGCCATAAGATTTGGATATACGGAAGTAAAACCGATATGGTACCAGCGTCTTTTCAATTTTTATCCCTTATACCTCGCTGCATCAGGCGGTGCGCCGCTAGTTGTAAATAATAGGGCGGCTTTTAATAACAAATATTCTATAGAAGTCTTTCACTTTTTGCAAAACTTGTACAGCAACGATTATTTCTCGAAAGAAGCCTCCGGATCATCCAGCGATCCATTCGTGGCCCAGGCAATTGCTACCGAATGGACGGGCCCCTGGGAAATTTCCTATCTGAATAACATTCCTAATAGAGCGTTTAATTTTGACTACTACCCTCCCATTGTTCCGGATACCCTGACTGGCCCGGTGTACACCTACTGCGATCCCAAAAATATTGTCGTATTTAATACCTGCAAAAAACCGCAGGCCGCCTGGGATTTCATTCAAACGGTAATCAATAAAAGCGGGGATCTACAATTGCTGGAAGTTACCGGCCAACTGCCCAGGCGAAAAAATCTTGATTCAGATGTATTTTATGCTGATTATTTCCGGAAAAATCCAATGATGATCCAATTTGCCAGAGAAATTCCCTATCTGAAAGGAATCGACAATTGTGAAGTCATTGTCGAAGTGCTGGACATCATTTCTCAGGAGTATGAGGCCTGCGTTATATATGGCAGGAAGACTCCTGAAAAAGCCATTAAAGACGCAGAAACTGCAGTGAACGTACTGCTTAATAATGAAAAATGATACGCTGTTAACAATAAACTTTTTGCATTGAACGAACCCGAATCAAATAGTACTCATGACGCCTCTCCTATTCCAGGCCTTCATTTTCCAAAACGAAGGGGCCAGGACGTTCTGCATATCGGCATTGTCGGAGCAGGTGGATTTGCAGCTTTTGCCGCGCCGGCCTTTTTATCCATTCCGGGCATCAAGATCATTGCCATTACGGACATCAGTGACAACGTGGCCAGTCAAATGGCGAGAGCACTCCGGGCGACCGTTTACAGCGATTACAGCATCTTTCTTCAGGATGCGGCCATTGACCTAGTATATATTGCCACTCCTCCTTTCCTGCATTATGAGCAATCTAAAATGGCGCTCCTGGCTGGCAAACATGTTATTTGTGAGAAGCCGGCGGCATTGAAATTAAGTGAAGCCAAGGAGTTGGCCAGTTTGGCAATATCCCTGGACTTATTATATGTGGTTAACCTGATGCAACGGTATAACCCTTTATACCAGGTGGTGAACCAGATTGTAAAAAGTGGATTACTGGGGAATTTCTTGCACGGCTTTTTTGAAAATTATGCCAGTGATGAAAACCTCGGGATCAACCATTGGTTTTGGGACAATACAAAAAGTGGCGGAATATTCATTGAACACGGGGTGCATTTTTTTGACATGTTCTCCGGCTGGCTCGGAAATGGCGAAGTCGTAAATGCCGTGCAAATAAAAAGACCCGGAACCTCCCGGAGAATAGTGGACCGCGTACAAACGATTGTCATGTACCCCGGTGGGCTGGTAAATTTTTACCATGGATTTGACCAGCCAACAAAATTAGACAGGCAAGAATTGAGACTGCTGTTTACCCACGGTGAAATTACCCTGTATGAATGGGTACCGGTGAAAATGAAATTGCACGGAATAGTGACCGACAGCCAATTAACTTCATTAAAAGAAATAGTCGGAGAGGCTTCACTCATTTTTCACCAACCGACCGGCCAAGGAAACCAAACAGTTACCGGGAGATTTGCTGCCATCCCATTCGATCACGAAATTACCATGGAATGCGGCGATACTGCCGGCAAACAGGACCGGTACCGGGAAATCCTGGTCAGCATGTTAACAGATCAGTGGAATTGGATCAAGGATCCGACTCACCAAAGAATCATAGATCACAGGAATGCAGTGGGATCATTGCGAACAGCAGAACAGGCCACAAATATGGCAGCTACCTTTTAATATTCGGATTCATGAATGCAACTTCAATAATTAATAAGACCGGGAGTTTTCAAAAAAGGAAATTATTACCCTACCTGCTGGTGTCGCCCTACCTGATATTTGTAATCGTGTTCGTTATTTTTCCAGTAGTGTTCTGCTTTTTTCTTACGTTCAATAAATGGAATATTATTGCCCCGATGAAGTTCATCGGATTCAATAACTATTACCGGCTATTCCATGATCGCTTATTTTGGAAAGCAGTGGTGAATACGCTCCAGTTTCTCTTGCTTCACATCCCTTTGCAATTGGTGGTATCACTATTCCTTGCCTACCTGCTCAACCAAAAGATAAGGGCGGCTTCTTTCTTTCGCGCCTCCTTTTTCATGCCGGTCATTGTTTCCGGGGTAGTAGTAACCATCCTCTGGCAGCAACTTTTGGGCTTTGATTCAGGGTTAATTAACAGGTTGCTGATGGCCGTTGGAATGCAGAAAGTCGGATGGTTGATCAACCCCGATATTGCCATTTATTCTATCGCAGTCATGGCTACCTGGAAAAATGTCGGGTTGTACGTGATTCTTTTTTTGGTCGGTTTGCAAACCGTTCCGACACAATATTACGAGGCGGCAAAAATGGAAGGCGCCAACCGCTGGCAGCAGTTTTACCACATAACGCTGCCGATGATTAACCCCACCATTTTTATGGTAGTAATTTTATCCACGATCGGTGGCTTCAACCTCTTTATAGAACCTTACATCATGACCGGCGGCGGACCGCTCAATTCAACGCTTTCTGCCGTATTGTATATCTACAAGCAGGCATTTCAATATTATAATATGGGCTATTCAGCCACCCTCGGATTTTTCTATGATATCATGATCATGAGTGTCGTTGTCCTCCAGAAGAAATTTATTGAAAAAGAAATATAAACATGAAGAAGATTTACATAAAACAGTTTCTCATGTACGCGGCGCTTTCATTGGCGGTGATCACTTTTATATATCCTTTTTTATGGATGATCGGGGCGTCGTTCGCACCCATGCAGGAAATTGGCACGATGACGCTATGGCCTTCTCATCCGACCTGGGGCAATTTCAAATCCATGCTGGAAAAAATCCCGATCGGGCGGTCACTTTTCAACAGTCTTTTGGTGGCAGTCTTTACCACATCATTGGTAATTCTCACCGGTTCTGTAGTGGGATATGCGCTCGCCAAAATGCATTTTAGGGGAAAACAGCTCATATTTTACATCATTGTCTTTACCATGTCACTGCCTTTCCAGGTGACGCTGATTCCGAATTATATCACAATGGTAAACTTGCATTTGGTGGATACCTATATTGCCCTGATCATACCCTTTGCGGTAAGTGCGTTTGCCATCCTGATGTTCCGGCAGGCTTTCCAGGGATTACCGCAGGCGCTGATAGACGCGGCCCGGATGGATGGCTGCAATGAGACAGGGATCATATTCCGGATTCTTTGGCCCAACATCAAGCCAACGATTGTTACCGTTGCCATTCTTTCTTTTATCGGCTCATGGAACGAAGTATTATGGCCGCTCATAGTCGTACGAAATGAAAAATTGATGACGATGCCACAGCTGGTGACGTTATTTGCTACCGGGGGAAGGGCAGACAGCCAATTGGGCGTAAAAATAGCAGCCGCTGTACTATTGGCGCTGCCGGTGATGATTGCATTTTTATTCTTCCAAAAACACTTTATTCAAAGCATGGCCTCAACCGGGTTGAAGGACTGAAGTTGCGAGGAGCGAAATTGGGATGTGTCGGCGGAACGAACAGTATACAAATTATTCATACATCAAAAATCTACGTTAAAAAGTGATAAAGAAAGACCTAAAATTATATGCCAATCCGGCGGCAGTCATCACCCAATTTCTGTATTTACCGGGAGAAAATAGGATTAGCAATATTATTGAACGCGTCCAGGCACTAAGAGAGGATGAAGTAACATCGTTGCTGCAAAAACTCACCACTCAATTCGGATGGCGACATCGCAATATTGAACATATTTTCGCCGATCATTTTGAGCGGATCAACAAGAAATTCAAGAAGCGGCTCCGGCATTTTTCAACAAATAGGAAATTATTGCTGGGCGCTTATTTCACTAAAGAATATTCCCTCCAGGCTGCAGCCTTATTCAATCCCTCCATCGTTGCGCATCCCCACCAGGAAAATGTGCCCGAAGGGCAGCAGAAATTTGTGATGAGTCTCCGGGCGACGGGCGAGGGCCATATTTCTTCGATAATCTTTCACACTGGTATTGTGGATGCTTCGGGTGATATTTTCCTGGAATCGCCTGCCCAATTTTTTACACCGCTCAAAAAGAACGAAACCGCATTATTCACGCGGGCGTTTCTCCGTAAAAGGACCGCTTTTATACCCGGATTCAATCCCGAAATAATCGATTTGCTCCCGGAAGAATTTACGGCAGACGATGCCATAAAAATACTGTCTACCCTGTGTGGCAAGAAAATCTTGACCCTGTTACAGGAAATCTTTGATACTAATTACGAAGTTGCACCTACGGTCGATTTACCCCTGAACGAAAAGGTAATTTTCCCTAGTTCAAAAGCCGAAGGAATGGGCATGGAAGACGTCCGCTTTGTGCAGTTTAAAGACGGGAAGAATTCCTGCTATTATGGAACCTACACCGCTTACGACGGGGTTCAGATAAAAACACAGTTAATAGAAACAAAAGATTTTGACCAGTTTACTGTTCGGACCCTGTATGGCAATGCTATCTCTGACAAAGGAATGGCCTTATTCCCGCAAAAGGTTAACGGGAAATACGTGATGATATCGCGGCAAGGCGGGGAAAAAATCAATATCATGTATTCTGATGATTTGTATGTATGGGACGATTTTAAAACTTTAATGGAACCGCTGTATGACTGGGAACTAGTGCAGCTTGGCAACTGCGGATCACCCATAAGGACGCAAATGGGCTGGCTGCTGCTTACGCACGGTGTGGGAGTCATGCGCACGTACGCCATTAGTGCGGTATTGCTGGATTTGAACGATCCCTCCACAATTGTCGGGAGGCTAACCAAGCCCCTCCTTGAAGCCGAAGGAGAGGAAAGAGAGGGGTATGTCCCTAATGTCGTGTATACGTGCGGCGCATTTCTTCACAATAATATCTTGATCATCCCCTATGCTATGTCTGATTCATCGACAGGATTTGTAACGATCGGACTGGAGGAATTATTAGATGAATTTGTTTCAAAATAATATAACCATGAAAAAATCTATTCAGTTTTCATTTTGCTTTTTGGCGATTGTCTGTATGGCGGTCACATGCAAAAAGCAGCCATCCAAGCCAGCTGTGGTAGTTCCGGTGGATACCTCCTTAGTGAATACCGCGCATTTGGATTACCTCTATACGCCGGTCTCCTTTCCGGACGGCACCAATGCCGCGGCAATTTATATCTATGCCGATGCACCCAATTACGTGTTAACGCCCGCAACGGGTGAAGGCTACGTCTGCGTCGATGACGCAGCACGGGCCATCCTGGTTTACCTCCGGGAGACTGCCTTTGCTACCGACACGGCTCTTCAGTCTAAAGTCAGCAAACTGGTCAACTTCGTTTTGGAAATGCAATCGTCCAACGGATACTTTTATAATTTTCTTTTACAAGGCAGCCAGATAAATACGATAGGACCTACGAGTATCAACAACCCGGAATGGTGGTCATGGCGGGCGCTTCAGGCCTTAACGGAAAGCTCTCCGTTGATAAAGCCTTTCAACGCAGCACTGTCAGCTAAAATAGATAATTCAGTAAACAAGTTAGTGGCGGCCATCAAAATTGACCTGGTCAATCTTCCGCAAACCACGTCAGTAATTGCGGGAATCACTTTTCCTGACTGGTTGCCTGCCGGCAGTGCCACCGATCAATCAGCCACCCTTATTCTTGGCCTGATCCCCTATTGTACCGCCAGCGGGGATGCGATCATGACTGGGTACATAAAAAAACTGGCCGACGGAATTGTGCTGATGCAACAGGGTGATTCGGCCAATATCCCTTTTGGCGCATTTCTCAGCTGGCAAAATACCTGGCATGCCTACGGTAGTGATCAGGCCTATGCTCTTTTAAATGCAGGTATTTTCCTGGGCAATTCGTCCTATACAGCCGCTGCCCTCACGGAAATTGGAAATTTCTACCCCTGGTTGCTGCAAAATGGATTAAAGAGTTCCTTTGTCGTTGCCAAAAGCGGTTCTTCTCTTCAACTAAGCAGCGAGCTAAGCTACAGCCAGATTGCCTATGGCATCAGGCCCATGGTTTTCGCGGCGATAGAAGCGTACAGTGTCACCGGGCAAAATAAATATGCAGACATTGCAGGGCATCTCGCAGCCTGGTTTCTGGGAGCTAATGATGCCAGCCAGGACATGTATTCATTGGCCACCGGCCTGGGGTTCGATGGAATCTCCTCACCCACGAGTGTGAATACGAACTCCGGCGGCGAATCGACGATCGAAGCCCTGTTGACGATGGAACGGGTACAGGCCTTTCCCGCAGTGAAGGCAGCCTTCGATACATACAAAAAACAATAGTGTGTAACTTCAATCTACCCACTGCAAAAAGCGCACAGTATGGATAATTCTTATATTAGTTCGGATCAGGTGATATTTTCCCCGGGTGATGTGGACCTCAACAGGTCCCCATTAAGGAATGGGGTAACTGAAAAGACATTTGTGCTAGGGGCTTTCAATCCGGGCCTGTGCCGGTTACCTAATGGTAATCTCTTGCTGATGGTCAGGGTGGCCGAGGCTTTGTCGAATCCCATGAATGATCGCGACATTCATTCTATCAGGTGGGACGTTTCAGGAAGGTATGTGACCGACCCATGGCCCTTAGCGCAGACGGACCGGACGGATCCCCGGACATTTACGTTAAATAATTATGCGTTTTCGGTTTGTGCAGTCACGTCTCTATCATGGCTATTGCCGGTTGAATTAAATAAGGATGGGTCACGAATCATCACCGCCCATTATGAT
>Ga0209698_10008956_pt1 | contig 10288 bp, 8 predicted proteins | sample LitLauG_LLR_2012_FD_187203 | JGI IMG/M metagenome (GOLD analysis project Ga0209698, IMG submission 187203) | Freshwater sediment microbial communities from Pennsylvania, USA - Little Laurel Run_MetaG_LLR_2012 (SPAdes) (version 2) | ecosystem: Environmental > Aquatic > Freshwater > Creek >... | reverse complement strand
GCGACTTTCCCGTCTTTGCCAACGATCAACTCGCGCGCCATCGCGCCGGTGATAAGGGCGAGGCGGCCGGTTTTCTCGGCGGGCGGAATCATCACCTGGCTGGAACTGAAGTTGGAAGCGGTAATACAGCCACGTCCACACTGGGCGCAGTAATGGCATGCAGCGCGGCCGTTGTGGGGCTGGGTCAGGATCGCCAGACGCGACGGAATGCAAAAGATGTTCAGCCTGTCGCAGGTCTTCTTGATGATGGTCTCAGTGCACCGCGGCTTGGGTGGCGGCAGAAAAACGCCGTCGGGGGCGCTGGGAATATTTTCCTTCGACCCGAAGACTCCGATGTAGGATTCGACCTTGTCGTAGTAGGGCGCGACGTCTTCGTAGCCGATGGGCCAGTCGTCGCCCATACCGTCGTGGGAGCGCACTTTGAAATCGACTGGGGCCATGCGCAGGGCGATGCGTCCCCAGTGGTTGGTGCGCCCGCCCACAATGCGCGAACGGAACCAGCGGAAGTTCGATCCGGGTGCAGAAACGTAGGGCTCGCCTTCGATTTCCCAGGCTCCGTTCGGAGCGAGAAACTCATCTTCAAGCCCGCGGCGCGCGCGGCCTCCAACACCGGCGCCGCGATGCGGCAAGTCGTAAGGCCAGACGTGTTCTTTGTAATCTCGCTCCGGAACCACTGGAGGGCCCGCTTCGAGCAGCGCGACGCTCAGGCCGCCCTCGGTGAGAACCTTGGCCGCGGTGCCTCCCGCCGCGCCGGAGCCGATGATGCAGACGTCATAGGTTTTCGGCGTGCGCCTGACTTGCATGGATCTCCCTGAGTGAAAGGTTGCCCAAGATTGCGCCGCTGCCCCACGCAGCGGCACGCGATGCGACGACCAACTAGAAACGCAGCTTGGCCAGGTATTCGTAGCTGCCCTTGATGCTGTCGAGTGGCTGCTTAGGATGGTCGTGTTCGACGATGTAGTGCTTGATCCCCGCCTTGTCGGACTGGGCGAAGATCTTCTTCCAGTTGATCACCCCGCTGCCCACTTCGGTCAGGTCGACGGTGTCGCCGTAATTCTGTGCTCCCCCGGTGGTGACTTTCGGCAGAGTCTTCAAATCTTTCACATGCACCAGCGGGAACCGTCCCGGGTACTTATTGAAATAGGTGAGAGGATCGGCCCCGGCCGCGGTGATCCAGCAGAGATCGAGTTCCATCTTCACCAGATCCTTGTGGCAAAGCGTCAGGAGTTCGTCGTACGGCATCTTTCCGTCGGTCTTCAGGAATTCGAACCAGTGGTTGTGATATCCAAACTGCATGCCCGCCTTCTTGGCCTGCTCTCCGCAGCGATTGAATTTTTCGGAGGCCTGCTTCCAGATATCTGGCGACTTGCGCAGTTCTTCGGGGATCCACGGGCAGATGATGTAGTCAAGACCAATGGTCTTGGAAGCATCGATGACGGATGGGAACTTGGCATCCAGTTCGTCGTATTGAACGTGGGTGGAAGGAGCCTTCAATCCATTCTGGTCGAGAAGCGCGCGCACCTGCTGGGGGGTGCGGCCAAAATATCCGGCAAACTCGACTTCTTTGTAGCCGATCGCCGCGACCTTGGCGACGGTGCCCTCGAAATCATCCTTCATCAGGTCGCGCACGGTGTAGAGCTGCACACCGATCTTGTCGATTTTGTGCTCGTCGGCGGCCCAACCGAAGCGGCTCGAGAAAAGAGTCGCAGCACCGGCGGCGGAGGCGGTTTGCAGAAAACTGCGGCGATTCATGGTATGAAGGCTCACGAAGTTCATCCCTCCTGGGAACGGAAGTCAAATCCGGAAGAATTATACGCGCCGTGAAAAGCCTCGACGCATACTAAGAAGGATGCGCCGAGGCCGAGCCCCGGAAGGGAAATTCCAGAGTTGGAAAGGCGGGCGCCCGACTCCGTGGGCCGCCGAACTCAGGGCTTTACGACTTGCAAGTTGTTGGTAACCGAAAAAGTCCCAGAGACCGTGTTGGCGCGGATACCGGCAAGATTCTTGTCCGCCTCGCTGTCCACCACGCCTTCGAGAGTCACGTGGCCGTTCTTCACGATAATGCGGATCGGCTTCTGCACCCCCAGTTCATATCTCTGCAACGCCGGAAAGCCGTAAATCGCCCGGAACAGTCGCAAGCGGAGGCGATCGTCCGCGGGTGAAGGAGGAAGAACCTCGATCTGGTTGTCGACCTTCTCTACTCCTTCAATGCGTTTCACCACGTTTTCGGCATCCGATTTCAGGGTAGGGCGCACGACCTGACCCAGCAAAGTCACCGTGTAGCCGTCCACTTTGTAGGCTATGTAGTCGAATACGCCGAAGTACGGAAGCATCAGTAGTTCGTGGCGCACTTCCCGAGTGATTCGTTCCTGGGCACGCGCCGAAGGTTCACGTTGATTGTCCTGGGCTGGAGCGAAGGCGCACAGCGCGAGCAAGCTTACAGCGAGGATCGACCCATGTTTCATGTTCGTTCTCCTGAAGGTGAAGATCCCGGTGGATGGAAATAGTCTACTATTCTGACCGGGCAGATTGCGACGCAATGGCAGGATGCGACCGTCACCGCAGATCAGGAAACGGGCAGTTCAGTCCAGGCAAGCCAGCCAGAGGCTTAGTTCCCCGGACGTGCACTCGGCGCCCACGTCGGCACAGTTATTCAGGATCCAGTCCGCGCGCTCGGCTTTTAGTACCCGGTCTGGAGCCGTGGTGCGAAAAGCGATTACCCTGCTGCCGGCGGCCTTGCCGGCGCGAATTCCCGCAGGCGCGTCTTCCAGCACGATGCAGTCCGGGGCGGCGAATCCAAGGATGGATGCGCCCTTGCGATAGGGTTCGGGATCGGGCTTGCCGCGGACCACATCGTTCGAACTCACCAACTTCGTGGGCAGGGGAAGCCCTGCGGCCCGGATGCGGACCTCGGCCAGGCGGCGCGTGCAGGACGTCACGATGGTCCAGCGGTCCAGCGGAAGGCTAGCAAGCAAATCGAGCGCACCCGGCAAGGGGATGACGCCTTCCAGATCTTCGATTTCGCGACACTCGACTTCGCGATTCTCCTTCTCATGATCGGCATGCGGAAGGTATTCGCGCACGGTGGTGAGACTGGGGCGGCCGTGGGCGCGGGCGACGACCTCCTCAGGGTTGAATCCGTGCTCGACGGCCCAGTGGGTCCAGACGCGGGCAACCGCAGGCGTCGAGTCGATGAGGACTCCATCAAGGTCGAACAGAAGGGCGGCGCAATCGATTCGATTCATCGTTACAAGATATTGCGAGGTCCAAGCGGCAAGAGCGCGTTCAGCCGATGTGATCCACACCGAGTCAGTCATTGTAACCCGCGAGGATGGGAGTTTCCGGGGAGCCCACTTTGCGGCGTTGGGTTCGCGAATGGACTCGCAGAGATACCGGGTGATCCGGGTCACCCGGTTCGTTGCCTGTCGTCATCCCATCCGCGAGTGCGAGGAGTAGAATTCAAGCAATGCTTAGAGGGGGCGCCGTGCTTGCCAAATGCGCCAATCCCGAGTGTTCAGAAGTCTTCCTGTATCTCCATCAGGGGAAGATCTTCCATCTGTCTCCCACCCCGAAGCTTGAAGTGGAGACAAATTTCTCAAATCCAGCATTGCATGAACGTTTTTGGCTCTGCGATCGATGCGCGCAGCGGATGAAAGTGGTCTGGGCGGGAACGCACGTCAAACTCCTGCCCCTGCCAGCCGATTCCCAGCCAGCGGCGCGAGCGCGCCGGTCGGAAGCGATGGAGAGGGAGAACAGGCACGGGAATCCTCGAAGGCACTTTGGCGGCGATGATGGATTGGATCTGGCCGCCGGGGAGGGATCCATGAGCGTGGCCGTTTCGCACGAGAAAAAAGCTTTAGAAAATAAATCCGCTTTCCGGCACATCCTGGTAGCGACTGATTTTTCCGAGCCCTCCCACCGGGCCTTGTGCGACGCGCTGGCCGTGGCTGCAGAAAACGATGCTCATCTATCGGTCGTCCACGTCCTGCAAATGGATGGGAAATGCGCAGCCCTGAAGAATCCCGCCGAGCCTGATCGGCAGCGGGTCGACGCCGAACGGCAACTGGAAGCGCTGGCCCGCGAGGTGGGATCTGAGAAAAAGGTCGACATGATTCTGGTGAAACACGGGCCGGTGGCCGAGGCCGTCGCCACACTGATTGAAGAGGCCGGAGTCGATCTTCTCGTCATCGGGACGCGAGCGCGTGGAGGTCTCAGAAAGATCGCGCTGGGCTCGGTGGCCGACGAACTGCTGCGGGCCGCGCCGTGTCCGGTGATGACGATCGGCCCAAAAGCGGATATCGCGAACATCAGGCAGGGGCCCGGATTCCACAGGATTCTGTTCGCCACCGATTTCGGCCCCGGGTCCGCCAAGGCTCTGCCACTGACGATCGCCCTGGCCAGAGCATCAGAGGCGAAGCTGATCCTGTTGCACATGATTGCGCCCATGCCCGCGAACACCGCGACGCTGTCGGCTTACGCCCCTGCGGTCGCGGCCGCAGATGAATTAGAAGAATGGGAAGCCTCGAGCCGCAAGCGCGTGCTGCGCCAACTGCGTGAGAGCCTCCCGGAGGGAGCCGGACTGGCGCAGGAACCGGAGTACGTGGTCGGAACCGACTTCCTGGCGGAGGGAGTTCTGACCGCAGTCGTCAAATTCAAGGTGGACTTGATCGTGATGGGAGCCAACCGCACCGCGTCGGCGCGAGCGGCAGCTCACCTTCCCTGGACTGCCGTGCATGAGGTGGTGCGGAACGCGCCGTGCCCGGTCCTGACGGTGGCCGGGTAAACAACAGCGTCTCGCTGAGAGTATGCGTCTCAGCAACCTCCAGATTGCCAGCACGCGCATCAAACCGGGCTACGACTGAACGATCTTTTCCAGTGCCTGCCGGTTGCGGATCAGCAGGGTTGAGCCTTTGAGCTGCACCAGCTGTTTTTTCTTGAATTCAGAAAACAGCCGGCTTACGGTCTCGCGGGTTGTCCCGATGATCTCGGCAATCTCCTCGTGGGTCAGCGTCAGCTTGACCTGCGCTGATCCGTCATTCTGTGGCGTTTTCGTCGACCAGGAAAGCAGGAGCTTGGCAAATTTCTCCGACGGCGAGCTAGCCAGACCCAGCGTCCGGATCTCCTCGTAGGCGGTGTAATAGTTCCGGCTCAACTGTTCGGCGACCCGCAAAGCCACTTCCCCGTGATCCTTGAGGAATTGCAACAAAGACTCGCGGGGAATAAAGTTCGCCTGACCCGGCTCCATCATCTCGGCTGTCACTTCATACGGCCGGTTGGAAACCACCGCGTTCAAGCCGAGAACGTCACCCGACTCGGACAGTTTGGTGATGATGGTCTTCCCTTCGCGGGAAGAGGTGGAGAGCTTGGCTTTTCCGGCACAGAGCACAAAGACGCCGCGGGGTTGCTGCCCTTCAATGAAGAGCATCGCTCCCTTGGGATAAACAGCAGTGGATTTGATTTCGTTCAGTCGTTGTCCGGCGTGGACGGAAAGATTGCAGAATAAATGTTCTTCCCGGACCGCGCATGTAAGGCAATTATCAAGAATATTAAGTCCGTACGGGGCGCGCATTAGCACCCTCCTGAGCGCATTGTAGCACCCGATTTGGGCTTGTGATCTGCGTCACGCCCCCTCGTGATCAGGGACATATCCGGGACACAGACGAACATAAAAAAATGTGAGAGGCTGGAGGTTGTCTAACCAAAAATCAAGCCGTCGTGCTCGCGGAGAGTGTGAAAAAATGACGAAGTCGGTTGCAGCGGGAGAAAGCTCTTGAGTCAGTTGTCCGGCGTTTCGGCATCTCCGGTTCTGGGCACGGGAAAAGTTGGTGCGCCCACCCGACGGGTCTCGCTCGATCCGTTGTTCTTCCCTCGTTCCGTAGCGGTGATTGGAGCCACCGATCGCGCAGGAACCGTGGGACGCACGCTGCTCTCCAACCTGCTGGAAAGCAAGTTCCCGATAAAAGTTTTGGCGGTCAATCCAACGCATAAAGAAGTACTCGGCCTCCAGACCCACCCGCACATCGGAGATATTGCAGGCGGAGTGGATCTCGCGCTGGTGGTAACCCCGGCGGCCACCGTGCCCGATATCATCGGCGAGTGCGTCGACGCCGGAGTGAAGTCGGCGGTGGTGGTTTCCGCCGGCTTCCGCGAGCAAGGAATCGACGGCGCCGCGCTGGAAGATGAAATTCAGCTGCATTTGCGCCGCGGCCCGATGCGCCTGGTCGGCCCCAACTGCATGGGGTTCATGAATCCGACCATCGGGTTGAACGCAAGCTTCGCGAAGGCGATGCCGCAAAAAGGCGGGGTGGCGTTTCTCAGCCAGAGCGGCGCGCTGCAGACGGCGATACTTGACTGGAGCCAGCGCGAACACGTCGGATTCAGCGGCATCGTCTCGACCGGTTCCATGCTCGACGTCGGCTGGGGCGACCTGATCTATCACTTTGGCGATGATCCGCACACCAAGATCATCCTGCTGTACATGGAGTCGGTAGGCGACGCGCGGTCCTTTCTTTCCGCGGCGCGAGAGATCGCGCTCAGCAAGCCGATTATCGTGATCAAGGCGGGACGCTCGGAGGCGGCCTCGCGCGCGGCCGCGTCGCACACGGGAGCTCTGACGGGAAGCGATGATGTGCTGGATGCAGCGTTCCGGCGGTGCGGGGTGCTGCGGGTACAGAATATCGCCGACCTCTTTTATATGGCCGAGGTCTTGAGCAAACAGCCGCGGCCGCGCGGTCCCCGGCTGACGATCGTAACCAATGCGGGCGGTCCCGGGGTACTTGCCACCGACGCGCTGATCGCCACCGGCGGAGAGCTCAGCGTGCTCTCCGCCGAAACGCTGCGGGAACTGGACCGAGGTCTGAGTGCCCACTGGAGCCGCAACAATCCGGTGGACGTGCTGGCCGACGCCGATGCGGAACATTTTGTTCGCGCCGTCGACGTCGCCTCGAAGGATCCCGGCGGCGATGGCCTGCTGGCCGTGATCGCACCGCAGGGACTGGCAGATCCAACCGAAGTTGCCGAGCGCATGAAACCGTACGCGCGCGGCTCCGGCAAACCGCTGCTGGCGAGCTGGATGGGCGGTGACGGCGTCGCGGCGGGAACGGCGACTCTGAACGCCGCCGGTATTCCTACCTTTTCTTACCCCGACACCGCGGCCCGCGCCTTCACCTACATGTGGCGTTACACCGACAACCTGCGCGGGCTCTACGAGACTCCGGCCCTGGTGGAAGGACCCGAAGCTGCGGCCGAGGAGCGCAAGAAAGTGAACGAGTTTGTGCAGGGCGTCCGGGCCGACGGCCGCACCATGCTCAATGAATTCGAAGCCAAACAACTGCTCTCGCATTACGGAATCCCCGTGGTCGGCACACATGTGGCGGAAGATGCTGATCAGGCCGTGGCCTGCGCCGCGGGTATCGGCTATCCGGTGGTGTTGAAACTTTTATCCGATACCATCGCCCACAAGACCGACGTCGAGGGTGTTCGTCTCCGCTTGCAAGACGCCGAACAGGTGCGGCGAGCATTTCGCGGCATTCAATCGTCGGTTGCTGAAAAAGTGGGGGCGCAGCACTTCCGTGGTGTTACCGTGCAACCCATGGTTCGGCGCGACGGCTATGAATTGATCCTGGGGAGTTGCCTCGACGCGCAGTTCGGACCGGTGATCCTGTTTGGGTCCGGCGGAGTGATGGTCGAGGTCTATCGTGATCGCGCGCTGGCGCTGCCGCCGCTGAACACCACCCTGGCCCAACGACTGATGGAGCAGACCCGAATTTTCGCCGCTCTCAAGGGCGTGCGCGGGCGCAAGCCGGTTAACCTGGTCATTCTCGAGGAATTGCTCGTGCGTTTCAGCCGGCTGGTGGTGGAACAACCATGGATCAAGGAGATCGATATCAATCCTCTGTTGGCCACCCCTGACTCCATGCTGGCTCTCGACGCACGGGTGGTGCTGCACGACGCCAATACTTCCGCCGAGAAGCTGCCCCGTCCGGCCATCCGGCCGTACCCGTCGCAGTACATCCGGGAGTGGCGATTCGAGGATGGCACGGCGGTTGCGATCCGCCCCATTCGCCCCGAAGACGAGCCCCTGATGGTGCAATTCCACGCGACGCTGTCGGAACGCAGCGTGTACCTGCGTTATTTTTGTTCCCTGAGTCTGAGCACACGGGTCGAGCACGAACGCCTGGTTCGCATCTGCTTTGGCAGTTATGACCGCGGATTCGCGCTGGTGGCCGATCACACCAACCCGCAGACCGGGATACACGAGATTCTGGGCGTGGGCCGCTTCAGCTCCATCAGCAACGCGGAAGCGGAGGCCGCCGTGCTGGTATCGGACCAATGGCAGGGACGGGGACTAGGCACAGAACTTCTGGCCAGCGTGGCCCGCGTGGCGCGCGATGAAAAGTTCAAGAGACTCTCCGGAGAGATCCTGCGCGACAATCTCGCCACCCAGGCAATCTTCAAGAAAGTCGGATTCAAGCTCCGCGGGATGGAGGATCCTTCCTCCGTGTCGGCCTTGATGGAGCTCTAGTCAGAGACGAAGCTCAGGCGATCGATGCCGGCTTGTTGATTTCGAGTTGCGGCTCAAACTTCAGTGCGGTCCCGATCGCCCGCGAAACCAGGCAGAGTTTTTCCGCGCGTCGCAGCAAATCCAGCGCGCGTTCTCGTTCTTCCGCGGAGGCAATCTTCAGATTCGGGCGCAAAACGATTTGGCTGAAACTGTAGCCGCTCTCTGCCTTCCTGACGGTGCCGCTGGCTTCCACCTGCAAATCGGTGAAGTTGAACTGTGCGGTGCCGGCAATCGCCCGCAGGGTGGTGGTGTAGCATCCCGCGATCGCTGCCAGCAGAAGCTCTTCCGGAGTCCACCGGCCTTCGAGACCGCCGAATTCTGTTGGCGCAGTGAAATGAATCGCGTTGGGCGCGGAATCCGACTTCGCCAGGCCTGTCCGTCCCGAAGTCCACCAGGCGGCCACTCGATATGCGTGCTCGTCGCTCATGACGGTTTGCGTCTCCTTGGGAGAAACTTGCAGGTTCATAGCTCAATGCCTCGGAAATCCTGTTTGACCGCGGATGGTCACATTCAAGATGGGGCGCGAACCACCGGCGCTCAGGCCGCACCTTTTTTTGCAGCCCGGGCGCGTTCGCCTTCAATTTTCTCGATCTGGGCGCGAAGCCATTTCGCCAGCGCTTCTTCCATCTCGGTTTGGCTTCCGGTCCGGTAGAAATCCTCCACCGTTTGTCCTTCCTTCGTCAGTTCAATAAACCGGCAGGGTACATCCTCTGCTCGCCGGTTCTCCGGAACGAATTGCTCCAGCAGGCAGCTGTCGCAAGGATGGGGCCGGGCGGGATCACAAAAGTTGGGGCAGATCGGGGAGTCCTCAAACACCGCGGGCGCTCTCCAGGGATTGTGCGGGGAGCGTCCATACCCCCCATCTTGCAGGAAGCTCAACTCAAATCGAAGCACGTCAAGAATGTCACGGTCGTCTTGGGTCATAGGTCACCTCGATTGGTCGCTAGGATGGCAGAGCAACAACGGGAACTCCGTATACTCCGTCACTGGGTTTCGTGATTCAGGTCACACCGAACCGAGGCGATTCCCGCCATCCCTTCGCCGTTCTCCCCATAATTCTGCGCGAGCGCTGCAAAACGCCGAGTGATACGGTTCACACAGAAGTGTGATTTCGATCACACGATAGGTGCCGGTCGCACGATTCTGGACCCGCCGCAGCCAAATACCTGCCGGCCTGCGATTGCAAGAATATGGTGTGATTTTCATCACAGGCCAGGGTGACTTCCGCCATAGGTCCCCCCCGATCGCCATGCGAATCTACCGTTGCGATGCGACGGTTCAGGATGCAAAGTTCGGCGTAAGGCGCCACAACCACGTTCGAACCTTGAACGCGGCGAACCCGGAAAGCGGGCGCCCTTGCTCTGTGATATCGTGCGGAAAATCTTCTCAGGAGGAAGTACCGTGAAACAGATCCCGTTTCGTACGAGTCTCGCGATTCTGCTGGCTTGCGGAATCATGGCGGTATGCAGCGTATCGGTGACAGCCCAGGACGCGGCGGCAACCTACAAAACGAAGTGCGCCATGTGCCATGGCCCCGATGGCAAAAGTACGGCCACCGGCCTGAAGATGGGCGCCCGGGGCAACCACCGCTACTACATCTACCGCTACCCGCTGGGCCTCGACGCCACCGTGTGGATCATGGGCGGCGCGAGCCAATCGATGTCATTCACCAACGACATGTCGCACCCGATCCTCATCCGGGGGATCAAGACGCGGTCGGGCAAC
>Ga0209698_10008954_pt1 | contig 10289 bp, 8 predicted proteins | sample LitLauG_LLR_2012_FD_187203 | JGI IMG/M metagenome (GOLD analysis project Ga0209698, IMG submission 187203) | Freshwater sediment microbial communities from Pennsylvania, USA - Little Laurel Run_MetaG_LLR_2012 (SPAdes) (version 2) | ecosystem: Environmental > Aquatic > Freshwater > Creek >... | reverse complement strand
CAGGTTTGATACCGGCGCGACTGTATGGACTAAGGCTGTTTCGAAAGTTGGGAACGTCGACAAGAGAGATGTACCTGCCGTGGTGTCAGCCATGAGCAAAACGATGGATCTTGCCATGCAGGAATTGCTCACGCCGTTGCCCGTTGAGATATCTCGTTCCGAGGTCTTTAGGCGGAACTAGCACAGAGTTAGCAAACACGATTTCGCTGCACCGCGGAAAAACGTTACGCAGCCCTGAATACACAATTCACATTAAAGGAGACGCGCGATGCCAACCCTGACTGAGAAAGCAACGATCAAAACTCTCACAACGCACTACATTGACGGCGCATTCATCGAGTCCCATGGCCGCGAGGTCATGGACATTATCAAACCGACCAACGGGCAAATGATCGCCCGCGTAACGCTGGCCGACGAGCAGGACGCGCGGCGCGCGATCGCCGCTGCCAAGCGGGCGTTCGGCAGTTTCGGCAGAACCACGAAGGAAGAGCGCGCGAAGATCCTGCGCCGACTGCATGAGGTCGTCTCCGCGCACATCGACGATCTGACCGCTGCCATGGTCGAGGAGTACGGCGGCACCATCGGGTTCTCCAGGATCCTGATGGAAGGGGCGGCCAACGTCTTTCTGTCTGCCGAAAAGGCACTCCAGGAGCTACCCCTAACGCGGAGTTGGGGCAAGACGACGGTAACGCTCGAGCCGGTCGGCGTTGCTGGCCTCATTACGCCTTGGAACGCGAACTCGTTCTTTCTGTCCGCCAAGCTCGCCTCGGCAGTCGCTGCTGGCTGTACCACAGTTATAAAGCCCAGCGAGCTTAGCCCGTTACAAACGCGAGTGTGGCTCGAGTGTCTGGATGAGGCAGAACTCCCGAACGGGCTATGCAATGTCGTTGCTGGCCGCGGTGATGTGGTCGGAGCCGAGCTCGTACGCAATCCTGACGTCGCTAAGATCTCATTCACAGGCTCTGTAGGCGTTGGCCAGACCATCATGCGCGACGGCGCCGCGACAATGAAGCGCGTCACCCTTGAACTGGGCGGCAAGTCGCCGAACATCCTGCTCGACGACGCCGACCTTGACAAGGCAATCCCAACGGCACTTGCAATCGCGTTCATGAACAGCGGTCAGGCGTGTGTCGCTGGGACGCGGCTCCTTGTACCGAAAACCCGCTTCGATGAGGTGAAACGAGCGATCCTGGCCGCCATGCACGCCTTTCCCGCAGGCGATCCGGCCGATCCAAAGACCGCCGTCGGCCCCATGGTGACGCAGAAGCAGTACGAGCGAGTGCAGTCGTACATCCGCAAAGGAATTGAAGAAGGCGCGCAGCTGCTCGTCGGCGGCGAAGGACATCCCAAGGGTCTCGAAGAGGGTTACTTCGTGAAGCCCACCGTGTTCGTCAATGTAACGAACGACATGACAATCGCACGGGAAGAGATCTTCGGCCCGGTCCTATGTGTTATCACCTACGGAAGCGACGATGATGCCATCGAGATTGCCAACGACACGATCTACGGCCTCCACGCCTACGTGAGCGGGACTGACCTACAGAGGGCGCGCCGCGTAGCCTCTCATCTCCTCGTCGGCCGCGTGGCGGTCAACGGCATGCTTGATGATCAACAAGCGCCGTTCGGAGGATTTAAACACTCCGGCGTGGGCCGTGAATTCGGTACGTTCGGGATCGAAGCCTTTCTCGAGCCGCGAGCGATACTCGAGTCCTAGGGAGGACTCGCATGAGCAAGAACGTCGCTATTTGCCTTGAATTGGAATTTCTGTAATCGACCAACCCATAAAGAGAGATCAATCATGTCTGCTTACCTCGTTTTCACGAGAACAAAGACACTGGATCAGAAAGAACTTGAGACCTACTGGGCTGGAATTAAAGCGACAATGAAAGGACATCCAATTGAAGTCTTGGTGGCTTATGGGAAACATGAAGTCTTGGAGGGCGATCCCATTGAGGGAATCGTGATAGCGAAGTTCCCAACCGCAGAGGCAGCGAAGGATTGGTACTGTAGCGAAGCATACAAAACTGTGGCCAAGCACCGTCAAAAAGGCGCAATTTACCAAGGCCTGATCGTAGACGGTGTTGTCTAGCATTTAATGTTTTTCAAGATTGTTTGACTGTGTACAAGAGTGGCAGTCTTGCCGCGAGGGAACGAATCGAACAAGGAGACCAACTATGAGCAAACACATCACGATCTCCCCCAGCGAAGCCGCGGACCGCCTCGCCATCCGGGAGCTCGTTGAGGCCTATGCACATTGTGCCGATCGTCGCGATGCCAACGGCCAGATGTCTCTTTTTACGGTAGATACTCACTTTGTGGTCTACATGAACGCAAAGGATCCCAATCCATCGCAGGAACTGCACTCACGCGAGCAACTTGCTCCGGTGTTTGACGATCTGAACAAGTACGCTGCCACCATGCACTTCGTCGGACAGAGCACGATTGTCACGTTGACCGACGACCGAGCCACGGGAGAGGCCTACACCCTGGCACATCACCTCACGATCGAAGGTGAAAAGCGACAGCTCATGATCGCTGCCCTCCGCTATTACGACACATTCGTGAAGATGAACGGCACATGGTTGTTTGCCGAGCGCCTGTTGTACGTTGACTGGATTGAAGAGCGCGTTCTGTCATGACGGTGATAAACAAACAGGCTTCGGCCGCGTCAATGAGTGTTCCAAGAGTTGGCCAAAGTGCCTAGGCATCCTGGGTCAGTGCGCGTTGTTGATGTTTTCTCGATGAATGCGAAACCTCAATCGCGACCGGACTTGTTGCTGCTCCTGTCCTTGTTACTGGCTATTCTGCTGACTCCGCTGTTGAACCAGGATAATTGGAGGCGACTGATGCTCGCGGCCGTCACCTTCATACCAATTGTCTTATCCATTGTCCGGCTGTCGCAGATCAAAAGGTGGGTGTGGCCGTCGGTTCTGTTGGCATTGGGAAATGCGGTTTTTGTGGTGGCGGGCAATACGTTCCCAAACCCAACACTAACCGGAATTCGATGGGTATTTCTCGCTGCTTTCTTCGGGCTCACGGCCGCAGGGCTTTTCTCATACCTCCGGAATTCTCGTTCGGTCGCTCAGGCGGAGCTCTACACTGCTGTCAACATTTATTTATTGCTTGGGTTGCTGTGGGCGACGATTTATCTGGCGATAGACGCTTTCTCTCCGGGTTCAATCCGGATTGGAAGCGACCCATCTGACCGTCAGACCGAGCTGCTTTATTTCAGTCTGATAACGCTCTCAACCGTCGGATATGGCGACATCGTGCCGCTCAGCGGAATGGCCCGTATTCTAACGGCACTGGAAGGGGTAACGGGGGTTCTCTACATAGCGACTACGGTAGCATTTTTAGTTGGCAGGTTCAGGAACGAGTCTTGGGAGTAACTGCGCCGCGTCGAGAGCCCCGAAATGTTATGACGACTACAAACCAGGCGTCTTTGGATGCGTCGATGACCCGTCCAACGCTCGCCCAACAAAATCTTGTCATTGTGGGCACGACTGGGATGGTCGGCGGATACGCCCTTCGCTACGCGCTCGACAACTCAGAAGTGAAAAGCGTTACGTCAATTGGGCGCAAGAAACTTGGCATCAGCCACACCAAGCTCAAAGAGGTTTTACATCAAGACTTCGCAGACTGCTCCTCGCTTGCCGAGGCACTCTCGGGTCAGGGCGCAGCCATCTTTTGCCTGGGCACGTATACCGGATCCGTGTCGGACGCGGAACTCCGCAGGGTAACTGCGGACTACACAATCGAGTTCGCGCGAGTTCTCCGGGCGAACAGTCCCGACGTGGCCTTCTCATTCTTGAGCGGGAGTGGTGCGGACCAGACGGGACGAAGTCGGCTTGCCTTCGCGCGCTACAAGGGACAGGCTGAAAAGGTACTACTCGCCGCCGGGTTTCCTCACGTCTATATTTTCCGGCCCGCGTACATCTACCCCGTGGAACCAAGGAAGGAACCGAATCTCAGCTACCGCTTGATGCGCGCCACCTATCCCGTGTTTGGGATGCTATTCCCTAACCAGGTAATTCGCGCCGACGACCTGGGCCGGGCCATGGTGGATGTCGCAGTGCAAGGAAGAGGCGGGAGCCAATCCTCAATTTTCGAGAATCGCGACATCCGGGCCATGGTCGAATCTCTTCGTCTGAAACAGGCGGGAGGTTAGCGCGGCGACGTTTCAAACCCCACATGATGAAACGGGCAAAAATGAGATTTCTATCTGCTACGTCAGCTACAATTCGTCGAACAGTTTAGGGTTGCCACGCAGTATGCGCTGTCTGTAAAGCGACAACAGTAGTTTCTGCGCTTTTCATGCAGGGTGACTGGGGCAATCCTAATACTTGGGCTTTGAGGAGCAAATCAAATGGCCATGACTCGCCGGCAATTCGCTCTTTCGATTGCAGCTGCTTCTACCTTTCGTTCTTCTCTTTTTGAACCCACGCTTTCACCAGTAGGTGTTCCTCGCGGCGTTTCGCCCGGCCGAGTTACCTGGTCGCATGATCCGTCGGCTGTGACCTGGGACGGCACGGGTACTTGGTGGACTGATGGCAACAACAATCAATCTGTAATCGAGCGCATGGTTTCTCGGTCCGTTCGCGGGCTTACAAATCAGAAAAGCGATGCCCATGCATGGAGCTCTATTTTTCAGTACTTCAATCGCACTCATGGTCGAGGCAAAGCGGGGTACAAGGCCGGCGAGAAGATCGCGATCAAAGCGAACCTAAACAACACAACCGACCATGGCACGATCGAACGCCTGAACTCGTCACCTCACATGATCCTGTCGCTCGTCCGACAGTTGACCGGTCCTGGGCGAGTACCGGAATCATCGATCACTGTCTTCGATTCCAGCCGGTTCATCCCGGGCAATCTCTACGACAAGATTCACCACGAGTTTCCAGGCGTCGTGTTTGTGGACCATATCGGAGGCGATGGCCGACTCAAAGCTGAGTTCAAATCGAACGCGATTCCTTTCTCGGTTGACGGGAACAACGCCAAGGGACTCGATACCACGGTTGTTGAAGCCACCTACTTGATTGATGCAGCGGTATTGAGAGCGCATGTGAGTTCAGGCGTGACCCTTTGCGCCAAGAATTTGTTTGGTGCCACGAGTATCAATCCCGACTGGCACAAGAACGCGCATGATGGTTTCCATCACAATAAAGATGGCTCCGCAAGTTACTCGGCATTCACCGATTTTATGGGTCATAAGGATCTCGGCGAGAAAACAATGCTTTTTATCATCGATGGGCTCTACGGAAACGACAACGTAGATGGACCGCCTCACCGTAAGTGGAAGATGCCGCCCTTCAACGATGCTTGGCCGAACAGTATTCTTATGTCGTTTGACGGCGTAGCGATCGATTCCGTCGGCTTCGATTTTCTCACTTCAGAGTGGCCTGATCTTCCGGATATCGCGAATGCCGATAACTACTTGCGCGAATCTGCTTTAGCAAATGACCCACCTTCGAAAACAGTCTACGATCCTGAGCGCGATGGCATCCGGTGCCGCAGCCTCGGTGTACACGAGCATTGGAATAACGGGACGGACAAGAAGTACTCGCGCAATCTCGGAAAGGCGCACGGGATAGAGCTTTTCCAGGTCTGAAAATACGGAACACGCTGAGCAACCGGCCGCCGCTGAGCGGCGGAGGTGTGCAGGTGCAGATCGTTTATCAGCACTTGAGGAGAGTGGGCGAATGAAGCGGAAAGGACTCTTTGTATGCTTCACGGCCACATTGATGTGGCCCGCAATCGCGTGTTCCCAGTCATTCTTGAGTCAGTACAAAGGCTTGCCTTATCACGACAGCCATTACAGCAGCGGTGCACAAACACTGCCAGGGAAGGTCTTGTGCGCGTACTACGACCTGGGCGGCGAGGGAGTGGCGTATCACGACGCCGATGCAAAGAATCACGGCAGCGGAGAGTTGAATCCGGCCGATGGAAGCTATCTGAATGAATTCCGTATCCATGAGGGAGTGGATACTTCCTACACGAAGTTCAACCGCAAGCCGGATCCGATTGACGACAATCCGTTCGACAAGATTGTTCCTCCCGCGGACCTGCCCTATGTCGGCTGGACCGAACCAGGAGAGTGGTTCAACCTTACAGTCGATGTGAAACACGCCGGTACATACGCGGCCGATTTCCTCTATACATCGAACCGTGGTGGAACGATCTCAATCGATGTGAATGGCAACGACGCTACTGGCCCCCTACAGATCACGACGACAAACGATCCCGCAGACCCGCTAGCTTGGCGTCAGTGGCACCACTGGAATTTAGCACCGCAACTTTTCAAAGTTCGTCTCAGCAAAGGAAAGAATGTTCTTACTGTACACATATTGACGAAAGGTAACATGAATCTGGCCTATTTTGACTTCAAACGGGTCCACAGATGAATTCGAAGCTTCTGTGGTGTGAAGGCCTGCGGAAGTTACGCAATTCAAACGGCTGTCACGCTTAATCCCGTCGCATGGGGGACGACCACAGAGCACCTGCCCTGCTTGAGCGAGTTCGCCTTCGTTGACGTTGTGATTTGGGCATCACGGCTGTCGAGTGCTGGTGCGTGTAGAGTTTCGATTTCAACCGTTCCGTCTGTGTTGCCATGAAAATCGAGTTCCACCTCAAGGTCCGTTGCCGCGTCCTTATTCAGGATGATCACCGAGGTCTTGCTGCCGGCCAGTTTGGCGGCGTAGGCGGTTGCATTTATTCCCGTATCCTGCAGCTTCGTCGAGAAGTCTGTCTTTAACAACGTTCCACCGCTGAACGAGCCTGCAAACTTCAGTCCATACGCGACTGGCTGCAACACATAGTCCGAGCCAAAAGTTGCAATAGGTGTGTAGAAAGGATGTGGATGAGAGGCGATCGCTTCAGGAGTTGCGCCCTGCTCTTGCAGAAGTGCGTCGCCCGGCAAAGATCCTCCAACAGAATTCGCCACAGATTTGCCCGTACCACCGTGCAGATTGATCCCGGAGTAGTCATTACTGGCGAGCAGAAGCGAATAGTCGGCCGACCAAAGCGCAGCAGCGAACACGTCGGAGACGCCTGGCTTGCCTCCGCGATAGCAGGTGTTGCCTTCGGTCATGCGTACCCGCGCACCCATCTTGTTTGCTGCGGCCGAAGCGATAGTCGCCGTGTTCTGCACCTTTTGCATCGTTGCCGGTTTCAGCAGATTGGGAATGTTGACCTCGGGATTCGTCGCCGGCCCGCCAAAATAATAGTGATGAGTCAACGTCGTTACTTGGGGCGGCGACTGGATCGAAGGCCATTGATCGGCAATTTCGGTCAGCCATGACGCATTGCTCGCAACATCAGGCATGCCGAACTTTGCCTCGGGCACCCTGGCTGCGATAGCACGCGCCAACCTGAGCCATTCTTCCACAAAAGTCTTGGCCGACCATGTCTTCGGATCGCGCAGATGCCGGCTGAATAAATCTGCCTCGTTTCCGATCTGAAAGTACTGCAAGCGGTCGCCGAGCGTATCGGCTACAAAGACCGCTTCTTCGGCGGCGTGAGCCGGTGTATTCGTGCCCATCCCGATGCCGTAGATGCAGTTCCAACCTGTGGCTCGAAGGAACTCCGCCAGGCTCCTCACCGCCTCAGCCGTCACCGCGTAAAACTGAGCCTTCGGCTCGCCAACCACTTCATGGACTCGCGGATGCTCTGGTTCCGGAGAATCAGGCGTAGGTTTCCAATAAGCGAATTCGCTGGTGTTGCCTCCGAGGCGCAGAACCCCAGTTGACGAGAGAGCCTTGAACTCGCGAATCAGGCCGCTATTCTGGACCGAAAAGAAACTCGGATCCGCGAGTTGCTGCACTTCATAAGACAAGCCAACAAAGTCGCTTGGCATATGAGGACCAATAGCCTCCTTCGGGATGCTAAGGGCAACCCGAACCTTGCTTGGGCCCTGTGCGTGAAGACGTGCTGCAGCGAGGGTGCAGGCTGCTGTGGCAAGGAAGCTCCGTCGAGTGAACATCGGACCTCTCAATTCTTAACTGTTGGCCTAGAGCCGCCGCTTTTCAGGAGACGTTAAGAATACGACAAGCACCGACGCCAATTCCAAGCTGGCCTACCGGACGGAGCCTTCTTTGATGTTACGAGCGCGTTCCTGCCACAGGTGGACGGCGTCTATTTCAATCACTTCACTTTGCAGGACGCTCAGGCCGTGCAGGTACGAACCGCTCTGTACAAGAGGATCATGACCACGAGGGCCTGGGAGCGCCATGTTCGCGACCGGTCAACGTCGACCGAGTACCACTTCGGGCCGGCAGTGGCGGTAGTCCTGTTCAACGAATACTGGGGCTTCCAGCCGCCTCCGCAAATATGCGCCCGCCCGCCGGCCACCCAAGCCAGTGGAATCGTCACCGACTGCTCGAGTCTTGGACTGGAAAACGCCAATCCCGCCATCGCGCTCTTGACCACATCAGTACAGTCCGACTCTCATCGAAAGGTGAGTCAGATCGCATAACCCAAAGGTCGGCGGTTCACATCCGCCCCCGCAACCATGAGCGCCACTGCCGAAATGCAATGGCGTTCGCCCGGAATACACACAAGCCACTACTACCTAGGGACACAGAGCTTAAAGAGGGGACGACGAGAGCGCTGCCAAATCAGGGCTATCGCAGAAGAATGCTGCAGTGACAGGGAATTGAGGGTCCGTAACTACTTGAAAGCAAAGGGCACGGATGGCTCCCTGAACCCCTAAAACACGCTCCGAAACTCTTCTCGAACCCTTAGCGAACCCACGCCAGTGCCGTGACTTTTGGCCAGTGCCACTGCACTCCATCGGCCGTCGGTTCTAGAAAACTAGATCCTCCGCTGAGTGATGAGAAGCCTTGTCCGAAACGAAGTACCGTTTCTTAGACTCAAACAATCGGCACAAGCCCAACTAAGTATGAGAGGCCGCCTAGCGCGGAAGGCCGATACGTCGTTCGAAATCCTGAAATACCGGATCGGACCTAAGTGGATCAAAAGCTGGCCGGAGCAGAACGCCTGGGTTAAAACGCTCTTCATAGCCTTTTTCAAGCGACGCCATCGCACCATTCTTGTCGCCGAGAGCCGTGTAAACAGTTGCCAGTTCCGCCGCATAGGGATAGCCCCGGGACGAACGAGCCTTTAACTCCTTGAGCAACGCAATTGCTTCGCTTCTCTCCCCGGATTCTGCAAACGCCCTGGCCAAATTGGCCATGCACGTCGGGCTGCCTCCAGAGAGCCGGACTGCCTTCTGCAACTCTGAGATCGCGTCCGGGAACATGTGTTTCTGCAGGTACGCCTGGCCCAATTGATTGTGTGCGAGGGCGAAACTCGAGTCCATTTCGATAGTCTTTCGGCTTTGGTCGATCGCTTTGTCAGGCGAACCTTCAATGAGTAGAAGCTCCGCCAGATCGGCATTAATAATGAGAGAGAGAGGATCCAGATTCTCCGCTTTTCTCATTTCGGAAAGGGCGTCACTCTTTCGCCCTATCAGTGCCAAATGCCAAGCGTACCAATGGTGGGCGGTTGCATAGCCCGGGCTCAGTCCGATGGCTCGCCGGAACTCACTCTCAGCGGTCTCTGAATCCCAATCGAAACCCTCCAGACAAAACGCGAGGGATGTATGAGCTTCACTCAGCGTGTTATCCAGTTCGAGCGCTTTCATCGCGGCGGCTTTCGCCTTGGGCAGCGCTTCCCTGGTAGTCATCACAGCGTATTGCCAATCGCCCGCTAAAGCGTAGGAATCCGCAAGACCGCTGTAGGCTGCAGCGTAAGTGGGGTCTTTTGCGATTGCCTGATTGAAATATTCAATAGCCTTCCTCAGTCCATCTCCAGTTCGTTTGTTCCAGAAGTATCTACCTTTCAGGTAGTCTTCGTAGGCCTGCGGATCTACGATTTTCAGCCGTCTCAATCCGGCCTGTTCCCCGGGCGTCAATTCAATACGAATGCGGTCCGCAATAGCTTGGGCTACCTTTTTCTGCAGTACTAGCGTGTCGCTCAGGTTTCCTTCGTAAGTATCTGCCCAAAGGTGAGTGTCTGCGGAAGCCCGGATTAACTGAGCTGTGATTCGGACACGCTCGCCGGATCGCAAGACAGTGCCCTCCACCACGGCATCTACGTTTAGCTCCCGTGCGATTTCGGGGAGAGGTTTACGTGTACCTTTATAGGCCATTGCCGATGTACGGGAAATCACCCGCAACGCGCTAATCTGTGCTAAATCCGTAATCAACTGATCGGTCATTCCATCAGCAAAATAGTCTTGCGCAGCGTCACTCGAAAGGTTTTCCAATGGAAGCACTGCGAGGGACCGT
>Ga0209698_10008953_pt1 | contig 10291 bp, 12 predicted proteins | sample LitLauG_LLR_2012_FD_187203 | JGI IMG/M metagenome (GOLD analysis project Ga0209698, IMG submission 187203) | Freshwater sediment microbial communities from Pennsylvania, USA - Little Laurel Run_MetaG_LLR_2012 (SPAdes) (version 2) | ecosystem: Environmental > Aquatic > Freshwater > Creek >... | reverse complement strand
AACCCTCCTCACCCCGCTCGGCGTATCGCCGAAGCGCCTGCGGAAGCAGCGGTTGAAATGCGAGAGATCGACGAAGCCGGCGGCGTAGGCGATCTGCGATATCGACAACGTGTCGAAACCGGGATCGCGCAACTGGCGGAAGGCGCGGTGCAACCTCTGTTCCCGAACGAAGCTGGAAAACGTCGTCCCCTCGGCTTCGAACAGCATTTGTACGGCGCGGCCCGAGACGGACAAATATTTGCCCGCGCGCTCAGCGTTAAGGCCGGCGTCGGCGAGGTGGTCAAGCACATAATCAATGGCGAGACGCAGTCGCGCGGCGCGTGGACCCCGTCGCCACGACGGGTTAGCGACATAAGCCTTTGAAGCGGGCGCCTCGAAGGCGCGGTTGATCTGATGGCTGGTCATGAGAGCACGGCTCGAAATGGGAATTGTCGGGCGCGCGCGAATTCGCTCCAGCGATTTCGGCGCAGGCGGGAGGGCCACAACCGGCCCCTGCATAGCCAGCGATCCGACGAATTACGTTCGAGGTCTTCATGGTTCAGCTCTCAATAACGAGGAAGCCTTATGGCGAGCCCTTCGATGCGCGAGGGCCTTAAGACGTCGCCCGGCGAAACCCACTTGTATTCTCATTTCCAGCGCGGGGGAACACCAAGGCTGGGAGCCGCTCGCGCAAAATCGAAAGCTATTTGCTGATTCCTTCATCCCTGCAGCCCGAATCGCGACGTTCGGCGGCAGATTCGATCATCGCGCATGTTCGGCGCCTGCAACCGTCGTGGATCAAAACGGCGGCGCCAAGGAATCGATCTCGCCCCGCGCCCGCACATTTTGGGGCGCCCTTTCGCGCCCAGCCAAGTCCTTTCGCGCCTGCCCTAGTCTTTTCGCGCTCAACCGTTCCTCACGTTCAACTGCTTCGGTAGGAGTCTCGACATATCTGACGCCTTCGACAGAGTCTGCTGAGGAGAAGAAAATGCACAGCCTCTTGCTGCCGCTGGCGGCTTCGGCCTCGCTGATGCTGTCCGGCGAATATCAGCTGTCCAGAGACTGGTTCGTGCTGATCCGCGCCTGCGACGCCCACGGCGTTTGCGCTCAATTTAACCAACCCGTCGAGGTGGGCAACGAGGTGGAGTGCCAGATGACCAGCTTCAAATGGGCCTCGCAATGGCAGATCGAACACCCCGCCTATTTTCTAAAATCGTTCAACTGCGTCAACCTTTCGCAGTGAAAGCGGGAAGAGCTGGACCCTTGACAAGCCGCGATCCCCCCACAGCCCGGCGCGACCAACGAGAACGCCCATGACCTTTCCCGAACCCTGCAAGGTCCCCTTGTGGAAATGCGCATCCGAGGGGTGCCTGTTGGTCCATTCCTTCGCATCAAGGTCGTACCTGAATTCGCCCAATTCGTGCCTGTTCTCGAGCGCCAACGCGATCGCATTGAACTGGATAGCGTCGGCAGGTTCGCATTCAACTGACGCAGGCGCGACCGCCTGCAACGGCGCCTCTACCGGGAACGTGTCCGCCCCCGCTCATAAAACAACGCCCCCTTCATAAAACAAGGATTGAGCATGACTTTGCCAGCGAAGGCCTTTCTTGTAGGCGCCGCCCTCGCAGCCGCCTCCGTCGGCGCTTATGCGCAAGACGCGACCCCGGACTCCCTCTATGCGTGCGAGGGCGCGGGCTTCGCGCCGCCCGAGGCTTATGGCGACAGCGAAAGTCATACGATCACGGCCGGGCCTTTCAAATGCCGGGCCCGGACGGGGCCGATGGCGGGCGGCGTGTTGATTGGACAGGCCGTCATCGAATGGAAGGAGGGGACTGGAACCCTGCTGGCGGGCAGCGGCGTCGTGCGCAAACCCGGCGTCGTGCTCGTGTTCCAGACCCTCGACTACAAGGTGATTTACCAGAAGATCGATGGCCGATTCAGCAAGGCGTCGGGGGCGGGGCATTTCAAATATGTGTTCGCCGGGGGAAGCGAGGCCGCTTTGAACGGCGCTACCTTCGTCTATGTCACCAAATCCGCCAGTCCCGACGCCTTTCTTCTTGAGGCCACGCGTGAATGATTTCGCGCAGTCTTCTCACAAGCGCCTTTCGTCATCACTGCATAAAGGTCTGGTGCAGGAACGGGACGACGACCTCAGCAAAATGTTCGGGATTGTCGGCGTGCGGCCAGTGGCCGCTGTCGGGGAAGATCGTCACTTCCGCCCGCGCGAAAACCTCGCGCTGGCGCTCGGCGTAGGCGACGGGCACGTAAGGATCGGCGGCGCCCCAGATCACGCAAACGGGAACGTCGAGCCGGCGCAGCGCTTGCGCGTCCGCAATCGCGCCGAGCGCATCGGTGGCGCGATAGAGCCGCAAGACGGCGCGGCGCGTGCCGGAATCGTAATGCGACCACATGCCGTCAACGAAACGGCGAGGCAGGCCGCGCGGGTTTCCCTGTTTCAGCATCAGCCCGAAGGCGGGGCGGTTGACGGTCGCCATCGAGAGTTCGCCCAACAAAGGCGTGCGCCACAGGCGGGCGAGGGCGTGCCAGCGGTAGTCGGGCAACCAGCCGATGTTGACAAGCGTGAGGCTGGCGATCCGCGCCGGGTTGGCGGCCGCCCAACCAAGACCCCAGGCGACGCCGAAATCGTGCAGCACCAGATGCGCGCGCGTAACGCCGAGCCGAGTCAGCAGGGCGTCGAGATGGCGCGTGTAGCCTGCGGGGGAATAGTCGAAATCGGCGGGCTTGCCCGCCGCGCCGAAGCCCGGCATGTCGGGCGCGACGACGCGCGCGAAGGCGCCGACGCGCGCCGCCAGATCGAGCCAGTCGGCGGACGAGCCGGGATTGCCGTGCAGACAAACCACCGCCTCCGCCGCGCCCTCGGAACCCGCCGAAACCACCGGCGTCGCCACGCCTTCAATCATCTCCACCGAACGCCTCAATTCATCTCCCCTTCCCAAACAATCGGCAGAACGTCGCCCTCCAGCGCCGCCGCCAGCAAATCGGGCCGCTTCGGCGCCGCCAGAAAGGCGGGCACGCCCGCGGCGGCGAGATAGGCGGGGAAGTTGGCGTCTACCACGCCACGCGCCGCCAGCGCCTCAGCCGACGCCGCCTCGCCATGTTTGACGAGGATCAGGCGCGAGGCGCCGAGCCGTCCCGCCAACCACGCGGCGAGGCTGTCGGAGGTCGTGTCCCAACTCGGCGTGAGCCCCGCCGCGCTGGCCATCTGCAAAGGCGCCCAGACCGGCGTTTGGCGCTGCGCCAGCCTCGCGCGCAAAGCCGCCTCGTCTTCAACCAAAGCGAACCCCGGCCGCATCCCCGCCAGCGCCCGGCCGAATTGCGCCATCGCCAGCATCGCCATGTCATGCGCGGCTTCGTCGTCGAAGCCGATCAAAGCCTGCTGGGCGCGCACCGCGTCGGCGAAGGGACCGCCGCCGGGCACGACGACGACGCGGCCCGCCAACGCCGCGATGGCGTCCAACCAGGCTTTCAGCCATGGCCCGCGCGCCTGCGCGCCGCCCAGCTTCAGGACGACCAAGGGCGCGCTCAATACGCCGGGGCCCTGACGCGAACCGAGCGAATATTGGCGAACGTATCGCCCCAATACTCGGCCATGCGCTTGAGCAGATTCCCCGCCGGCGTTGTCTCCTGCGTCTCCTCCAGCGCGGTCGCCGGCCGGGTTTTCCACGGCGAGGCGTCGTCGTCGCGTTCGCCATAGGTCGTGCGCCCGGTCTCCCAATTCACGCAGACCGTCGCCCTCTGATCCTTGGCGATCACGCAAACGAAGCGTTTGAGCGGCTTGCGCCATTCGGTCAGGGAAAGAAAATTGCCGTCCTGTTGCTGGAACACATAGGACGAACTTTTATCGAGCCTGGTCTCGGCCCCGCCGCGTTTCTTCGCCGCCTCGATCAGCAGCGCCCAGGATTTGGCGTCGCGCGGCGGCGGGTCGGCGAGCGCGGGCGCAGCCGCCAGAACGCCCACCAGAACCCAACCGCCAAGTCTCATTGCGTCCTCCTCAGCCCCATTCGCGCAGCTTGAACCTTTGAATCTTGCCGGTCGCGGTCTTGGGCAGATCTTCGACGAAGGCGAGCCAGCGCGGATATTTCCAAAGCCCCACGCGGTCCTTTACATGCGCCTGCAATTCCGCCGCCACGCCCTCCTGAGACACGCCCGCCTTTAGCACGACATAGGCTTTGGGTTTCTCCAGCCCGTCCGCGTCGCGCGCCGGGATCACCGCCGCCTCCAGTACTTTGTGATGCGAAGCCAGCGCCTGCTCGATCTCGAACGGCGCCACCCAGATGCCGCTGACCTTGAACATGTCGTCGGTGCGCCCGCAGTAGCGATAGCGCGCCCCCGCCAGCTTCTCATATTTGTCGCCGGTGCGCGTCCACACACCCTCGAAGGTCGCCCGGCTCTTCTCGCGGCGACCGAAATAGTCGAGCGCAGCAGACTCGCCTTTCACCAGCAATTCGCCGATCTCGCCCTCGCCAACTTCGTCGCCGTGCTCGTCGACCAGTTGCAGTTCGTAGCCCGGCACAGCGACCCCCGACGTCCCGTAGACGACGTCGCCGGGCCGGTTGGACAGAAAGATATGCAGCATCTCGGTCGAACCGACGCCATCCAATATGTGGCACCCCGAAAGCCGCGCCCACTTGAGGCCGACCTCCTCTGGCAGCGCCTCGCCCGCCGAAAGACAGCGCCGAAGCGTCGTCTCGACCTTCGCACCCTCCGCCTCCAGCCGCGCGTTGAGCGCGGCGTAGAGCGTCGGCACGCCGCAGAACACGCTCGGCCGAAACCGCGCCAGCACGTCGAGCACGGCTTCGGGCGTCGGGCGGCCGGGATAGAGCACCGCCGTCGCGCCGACCGACATCGGGAAGGTCATGGCGTTGCCCAGCCCATAGGCGAAGAACAGTTTTGCGGCCGAGAACACGACGTCGTCGGGCGCAATGCCCAGCACTTGGCTCGCGTAAGTGTCGGCGGTGGCGCGCAGGCTGGCGTGGGCGTGGCGCACGCCTTTGGGCTCGCCAGTCGAACCCGAGGAATAGAGCCAGAAGGCGCATTCGTCGGGCGAGACGGCGACGGTCGGCTTCGCCTCGTTGCGCGCCAGCGCGGCCTCGAACTCGGGGCCGACAAGGTAAGTGGCTTGCAATTCCGGCAACTCGCCCAGGAACATGGCGACCACAGGGAAAAGCTCCGGCGAGACGAACAGCGCCCGCGCCCGGCAATTAGCGAGAATGCTTTGATACAATTCGCCCGACAGCATCGTGTTGAGCGGCACGGGAACCACGCCGGCCTTAATCGCGCCCCAGAACACGACCGGCAGGTCCGCCGTGTCGGTCATCAACAGCGCGACCCGGCTTTCGCGCTCAACGCCGGCCTCGGCCAGCAATCCGCCGACCCGCCCGGCGCGTTCGGCCAAGTCGCCATAGCTCAGCCGTCGCCCCGCGCCGCCCGCCTCAACGAAGGCCGAATGGTCGCGGCGCGCCCCCTCGGCGTGCCGATCCACGAACCACGCTGCGGCGTTGGCCTCGACCTCGAACATGACCCCTCCCGGTTTTGTTCACGATCCTAGCATGTTCGGCCGAAAAACGATCCGCCCCTGCTCGCAAAATCGGCGCATTGCGTTTATAGGCGGCGCGCTGTCCCGCAGCGGCGCCCCCGCCGCCCTCTCAGGAGCCGACATGACGCTTTCCGCCGCCGCCAGCCGCCTCGCCCTCGCCGCCCTCCTCAGCCTGCCCGCCTTCGCTGCGCAGGCCAAGACCGCTGAAGCCAAGACAATGGCCAATGTCGATGGTCAGGCGATCACCGAACAGGACATCGACGACGCTTTGGTCGACATCGGCCCCAATCTGCCCGAGAAGGCCGATCCCGTCGCGCGGCGCAAATATGTGCTCGACTACCTCATCGACCTCCGGCTTGTGGCCAAGAAGGCCATGGCCGACAAGATCGACGCCGACCCCGAGTTCCAGCGCAAAGCCGCCTATTTCCGCGACAAGCTGGCGATGGAGGCCGAACTCTCCAAGATCGGCAAAGAGGCCGACACCGACAAGGCCGAGCACGACGCTTACGACGCCGCCGCCAAGGCGCAGCCGCCCGAGCCCGAAGTGCACGCCCGCCACATCCTGTTGCCCGACGAAGCCTCGGCCAAGGCCGCGCTGGAGCGTGTCAAAAAGGGCGAGGATTTCGCCAAGGTCGCCACCGAAGTCTCCAAGGACCCGGGCTCCGAGGGCGGCGACCTGGGCTGGTTCACCAAGGAGCGCATGGTGCCGGAATTCTCTGAAGCTGCGTTCAAGATGGAGCCCGGCCAGATCTCCGAGCCGGTGAAGAGCCAGTTCGGCTGGCATATCATCAAGGTCGAAGAAAAGCGGATCAAATCGTTCCCCGCCTTCGACCAGGTCAAGGAGCAGGCCGCCAAATACGTGCAGCAGAAGGCGCAGTCCGAGGCCGTCACCGAACTGCGCAAGACCGCCAAGATCGAGCGCTTCGACGCCGAGCCCGCCGCGCCGGCGACGCCTGCCGCGCCAGCCACGCCCGCCGCCAGCCCGACCCCCGCCAAGTAACGACGCATCGTCGCCGCGCTTGCTTGTGCGCGGCGACGGGCCATGTAAGCTATCGGTTAAGGCTTGCGAAGCGATCCGTCGAAGAACGGGCGCTGGAGGAGACGGTGTTAATGCGGGCGACATATCGTGCCGGCCGAGGCCGGAGAGAGTTCCATGTTGATGCGGGCTGAAGGCGGAGGCGGAGGCGCGCCGCTCGTGTCGTTGCGCGGCGTCAGCAAGGCGTTCAAGAGCGGCACGGTCGCGCTGCAGGATGTCAACCTCGACATCCGCGACGGAGAATTGCTGACGCTGCTGGGTCCCTCGGGCTGCGGCAAGTCGACGGTGCTGCGCATTGTCGCGGGCCTCACGGGCAGCAATGGCGGCGAGGTCAAATGGCGCAGCCAGCCGAGCCTGGGTTTCGTGTTTCAGGAGCCGACCCTCGCGCCGTGGTCGAATGTGTTCGACAATGTTTGGTTGCCTTTGCGGCTCAAGGGCGTTTCGCGCTCGGACGCAAGCGAGCGTATCGCGGAGTCTCTGGCGAGCGTCGGCCTCACCGGTTTTGAGAAAGCCTATCCGCGCGAACTGTCCGGCGGCATGAAGATGCGCGTTTCCATCGCCCGCGCTTTGGTGCTCAAACCCGCGCTGTTGCTGATGGATGAGCCCTTCGCCGCGCTCGACGAGATCACGCGCGCCAAGCTCAACGACGATCTGCTGAAGCTGCGCGCGCAAAGCGGCGCCACAATCGTGTTCGTGACGCACTCGGTCTACGAAAGCGTGTACCTCTCGACCCGCATCGCGGTGATGGCGGCGCGGCCGGGGCGCATAGTCGCCGAGATCGAGGTCGATCCGCTGGCGCCGCGCGACGAGGATTTCCGCTTGTGCAGCTACTACGCCGAACGGGCGCGACAGGCGTCGGCGGCGCTGCATCTGGCCATGGGCGGCGCGCAATGCGCCTGAGCCGCTCTATAGGCCGCGCGACCTTCGAGGATTATCTGTTCCCGGCGCTGATGCTGGTGATCGCGGTGGCGAGCTGGGAGCTTTATGTGCGGGTCGAGCACGTCCCCTCCTTCATGCTGCCCGCGCCCAGCGCCATCGCCAAGACGCTGGTGAGCGATTGGGCGACGCTGTCGGACTCGCTGATAGTGACGCTGTCGATCACGTGCGAGGCTTTGGTGGCGGCGGTGGTCGGCGGCGTCTCGCTGGCGCTGTTGTTCCACGCTTGGCGCCCGCTGGAGCGCGCATTCTTCCCCTTCGCGGTCGTCATGCAGGTGACGCCGGTGATCTCGATTGCGCCGCTGTTGCTGGTTTACCTGTCGTCGGGCGAAGCGGTGCTGGTGTGCGCGTTCCTTGTCGCCTTCTTTCCGATCCTGTCGAACACCGCGCTGGGTCTGGCGGCGGCAGACCACAACCTGATCGAATTGTTCGAGCTTTACGGCGCGTCGCGCTGGAAGCAACTTTGGTTGCTGCGGCTGCCCTCGGCGCTGCCGTATTTTCTCGGCGGCCTCAGGATCGGCGGCGGGCTGTCGCTGATCGGGGCGATTGTCGCGGAAATCGCGGCGGGGTCGGCGGGCTCGGGGTCGGGGCTCGCCTACCGCATCATGGAATCGGGGTTCCGGCTCAACATCCCGCGCATGTTCGCGGCGTTGTTCCTGATCTCGATCACCGGCATCGCGATCTTCGTGTTCTTCACCGTCGTCAGTTGGATGCTGCTGCACCGCTGGCACGACAGCGCCAGAACCCGCGAGACTTGACGCTTCAGCTCTTGAGGCCGAAGCCGGCGCGCGGCTGGCCGTCGTAGACGCCGAACTTGCGCGCCGTCGCGGCTGCGGCGCGATAGGCGGGGGCAGGCCGCGCCGCCGGGGCAGCAACCGATTTTTCCTCGTCGTCGAAAACGCCCGGGAGACGGCTCTCTTCGTCGTAACGGTTTTCGCCGTCGTCGCCCCGCCGGAACAGCAAATGCAGCAGCATGCCCAGCGACGCCGCATTGATCGCCAACGAAATCACGCTGAAGGAGCCGATAAACGCGTCTTGAAACGCGATAAGCTTCTGCTGCGCATCGAGCGCTTGAAGGTGCGCCATCCCGCCCAGGCGGGAGATTGCGAGACTGGCGTTGGCGATTCCGACCCCGATCAGGCCGAGATTGACGAACTGCCATTTCCCGCTCCAGCCGAAGTCGTGGTAGCGGCGGTTTGCCAGCGCGACGTGGGCCCAGGCCGTGAAGATCAGATGCGCCGGCACGCCGATGAAGAGGATGAGACCGCCAAGCTGGATGATGCTAAAGATCATCGAAAGCACGATGAGGGCGATCCATCCGGCGATCTGTACCGGGAACATCAGCAGGCAGCGCCCCAGATAGGTGAGCCGACCGATGCGACCCCGCGAGGTCAGGAAAGTGTCGTAAAGCCACGCAAGCATGGGGTCCCCGCAAGTTGTGCGGGCTCTAAGGTGCGCAGCAAGTCTTAAATCTCGCTAACCCTTGCGTCAACAAAGCACAACTTGGTGAACACATCCTATTAGAAAGAGCAAACTCAGGCGTTGCTTTCTCGCAGGAACGTCAATCGCCATAGATCGTCGTCCGCGTTGAGCGCCGTCTGATCGGCCAGCTTCAGCCCCGCTTCCTGCAACACCGTGGCGGGCGGTTGGCTCTTGCTCACGGCGGAGAATACCGGAACGCCGCCAGGCAGATCGACGCCCGACGCCAGCACCAGATGAAATTTCGCATAGAACGGCAGGAACATATCATAGGCCGCCGTGCCGCCGAGGATCGCCACTACGCCGGAGGTGATCTCCAGCTTCTTGAGAACGTCGGGAAAGGCCGTCGCCTGCGGGCTCCACAGCCAGATATTGGGCTCGATGGGCGTGGTCGAGAAAGACCCGCCGCCGCGCGTGAGCAGCAAGCGCTTGCGCGCGTGCGAATTGTCCTGCGCCTCGTGGCTCTTGCGTCCGTGGATCAGCAACGCGGCGCGATCCATCTCCTCATCGAGGAACTGCTGGTCCTCGGGGAATTTAAGCGAATCGGGCATCAACCCGTCCGCGCCGGCCAGCATGCCGTTGCGCGACACGATTGCATATCCCTCGATGCTAACCCCACCCATCCCCGCCTCCGTCGCGTTCTGATACGCGCCAGACGCGAGTTGGTTCACGATGCCCCGACGTTGCGTAAAAACTCGGTTCGCGTGCGGATGTCGTCGCGAATGGCGCCGAGCAATCGGCTGGTCGAGAGCTTCGAGCCCGGCGTGTTGACGCCGCGCAGCGTCATGCAGGAATGCTCGGCTTCGATCACCACGCCGACGCCGAGCGGATTGAGCACGTCCTGAATGGCCTCGGCGATGTCGAGCGTCAGCTTCTCCTGAATTTGCAGGCGCCGCGAGAACCCCTGAACGACGCGCGCGAGCTTGGAGATGCCGACCACGCGGTCGCGCGGCAGATAGCCGATATGGGCGACGCCCACGACCGGCAGCATGTGATGCTCGCAAAAGCTCACTACGCGCACGTTGGAGAGCACGATCAGTTCGTCATAGCCGCCGGTCTCCTCGAAGGTGCGCTCCAGATAGGAGCGCGGGTCTTCGTCATAGCCGGAGAACAATTGCGCATAGGAACGCGCGACCCGCGAGGGCGTGTCCTTCAGGCCCTCGCGGTCGGGATCGTCGCCCGCCCATTCGATCAGGATACGGACGGCCGCCTCGGCGTCCTCTTGCGTGACATGGCGCTTGGATTGGGTCTGATCGTCCATTCGCGTTAACTAGCATAGGCTTCGCCGCGACGGAAGTTCTTGG
>Ga0209698_10008952_pt1 | contig 10292 bp, 7 predicted proteins | sample LitLauG_LLR_2012_FD_187203 | JGI IMG/M metagenome (GOLD analysis project Ga0209698, IMG submission 187203) | Freshwater sediment microbial communities from Pennsylvania, USA - Little Laurel Run_MetaG_LLR_2012 (SPAdes) (version 2) | ecosystem: Environmental > Aquatic > Freshwater > Creek >... | reverse complement strand
CCGGAACGAAGACTCCCACCGGCGACGTTGTGCTCTACACAAGTAACGGTCTCGCCCCCAGCACGCTCGATCTTTACCCTTTGAACGCTGCCGGACAGGCGAGCGGGTCGACCAGTTCCCTGCCGGGAAGCAGCGGTACCTCCATCAATGTGTGGGCGCATTACGGCGGAGACGGCACGTTTGCGCCAAGCGATTCCAACCAGATCAGCGTGACCGTGAACCCGGAGTCCAGCACAACGACCTTAAGCCTGACGGCGTCGACGGTGACGGGCGGGACGGTTACAAGTCCATACCCCTTCGGCAGCCTCGTGTTCGTGCAGGCCGACGTCGCGAGCACCACGGGTGGAAGCCTGGGGTGCCAAGCTCCGAAATTTAATGGTTGCCCAACCGGGACTGTGACGTTCACCGACACATTTGGTCCATTGCCGACTACGAATGCGCAGGTGAACCCGCCGGTTGCGGTCGTCAACAATCCCTCTGTTAACAGCCAAGGCAACACCTCCATCGGCGACGGAATCATCAGCTTCGATGCCGGCAACCACACAATCTCGGCGAGCTATTCCGGAGATCCGAGCTTCTCGACGAGCAGCAGTGGTACACCGGTGAGTTTCTCGGTCCAGCCAGGCTTTGTGGTGGTGTCGGGGCCGTCCGACGTCTCGATCACCGCTCCCGGCCTTTCCGGAAATACGACTGTGGGAATCATCGCCTCCAGCAACTTCACTACTCCCATCGCTTTCACCTGTAGCGGCCTTCCAACCGAAACGACTTGCGGCTCCGCCTCGGCCACGGGGCAAGGACCAAGCACGGTTGTGCCCGCAAACATTACCGTGACAACGACGGCGCCGCACACCGTATTGCTGCACACGAACGACCGCCGTTATTACTTCGCCGTACTTCTGGGAGGCAGTCTGCCATTCGGAATCTTCTTCGTGGCAGCAACACGGCGACGCCGCTGGAGCGGAATCGCCGTCCTGCTGCTGCTGGTCGCGCTCGTCATGGTGCCGGCCTGCGGCGGGGGCGGAGGCTCTTCGCATCACCAGGATCCGGGAACGCCGGCTGGTAGCTACACCGTAACCGTGACCGCGAGCGCCGGAGGGATCACGCAACAAGGCACGTTCACTCTCGTTGTGCAGTGAGGAAAAGCCGTGCTCATTCGTATGGCAGACCCCGCTCCCCGCTGAGTTCTGGAGAAGCGTGTGGTGCGCTGGTGTACGATTAACCTCGTCATCACTGCACATCCATGAAACTTTCGGCGATTGCCTCTACTCTTGAAGTGCGTCTTGAAAACGGCTCTCCGGATACCGAGATCCGTGGGCTGAACGGGGTTGAACAGGCCGGGCCCGGAGAACTCACGTTCGTCTCCAACCCGAAATATGCGGCGGCGGCTCGCACCACGCGCGCATCGGCCGTTATTGTCAGCGAAAACTTCCCTGCTATTCCAACGGCGATGTTGCGCTCCAAGGATCCCTACATCTCTTTTGCGCAGGCTCTGGCGCTGTTTCATACACCGCTGGCGTATCCCCCGGGAGTGCATGCGACGGCGGTGGTCCATCAAACTGCACGCGTTGGGTCCAAAGCGCATATCGGACCTTACGTTGTCATCGACGAAGAGGTTGAGATCGGCGACAACGCGGTGCTGCTGGCGCACGCGGTGATCTATCGCGGGGCGAGGATCGGGAACAACTTCTTTGCGCATTCGCACGCCGTGGTGCGGGAGAACTGCCGCATCGGAAACAACGTGCTGCTGCACAATGGGGTCGTCATTGGCAGCGATGGATTCGGCTTCGCGCGAACCAAAGACGGACGCTGGCATAAGATTCCGCAGCCCGCGCCTGTCGTGATCGAAGACGACGTTGAGGTGCAGGCGAATTCCTGCATCGATCGCGCGAGCGTCGGGGAAACCCGCATCAGACGCGGAGTCAAGATCGATAATCTTGTGCAGGTCGGACACGGATCGACGGTCGGAGAGGACGCGCTGCTCTGCTCGCAGGTCGGCATCGCGGGGTCCACTGAGATCGGCAATCGTGTGATTCTTACGGGACAGGTCGGCGTCGTTGGACACTGCAAGGTCGGCGACAACGCGATCGTGACACCCCAGAGCGGAGTGGCGAGTGATATCGCGGCGGGAGCATTGGTAAGCGGGGCTCCGGCCGTGGATCACAAGTTGTGGCTCAAGTACTCGGCGATTCTGCCACGACTGCCGGAGATTGCTCGGATTTTGCGCAAGCACACTTCAAAAGAATAACCACAGGGACACAGGGAATCACAGAGATTCCTCCCGATGTGTCCCTGTGCCCTCTGTGGTGAGCGATTCTTGCCGGTGCTCTTCTGGTAATCCGCCCTCGATCACTGCGCGAACTCTTTCCATCAAACACTCGCGATCACCGAAGTCCTTCGGCTCGATCGGCGGATGGAAGATCACCTGCACTGTGGCTGGTTTAATCGAGAACCGTGCCTTCGGCATCGCGTAGTGCGTACCCACAATCGTCATCGGGATCACCGGGACCCCGCATTCTATGGCCAGATAGAACGGACCCTTCTTAAAGGGCAGCAACTTGCCATCGAAGGAGCGCTTCCCTTCCACGTAAATAATCATATTGAGGCCCTTGTTCACGACGGCCCTGGCGGCATTCACCGCTTCAATACCAGCTTCGCGATTGCCGCGATCCACCGGAACCAGATCTCCCAATCGCATCGCGGTTCCGAGGATCGGTGTCTTGAACAACTCCTTTTTCACCATCACCGAGGTGCGGCGCGGAATCAGCGGGACCTGGATTGGCGGATCGAGATTTGAGACGTGGTTGGTCATGAAGATGTAGCTGCGGGCGTGATCAAATCGATCGAGACCGATCGCTTCGACCCGAACGCCCGCCACCCAGACTCCGCCGCGCGCTCCCAGCATGAACATGCGATAAAGCAGGCGTATGTCGCCGGTCAGGAAGGTCCAGGGAAATCCGATCACAGCAGCGACCGGTGCGGCCAGAGCCCAGAACACCAGCATGATGATCGTGCGGATCATCGGGCAGGAGTCTCCTTATTGGCTGCGGTCTCGGCCTCGCCTTTGAGCCATGCGGCGCGACGGGCGTGCTCCTCAGTCGTGATCCGGTCCTGATCCTTCACTTGGTACGAGATCTCCTCACGACCCGTTACCTTCCACCTGAGTTCGCGTTCCCGCCCGTGCGACCGCACTTTTACTGAGACTGTGTCTCCTGGATTCAGACCGGAGAGTAGCTGGTTCGACTCTTCGTTTGCGGTCTTGCCTTGAATCTCAAGCACGATGTCGCCGGGCTGCAGGCCGGCATGCTCGGCCGCTCCGCCCGGCGTGAGCTCGACGACCGACATCGGCCCATCGAAATTCCGGGAGGCCACGAAACCAGGATCCGGAACAGTGACGGTAAATGGCTCGACACGCAGGCCAACGTAGCGCAGGAAGTCGTTCCACGGAACCTCGTCGGTTCCCGCTACATACTTCGTGAAGAACCATCCCAAATCGGCGTGGGTAACGGCCTCGGCCGCTTCGCGTACTCCGTTGGAATCATCGAAGAAACGGCCCTTCCTGGCATAGTTTTCGTTCATCCATTGAAACAGCTCCCGCAGCGACGCCTGGCCATGACTCGCGTCGCGCATGGCGAGATCGAGCATCAGGCCGAGCAACTCACCCTTGTTGTAGTAAGAGATGCTGCGTTCCGGGCGGCGGTAATAGTCGAAACCTTCGAGCCAGGCGTCGAGGCTCGATTCTTCTGCCGACTGGGTAAGGTGTGCCGGGCGGTTCTCCAGTTCGGAGATCTGCTGTCCCACATGAGCCAGGAATTGTTTCTCGTCGATCAGCCCGGCCCGCAACTGGATGAAATCTTCGGCGGTGCTGGTCACGCCTTCACTGAACCATAGGGCGCGGGTGAAGTTTTCGCGCGTGTAGTCGACGGGCTCCAGGGTTCGCGGACGAATTCTCTTCACATTCCAGAGGTGAAAAAACTCGTGGGCCGTGACAGCGTCGAGTGGATAAAGGCTGCTACGAATCGTCTCGGCATTCAGTTCAATCGCGGTGGAGTAGGCGTGCTCCATGCCACCGCCGGCCGGAGCGTGGGGAAAGTGGTAGAAGAAAATGTAGGTATCAAAGGGACGATCGTTCATCCAGGAAGTTGCCCCTGCCACGATCTTGCGCAGATTGCCCGTGATCTTGTCGGCATCGTAATCGGACGGATCGGAATCGAAGACGATCCGATAATGACCTCCCGCTTCGTCGAAATCTGTTTCCCGGAAATTGCTGATCTCGAACGGAGCGTCCACTAACCGGTCGTAATTCTGCGCTCTGTAGAAACCAGTCTCCAGTGGCAGCGGCGTGGCTATATGCCAATCCGGGAGGAGTCGGTCGATGCGCAGGGCAAACGGCGAGTCGCGCGCATCCATGGGGTACATCAGAATCTGCGCCAGATTCAAGAAGGCATGATGCGTATTGAGTTGCGCACCGAAGGGGCCCACGGAATCGAGGTACATCTGATAATCCACCGTCGCGCCCCCGGAACAGCCTTCCAGATGCCAGCGGCTCCCCGTTTCGGCGCGGAGTGTGAGTGGATGACCGGCGTTGTCCTTGGCGCGAATCCAGTTCATGTACTGGGAGAAGTCGCGTACCTGATATAAGGCGTTCCATACCGGGAGTTGGAGATCGCGTTCCGCTGCGCCCGGCGGAAAGACCATCTGCACGTCCACAAGATGCCTGGCGGGGGCTTCGAGCGAAATGGTGTAGGTGACCTGGGCGGCAGATGCGGCCGTGAGCAGCGCGATGCAAAGCGCGAGTTCGATGGCGCGAAGAATCCGATGCCGGGTCATTTTGGGTTCGCCAACTCGCGCAGCCGCGCGGGAAGCTTTTCGTAGATGCCGCCGAAGCCTCCGTTGGAAAGAATGGCGACGACGTCTCCGCTGCGCATTTCTGGAGCAACGGTCTGCACGATGGCGTCGGCATCGGCCAAAAGCCGGGCGGAGCGACCCTTTTGCTGGATCTCGGCGGCCAGCGCTGGCAGTTCGAGGCGTTCGTTCTCTGGGACAGCTTCCGAGCGGAAGACGTCGGCAACGATGACCTCGTCCGCCCCCGCGAGGCTGCGTGCCAGATCGCTTTGCAGGACTCGGCGCCGGAGTGTGTTCGAACGCGGTTCGAGAATGGCCCAGAGGCGGGCACCCGCATACCGAGCCCGCAACGCCTTCAGCGTGCCGGCGATTGCCGTGGGGTGATGCGCGAAGTCGTCAATGATCGTGATGCCATTGACCTGGGCTTTGACTTCGAGGCGCCGCTTCACGCTTTTGAAAGTCTTCAGTGCCTCGCCAATCGCCTGTTTCGACACACCGCAAGAGAAAGCAAGAGCCGCGGCGGCGGTTGCATTCCACACGTTGTATTCGCCCGCCAGCGGGAACTCGAACTCCGACGACGGTTGGCCGTTGTGCAGGACCGTCCAAGTGGTGCGTCCCGGGTCGAGGCGGAGGTTCGTGACTTTCCAGTTTGCGCGGGCGCTGGTCCCGTAACGATCGACGGGACAAAACGCCTTCGACAAACACCGCTCCAGGCTTGGGCTCTCGGTGGCGTCTCCGACGGCGCCGTCGAAGGCCACGATTCGGCCCCGTCGCGGGACCAGGTTCACCAGCCGCTTGAAGGCAGTTTCGACAGCATCGAGATCTTTGTAAATATCGGCGTGATCAAATTCGACCGAGGTGAGGATGACCGCGTCGGGAAAGTAGTGTAGGAACTTCGGTCCCTTGTCGAAGAATGCGGTGTCATATTCGTCGCCTTCGAGGATGAAGTGCTTGCCTTGCCCGAGATGAAAGCTGGAACCGAAATTTTCCGCGATGCCTCCGATGAGAAAGGAAGGATCCAGCCCCGCGGAATGAAAGATCCACGAGAGCATCGAGGTAGTTGTGGTTTTGCCGTGTGTTCCGGCGACGACCAGAACTTCCTTTCCCCGGAGAAACTCATCATGCAACAACTGCGGCAGCGAGCAGAACGGAATGCGCTGGTCGAGAACATGCTCCAGCTCGACATTGCCCCGCGAGATGGCGTTGCCGACGACGATCAAGTCAGGCTTGGGATCCAGATTCTGCGCCTCGAAGGGCTGCGCGACCGGAATGTCGAGGCCGTGGAGAAAGTCTGACATCGGCGGATAGGAGGCGGCATCGGAGCCCGTGACGCGGTGTCCGCGCTCCTTGAGCATCCCGGCCAGGGACGCCATCGCGGTGCCACAGATGCCGATCAGGTGGATGTGTTTTGTGCTGCTCATGTAATGAAAGTCGATTAATCACTAAGGACACTAAGGTACACGAAGGAGATCAATCGCTCACGGCTGCTTCCAGAATTCGCAGATTTAGTTTATTGCCACGCACGGAAAAACTTGCTCGCACGCCAAGCGGCAAGGTGATGTTTTCCGAGGTCACGTGTCCGGACTTGACGCCCAAGGCCACCGGAATCCCTAAATCTGCCACAATTCGCAGGATAACCTCGCGAAGAGTGTAATCCTGCGTTGGCGATTGCAGACAATCCACCATCTCGCCGAAGATGATTCCCCGAACCTGGTCGAGATGACCGCCCAGTTTCAACTGCATCAACATACGGTCGATCTGATAGGGTTTGGTCGCCAGATCTTCCAGGAAGAGCAACTTCCCTGCTGTCTTGATTTCGTACGGCGTCCCGAGCGAGGCGACCAGGATTGACAGACATCCACCGTAGAGCATCCCCTCGGCGTCACCGTCGACCAACCCGGTGGCTTCGGTGTTCAGTGGAACATTCCAAGGTGAACCTTGGCAGAGAGCCGACTGCCAGGATGAAAGGTCCACGCTGCCTTCGTGGGACCAGTCTTTGGCAGCCATCGGCCCGTGAAAGACAGTGCATCGGGCCTGGTCGACGAAATGCGTCAGAAGACATGTGATATCGCTGTAGCCGACGAAGATCTTGGGATTCGCTTTGACTTTTTTCAAGTCAAGGCGATTCAGCAGATAATTTGCTCCGTATCCCCCCCGGGCGCAGACAATCGCGTGCACATCGTCCCGCTCGAACATTTCTTCCAATTCGTGGACACGGCGCTCCAGCGAACCCGCAAAATAAAAATCGCGATCAAGGATCGAGTCCGAGTAGAAGGGTCGGAAGCCTGCGCGTCGCAGCGCTTCACATCCTGCCTCAAGTTCCGTTTTCTTTACGTTGCTGGCGGGGGCAACAATCCCTACCGTGTCCCCGGGATGAAGGGCAGGTGGCTTCGCGAGTTGGGCGTGTGAGTCAGGCATGGCTAGCAGCCGCGGGGTACAAGATTCGTACGCGCCTCGCTCAGCTCAGAAAGAATTCTCCTTGGCATAGCAGGCGTGCCGGACCGCGCAAAAAGATGTGATCGCCCACACGTCGGACGATCTGGGTTCCACCGGGCGCCTGAACCTTGACGGAGGAATCGGCGCGCCCAGTGCTCATGGCCGCCACCGCTACCGCACACGATCCGGTGCCGGACGATCGCGTTTCGCCCGCGCCGCGTTCGAAAAATCGAGCTCGAAGGTCGAATTTGCTGTCGGCCACCACATATTCGACATTTACGCCCTCAGCGAACTGCTCGGACTTCTGAATTTCAGCCGCCTGCAACTGCCAGTTGCGGACGAACTCCGGAACAAAGATGACAAAGTGCGGATTGCCCATCGAAACGGGTAGACCGCGAACCTCTCCCGAACTGATCCTTACCGTCTGTTCGGGTTCAACTGTGCTCTTTCCCATTTCTATTTCAAATTCGTAGTCCGAATCCCGTCGTGACGTCAGAGTGCAGATCTTCGTCCCGGCGCCGGTGAGGATGGAAACGCGTTCCTTGCCCTGCATCGCACAGACATAGGCTGCTACGCAGCGGGTGCCGTTGCCGGAAATCTCGGCCGGAGATCCGTCGGCATTGATCAGGCGGATTTCGACATCTGTCGAGAAGTTCGGCGCCATCCATTCCACGCCATCGGCGCCGACGCCGTCGTGGCGGTCACATATGAGCCGGGTGAAACCCGCCATGTCAGGCGGGCTGAGCGCAGCGTCGATCAGGAGGAAATCGTTGCCGCACGCGCTGGCTTTGACAAAGGGAATACTGCGGCCGCCGGGCTTCACTCGCGTTCCACCCGTCCCAACGAGACCGCGCTCTGAAGAACCGTCGAAGCCTGCAGTAGATGCAACAACTCCTTCTGTTCGCGGCTGCATCCCTCTACGTCGAACTGAAGCCGCACGTGCTGTGCGGTGTTTCCGCTGATTACGTTTAGCATCATGCGATGGTGCTTCTCCAGGATGCGGTTGACTTCCTGGCTGATCTCCTCACCACTGGGCCCGGTCACTTCGTAGCTTGCCAGCAGGATCTTGATATTGAAGTTCTCTTCCGCATACCCCAGAAAAAACAGCGATCCCAGAACCAGGGCCGTGGCAAAGAATGCGGTGAGGTAAAGACCTCCGCCTGCTGCCATGCCAACCGAAGCAACCACGAAAATGGTGGCGGCAGTTGTCAATCCGCTGGTCAGACCGCGCATATGAAGGATTGAGCCGGCGCCGATGAATCCAATCCCGGGAATGATCTGAGCGGCGATCCGGGTGTAATCGGAAGGCTCCGCCGCAAGTCCGCGAGAAAGTATGGTGAAAAGCGCCGCACCGAAACAGATGAACATATTCGTGCGCAGACCGGCGGAGCGATGTTTGAATTCGCGTTCCAGGCCAATCAGTCCGCCGAGAATCGCCGCCAACAGCAGGCGGGTCAGCGAACTGCTAACGATGCCGCTGGCTATTTCACGACGGATCAAATCGAGGAAGTGTTGCCAGTTCATACGATCCCGGCGCCCTGCTTGCCTGGGATGGCCGGATTTTATCATTCGCGCAGTACGCCACCGCGTTACCTGGCTGATTACCGCACGCGGTAGAGAACAGCCCGGGCCTGGCCGGTCACATGAATTTCGACCAGTTCCCTCAGGTGCTGGTTTTGCACCGCCTGCCAGACGGGATCGCCTTCAAATGCGAGAACGTAATCGGCGTATTTCGAAGGATCCGCCAGAGCACGCTCCCAGAGGCCTTCCGGATCAAGCGGCTGTTTCCATACCCGGTGATTACCCTCGTTGATCGTTTGCCGCAAGGGGATTCCCGCACGCTCCACGGCTCCGACGTGATCTCCGAGATACATCAGCAAGGGAGCGTCGGTAGGGAGTGTCTCGAGCCACTTGGAAAGCTGGATTTCGAGTTGATTGCGGGTCTTCATGTTGAGTTCGGCTTCCTGCAGACAGATTGGATCTGCGCGCCAGACGCGGCTGTAGCTGGCCAGTACGAACGCCAGCAGCGCCAGGACGCCGGCGAAGCGAAGCCGCCAGTTCCAGCTTTCATTGCGCAGAACGAAGTCGATCAGGACAGCGATGGCCACGCATAGCGCCGGCAGCAACTGCAATCCGTACCGGACGTTGTAATGGCTGAATGGCCACCATTCTGGAACGAAGATGGGAACGCCGCCGTACGCAATCGAGAGCGCATAAAACACCAGGGGAACCAGCAAGAGAGCAGGCGGCCACGCAACTACAAAGGGGCGAAACGTCGCATTGCGGTAAAGGATCGCCGACCCCGCTAGTGCAGCTATGGCGAGCAGAATCCATCCACGCTGCAGCCATTCGTTTGCGGCGACGTTGTCCTCGGCTGCCTTCAGGAAGAACCTTGCCGCCAGCAGGAGGTTTCCGCTCCCCGGGTGCCCAGGATTGCCCGCCCTTTCGGTCCTGCGCTCGATGGCTTTCGCTGAATACGGACCGTTCTCGAATTCGAGCGGGTTGCGGTAGACGATGCCATTGTAGGCAAGCCACAGCGCCGGACTGGCTGCCGTGATCAGCAGAAATTTGATCAAAGCTCCTCGCGGGATTGAAGTGCTGCCCGGATGAGCGTCGCCTGAACGACCCTGGACGACTGCTGTGCCACTGCTGTTCGAAGACTTTTGCTGTTTCCAAAGAGAGATGATGACGGCTAAGACAACGGTTACGGCCAGGAACCAGCCGTCGTATCGCGTGAGGCAGGCACCGGCCAGGCACAAGCCGCATTTCACGAGAGCCCCGGACTTGTGATGCACGAACTCCTCGAAGTAGGCAACCGTCCAAATGAAGAAGGCCAGGTAGACGGACTCCCCCATCGCTGTTGATTGCATGTAGATCAGGTTGGGATTCGCGGCATAGATCAAGGCGGCGATCCACGCAGCCGTCCGGGCAATCCCGTCGGGAGGATTGGGTCCCGAGAGCGACCCTCGCGTGAGCCGAAAGATCCCGACCACGCCGAACACATAAGCGACCAT